>Ga0116178_10000379_pt1 | contig 40293 bp, 48 predicted proteins | sample AD_STIC12_MetaG_FD_89880 | JGI IMG/M metagenome (GOLD analysis project Ga0116178, IMG submission 89880) | Active sludge microbial communities of municipal wastewater-treating anaerobic digesters from USA - AD_STIC12_MetaG | ecosystem: Engineered > Bioreactor > Anaerobic > Digestate | place: USA...
CAGGAGCAGCGTTCGGGTCCTCGACGATCACCTGCAGCTGTTGGATCGCACCTTCCTTCTGGAGCGAGAGCAGAACCTCGTTGAAGCAGGGGAGGCAGTATAGGAACTGATCCACCTTCTCTCCATTCTTGAAGGTCATGTACAGAGCAGACGTAGTCACATCTCCGTGCTTCGGACAGACGAGCTTTACCGGCTTCTGATTCGTTGCGGTAGTCGGAGCAGCCGCGGGAGTAACAGTCTCATTCTCAGCCATATAGATTCTCCTTAATAAAAATCTAAGTTTAATATAAGAGGGCCCTCTTGGGCCCTCTACTTCTTCAAAAGTTATGCAAGCATAGTTTAGATCTTAGAGTTCCTCATCTTCATCATCGTAGCGCCGGGCGCGCTCTTCAATATCTCGTTGTATCTTCTCGTAAGGGGTAAGAGTCGGTTTCTTCGGCTTCGTAGTTGCATCGACCGGAGCTTTAGCTTGTTGCTTCGCGGCTCGAGCTTCTGCTCGCAACTCGGTGAGAAGCTTTCCGCCATCGTCGCGCACTTCTCGTATCCAAGCCATGTACTCTGAATTTCGTGCGAGCTTTACGTTATCTCGGGCCTTTCTCAACATCTTATCCAAGAGAGTTACGTCTTCTCCTCTATACCCGCTTTCTTCTATCTTGAGGTTGTAAAGCATCGGATAGCGCTTAATGAGCTTTTTCAAAAGGATAAAGTACCCGCGGTACTCTTTTGTTACCTCTACAACTTGAGCCATTGAGAGGGCGTCGATCCTATTATCCATAATATCAGCAAACCTTTCAAAAACAGTACCGTAAATAGATCCTTCATGATCTACTGCAGCATCAGGCTTTGCGCCATGTGCAAGAAGCCATTCTAGAAGATCTGGTCGAACAGGGCGGAAATGAGCTACGCACTGCGCCAGGATTGGACGATCCCTATAGCTAATAAAGTCGCCTTCGGCAGTTATGCACTTTGGGTTAGCTTTAATAGCTAGCTCCATTAACGGCAAATACTGAGCAAGAATCTCAGGAATGTTAGCCTCTGGAACCGCTAACTTCATTTTCTCCCCGGTATCTTCGAAAGAGTGGTCTAGTATTCGTTCATCCTTGTAGAGTGGCTGATTTGGATTATAGATCTCGTGCCAAAAGAACCTTAGAATCTTATGCAGGGGCTTTCCTGAGAAGATTCCTTTAAGCATAGCCGGGGACAACTTCTCAGCTCTCTCTAGAAGGTATATCAGAAGCTCCTTATCATCGATGTCGCTAAAGAACTCTCTTGCATTATCTTTATCAGAGTAATACTTGAACATCCTTTGCATGTCGCCACCATGCGAATCGAAGTAATCTAGCATAGCCTTGATTACTGAAAAAGAAAGCTGTTTGAAACCTAGTCGACCGCTTTTACTTACAAGAAGGTAGTACCCATCTCGCTGATGGTCACTTCGTACCGAGCGATCCCCGATAATACCTGCAGCATCCCCGCAAGGCTGGAAGCTTACCTGCCAGGTCTCATGAAGATACTTGACAAGTGGAAGATTGCCCCGTTGAACGGCATTTTCCATACAATCTCCCAGCTGGTGTGCTAGGAAGTCCCGTACTCCGAGACCGTACGATCCAGCTCCAGGACCGGTTGGAATATGAAAGTGCGGAACATTTGCGGATCTCTTAGCATTTGCAGCTGGAGATTCCCTAGCTAGCTTCATAAAGTAATCAAAGGCCTGTACAGTCTTATTGGCTAGTACCTCCGGAGTAGTGCCAGTATCGCTAGGATCGTCGTCATCCTCGTACTGATCTCCAGCGTCAATTTGCGAAAGCTTTTCCAAAAAGCTTATTGTTACTGGAATAGTCTTGAAGATGTCAGCAGTAAAAATAACTCCGGTAGATATAAATCCTCGAAGTTCGTTACTATCAAAGTTTTCAAAGGCCTTAGTAACGGCTTCTCGACGCGCTGCGTTAATATCAGATCCGTGCTGAGTTAGGTACTCGTACACTCGAATAAAGCCTCGGCGAAGAGCGTACACCGCTGCAGTATACCCGCTAAGGTCCCGAAGATCGAGAATATGTCTAGCCGGCTTCTCTACTAGGTCTTCTGCAGTATCATCTTCAATAAATCGTCTAACGGTCTCTGCGAGCTGCGTAGCAGTAGCTCCCTGAACTCCCGCCTCCATTGCTTCTACTATCAATTTAACAACTTCAAGGACTTCATTCTCATTAGCATCATTATTATTGATAGCTCGCATTAACGGAGTCTGTCGATAGTTATTTCTTGTATTAAGATATGTTAACCGAAGCTGAGGAGTTGATAGTCTTTCGAGAACGCTGTTAAGTAGCGGCAGGTTTAAGGACTGCGCAATCTCATGAATTGGCGTATTACCATCTACTCCGCGTTGAGAGAGCATCATCTCTGGAGATCCCGCTTGCAGAAGCATCTTTACTGCATCTGTTAGCCCGGCAGAGATCGCCAGAGATAGCGCGCTATTTCCCTTAGCATCGTAGACGACGGGGTCAGCGTGGTACTGGGTTAATAGCATATCGAGGAGGTCTATGTTGTTCCTTGCAATGGCGTAAATAAGGATCGGAGATTTGTTAACTACGGCCTCGTCGACGTCGTTGCCGACGTCTGCAATAGCCTTTTTGATTTTCTCAATCTCCTTAGCTGCATCTTTTTGGAATCGCTCAGGATCCCAACCAGAAGAACCGGCGGCTACCTTAATAGCGTTAGCCATAGCTGTAGTTTCAGCTGGCCACCTAGGTAGGAATGTTAAAAGGAATCTACGAATTGAGATTGAATAATCTCTCCAATCCATAAACTGAGAAGATTGTTTATGATACTGCCACCTACAATCGTTCCCCTGAATTTGCTTAGCTCTAATGATGAAGAGCGGACCCTGCTTTGAATAGTTGTTGAAGTAGCTGGAGCTGCTCGTAGCGGTGCACCAGTGTGTCCCGGTTCCAAACTTTCGAGAAGCAGCGTGAGTGAGGGGTATGACAACTTGCCAAACAGGATCATTGTAGACAACTGTATCTTATTCTCTTCTCTGACGGCTAGGTCCTCTGAACTCTCCTTCATGAAAGGAGTAAGAACTTGTGCAAGGGAAGCGAGCTTAAATTGATTAAGATCCTTGATATTGGCAATCTGCAGGCCCTGCTGCTCTACCGAGCGTTGAAGCTTTGCGACGCCTTCCTTGTTCGTTGTCAATGCCTTATATACTTCTAGGTACTTACGGATCTGCGCTGCGTCTTCGGTGAGAAAACGAGCCTGTGCCCCTTCTCCAGCAGCTTTATACTGCCGAACGAGCCAGTCCGTATAGGCGCCCTTCTTGGATCCATTTAGAGCAACTTCTTCATTTTCACCCTCAGCTACAATAGCTGTAGGATCAAGCTTGAGAAGTCCTAGGAAGACTCCCATAGGAAGCTTTCCGGCATGAGTCTGCTGATATACTTCTAGAGCGGTAGCCTCATTGAATACTTGCTCAAAAAACGAAGATAGATTGGTTGACATCGTATACCTCTGCTGCATTAGTTAGTCGGGGTTATCGGGTCTGCTCGGAATACAAGCTCAACTACTGCTCCCTGATCGTTGTACTTTCGTAGAGTTCCTCGGAGCTGAGACGCCAATGCTTCCATCAACCTCGATCCGAGACCGGCTTTGTCTGTAGCTTCATTAAATCCTTGACCAGAATCTTTGATGATAAGCTTAGCGTATCCTGGGCGATCTTCAAGTACAACTTGAATAGATATTGTACCAGATGCATGTCCATTGATACCGTGCCGTATCGCGTTTGTAATAGCCTCCATCGTAAATAAGCCTAACGGGGTGGCTGTGTCTATGCTGACTTCAAAAGAAGCAATATCCATGTTGAGCGTGATGTTCTCTTTATAGTAAATCTCCATCGCGGCGTTAGCAACGTCTCGAATATATTCTGGAAGACTTATTTGCGATAGAGATGTTGACCGATATAGATGCTCATGCACTAGGGCCATGGAGCGGATACGAGCCTGAGTATCCTCAAAGATCTGGGACATCTCTGTTGAGAACTGATCCTGTTCTAGATTTAGGATGCTTGTTATCACCTGAAGATTATTCTTCACACGATGATGAACTTCCCGTAGAAGCATTTCCTTTTCTGCGATACTCTTTCGTAGCGCACTTTCAACTTCTCGCTGGTCAGTTATATCCTGGATTACACCAAACACTATTCCCTTATCTCTATCGAACTCAGCAGCAGACCGAATCGTGCGAATCTCTTGATCATTTACGCGCTTAATTTTGAATTCAATACTATAAGGAGCTGTGCCCGTAATAAGATTTTGCAAAGCCGTATTTCCCAGGTCCTTATATTCCGGTAGTCTACAGGACTGCACATCTTCAAGGGTGAGAGGGCGATCTTCTACTCCGTAGATTACCTGAGCACCAGATGATCCTCGGATAAGCATAACTTTCAAATCTAGAGACCAGTTACCAATTCCAGCGAGCTGCTCGGCTCGAAGAAATTGAGATTTTTCTATACGGAGAGCAAGCGCAGTCTTTTGAAGTTCTTCAGTCGCCTGATACACTCGCCGTCGAAGAAGAAACACACCTAAAAAAAGTATAGTAACAATTACTACAACGATAGCTGCTACAATCCCAACAATTCGAAAATCTACTTTTTTTAGAATCTCTATTCCAAGCCACTTACGATCTATACTTTCGAGGGTCTCTTTATCTATTTGGGCGAACCCCGTGTCTACTATTCGAAGAAGCCCTGGGTTTGTTCGAAGAACAGCTCTGTGGAACTGCCCCCGGTTTAAGACGAAGGCAGTTCGAAAATCCTTCTCTATTTGCATCTTGTATAGCAGGTAGTCTGCTGGAGGACCATCGACGCAGAATATACGAATTTCTAAGTTTTTAGCTGCTTCAACGATATCGGCATAGTTAGGGAAAGCTTGTAAATCCGTTATCCCTTCTCTATAGAAGGCTTCAATAGAAGCATCCCCCGCTTTTACACCCACGCGGAATCCAACTAAGTCCTTTATAGAAGATATTCCTGAAATAGATTTATGTATGTACACAGGCACCGGGATATCGGCGTACGGCCGTGTGAAGAGATACTTCTTCTCTCTAGCTGGAGTCCTAAATGTAGTATCTAATACATCGGCTTCGCCAGCTTCAAATACTGATATAGCATCAGACCAGGGCATACCTTGTAAATCAACACGGATGCCAGTCTCCTCGGACCAAGCCTTCCACTGATCTGCTATTATTCCTACTAGTTTTCCCTCGTTGTCTAAGAATGCATAAGGCGGGTAGTTGTAATCTACGACAACTCGTAGAGTCGTGGTAGGAAAAAGCGGATCAGCAAATAAGCTACTCCCGAAACTCGCTACGAGTATCAAGGCTAATAGTTTAATCTTCATGTCCATCCCTTCCTGTATTTGATGGAATAAAGGAAGAGGGAGCCGAAGCCCCCTCTTTCGTATTCGGTACTTAGTTAGTCCTTAGTCCTTCTTGCTCTTTCGAACAACCTGGATTGGGTACGCCTCGATGGCGTTGACTAGAGCATTCTTGTCCTGCTCCGCGACCTTCATGATGTCGAAGATCTTCTCAGAGAATCCCGCGAGCGGGATAACCTTTGGATCGGCCTCCTTGAACTGCATCGTATCGTTGCCCGTAAGGTCGAACGAGTAGATGAACGGATCTGCTCCTACCGTCGAGCGGTAGCGAGAGAGCATCGTTGCTGGAGCCCAGTCGGTCTGGATCCAAGCCTGCATGTCGGAGAGAATGAAGATACGGTCGTACTTCTTTCCCTCGCTATTGATCAGCTTGAAAATTGACTCGAAGTTCGTACCACCGCTCGTGCGTGCAAGCATCTTGACGGTGTCAAGAGTGGAGCGAGACTTGAGAACTGGAACGAACTTTGCGCTCGTCTGGAACTGAATTACATCTGCATCGTTCGCCTTAGCGAGGATGACTCCGAAGAGCGTAGCCAGGGTAACACAGTTCGTCGAGTTCATGTTCGCGACACCAGCATCCATGGAGCCAGAGATATCGATCGCGACCAAGGTCTTGCCTGGCATCTCTGGTACGTTAGCACAGGAGAGGTCAAGGGCCTGGGAAAGGTGATCCATGATCTTTGCGATTCGCCCTGCCTTACCGATACGACCGTTCGACTCTACCTCTCGGTAAGCCGTATACAGCTGGAACGGGAAGATCAGGCTCTTCTTGATTGCATCGGCGTTGACGAGGGCCTTAAGCGCGAGCTCGAAGGTTGCATCATCCGCATCCTTTGCGATGTTCGTCAGGTTACGAACGAGAGCGAGATAGCCGAGCTTGTTCTCCTTGAGGAGGTCTGCCCAGGCCTCGTTACGAGCGGCGGACTGCTCCTTCTCATTCTTGATATGGCCCGCGGCGGAGATCTTAGCCTCCCAGGTCTGCGTGTTCTTGAGCTCTCCCTTCAGGAGCTTGGCGAGAGCATCGGCGTTCTTCGTAGTTGGCTTCGGGCGCACGAGGCGAACGACGTCAACGAGCTTGACTGCACGAGTGTCCCCCTTGTACTTTGCGAGCTGGTAAGCGTCGAAACGCTTAAAAGCCTCGGCAAAGCCCGCCTTGAGAGCGTTCGGAAGAGGCTTACCCTGGTTCTTCTCCAGGTAGTAGCCCAGGATCTCCATCATGTCGTCGACACGATAGATAATAGCGTTGTAGAAATCACGGCCCCAAGGAGTGCCGGACGTGGCATTGATGTTAGCCATCTCGCCTGCGAGTACGTGAGAGGTAGATCGCATACCAAACTCATTACGAGCGTAAAGAGCGGCCTTTGCGACGAACTCCTTGTCCTCGATCGTAGTAACTAGACCACGAATCTTGTTGAGAACCTCGTCACCGTTGCGGTACATGTCTCCGGAGAGCATGTTAGACAGGATGTACGAGACGAGCTCGAGCTTCGGGGACTGCGCGTACGCATTTCCGCCTGCAGCGTTCTTCACGATACGGACAGGAGCCTTGGTTACGGCTGGCTTCGGAGAGCGAGCCTTGGTGTTAGAAGCACTTGCGAACTTGGACATTGAGTCCTCCTTTACTGCCCTATATTAAGGGAGATTAAGCTCATAATAATTAAAGATCTTGGTCTTCGTGTCGTACATTGTCTTTACGACGGAATACAAATATGATAGATGTGACAGCTACACCAGCGTCACAAACTATACCAAGAAGATCAGCTAACGATCCTAAGGTATCTTGTAAAGTGAAAACTCCATAATCTATACCATCAAATAAGAAAAAGATAGCAAGAATAAGAGCAGTCTTACGTTGCGGAATAGTTTGGTATTGCTTAAAAAATTCAAAAGCTGCAAATAGTAAAGCTACAGCAGCTAAGGTTGTAATAAAGTCCTCTCCTCTAGGGAAGACGGAATCAAACCAAGATAGTATCTCTGTAATGATATTTAACATTTTGATCCTATCCTCATACAGTTAGTCTTCAGCAGTACGGAAGCCTTTACTTTTTCTACCGTTACCTTTATTGCGAGCCTTGAATGTATCGGTTTGTGAATCGCAATTAGGACAAATTAGTCTTAAGTTGTCCGGAGCATTGTTTGTACAGTCACCGTCGATATGGTCAAGAATGAACTTCAAAGGCTTGTCATTATGTATTGCTTCACCGTGACAGATTGCGCAACATCGATTTTGCTGTATAGCTATGTAATCTCGCACGTACTTAGCTGCTGGAGCATTTCCCCAAGTACCGCCAGTATACCCGTTCATCTTACCCGTAGAGAGCCAGCTTTCTAAAAGTTGCTTTTGTTGATATTGTTGTTGACAAGTATTATTACAATATTTGTTTACTTGTGCTCGGTAACCTACACCTAAAGAAGCTCCACAGCTTAAACAAAAGTACTCCTTTGTATGTATTCTATGTCCTACACTTGATGAACAAGCTCGACAACAGAATCTCGGAGGCTTCTTTCTTTGTGCCGAATCCTTTCTCCAGTCCTCTGTGAATTCCTTACCACAGTTCTCGCAAATCATATTTGATCCTCCACCATCAGTTAGTGCATAGATCGGTGGAGATTCAATTCATCAGCCATGTGCAGGATTCGAACCTGCGTGGGATTACTCCTCCTGCTTACAAGGCAGGTCCTATCGGCCGCTAAGGGAACATGGCAAAAGTGGAAGAAAGTCGTAGTGCAAGCATAGCCTCGTTACCGAGACTTCCCCCATATCGACACTTGTTAAAATGTAAATATGGCGGAGAAGTAGCTCGCGCGTTCTTTCGAACAACTACTCACTGTCCTGAACCTGCCCACTTAAGGGCATCGTGGAGCATGTCGGGGTCGAACCGACTACCTCAACCTTGCAAAGGTCGCGCTCTACCAGTTGAGCTAATACCCCATGTACGTCTAAGTTGCTTAGCATCCTAGACGTGTGTACTATATTATCTTCAATGTATCTAAAAGAGGAACTCCAGTTTCTGGGCTTACAGAAAAATAAACCCTAGAGTGTCCTTTTTCTCCATATAGATCTCGCCAGGTGATAGGAAAAGAAATCTCTTCACCTTTCTCTTCTGTGTATCTGTTATCGCAGAACCAACTCTGAAGTAGCTTTGCACGTACTGCATGTAGCTCACTCTCAACTTTTTGTATAATTTCCTTGGCATCTTCATCAGTAAAGGCATAGGATCGCGTTGTATACTTATGCTTTATTGGTTTTGAAGAACCCATATTCCTTCCTTACTGTATATAATATCAAAGCGCCTCTCTGAAAGTCTAGTCGTCGATATCCCCTTCGTCAAACTCAAAGTCTCGATCTGTAGAGTATACAACGTCCCCGGTGTCTATATTTGTTAAGCTAACTACAAATATACCCCAGTCTGCAAGCATCTCATTATCGTCCGGATCGTCAAATATCCCAGGATGCTCTTGCTCAAGTTTGAGTAAGTCTTGAGTGCTGGGGTCCATCTCATCGGGCATCAGCGATAATAGCTGAATTATTGCATATTTTAATGCATACTCATCGTTTGGAGCCTTAACTTCATAGTCGTACCTATCGTTTGCACCCCGCTCTCTATCTAAGGTTACCAGGAGATACCTACGATCGGAGGGTGTTTCAAACCCAGAGACATCACCCTCCGGGTCTTCATCAATTGATTCTAATAGTCGGTTAAGTGCGTCTAGGGTTTTGATAGCGCTGTGTCGTGTCATTACTCCATCCCTGCCATAATATCTTCAATATCACTCTCATCCCCAAACTCAGCTACAGCATTTATAACATCGTAAATATCTATATTATATATGTTTGCTAAGTGTCGTGCAACTTGATATGCCCCGCCATCGAAATCACCATGCAACTTGTCTTCAAATTCGTCTGCAAGAACTTCAGGAGGAACTAGGGGTTCCTTAAAAGATGAAACCTCCCCCTCTTCATCTTCATCTTCATAACGCTCTCCACGTTTATGTGCATTGGTACGGTCTATATCAGATTGTAAGTCTGACTCCGGATCAAAGTCCTCATCCTCTATATCCTCTAGAGACTCAATAAGTCTATTAAGCATCTTAAGAAGATTCTCTGTAGCCTTAAAGGCTTGAGCACGAGAAAGGAGTCCACCACCAGCGGAACTACGAACTAGTGATTTTAGATAGCCCTCAATCTCTTCTTCGAGATTACTATTATAACTGTAAAATTCTCTCTCAAGTCTATCAAAATTATAAGCGTTGCTTAGATCAGCTTCTGGAGCATCTATTTCAAGTTGACCATCCTCGTTACAATCACCGCAGGGCACCTCACCCTCGCCCCCACAGACATCGCACTCTTCTTCAGCAAATTCAGTGTTGCCATCTTCGTCATCACCAACAGCCATCTTACCTGTTCCGTCACAATCCTCACATTTTACATATCGATGGTTATGACATGTATAACATTCATCTCCGAGACTCTCGATCTCTTCTTGAATTAATATAAGCATATGAGCTACTTTTTTAACGAGGGGTAGCCGAGCTATTGAAGAGGATTCGAGAATCTCGAGCATTCGTTCTAGAAGGGTTAGGTCAACGCTCCCGGTTCTGCCGTAGCCTCTACCTTTGCGGCCGCGATCATCACTTGCATATCCATTATCTAGCCATTGAAAAATTCCACCATTACAGACTTGCTGATTGAATTTCCCGAGCATTACAATTAGAGCTGCTTCTTCACCGTAGTTCTCAGTCATCCAGTCAATCATATCAGCAAAGCTCCAGTCCTCATGCTCCGGACGCTGCCATTCTGTATAGCCTATATTAAGAACTTCTTGAAAAAGTTCATCATGTTCTGGATTTTGAAGAACTGAACGTAAAGCCTTTATAAGGCGCGGAGTACCTATTAATGGAGTAGGGTATGTAGAAACATCACCCGGAATATCATCTAGTATATCGCTCATAAAAATCTCCTATCGATACTATGTAATTAGTATGGATAGGAGTAATAAGAAGAAATCAAAAAGATAGGGAATAAAGTAGATCAGGTTTGTTTTTCAACATCCCCACTACTGACACTGCTACAATGTGAGTAGTGGGGACGGTAGGATTTACACCTACAGGTGCTCTTTCGGCGACTTATTTACAGTAAGTTTGAAGTATCCCGTTCGGTCACCGCTGCTTGTTTTACTCTTTATCAATCCACGCTACATTGTCGTTTGCGAGAGGGAAAAGTAGGTTTGAGTAGACTGCTACAGTCTTCCTCTTTGCGTTTCCTCGCCAATCCGTATCCCTATCTCTCTCAATTGGCTTATTGTATACAGCCGATCCACGATGGTCAATGTCTAGCGTAACCCTATCATTGGTGAAAGCTTTAACTCGCCCAACAATCACAGTTACGAAGCCATCTGAGCGATTTGAGTAGCCATAAACGCCACCAAGCTCTATTTCGTGACCCATCGCATCTAGCATATTTGCTCCTAAATAAAAAGCGAAGGAATAAAAGGTGAAACGACTTTTTGTGGTGGGAAATGTCGGAGTTGAACCAACAATCTAAACCTTGGAAGGGTTTTGCTTAATCCAGTTAAGCTAATTTCTCGATGAAATCGTTTCGATCACCGTTCGCTCTGACGCCGAGGAGGATTGAACCCCACCAGCAGTTTGAACCTGCTGTCCCACTTTGCCTTATTCGTTGTGGGCCGACCCCGTTTATTTTCTATAAGGGACTCTTCTGAGCCTTATACAAATTACCTGTTTTAGCATTCTTCTTTTTTCGAGAATGCCCTCTGCAAAAAGTTTCTGTTTGCGAATGACAGTTTGGACAAATCATACGAAGATTACTTCGTTGATTATTCTCATTATTTCCATCTATGTGGTCGAGTTGAAGTATCAGGGGTTTCTCCATCCAAGTGTTCAACCCGCAAATACTACAAACACCATTTTGCTCAACCAAAATTCGTCTCTTTACTGCTTCGCCTTTTGGCGCTAGTTTTTCCCACGGTAAAGCATCATATTTCTCTTGAAATGTATGTCTACGCTTTTCAGCAGCTCTTTTAGCAGTTTCCTTGGATACTGTTCGTTGCGGAGTGCCCGCTTTCTCTATATAGAGTTTAGCTGCCTCACTCTTCTTTTGCTTACTCTCTTCTGAAAAGGATCTTGAATTCGCGCACTGTCTCGAACAAAATCGCGGCGTCGAAGCCTTTTGAGATCTTGTTCCTCGCCAATCTTCTGTGAACTCTCTACCACATCTTTCACAAATCATTTCGAACCTCTTATCTAATTAGTGCTCCGATGCTGAAAGGTTCGAGTTGCTCATACAGTGAAATAAAAGTAGGGAATAAGTGCGAACCAGGTGGTTTTCGTTAACAGCGAAGTACTGGTAAGCGTCACCGCTACTCGTATTAGGGGTGGTGGTTTTCGAAGCCACAGACGATCCGCCGTTCTCAACGACGCGGCTTTGCCAATTTGCCTACACCCCCATGAAATAAAAAAGAACGAGAATAAGGCGCCACGAAGTTTTTCGCCTAAGGCGTCGGCTGGAGTCGCACCAGCAACCTAAATCTCCAAATGATTTCGCTCAACTATTGAGCTTCGATGAAATCGTGACTATCACTGCGTTCTTGTTTACAATAATAAAAAGAAGGGAATAAGTTTGCTTAGCATTGGGGGCGGAATCGAACCGCTAATCCTGTTTTTCAGACGGGTGCCCAGCCATTGGGCGCGATGTAATGCTAAACGTCACCGCTTCTTATTTCTAATTTCTACTATGCCCTTACCGTGAGTCGCACACGGATGTATGGATTTTCAGTCCACTCTCTTACTCTTAGAGGATAAGGGCTTGTGTGGATTGCTTAACCTCCCACACAAGCGTTTTAAGCTGCTTACTGTGTGGGAGGCAACTAAACATCTTATGCATAATTGCCTCCTAATTTAACTTACTACCATTTGCTGATCCATAATGTCTATTAAGTTTTCTACTATTCATAAGCTTAGCTGCGCAGGATCGAGAACAGCATTTTCCGGTGCCGTTTCGACCGATACGAACCTCAAATTCTTCTTGGCATACTTCACAAATTCGCTTTTCAATAGGAGCTATCGTTTTCCCTTTATTATGCGGAATACGACCTTTCATTGCTTCCGAGATTCTTTTCTTAGTTTCTTCAGAGCGCTGAGGGCACTTCTGTATGTATCTCTTATCCTTTCTCCAATCTTCTGTGAACTCTTTTCCGCAGTACTTACAAATCATACGTAATTAGTGCTACACTCGATTGAATACCGATTCTCCCTGCAACGCATTTACCTTAATAATATCTAATTGCCTCTTAATTAGTCAACACAGCCCTTAAAAGAAAGAAGCCATTTGATAGCCGCTGGTTCCGCTTCAAAAAAAGCAATTGTTGCTTTCCCGTCTATGTTGGCTAATATACGCTTCGCATCTTCGTAATGCTCCTGCGGTAGCCCTAAATAGGCAGCGTAGAGCTTTTTTTTAGAAGCTAGGTCAATCGCTAGTTCTCTATACTCGCGAATGAAGTTTTCTGAAAAGGTTCGATACCCGAAATCAATAAGACTGTAGCAACAATCACCCTCAGCTGAATATTGCTCCCTCATAATAGCGTGTAGTAACTGTAGCGGGTCTTCCACGAGGCTGTAGTCTGCACGGAGTACGCTAAAGCCATCATACTCCCCGAATAAGTCCCTCCATAGGCCCTCCTATGGATAATTAGTCCTTGCCTAGAGAGGGACTCGAACCCTCACGCCTCTCGGCACTGGTATCTGAAACCAGTGTGCTCTACCAATTCCACCATCTAGGCATTTCTCTTCATTTGCTTGAATTGTTCTTCCGTGAGTTCGGGGATATCACTTGTATCAATCCCTTCGTTTTGGAGGATGTCAAGCATCTTATAGAATCGTTCACGATCACCGCGAACAAAGAAGTTGTAAACTGGAATGTCGTTCGCTTCCGCGAGCTTGATTCCAAAAAGTGTACCGCCTACTGCGTTCGGATCGTTATACGGACGTTCGGTATAGCAAACTACGAATGCTGAAGGATCATTAAGATCCCAACCCAGAATTTGCATTACATTTCGAGCGTGAAGCCGTCGAACCGGTTCGGTAACATGATCCCAGTGAGGGTAAATGCTACGGGCGATTGAAACTATATTAGTCGGAATAGGCTCTGGGAGTATAAGAGTGGATTTATTATGATTGAAACCCTTCCATGGAAGGAAGATCTCTTTCACACCACTACCGTCGTCAGCACCCCATTCAAAAGAGAGATCTGCTCCTTGAGCTCCACCAGACCGAACGACATAGCCTAGATTAGCTAGCCTCTTTCCGATCTGCTGGAACTCCTGGCTCAGGTTCGGACTGAGTTCCCTTGCTCCTATTCCTGTGTACGCTTTCATAGGTTCCAATATACCAAAATAGGTACATAAATAACACACAACCTAAACAAATTAACAGAGACAGCTTAATCAATTTATTATTTCTTCTTTGCAAATTCTACACGACATTTCATTGAGCAACAAGATACTTTTGTTGAATCCTTTGAATGCGCAATAAAGAGTTTATGACAGTTCGGGCATTCTCTCATACGTTTCGATAATCGACCCTTCTCATACCCCTGCTCTAAGTATTTCTCAAGATCTTCTTTTAGAATAGTGAGGCTTTCGGCTGTTTCAGTTTTATGAACCCAGCATCTTTTAGACATTGGGTTATCTTCCCCTTGATGAAACTTCATTTTTGCATAAGTGCTTTTCTTTTTCGCTATTGCTTCCGGAGAGTTACCTCTCCTAGACATCTCCGATCGAACTTGAGGATCGTGCGCCGCGCCGATTTTCTTTTCTCGCAGTATCTCTAATTTTTTAAGTTGACCTTCTGCGCTGAACCATCCAAGCTTATACTCTTTTGCCTTTTGCCCTGCAATTTGCCCGCCACGGCGCTTTGCTTCTAACGTAGACCCTATATCTCCTCCTTCTGTAAGATTGTAGGTATCCTTTCGTCTGATAAAAATTGCTGTGACAAGTTCTGCTTCTTTTTCAAAAATATCCTGACGAGTTGCAGCCTCATAAAGAATATCTTTATGGAAGTTATCCAAGCCATATTTTTCAATAGCCTTGCGAATCAAAATACCGGAACCCATATAACCATCGTTCATATCGTTTGTAGAATGAACGCCTATATAGATTTTCCCGTTTAGTAAATTCGTTATTTGATAAACGTAGTTATACTTTCTCTCTTCCATACCTAATTAGTGCATAGGAGGTTGAGAGTTCATCTCTAGAGACAACGGGGAATGATCCCGCGACCTCTTTCGTGTTCGGAAAGCGCTCTACCACTGAGCTATGTCTCATACTGCGATTTCTTTTTTGAGTGTTGCTACAACTGAGCTACTGATCTCGCCAACTTGCTCAGCACACTTACTGGTCTTAATGGGGGCCGTTGACATTATTCCCGGGAAGCGCCCACCTTCCGCCTATGGGCTGCAGACCCGTAAGCGACCCTTACCCCTTGTCTAGCATGGGGCGGGATTTCACTATCGTTCACAACTCTTCACCTGCCGGCTTAGAGTCGATCCCTTTCCTTAAAACTCTGTTCCTTATAATCCGTGCTCTACGAGATATGTTACGTAGGGTCACCTCTAACTCGTGTTCCCCTACTTTAACTCGGAGCAATTTCTTGACTTCGGGATCTGTCGTAACAGTGAGGATCGCTTTCATTGCTCGATACTCTCGCTCTGTTAACATACTCCCTCATTTTGCGTAGTAATAGTACCTAAGCGTATACTTTTTCTGGTACCTGTAGTAATACGTGTCACGCCCTATACGAGCTTTCGCGTCATCGATTGCACGCGCAACTTCAGCTTTAGTATAATAGACGAACTTGTAGTCTCGAATATCCCAGGGATCTGTTATCTTGCGGTATGCATTTCCAGATGGGGTATCCCAGTACCATGGGCGACGTGCTTTGCGGTTCGCCAGTCTCTTGGAATCGTGAACACCGCTGTGCACTCCATTCCTGCTATCCGGAGCGGACCAGCAAGGATACTTCTTGTACGATCTCGACATCGCTATACCTCCTAACTAGTAGAATTGCATAGTGTGCCTCCTTTCTGTAGATGTATCATATGGTAATTAGTGAGCCTGGCAAGAGTCGAACTTGTGACCTCAACCTTCGCAGGGTTGCGCTCTATCCAGCTGAGCTACAGACTCAATCATCAGATGAGTCGTCAAAGTCCGACTCAAACATATCCATGCAAGGAGCGTTTTCAGGGTCATCGTGGCAAGCATCGCATTCTAGATCGCAATCAACGCAAGCATCTGACAGCATTTTCTCTCCTACACGATACATATCTATTTGCCTCTCTATCTGGCAAAACATTTCTTAGGAAGAGTGGCAACAAACTCTCGATACTTTTGAAGCACGTCAAATGAAGGCTCAGTAAGGATGTTCGCAATCAACGGAGATGTCAGCTCTGCACAACATCGCGTAATGTCGCCATTTGTATTGATGAACATCGCCGCTCCAGAAGCTGTCATACACGGGATATATAGATCACCCTGAACGTCTGGATCGTAGGATTGCTTGAAACCGTACACATCAGGAATAAGCGGCTGAATTGTAGCGTCGAACTCTTGAATAGAGAGGGACGTATCTGTTTTCCCTGCTCCGCAGAGCTCCCAGATTCGGATCTTATCCACTCCGATATCGTTAGCGGCTTGAACTAGCTCGGCTAGATGAGCTACGTTAGCCTCTGTACCAGAAATTGTGACAGCTACACGAGAGTTTTGGATCTTTCGAATACTTTCGGAGAGATGCTTATACGTGTCTACATTCCAGTTGAACTGAATCTGATTCAGAAGATCTTTTGCGTCTGCTGCAAGAATCTTATCCATTTCAAGACCGTTTGTCAGAAGGTGAATCTTGAATTTTGCAGCCTTGGCTTCTATAAGTAGCTGTTCAAAGTCTGGATGAGTGGTAGGCTCTCCGCCGCATAGCGTTACTTGCTTGATTCCAATCGTCTGTAGCTTAATGAGCATAGCACGGTAGTCGGATAACGCCATAACAGGAGCATGGTTATGCTTGTTAAAACAAAACTCACAGCTCATATTACATTCATTCGTAACATTCACAATGGCCCAAAGTGGAGTCTTTGGATTGGCATATTTGATGTTAGAATTCCCACGCTCATAAGCCACTAGACACATACTATATTCCTCCTGAGTAGGGAGGGAATTGAACCCTCGACCTGCGGCTTATGAGACCGCCGCTCTAACCATCTGAGCTACCTACCCATTACTTTCTTTATTAGTCGTGGTCTCATCTGCCGGGAAGAATTCAGGGTAAAATGTCTGCCCGTGCGTGTACAGCATCTTAGCGAACATTTCAGCCTGCTCTTCATACGCTACCGATTGCACTTCAACGAGTTGCTTTTCATTGAAATCATATCGATAGCGTACGAGAGGAACCTTCCCGATCGCCTTCATATGTATAAGCACAATCTCGTATTTGAGAAGTTCAACTACGGGGTCGGCATTATACGCACGCAATGCACGTTCGGGGGTTCTCATTTTAGATCTCGAAGGTCTGGCCAGGCATCAGGAACCCGGCAAACCCGTCGTCCTTGGCAAGCTTGAACCAGTCCAAGTCACCACCCATCCCATCCTTGCTATCAAGAACAAAGTCCTGGAAGTGACTGAGCCACATCTTGGATCGAATTACGGAGCCGAGGTCAGGACTGTTCGCCTCAGGGTAGCCAGCAAGCTGCTTGTAGTTGGCGTGCACGTTCGTCGGGAATGGAGCGCACTCACAATCCTGGAAGATGATGTCAGCTTCCTTGTAGTACATCTCCATCTGACGTGGGCTGCAGTGCTGACTATCAGCCACGCAGTAAAGCGTCTTGTGTCCTTCCTTCTTGATTAGAAGACCGAACGCAAACGAAATCGAGGAACCGGACATGATATGTACCTGCTGAATAGGCAGCATAGTCCAACCTTCCCACTCGAACGCCTTGCTGTCCGGAATTCGAACCGGCTCAAAGCAAGTACCCATCTGGGCTACGAATCCCTCGAACGTGGATAAACCTCCGCGAAGGCTGTAGTTCCACAGTTCGGTCATGAGTCCCGAGTTCGCATACAGTTTGATAGCGTACTGGCTATCAGACCAATTGCGAGGATGATTCTTCCAGTCGTAGCGCATAAGCGCCGCGAACTCCAAGCCGCCAATGTGATCGCTATGAGCGTGGCTGATATAGATGTCGTTGATGTCCTTAAAGGTCATCCCGGCTATCTTATCAAGCTGCTCAGGAGTAGTGCGACCGCAGTCGAATAGCATCCTGCGCCCGTTTTCCTCGAACAGGAAGCACTGATTCGCGTTCTTCCTAGTTGCGAGAGAAAACGCCGTTCCGCTACCGATGACAGTAACCTTCATTCGTTTCTCCTTGGTTCCGGCGATTCTTCCGCCGTACCGATATAATATCAGAACGCCTCTTGTGAAGTCTACAGGGTAAGAATAAGCCCGAGTCCCATCATAGCAAAACTTAAAAGTATGATGAGGATAAGAAGCTGCTGATCGAGCATGCGCTGCTGCTCTCGAGTCTTTTCAAGAGCAGTAGCTGCTTGAGTGGTTTCAGTTTCAACAGCATTATCAAACATGTTCTATCCCTCTTTAGATGTTACCACAGACCATCCATCTCTAGTCTTACCGTTAACTCTCTTGGAGCAATCCCATAACCTTCGGTATTCAAGATTGTGCTCCTTACAGAAACCTCTTAATCCGTACACCTTGAATACCTCACCAGTTGGAGATACTACAGTGAATGCTTTCCGATTCGCTCCAGACGCAAGTACCTTTGCGCTAATACGCTGCCGCACCTCGTCTGTAATGTAATCTCCGTTTCGAGCTTTTATGGCTTTCGAAAGCTTTTGGCGATGCTCAGACGTCTTTACTCTTCCTTTTTGAGCTTTACTGATTTCAGCTTTTGCTTCTGCAGAGAGATGCCATCCTCCATGGTTGGCTACGCCACCTCGTGTAAGATTATAGCCAATAGCAGGATTTGATGCTTGAAAATATTCGATCCAAAAACGTTCTCGTTCATCGAGATTCTTTTTAAGTATGCGGAATCCTTCCCGCCACTCAGCCCAATCACGATGCCCTTGGTTCCCGTCTTCTTGACGAGGTTTCTGACCCAAGCGGCACGCTTGTCGACTTCGAGGTTCATTGTTGCTCCTTGCAAATATGATATCAATCTGCCTCTCCTTGAGGCAGAGTTTTTACGAACGGACTTCTGCTGAGATTCCGACTCTTGCAAGATCCTTTATGATTTCATGAGCGTCATCTTGTGACGGGGTCGAACGAATAAGGATGGCTCGATCTCCTAATTCAAGATCCGCGATAAGCTCGTTTGCCTTCTGTAACGTCATTCGAGGAGCGGAGTTAAGCTCTCCGGAGGCTTCTCGGAGCGTCCGTAGTTGCTCAAGTCTATTAGCTCCTCCGGCCGGGACTGGACGAAGAGCAGTTATATAGATATTAAACTGTCCCTTGGTATACGCAGCCTCTACCTCGGTTTCCGCTTCCGGCTTGAGCATCTCTTGAGTTCGTGCGGTAGCTTCTAGTGTCTCTCGAGCAGCGGAAGGCTTATCCTCCGGAACACTTACAGAAGGAAGATCTGCGAAGAGCTTCGCAAACTCGGCTCCCTTTTTCCATATAATCTGTTCATTCTTGATAAACGCAGATGCTTGCTTACATATCTCCATAAGGTCAGCCATAGACTGCTTCTCAGGAGAAGCAAGAGCCTTAATAAGTTCTGGGAGCGGTAGTGCTTTCATTTCGAGTCCTTTATATCAATATACTTACTTAACGGAGAACTTATACAAGCTGTCATCTACGAAATAATGAGCGGTTGTACCTGTCGATACTAGAGAGGCGCTAGAAGGTATTCCTGCATCTCTAATGATCTTGTGATTGATCTGTCCTACAGGAGCAATATCGATTTGATCCTCTACGCTGTCGTACGTTATAGAAATCCCATTCGATAACACCGTAGTATTCGTTTCCTGCATACCGACATCTTCTGCTTCGATTTGGAGAGAGCCGTCACCGGTAACTGCCATTCGCCAGCGTTTGATTGTTCCATCAAGCTCTGCGGAGATAACGCTTAGCTGCTCTCTGTCGTACTTCGCATCAATGACTCGCTTTAATCACCTCAACCTGTTTACGAAGTAGCGAATGATCTGTGCGTGGTCGAGAAAAAACTGATTTTCTTTCTCCGTGAGATCCTGAAGCGGCATCCACACGACTTCGGATGCATCGTCAGCAGCTTGAATAGAGGGAAGCATCGTCGCATCGAGATCAAACAGAAATGCGTGCGTGATCGTCCGGCCCCGAGGGTCTCGGAGAGGATGATCAAAGACATGCTCGTCTCTGATGCTATTCTCCAAAATGCGCTTCGAGGAGTCTATTTTGGTTTCTTCCTTGAGCTCTCGGATGCATCCGCTTTGGATGGTTTCCATCTGCTCGAGAAATCCTCCCGGGAGTGCGTACTGACCTTTACCTGGATGACGACCTCTCTTGATTACGAGAACATGGCCAAGGCAGATCACCACAGCGTCCGTAGTTACGAAGGTAGGAGGATAGGGCGCAGCGGACCACTGCTTCTTATAGTTTTGAATGAAGTCATATTCAGCATGGAGCGCCTCATATTCCGCGGACTTTATCCACTCCAGTAAGAAATCATAGGTGGTTTTGGAACAGTATTTCATAGCGGGACCCATGCAGCCGCCATTTCCTTCAAGATACCTCTCTCGAATCTTAGTAGCACCAATTCCACCCTCCATCGTGTCGACGGGGATGAAATCGTACTCGGGGAAGTAGTTGAGGTAGTAGGAGGTGTCGTCCTTGTAGTGCCCGAGAAGAGCAATACGGGGAGGGTTGTAGTGACGAGTGGGAAGATTCTTAGCTGTGGTATTGATGAGCGTTTTGACTCGAACGAGCCAGTCGTGGAAGTTGTAGGCTGAATCTGCGAGGGGAAGGATGGTGGCGGTAAGCCGCTTGCGAGGAAGTCCCATTCCTTCGAGGGAGTCTTCAATCATCGCCTTTCGCTCCTCAAACGAGAACGGGTTCCTAAGCGACCGAGAGGCGGTGCTGGAACCCACTACGATGAGAACGTGATCAGAAATCTCAAAAGCTTTGCGGATTATGGCCTCGTGACCGAGGTGGAGGGGCTGAAAGCGCCCGATGAATACGGCGTAATCGTACTTCTTGTCACTCATTGTGTTCGACCTTTCGAAGGACTCCGTGCCCTTCTACGTCTATAATATATTAGTGCCTCTCGCGGAGTCACTCACTATCTAGCTTTTTCTGGATTCTCTCGATCATGAACTGAGTATCAATAAAGCCAAAGATGAGAGTCGAAAACATTCCTAGCGCCCACCTTGGCACATCCGGAAAGAGTGCGAGAATCACTATGGAGCTGCCGACGCCAGCGAGAACAGATCCGAGGAACTGCCCGAATTTGACTAGGCCTGGACGCTTCGGAGGATCCTTTTTGCCTGTGATATCGCCGACTGTCATTTCAGTTTCTCCACGATGAGAATGCTCTGGCGCCTGTACGCCTTGCGAACCTTCTCAGCCTCTTCGGAATTCCAGCAGGCAATTCCGACTACTTCACCATCGGTGGAGATCAGCGAGTAGAACTTCTTCATTTTCTCTCCTAGTGGACGCGGCGGGACTCGAACCCGATACTCTCCCGTGCGAGGGGAGCGCATTACCAATTATGCTACCGGCCCGGGCGACGAGCTCGATATTCCTTTAGTGCATCATCAGCGGCTTCCGCCACTGTTGAGATTGCTTCGCTAATAGGAAGGGTCTTAGGTGCCTGAGTTAGAAGAGCCAAGAAGCATGTCTTCCAGAACTCAACCTCTTCAGGCTTTGCGCTTGTTAAATCCATTGTATCACTCCCAACGCTAGCGCCACCGTTGCAGGTACCGTTAGGTTATCTAATCCGAGAGGAGTGAACAACTCTACGACAGTGACGAGAGGGGCTAGCCAAAGAATGACGACTGGGGATACGTTGAATGCTAGAAGCACTGCTACTGATGTCAGAAGCATCGTACCGATTCCAGCAAGGCTCTTTGTGCGACCCCAGACCTGAAACTCTCCAACGTGAGTGGCTCGACCAACGACAGCCGCTAAGCCATCGCTCCACCCGAGCACCAGCATTGCTGCTCCGCCGACTGCTATTGGCAGTACTCCACCCCAACAAAGAGCTGTAAGGATGGACAGCGATATCGGAAAGTACACAGTACCGAAGTTGTGCGGTCTAGACGGATCATCCATCGCTGTGAAGAACTTCATCTTCAGAGCGGCGATATTGATGAAGATGAAAGCGACCGGAACAACCAACGCAGCCCAGATGTTGGTGAAGAACACCATAGCGATAAGCCACCAGTGCGAGACACCGATATGGATAATCTTACGAGAGGTGAGCGGTTGAACGAGTTTAAGCTTTAGGCAAAGTGTGCCGAGGCCAATGCACCCCAGCATAAAGAGAAAGCCTACGAAGATACCGAGTATGTTCATAGGCATAATATACGTGTGCGATAGTGGATTCGGACCACTGACCTCCTGGATGTCGACCAGGCGCTCTAAACCAACTGAGCTAATCACACAAATAGTAGCCCGGGAGGGATTTGAACCCTCACGCCTTTCGGCATTAGCACCTCAAGCTAACGTGGCTGCCAATTACACCACCGAGCCATAAAATTGCCGGTTACGGTCCGGCGTGGCGATACCTGCAAATTCAGCCGTCTCCTTATTGCAGCGCTCCCACAGATTTATTATACGCCATCAACTGACAGTTCATCGATGACCTCAACCCACTAGCTTTGCAACGCATCGCGGGATTTATGAGCGCAGAAGGAATCGAACCTTCGACCTACAGATTAAGAGTCTGTAGCTCTACCAATTGAGCTATGCGCCCGAAAGTACCGGTAACGGTTCCGGCGTGAACTTGTTATACCCTAGGCTGACGGGTGTCACCGCTTTCTATTGACGAAGTGATCAGCTGCCACCGCTCCGTCTCAACCTGCTTCGAGTGGCCACTCTAGGCAGGACTTTTAGCTGAGGCGACAGGATTTGAACCTGCATAGGGTTTCCCCACGGATTAACAGTCCGCTGCCCAACCATTGGGCCACACCTCAATGAAAAACGCCGCATGAAGGAGTCGAACCTTCTCTACCAGCTCTCATGCTGGCGCGCTCCTACTCCCAAGCTCATCTCCACCGTAGTCGCGCTTCAGGTGGCCTTTACCTGCTGGTCCTAATGGGGATCGAAGAGTAGTGTCTTTCGCCTTGAGCACGTGGCATCAAGACGTAGAAGACCCGTTACGCGAATGAGGCAAATAAGTCCCTGGTCATCGACACGTCTCTGATGACTATCCGCAGCCTGTTATACATTATTTCTCAAGGCCTCGGCTGAGTGTTATACTACCTTGAACCCAAAGGAGCGACCCTCGGAGGGTAATCAGGAACTATGGGAGCGACAGGAGTCGAACCTGCATTGAGCTTTCGCTCACGGATTAAGAGTCCGCTACACAGCCTTTATGTCACGCGCCCAACTAAAGACCTAATCGTTTCTCGACTATGTCTATCAATGCTTTCTCATATGCAGGTTGCTCCGACGGATCCGGAAAGATAGCGAACCAATCTTTGGTTACAGACTTCTTAACGTCCCCGACTACAAGCACCTTACAGCTCTTTTCAGTTTCTACGGGTACGCAATACTGACCTGGAGGAGTCAATTTGCGAAGTTCTTCAAGTTCGGAGAGATCATACATTACTTCCTCCTTGAAAAACGTTAGTCGGGAAAACAGGTTTCGAACCTGCGACCTCATGCTCCCAAAGCACGCGCTCTACCAGCTGAGCTATTTCCCGTTATACATCCTATATCTGAATGCCTCTCTACAAGTAAGGTGATTACGGGCTCCACCGACGGCTTTCTTCGCCCTACCTTTCGGATTCGATCTTGCGATCTCGGGACCGTCCGTTGGCCATTATGTGTATGCTGCGGCGTTGTGTCCGACGCCTTTACGCTCCAGCATCCGGTGAGCTAGCTAGGCCCCGCTACGGATATTCGCTGTACCCCTGACCAGGGCTCGACCTCACTTGGCATACACACTAGTCGTCCGAATGGCTTTGTTTTCTTCGTAAATATCTTCCACGGCCCTTATTTTTAGAGCCATAATGTGGCGTCTGTGAATGACAGTGTAAACAGAGTACCCGAAGATTACTTCGTTTGTTATTGTCTAAATCTCCATCAATATGATCCAGTTGAAGAGATAGAGGTTTTCCATTCCATATTGGAAGCTGTCCGCAAATCTCACAACATCCGATCTCGGTAATTAGCCGCTTTCGAAGCGAAGACCAACGAGGACTAACAGTTTCCCAAGTTGCTCCTTCTTCAAGTACCCAGTCTTGCCAGGACTGTATCTCTTGCTTGCGATGCTCTATGCTTTTCTTTCGTCCTTTTTCTTTATCCGTTTGAGAAAACTCATAACCTATTCGATTTTGAAATTCTACGGAGAGGCCGACTCTTTCAATAGCTTCTCGTTGTTTTTGCGATTTCAGCTGACGAGTTTCCTCTGAAAACTGTCTAGCATTAGCGCAGGCTCGAGAGCAGAATTTTCCAGAGCCATAAGCCCCATCGTGTTCTTTGCCACACTTCTGACAAAACATTCGAACCTCCGTATCCATAATTAGTATACAGCTCTTCGGAGGTTCCTTTACCCGGTACTAGAATCGAACTAGTTCCATCTGCGTGTAAAACAGAGACGCTACCATTACATCAACCGGGCATATAAGATTAGTAGCAAAGTTCCCTTTCCATCAGGCATGCTGTTTGTTGCACTGGCGTCTAATCGTCACCAGGTTTCTGGGGCAATCGCTAACGTTGGTCGCTACCACTCACGCCCCTTTATTCATAGATGAAAGGAGGAAAAACTAACCCCACCCGTAAAGTGCAATGGAGCATCACTACCTGTATTTACTCCTACAGGTTAGGAGGGATAGGTGATGACCGAGTCGCGCAGTCTTTCCTTGTGTATCAGACAAGTGTCCTAACTCCTAGACGAATCACCTATGTGAAGCAGGCAGGTACGGCTGGACGAAGTATACGCCCCAGTACCGCGGTTACCATTTCGCTTTGTACCTGCTTTATAGCCCCAGGGGGAATCGAACCCCCATCTCAACCTTGAGAGGGTTGCAAACTAGCCGTTATTCGATGGGGCCATAAAAATAACAACTCTTTTGCTGAGGTCGTCCGGATTCTCATCGGACTTTCTTGCGGGTATTTTTCTCGGTCATGACTCCGATACTCTATTTCCCACTTTCCTCCCTCACCGGATGCGTGTTTCCTAGGACAGCGCCGTATCTTGGGGCTCAATCGTCCACCTATTTCATTGGACGGGAGAGTTGTTACTAGTGGACCACCCCGGATTCGAACCGGATCATTCGCAGTGCAAGTGCGATGCATTACCGTTATGCTAGGCGCCCATTTACTTTATCTTACGACCTATTTCCCACCCTTCTGGGACTAAGTCTGTCTTAGGAACTAGCTTATTTTCAGTTCCTTTATGAATCCAATGCTTTCCGAAAGAGCTATTCTTTTCTCCTTGTTGATGGCCTATTCGCGCAAATACCTCTTTCTTTTTTGCGATCGCTTCAGGAGTTCGAGAAGCTATTGATGCTTTTTTCAAAGCTTTTCTAGCTACTGTTCTCATATGTTCTGCAAAGTTTGGCTCAGTTTCAATTCTTTGTCGTAGAGATGCATGACCCTTAGATTGAACTTTTCGAACTCGTTCTGCTTGCTGTTCTTTCAAAATAAGGTATCGTTCTGGATCTTTTTCTTTTATCCCATAAAATGTTGGACCACCATCTCCTCCAAGAGCTATGTTCAAATTATTCACATCATCATATGATTCTTGAATACACTGTCTCTCTGCTTCAGAGAGTTCTTCTCTCGTTTTACAGAAACATAAAATCTCTCTATTGAATTCAGATCTAGGGTACTTAGCTAACAGTCGTTGAATAACGATTCCGCTACCTAAGTAATCATCATCTAAATTAGATGTTTCATGTATTCCAATGTAGAATCGACCAGTTGGAATATGAGTTGTCTTATACAAAAATAAGTATTTCATACCCAATTAGTGCGAATCCCATTGTGAAGTTGCGAGCACACCGGGAATCGAACCCGGATTATCTGATAGACAGTCAGATGTAATAGCCATTATACCATGCACCCATTCGGGGGCGTAGCTAGAGCTCTTCCAGGGATAGGCTGGATTCCGAATACCAGCGTTTATCTTCTACCATCACCCCGTCGTGCACTACGGATCCGATATACACAACTAGGATACTATCCCTGGCAGAACTCTAACGAAACCCTCCACCATACACTACTTAGGTACTAGTGCGTGACCATCGAATGTGACTCAACTACTTGTCAGCATAGTTGAGATCCCCTCAGCGGAAGACGGGACTCGAACCCGCAACACCCAGCTTGGAAGGCTGGTGCTCTAGCCAATTGAGGTACTTCCGCAAGTACTAGCTGCTACCCCGACTTAGGACGGGCTGTAGTGGCATTCCTCCTCTTATTCACAAGTGTGCCGTAGCAGGACGCTCTGGCATTCGTGGCCGGAGCAACACACTCGAATCTTATAAGCGGAGCCTTCTGCCTAGCAGAAAATCAAACCGATGGAGCTAGAGGGAATTGAACCCTCGACCTCAACGCTGCCAGCGTCGCGCTCTAGCCAACTGAGCTACAACCCCAAATTACGCGTGACGATGCTTCGCTTTCTCGATTTTCTTGGCGTAGTCATAGATACAGAGCGCCGAGAAACCGATCACCAGAATACCGACACCGATGTACTTGAAAACCTCAAGCACTTCCGCCATTTGTGGCTCCTTCTAAAAGAAACACTGATTTCAGCTACTTGGAGCTGCGCTATTTGGTACCTTAGACTGCGCGATCAGTTAGCCGTCCCGGTTTGGTACCACCGTCTTCGACATCTCGTCGGGTAGGTTGTTGTTTTCTCTTACGAGTAATATATCTACCGAAGCCCGTGAAAGTCAAATTCTGTTTTTACTTTTAGAAGAAGTGTTGGACTTGAACCAACTCCTGCGAACCATTCGGATCGCCGTGCTACCAGTTACACCAGTCCCCTATGGAGGTGGCGGGAATTGAACCCGCGTCCCTGCGATCCTCCCCTTTCGTTGCATGGGCCTTTCGTCGGGTAAAAACGGATACTACAGGTCGAAGCCAAATCACCCCCCTGGTGATTATCCTAATCCTAACATCCGCAGCGCGATTCCGTAGGCTATGAACAGCGCTACTAGGGCGATGAAGATACAGCTGATCCAGAACAGCGGGGATCGATGAACTCGATTCCGACGTCGCTCGTTGCGAAGGAACTCTTTGCGACTGTATGTCACTCAGCCTCCTTGGGAGACTCTTCGGTGTTCTCGGCAGAGGGCTCAACCTTAGTTGAAAGCTTTGCCAGAACGATGTCAAGTTCCTGAACCTCTTCGGGCGTTAAACCTGCCATACTGTCCTCCTCTGCATAGATCATATCAATTTTGCCTCCGAAAAGTCAAAAAGATTCAATTTTTTCTATTTCTTTACGATCTAAGGAATTAGTGTCCCAAGACATTGCCATGGTCTCTAAAGTCTTTCTAGCTATACAGTTACTGCTACACTTAGGTGGCTCACCGTTTGCTTCATTTATAGCAGCTGGATGCAAGCACTTTAGAGACCCATTTGGATTTGCTTCTTCATGGAATCTGCAAATCATAAAGATTTGTCGAAAAGGTATATACACTGCAACTCCTCTTTTCCCCCAGTAGGACTCGAACCTACAAGCCTTGCGGCGCGGGAATCAAAATCCCGTGTCTTACCAGTTAGACTATGGGGGAGCGAATAAAAAAGCGCCGGCTAAGCCGGCGCTTCTAATATACACGCGACCGACCTACCGTTGTGCTATTTTAAGAAATTGCTTAGGCATCCAAACCTCTCCATAGTTTGGCATACGGATTAGAAAGCCTTCGCCACGCTCGTCCTCTTGAACAATCTCGCCGCGAACTCCATCGTACCTTGCTGCCAGTGTTTCTACATTAGCTGGGATTACTACTTTACAGGACCAACCTACAAAACTTTTCGGTGCCTTAAAAGACGAGACATCCCCTGGCAAATCCTCATCAGCTGATTCTTTGAACCCACCTGAAAGCTTCAAAACAGGTCTATCGGGGTCTACCGCAGGCTCGTCCTTTCTAAGAGCATCTAGACCAAACGACACTGTTACGGGGCCGTGACGAAAGTCTGGGGAAGTAATAACGCCATCGAGTTGCTTTATATCGCTCGCAGACAGATTCCACCACTTCGCAATATCCCAATCCCCTTCCTTAAAGCCAACTGGTGCATCACCGTTTAGTCTACCGATTGAAAACCCACGATCCGTTAGCCAGTGCTCGGCTGCATTGTAAGCTTCGAAGTCGTCGGACATCGTCCAAGTCAGTGTCTTATTTCCTTCCGGAACAGGAAAGGCACTCACATCTCCGATACCCTCATCTTCTAGCTCATCAGATTCTCGAAAAGGGCGGCTATTCTCACCCTCCTCATCCTCACCTACAATATCCTTAATCCACTCCGGGTCTACTTCAAACTCGTTTGCAGTTGCATCGATGCGGTCTTGGTAGTCCGGAATCGTCAGTTCCTTATCCTGCCAAAACTTGAGAACGGATCGAGCATTAAGCTGATCGCGAGAAGTATCACCGAAAGCCTCTTACAGGATATCCTCTGGTGATTCATCATCGTAAACATCGCCGATATCGTCGGTCTGGAAAATATCGATGTCGGTACTGCCACAGCTCGGGCAAAGATACTCTCCATCAACCTCGTCTAGCTCGTTAATAGAGCCTTCAGCGTCGCAAGCAAAGCAAACAAAGTGATCTTCTTCGAGTGGATTATTCCACTCCTCACCAGTAGCTTCTGCTTCCTGACGTTCTAGGTCGAGCTCAGACATTGCTGATTCGCGGAATGAACGATACTCTCGAATAACTTTTTCGGAGATCCCGGATATATTCTTACTGATGCCCTTGTCGATCTGACGAAGAGCTACACGAAGAGCTTCTGTATTACCGTTAGCAATCTGAGTCTTCATATAACCTGCAAGCTCGGGCATGAACATATCGATAAGAGACGCGATAGAGTCAGATACCTGAATCTTACCGGTATCAACACCTTCGTGATACCCGTTAGCAAACATTGCCTTACGCTGGGCATCAGCAGCTTTCTTAGTCATCGGCTTCTTGGAATGCTTTCCCTTCTTACCGACGTTTTGATAGCCGCCCTTAACTTTTACCGTATCCTCGATAAGAGGAGAAAAGGAACCACTACAAGCTACGTCTTCGATACGCTCTATGAGCTCCTGAGCAGGTTCATCACCGAGCTCATCCTCGAACAGGTCGAAGATTGCAACAATCTCTTCGCGGCTCTGCTCGAGCTCCGACGTATCCTCTACCATACGGCTGATACCGTCTCGAATCATGCTGTCTAGATCTCCAGAGGAGATATCTTCCATTCCGGAATCAGCTAGAGCCTGGTAGAGCTGCTCACAGTAGCCAAACGCTGCTCTGATATCATCTTCAAGCTCAGAGTACTCAGCCACAATAGCTTCGAGGCTATCGTCGTCCTCTATATCCTCACGAACTGGAGTCGGAGATTTGTAGCCGTCTTCGTGCTCATCTTCAATCTTTGGATTTTTAGCAAGCTCTGCTTCAAGCTCTTCCTGATTATCACAGTGTTCGCCCGCTTCTATTCTCTTATCGAAGAAGCCTTCTTTCATGCCTTTGCGTCCGAAATCGCTAGTACCGAGATCGGACACATGATGAGGAGGATTACGATATGTAGTTATTTCACCTTCAGGCTGAGAACTCTTACTCTCCGGAGGAGCTAGATTAGGTAGATCCTTCCTAGAACTACCAAGAGCCTCTTCAAGAGCATCGAGGTCTTCGTCGTCAAGAGCGTCCCACTCGTCATCGGATATTTCATCCGTCATATCTAGATCATATGTAGAATCGTGGAACTCGGGAGCTTCTTCATATGCAGCATCGATAGGGAAATCGTTACCGCAACGAGGGCAATGCCAATTTAGATAATCTCGAGTTTCAACCCATTCAGAAGTAGGAGCGCCACATTCTGGGCACTCTTCAGCCATTGGCTGGAAATCGAAGTCGTCTATAGAGATGAGGTCATCATCGTCTCGGATATTATCCATAACTATCTCCTATACAGAGTATAGTTAGTTAGTAGACTTCGCCTGCCAGACCTGAATTAGGAACTGTCGCCCTACATCTCTACCGCGAAGGAGAGTATGTTTGCACTCATCCACTACTGCTACCCCGCCAGGGATAAAGGACGCAGCCGGGAGATCCGTATACGTATGCGGAAGATGTTCCCAATCCTTTGGACGAGAGGCTTCTTCCTGGCGCTCAGCAATTACACGGAGCCGCTTTTTAACTTCCTCCATATTAGGAATCTTAGCGCCTCGATCGTTCCAATCGAAGGAAGAGCTGAGATATTTCTGAGCCGCGGCGTCGAAAATGTAGTAAGAAGGGGCTCTTTCTTTGCTGTATCTACTGTTCACGTCCGTAACGCTCCAAGATTTTGGCCTTAGCCTCGTCGATAGTCTTGAATACAAGAGACTTCTTGTACATCCCTCTCTCTGATGCAAAGACAGGGGAAACTGATAAGCGTTCGCCCTCAGCTTCCTTTACGGAGAGATCTGGAATAAGATAGCCGATAATAAGTACCGGCTCCGTTTTGACATTATCACTATCTTTTCGCTTCGCCATTAAATAGTTTACCTCGAGGGAGGGGTGGATTCGAACCACCTGCTCACGATCCCGGGATCGCGCTTCCTTTTCACCACAACAAGTGCACAGCCGGCCTAAGTGTTGAAACTGTCAGCGTTCTGTCGACGAGTTGGAGGGTGCACTCCCTAACCACAGTATTCGTACCCACGGACGTAACAACCTTCCGTGGAGAACTTGCTTAGATCTTCTTCGCTACCGTATCGACGTACTTGACGCCGTACTGCTTGGCATACTCGTAGCGAGCCTTGTTCCTGGTCGTATTGGTGAACGTCTCTGTCGGCTGAAGCCCAAGAGGGCCGCCAGCAGAGAAGACTTCCCAGGTCCCGATGGTCGGGGTGCGCCTGACCTTATAGGTGGTGATCTTGTGAGACTTGCCCGCAGGACCGCCGGAGCTGAGCGTGTTGAGCGTTCCGAACGGGATACCGCTGCCGAAGATGCCCTGCGTGGGCTCGTAACGGTAGATGCGATGGCCGTGCTGGTACTCGTATTTGTACTTGTCCAGATTGTTCTGGACGTACCCCCAGATGGCGTCAGAGACGTCTCTCTGGTTTACCCAGAAGCCCTTGCCTCTGAGCGATTCCTTGACTGCGAGAGTCGTGGTGTCCACGTTGCTGCGAACGAGCGCATCGAATTCTTGAATGATGTCGCTCTGAGTCGCTTCGGGGAGATTGTTAGCGTTAGCTGGGTCCATATGCCCCTCCTTGTTACTGATAGTATCTGTATGCCTCACGCGATGGAAACCGAAGATTCCCATGAACGCGTCGGCTGCAGCGTATAGATCGTTATCCCCGTTTTCCAGGTCGCTCCAAGAGGACTCAGAACCGTCGGGATGAATAAGACTCATAGAAGTGAAAACTTCCCGGTGATAACATCGATCTTCTCGGCCTCGTCGGGACCGAGACAGATGACAGTAGGAGTAAGAACTCCATGGAACTCAGTCACGCCGTTATCCTTGATAAGAGCGTGAATGATTCCGGCCTCCTGAGCCTTCTTCTCAACATCGAAGAGCTCCTCTTCGCTGTTGCACCCAACAACGATCTTAGTGAAGCCGGGCTGTCCTTCCTGCCACTCGCACCAAGCTCGCATAGCAGGAGTGAAATGGGTGGTGGAGTCCTGCTCATTATCCTTTTCAGGATGCCGTGGCTTAATGTATTCAATGCGATCGAGAAAGACCTTAAGAGATGCATGCGCTGCCTGAGCGCACATCTTCCCCTTTCTCATATTCAAGTCCTTACGGACTACGATGACTTGCTTTATAATTCAAAATACTCCACAGTGTTCTCGAAAATCTGCTGAAGCTCTTTCGAGTAGCTAAACTTGTCTCGATTCAGCTCCAAGCTTTTTAGGATGTTACCATCCCGCTGACGAAGAGTAGCAGCCTTCCAATCACAGATCATCTCAACAAGGTCAACCAGATCCATCCCGGCAATCCCGTTCGGGAAATGTTCCGGGTGGTGTCTATTGACAGCGTAGTGATGATCAAGTGCGGGTTTCAGGCCCTGTAAAAATCCCTTGTATTCATCACTGTTGTACGTTGTAGCTTTCAGCTTCGGTGTAAACTCATCGAAAAATGGAAGCTCATCCTGCTCTAATTTAGAGTCATCGTGATGCTCGGCCCGACTAATCAGTTCCTTGATTAGAACATTCATGAAGTGAGAAACCATCTGTTTGTGTTCCAGGGTCTCTTTTTCGCAACTCATATCCAATCCTTTAATCCGATCGACGGATTGTTCTAATATCAATCCGTCTCTCTTTTACGCTCCCAGGTTTTTCGAAAAGTTTCAATAGCTTTTTCTCTATCTTCTTTCGTATGTCTATGCCCTGAAAACCCTTTTGTTACTAATCCACGACGACCGAACGCGGGATTCAAAAGACTTGCTCAGTCAAACCTGCCATCTTCATAGATCTGCTTTATGACTGGAAATCTAAGAGAATGATTTCCATTTTGATCGGTAGTTTCCTCGAAGTATTTTACCTTTATAGTTTTACCAAGAATCTTCTCGGGGTGCTGGTAGAAGTCCTGACGCTGCTCGATTGTGAAGGCTGAGCCACAGCCGACCTCGGTCGTGCCATGCATGAAGTAGACCTGAGTAAGCATCTGCTCCTCGGTTTCCTTGCCATCCTTCACATAGCGGAAGGGACCCGTTCCGAGGCGAGTAACCGTATACTCGGCATCGTGAAACGCCTTGACTTTGAGCATATCGTTCGAACGCTTGCCTTGGTACGGAGCGTCCTTCCTGATAATGAGGCCTTCCCAGTTTTTGTCGTTCGCCTCGGCGAAGAGAGCATCGAGCTGACCGCGAGTCTCCACCTTCGTCTGTACGAGCGGGACGATCATCTCGGTCTTACGCTGACCGTAGTCGCGATTGATTACGTCCCAGCGAGCCTGTCTCGTCGAAAGTTTCGAATTGCTCGTACCTTCTGCGAATTCGTTGAAGCCTAGAATATCGAACACCCTGTACTTCGGGAACGGGATCGTGAAGTCCTTCTTGTTGACGAGGCGGATGATCTGGTCAAAGTGTTCATCACCGTCTTCGTCCACGATGCAGATCTCTCCATCAAAGACGATACTGCGAAGCTGAGGCCAAACTTCCTTAATCTCTTCCTTGAGCCTCGTTAGCGTGGTGAACTCTTTGCCGTTACGCGACATGCACTTGATATCCCCGTCCTCGTCGATGATGGTGAGGAGGCGGACGCCGTCAAGCTTGCGGCTGGCGAACCAAACATCCTTCGTGAAATCAACTTTGTCCTCGTTGTCCCAGTAGCTATTGGCCAGAGCTGTATTGAACTCCGGAATAAGCTTGGGCCAAACCTTATTGACGATCGAGGAGCTGATGCGGCACTTAAGATCGCGATCAAGTATATCGAGGATGATATCCTTGTACGCGATGTTGTCTTTGCGGCTGATAAAAGAAACGATCTCTGATATTGCCTTCTGTCCGGTGATCTTGCGATCATCGAGTGCATCGAGCAACTGATAGAGATCGGCGTAGTAGTTCTTGGGCGTGTTAGCCGCGTTCGGTGTCTGCGAATTGAAACGAGCAGATGCAGCTAGAAGATTGGGTCCCTTTGCGGCGACCGCAGTCTTCCAGTTCTTCAAGACATTATCCGAAGAGACGTAATACTGCTTGAACGTATTGAAGGTATAATTGAGAAGCTTTTTGACACTCGGATAACGAGCTACAATTTCCTTTTTTTCATTCGATGAACTGGTATTCTTGAGCTCATTCACCATTTGCTGAAGATCAGCGAGTTCCGACATATTTGCTCCTCTGTGAACATAATATCATTTTGCCTCTCTCAGAGGCTAGCCTGGGCCGTTACTCCCCGTTAGGTTTCGACGCCTCTTTGCAGCCTTTTGCATTGCTGCGACGTCTACGTAGGCTGCCATCGACCCGTCTTCTTTGTAAGACATTTCAATCAATCCAGCCGGAACCAGAAGCTGTTTTGAGAGGCGTTCGGCTGCGAGGCGGTCTACGGTTTTTCGAATTTCGTCGACAATCACAGAAGGGAGATTTCGAGATATTTCGAATTCAAGCTGGTTAGTAACCTGTACGGGAAGAACGTAACTCTTATGAGTTACATCATCAGCTACGCAAAACTTATACGAAAGTACCCCAGGTCTTTCCTTATCTGCTTCCCAGCTATTGAGACTAAATTGGCGCTCAGCGAGATAGGATCGAAGCTCGTCGAGTTCGTCATGGACTGGAAGCGTCCTGTTCGGGCGAGCAATACTCATTCCCTTATACTGAACGTTATAAGTTGATGGTATGTAAGTTCCAAAAGCTACCGAGGTATCAATAGACCCGCCGGCACCTCCGCAGCCTACCTCATCCCAGGTCTTTCCTTTTTTAGCGAGGTCACTCCACGTCGTGCTCTTTGGCGATTCGGGTTGTGTGTACTCTTTTTTCCACTCTTGGATATCTAAGTCAGACCCCGGTAAAAATTCATTCAACTCAGCGACTGCTGCTACGAGATCTGGGTCATCGAGATCGGTCGGAGGCTCAGGAAGCTCTTGTCTCTTATCTCTTTCGAGCTGCACTTCCTCTTGGTATCGACGTCTAGCGGGGCCTAGGGAAAGAACCGTTGTGAGCTCTAATCCTACAGAAGCGAACATAGAGAGAAGGAAGACTGGTGCTCGAAGCACCTCAAGGAACGTTACAAACGAAGTACAGGCTACGGGTAGAACTATCGCTCCTCCTAGAAGGAACGAAAATGCTACTAGTAGTCTGTACCGTGTTTTAGCGGTCATTATCCCCTCAGCTCGATAAGGTATTTGATGGTGCTGCGCTCGGACTCGTATGCGATATGTTCGTCGTTGATGAGGTCTGCTCCGCCCTTAGCGAAGACAGTGTCGTGCCCTGCACCCTTGACCTTGCGAAGGTTGAGGCTGGAATCGCCGTGGACGATCTGCCACATATCGCCGACGTTTACCTGGTATAGCGCCAAGTAGGCCTTGTTGGCAGATCCCGACGCCCAGTAAGAGCCGCGGAGCGACGTATAGCCAATTGATTTACGCGCCTTGTTCGCGAAATAGAGCCCGTCACCGAACATGGATCCTGTATGGATGGCGTTTGTAGGACGAATCTTAAGTCCTTGATTGACGATCGACCACCAATTCTCGTTACGACTGCCGTGATACAGGAGGAGCTCCCGAGATCGAGCCGTACTTGAAAAGAATGACGAATACGTAATGCCAGTTTTCTTATTCGCAACTCGGAAGACCTTTGCGACTTTCGAAAAGTCGAGATCTGTGCACCTCTTGATTTCATCGAGTTCCTCCGGAGTCGCTTCGCGCATCTCGATATCAAGAATAAGCTCCTGCTTCTTATCCTTGGTCGTAGTCGTCTGTGCTTGAGTAGCAACCTGGCCAGCCATCGTATCGAGAAGGTCCTGCTCATTCGACAGGATCTGAGGCAGTCTGTTCGGCTTGTCCGTATCCTGAATAAGAAAAAGCTTCGTGTTGGACATCTTGCGGGGAATCGTGCGGTAGAGCTCGAGGAGTGTAGCGTTCACATCCTTGCGATCCCAGGGCTTGGAGGAGAGAATAGCGAGACGATCAAGGATCTCCTGCGCGGCGTCGACCTGCTTCTGAGTGACGTCTGCGACCTTGACGGTATAGTTCTGACGAACAACGCCCTTAGCACAGGTCTGAAGAAAATTGACGAGATCGAGACACGCCTTGCTGAAGCCTGAGATCTTGACTTCGGGCTCTTCGGGAGTGCCGTTGTCGCTGGCTGTCTCGACAGAGACAAGATCGGTTATGTCTTTGTAACCTTTCTTAATTTTTTCCTTATATTTTTTATCCCACTCAGATTTCTGGTATACCTGTTCCTGCATTCCGTATCCGACACGTCCCCACTTTGCGATCCAGGTGCCGTCGGCTTGCTCGTGCATCTCGTATGCCTTATTATTATTAGCTTCTGAAACATTTACAAGTTTTACTATTCTAGGCATTTGATACCTCCTGAATCCTACCGGATTGTAAGTATTGCTTTAATTTATACTCCGAGATCTTAAGTTTTTCTCGTAATTCCTTTTTTGTTAAATGAAACATCTCTCCATCTATCATATAGCTTCTTCGAGATCGAGCTTTCATACGCTCGCCATTTGCTCGAAGCAAAGCCATATATTCTGGATCCCGGATGAGTTCCATAACAGCCTGAGAGAAGAATTGACAGATTGTTTCTTCTTGGCGAGTAGTGAAAATATCTCGAAGACCTCCATCATGCATCTTCGCGTGACAGTATTCATGGAATACAGTAGCCTTCTTTTCATCACCACCTACATCTTCACGTAGATGAATTTCACTTCTTTCAAAGACACACGCACCATAAAAATCTGACTCGCTTGGCGCTGATTTTATAGCATAGTGGCGGTATCCAACCCTCATCCTCTTCGGAGCACGAGGCCTTGGTGGGAGTTTCTTACTTGTCTCCTTAGTCGCGATTCTTCCCATAAAAAAGCTCCTGTATACGTCAATATACAGGAGCCTCTTCTTAAAGAAAATACGTCTCTACTTAATTATCGCGATGATGAGTATCGGCTCGAGTAGGAAGAGAGGTTTTGGTCTCGAAAGCATGAGGCTGATTATTGAAGTATCGATGACTGCGAAGAATCATCGTCTCGACAGCTTCACGAAGCTCGCGGTCCCTCGGAATATCGATGTCGTCGAGGCTGATCCCCCTGTCCGGGCCGAGTGCTGACTCGAGCGCTCGCATCTTGTTGATAGCGAACGTAACTCCCGTGTCCTTGTCGAAGAGCGGCCTGTCGACCCATCCGCCTCCGCGAGCCCAGTCCTTGAAAGCGTTGTCCTTCACCAGGGCGTTGAGAGCGTCGGCGGGGTAGAGCTCTTCGTCCTCGTCCAGCTCGAGCCTGGCTTCGGGGTTGTGAATGAAGCCGGCGAGCTTCGGGATCTGCTCGATATCGAGATGCACGGTCTCGTAGTCCTCGGAGCTGACGAGGGACCAGCCAACCTTGCCAGGTCCCGTGGCGATGACTACGCCCTTCTTGAAACCGAACTTATCGCGCACGTACGCGACGAGGGTGTTGTTGGAGGCGAGAAATTCGGAAGCTAGAGAGCTTTTCTTAGCAGCAGCGGCTACTCTCTTCTTCAGATTCTGTGCCTTCTTCTGGAACTTTAGACGCCGGAGGCGATCCTCCAAGGGCTCCTGCAGCATGTCGTCGTTCATTTGATCTCCTTAAAGATGTGAAGTTGTGATGTCATTGTAAATATCTAGCTGCCTCTCACCAAGTATACAAGAATTCGGGACTAATATAGAAGTACCGAGCTGTTCGAGAGACGGGTGCTGTATCGTAGTAAGGCTATATAGGGATATGCCAGTTCCTAAGGTTCTCAGATACTGAGGTTCTTAGGCGGTATATAATAATATTCTTACTATAATAATATGAAGAATTAGGCAAGCCAGAAACTGTAGGAGGATATGATGTCGCCAATGTTAAAATTCTGTGAGTGGGATGACTCCTATCTAGTTGGCGATCTTATCATCGATGGTGAACATAAGAAAATATGCGAAATGGCGTGTGCTTTCGGCCAACTTGTAGAGTCGGGAAAGGTATCTTACAGAGAGGCGATGGTTATGGTTCGTGAAGTAATGCAGCACGTCAACGCGCATCATGCTCACGAGGAAATGTTACTTAGTATATACAATGCTGACTCTGTAGATCTAGAAGAGCATCGAAAGGAGCATCTAAAGCTTCGTCTTACGCTCAATAAGGCTCTCGCAGAAGTTCGCGATCAAAAAACAGAATCCTTCCAAGATGCGTGTCATCAGTTACTAGATAACTTACACGATCTAATTGCAGAGCATATCAAAACGATGGATGCCAGGACGCTTCGAAAGTGCATAGCTAAGCATGACTCGGAAATTAGGTAACCGCGATTCCCCACTTATGCTTTTTGAATAAATCTTCTACCTGACTCTTAGCATCTTCCCGAGTCTTATCGCGAATATCATCCGGCTTCCACTCTTCATACGGCATAACGTCATGCTTTCGTAGCAACTCACAACAAGCGCAAACAGTATCACTTACGTCCTTTGCATGAATACCAATCAACGACTGTTCCCAAACTATATTACCTTCTAGAACAAGCTCTCCGCTAGAGTGGTCTACCTTCTGCGATCCGGTTCTCTTACCATCCGCATCCTTACGTCGAGTAATCTGGAGACTCTTAAGATTATTCTTGAGGTGCAAATTGCGTCCTGAGCGAAGACGATTTGATTCGATAATAGAAACGAAGTTTAAGTAGGCATCCATCTCCTTATCAACGGACAGCTTTTCAATTTCAAAGCCGCGGCGTATGAGGTACTGCATAGTAGCCTCAGATTGGAACTGGTCGAATGAACCGTGAATGAGGGACATTGAGCCCTGGTCACGGAGATCCTCTATAAGGAATCGAATAGCATCCAGGTTAACGCGACCACCCTTTGGGGTGATTGGTATGATTAGATCTACTACATAGATGTTCTGTACAACAGGATCAGGGCGATTAGGATAGTACCTAGTTTCTCGTTCTAGGTGCATAAGCGCAATGCTCGTAATATCTCCTGAAATGGACTGGTCAACTGCGAACACTCTCGGGACATGTGGCTTGTACCAGAACTGATAACTGTTAATGTACTTGATGAAATATTGATCCTTGATTTGGTCCCAGATAAGATGTTCCGGTGGCTCCTTGGCCGAGGCAACGATGTGGGTATAGATGTTCTTTAAGCGCGGATCAAAGCACGCTTCGATCTTATTATGATCGTAGAAAATCTTATCAGACGATCCGGCAGGTATACCAGCTTGGTCTTTCAGGGCTTCATATATATTTTCTTCGAACTGTCCTCTAATAAGGAAGGTATCAGGTACATCAATAACATCCTCAGGAGAGTACTGATGACGTAGATTAGCATCGATGATAGCTGGCGGACGGCCTTTGCCACCGATAAACACTTGAAAGGCCTTCTCCGGGCGAACGTTACCGATCTCATCGAAGGATTCTTTCGGGAAATCTTCTGGTACCCACTTCCAGCGAGAGCCCTGAACGAGGTAGTTCGTTGGATTCTTCGGCGCTTCATGCACAACCCAGTCGTCAATTGGCGACTCCAATGTATTAGGAGAGGAGTCTAATATGAATCTACCGAAGTAATTACCCTTCATGCGAGATTCAATACGAGCACGAAGTTTAGAGAAGAACTTAAAGATGAAGTCGTCAGACTTACCTGCATCATAAAAGAACGTTAACTCGGTCATCGTACCGGTGACGATGGTTTGTCCTAGCAGAGCTCCTGGACCTGAGATCAGCTTAAAGTTAGCACCACCGGAGAACTGAATTGCAGATGTCGGAACGGCTGTAGTCCAGAAAACGCGATCGATGTTACCCATTCGAGTAAAGTCTTGATCACGGCGAAGCATACCTTCACGAGAGTGAACCTTCTCAAAGAATGGAGAAGACTCTAGCATGTTAAGCATTGGCTCGAACAGCAACTCAGAAGATTTCTTCTGGCTGATAGCGCAGAATACCTGAGTGTAAACCGTCGCGGGGGACTGTCCAAAGAATTTCCATGGCGAGCGCATCATAGATAGATGCACACCGATATACATATTAACTAAAACGGCTAGGTACGAGTTGTGGGTTACTGTGTACCCTGTTGTTAGGAATAACTTCTCTTCATCGTCAATAGCGATACATGCACCTCCGATATCGTCAATCTCCTCTATTCTATCAATAAAGAGATGCTGTGTTTTTGACCTGCTCCGTTCTCGTTCGAAACCTCTATCAATCCACTCTTGTTTTCGTTTAAGCGAGAATACTGGAAACGCGTTCTGGGGAAATGAAATTGAAACCACATATTGATCGAAGTTCGCATTTTTAAGTTTTTCTTTTATGCGGGTTGAATAAGACGCAAGTCCACCAAGCCCGCGAACAAGCTCGATAATTCCATCTCGAAGTTTTTCACTCACAGTATAGAAAACAGCCATTCCTGCCTTTTTATGTGCAGATCCATCTGTATCCATAAGTCCTTGAAGAAGCGCTATTCTGTTTTCAATTGAATCATAAAGGTATTCATTAGGGATGAACTTTGAATGACAGTATGTATTTAAGAGACCTAATTCTCTTAAACATTTTCTTATTTCCTCTTCGCCCCCTCTTGTAGCTACTCGAATCACATGATTACATGATGTAGTTTCAAACCACCTAGAGTATATTCCTAGATTTGCAAAATCTCGATTTACATGTTCTATAATTTCCTCGTCGTCACCACCAATAGATATTCCTGAATCAGATAAAGAACCGTCTCCTAGTAGCGCTCCTAATGAGTACGGAGGTATCTTATGAAGCCTTGCAGTATGTTGCACTGGTTGCGTAAGAGGAATAAACCACCTATCTTTAGGGTTGGCTTTGATAGATTTAATTATTTCTTCAGTAGTAATAATCTTCCAAC
>Ga0116178_10000382_pt1 | contig 40226 bp, 39 predicted proteins | sample AD_STIC12_MetaG_FD_89880 | JGI IMG/M metagenome (GOLD analysis project Ga0116178, IMG submission 89880) | Active sludge microbial communities of municipal wastewater-treating anaerobic digesters from USA - AD_STIC12_MetaG | ecosystem: Engineered > Bioreactor > Anaerobic > Digestate | place: USA...
GGCGGTTCGGCGACCGCCCGTACTACACAACTGCGACGAAGTCGCCCCCCTCTCACCAAATATGTTGACAAAAAAAGCCCCTCCAAAACAATGTCCCTTACCGTGCGCCCTTAGCTCAATTGGATAGAGCATCTGACTACGGATCAGAAGGTTAGGGGTTCGACTCCCTTAGGGCGTGCCACATTTTCCTTGCCAGCAAATGCTGGCTTTTTTTATTTGTCTTCAATATGATAGATAAAACTGATTTCAAAAGAAAGACCAACCTCGGCCTGCTCTGGCGCATGATGTCCAGATACTGGTATTATGGCCTGGCGGGACTCGTGACGATGTTGCTTTATGCCCTGTTTAGCGGCATTAGCATCACGCTGGTGATTCCTTTGTTTGATTTTGTGTTCAAAGGACGCAGCCATCCTGTCATCTATGATACCTGGCATGGCTTTATTGCTGCGGCTTGGGATGAGGTTCTGCTATTTTTCCAGCAGCATCAGGTCACCTTTAGCCCGAGCAGCTTCGAACCTCTATGGATCAAATTGCAGGACTTGATGAGGCTCACCGATCCCTTAGCCCTGCTCTACAGCATCTGCGTCTTTGTTTTCTTCACAATTTTGCTCAAAAACGTCTTTTTCTACGTCAACCGCATGTTTTTTGTCGTCTTGCGTGGGCGCACTATCCGAGACCTGCGCAAGCATATGTTTGGCAGATATTTATCCCAGAGCATGGAGTTTTACAATCAACATCAGGTAGGCGACGCCATCGTGCGGATGGTCAACGATGTGGACACGGTTTCCAACCAGTTTATCTTTTCGGTTTTCAATTCCATCCGGGATTTCAGCACCATCATCGTCTACATGGTGATTGCGATCATGCTCAACGGCAGGCTATTTCTTTATTCCATCATCGTTTTGCCTCTGTTTTCGATGACGATGAGCCTTATGGGACGCAAGATTAAGAAGTATTCCCGCCGCATCCAAAGCCAGCTTTCCACCATGTTTTCCGTGGTGGAAGAGGTGCTCAACAGCATGAAGGTGGTGAAGGCTTTCCGCAAGGAAGCCGCTGAAGAAGAGGCTTTCAACAAGATCAACCGCAAGCACCTGAAGATGTGGCAGCGCTCGATGGCCTATTCCTCCTTGAATGTGCCGATTTCAGAGATGAATTCCACCATCACCGGCATTCTGGTGATCATCTTAGGTGGCAGCCTGATCCTGGATCCCAAGGGCCACTTCAGCCTGGGCAATTTTACCGCCTTCCTCTTTGCCCTCTTTTCCATGCTGCATCCGCTCAAGACGGTTACCCAAATGTATTCCGAGATCAAAAAAGCCACCGTTTCTTTGGATAGAATCGCCCTGGTTTTAAACCAACAATCCCAAGTGGTGGACACACCCGATGCCATGGCCAAGAAATCCCTGGATTCCGCTATCACCCTGGAAAACGTCTGCTTCAGCTACAAGGCTGACAAGGAAGTATTGCAAAACGTGAATCTTGAGATCAAAAGGGGCGAAAAGATAGCCATCGTAGGCTCCAGCGGCAGCGGCAAAACCACGCTCGCCAACCTGCTCAACCGCATGTATGACGTCACCAAGGGCAGCATCAAGATGGATGGCATCGACATCCGCAAAATCAAGCTGGATGACCTGCGCGGCCTCTTCGGCATCGTGGGCCAAGATTCCATCCTCTTCACGCGCAGCATCAAAGAAAACATCGCCTACGGTGCTTTTGGCGAAGTGAGCGATGCAGACATCAAAACCGCCGCCGAAGTGGCCCTGGCGGATGAATTTATCCAAGAGCTGCCCAATGGATATGACCAGATTCTTGAGACCAAGGGCTCAAACCTCTCAGGTGGACAGAGACAGCGGCTCTGCATCGCTCGCGCCATCGTGGGAAATCCACCCATCCTGATCTTTGACGAAGCCACCAGCGCCCTCGACAACATCAGCGAGCGCAAGGTGCAAGACGCCATCGATGCCGCCATGCTGGATCGCACGGTGATCATCATCGCCCACAGGCTTTCCACCGTGGTTTCCTGTGATCGCATCGTAGTGTTGGAACAGGGACAGGTGCAATGTGTGGGCACTCATAACGAGCTGTTGGAAAATTGTAAATACTATCAGGAACTACATCTGCATAAAGGAGAATTTGACTGATGAAAACGGTAATCACTTATGGCACCTACGACCTCTTCCACTATGGGCACCTGTGTCTGCTGAAAAGGGCTAAAGCATTGGGAGACTATCTGATAGTAGCCGTCTCCACAGATGAGTTTAACGAGATCAAACACAAGAAATGCGTCTATCCTTACGAGGAGCGCGCCGCCATCGTAAAGGCGATCAAATATGTGGACGAAGTGATCCCGGAAAGCTCTTGGGATCAGAAAGTTAGCGATGTGCTGGATCATCACGTGGATATCTTTGTGATGGGAGACGATTGGCGCGGCGATTTTGACTTTCTTGGCGAGCATTGCGAAGTTGTTTACCTGCCCCGCACTCCCGATATTTCTTCCACTGAGATCAAGGACGACATCCGCGGCGGCAAAGGCATAATTTAAAAGCCCCGATATGAAGTATCTCTTCTATTTGGCCAAGCGATATTCCATCTCCATCGTGCAACCTTTGGTGGAGTTGCTGCAAGCGGAAGACAGAGACTACGCCTTCTATGTTTCCGAGCGCGTGTATCACAGGCTGCCCGCATATCTCAAGCAAAAGCCCATCTTCCGCACTTTGAAGGACGCCATCAACTACCAGCCAGACTACGTCATCGTCCCCGGCAACTTTGTGGATCACCGCATCCCCGGCGTCAAGGTGCAAATCTTCCACGGTTTGGGTGTGGAAAAGGCTTCGCATTACAAAATCCGCCACTTCTTTGATGTCTATCTCACCAGCGGGCCCTATGTTACCCAGCGCTACGAGCAGATGCGGCCAAAAAAACCCTATTTTGAAGTGATAGAAACGGGCTGGCTCAAGATTGACGCCATCCTCAGCGCCCCCGAGCAGGATCTCAGGCAGCATTACCACATCCCGGAGGGTAAAAAGGTAATCCTCTACGCACCCACCTTCAGCAGCAAAATGGAATCCTCTTCTCAGCTTATACACGTGATCCCGTCTATCATAGCCGAGGATGAATTTTGGCTCTTCAAATTCCATGCCCTCATGCCCAACGAACTGATCCTGCCTTTCCTCAGTTTATCACCCGATCAAGCCCTCATCGTGCAGGAAGACGACATCACACCCGCGCTGCACCTAGCGGACTTGATGATTTCGGATACCTCCAGCGTGGTCTATGAGTTTTTTGCGCTGGACAAACCCGTGATCACCTTCAATGCCATCGGCAATCGCGATAAAACGCTAAATATCAGCCGTGCCGACCAGCTTAGAGCCGCTATAGATAGAAGCTTGCAAGCTCCTGATGAATTTGCCACTCAGCGCCACCAAGCCATGCAAGCGGTGAATCCCTATCTGAACGGCGACATCGCCCGGCGCACCTTAGCGGCACTCGATAGTTTAGACCCCAAGAGCTTCCCACGTAAAGGCAAGCCGCTCAACCTCTTCCGCAAAGCACAAGTGCTTTGGCACAGCATCACCAAAAAAGGATATCTACGCTAATGGCTGGAAGTAAAAAACTCGAAGGTAAACACTTACAAGATGCACTCAAACTGCTCAACACCATCGGCGATATCTTGGATGAAATCGGCATCAGATACAGCTTGGATGCGGGCACACTCTTAGGCGTGATGAGAGAAAACCGCCTCCTGCCTTGGGATACGGACATGGATTTGGCTATCTCGGCTGAGTATGTGAACAAAATCCCAGCTTTAATAAAGAAAATCAGAAAAGCCGGCTACATCACCCGCCTCAGAAAAACCGCTCATAATATATCTTGCATCACCAAAGGCAGCCCCAGATTGATCAAAATCTACACCAAGCGTTGGGGCTTCTTCAAAGACGAACGTGTCATGGATATCTTCATCAAATACAAGCAGGATGGGTTTTACTATTGGGCGGTTGATGCCAAGCAACACATCCTGCAATCTTGCCCGCAGGATGTACTTGATGAGCTCATCCCACATGAGTTTAACCACCACAGGCATTGGATACCCAAGGCTTGGGACGCGTATCTCCAAAGACACTATGGAGATTGGCGTGTGGTGAGAAAAGAGTGGGATTGGCACAAAGATGACCTCTGCAACCTGAATAAGGAAACCGAGGCATGAAGAGCAAGGATTTGCTGCTGATTTGCTCTGAACCCGGCTTTTGGGGTCAGGAACGCAAACCTTGGGTAAGTATAGACCTCCGGCTTTTCCAAAGTGAGCTCGAGAGTCATGGACTAAAGCCCCAGCTCACAGATATTCAATCCGTAGCCCTGGATGCCGCCCAGATTGAGGACAAGTGCATCTTCTACGCCTTCAGCCAAAGAATTCACCTGCGCCAGTATATCAAGGATCTGCTTACCTTTTTAGCACAGCAAAACACGCTTATCCCCTCGCTGGAGCTGCTTTTATCCCATGAAAACAAAGGCTACGCCCAGCTCTACAGCCAAAGACTGGGCCTGTCCAAGCCCCAAGGCTGGTATCTTACGGATATAGAACAGCTTAAACAGCTCAAGCTCAGCTACCCCATCGTGCTCAAAAGCATCAGCGGCACCAATGCCAAAACGGTGTGGCTCTGCCACAATGAAGCCGAAATCAGATCAAAACTGAAACGCATGGCAAAAAGCCCAAACTCTCTGGTAAAGCTGGACTACCTCAGACGTAAGCTTTTTAGAAAAAACCGCAGCTATGCCGGCTACCCACGTTTTGAGCCCCGGCAGGATGCACAGGACTGGCTCACCTACATGACGCCCGGCGCCAACTTCCTCCTACAGGAATACATCCCCAATCTGGATTGTGACTACAGAGTCATCGCCGTGGGCAAGCGCTTTTACCTGATGCAACGCTTGGTCAATAAAGGTGATTTCCGAGCCAGCGGCACCAAGAAGTTTGTCTTTGATATCACGCCTCCGGAGGGTCTGCTGGACTTCGCCCAAGATGTCTTTCAGCGCTTCGATGCACCCTATCTATCTATGGATATAGGGCATAAGGAGGGCCAGAACTACCTCTTTGAATTTCAAGCCATGCACTTTGGCACGGCTGCCATCGTGAGATCACAGGGCTTTTGGCTCAATGAAACCGGCCAGTGGCAATTCCAAGAGGGAGCTTCAAGCTTGGAATCCACCCTGGCACTTGGTTTGGCACAATATCTGGAAGGCAGGCAGTGGTAGTCTCAGAAATCTTTTACCGCCCCATCTACCGGCTCTTCTGGTATGGTAGCAAGGCACTTTCCGCCACCCTGCCTCTGGCTTTCTATGCACCGGAAGAGATCGACTTCATCGGCTTCCAATCAGTCGCCAAACACCTGCCGCCCCTCTGCTACATTACGCAGAATAAAGACGTTAAAGCCGCTGTACAAAAACAGGGTCTCAAATCCAAACCGCTGTTTTCCTTCCCCGAAGTGCTGATCACCAGCCGTCACGCCATGCACAGATTTCCCGCTTCCAAGATCATCTCCATCGGTATGCGCCACGGGCCCTATCACTTCAAACGCATGACCCGAGCGGCCAACTACAACCGCTTTGACCTCTATCTTTTCAGCTCCGAAGCCGACCTCGCCGCGGCGGAAGAGATAGGCGTCAAGGTGGGCAAGGCTATCGGCTTCCCCGCTCTGGATGCCGCTTTTGATGGCAGCATTACTCCCGCTGACCTGCAAGCCCTGAGCGCGAAATACAGCCTGCAGCGGGATAAACCTTCCCTGCTCTTCACCGCCACTTGGGACAAGGCAAATATGAGCGCCATTGACAACTGGCTGCCACATCTGCCCAAACTGGCAGAGCGCTACAACATCATGGTAACGCTACACCCTTGGGTGAGCCCTGCTTATTGGAAAGCTTTGGCAGCCATGCCTTGCGTGCATCTGGTTGCCCCGCCAGATTTGATCAAAAGCGTGACGCTTGCCGAGGTCTGCATCGGAGACCAAAGCTCGGTCTTGGCCTATTGTTCCGCCTTGGATAAGCCCATGATCACCTTTGCTTTACCGCCTGCAGCCAGATCGCTGCCCGAGATAGACACGCTGATCAAAAGCTTTTCCCTCAGTATAGAAAGTTACCAAGAACTGGAAGCCGCCATCCAAGACTGTTTAAAAAACCCTACAGAGCTGCATCAAGCCCGCATGGAGGCTAATAAGCTGATGTTTGACGCTCTGGATGGTCAAGCCGGTCTGCGCGCTGCAAATGCAATCAAAGAACTGCTTTTTTCACGAGGAATCAAGTGCTAATCGACGCCCATTGCCACCTGGCAAACCTCAGCTCCAAGTATCTGCTCTCCACGCTCTTGGATGAAGCGCAACTCTATGGTATCGAAGCTTATCTCTCCAACGCCCTTACCAAAGAGGAAGCACGCATCTACCAAGAGCTGAACGATAAAAGAATCAAATTCAGCGCCGGTGTGCATCCCAATTTTGACGAATGTGACCTCGAGGTGGAAGATGTAGTCCGCTTGGCTGAACAAAAGCAAATCTGGGCGGTGGGAGAAATAGGAGTGGATCGCTATGGCCCACCGTTCCCCCAACAGCAAGCCCTCTTTGAAGCGCAGCTCAAAATCGCCTCAGATTTCGGGCTCCCAGTAGTCCTGCACATCGTAGGCTTTCAGACCGAAGCCTGGCAGATCATGCGCAAATTCCCGCTGCGCTATCTGATCCATGGTTACGCCGGCAGCTTGCCAGCTTTTGAGCTCTTTGCCAAGCAGGACAACATCTGGTTCACTATCAGCGAACGCATCCTGAGGCTGGATAAAACCGAGCTCCTTCAGGCCACGATCGACTCCGGAAAATACCTCTTTGAGACTGACATCACCGCTCAATATGCCCAGGCAAAAGAGCTGAATCCGCTGCTGAGGCTGGTGGTGCTGCTCTCCCGTGTGGAGCGATTCTCCCGCATCCCTCACTCTGAACTGCTTCAAGTGCAAGCGGATAACTATCAGCAACTCTTGGATTTCAGCTTATGAGCTTAGATTGGCTAAACCGCAGTGAAATGCTGCTGGGCGAAGATACCGTCCAAAAGCTGCAGCAGTGCCGAGTCTGCATCATCGGCTTGGGCGGAGTGGGCTCTTATGCCACGGAAGCACTTGTGAGAGCAGGGATTGGCCGCTTTGTGCTCATCGACTTTGACGAGGTGGGCATCACCAACCTCAACCGACAAATCATCGCCCTGCAATCCACCCTCGGCCAAGCCAAGACAGAAGTGATGAAAGAGCGCATCCTAGCCATCAACCCCGAGGCGGAAGTGACCTGCCATCAAGTGTTTCTAGACAAAGAGAACAGGCATATCTTTCTGCAGGATTGCGACTATTACATCGATGCCATCGACAGCCTCGGCCCCAAGATCGGCCTGCTGGAATACGCTATCCGCAATGGCCTCAAGATCATCACCGTGATGGGTGCCGGCAACAGGATGGACCCCAGTCAGATCAAGCTCGGCTCACTCAACCAGAGCATCAACTGCCCCCTGGCCCGCAGAGCCAGAAAAGCCCTCAGAAGAAACGGCCTCAAGCCAGACATCCCCGCCGTCTACTCCACCGAACTGCCCCTGCTCCCCACCCCAAACGAAGACGACAGCCTCGATGAACTCATCCTCAAAAGAGGCCGCCAAAGACAGCCTATTGGCTCCATCAGCTACATGCCTGCCATTATGGGCATGGTGGCTGCAAGTTGGATCGTACGGACGCTGGCTTCAGTGTCCTGTACGGGCGCTCGCTGAAGCGCCGCAGTGTATGGTCGCTTCGGCGAGCGACCGTACAAGTGTTCAAATGTTGTCAGCTTGGTCGGTCCGGCGACCGACCCTACTCCTTCCTTGCTTAGCCTCCCGGTGATTACTCGGAGCCACTCGGGAAAAACCCGAGTATCACCACGGCATCACCCTGCGGGTAAGCAAGGGCGAAGTGGGTAACTAAGGAAAAAGCTCCGCTTAGGGACGGTGTTACTGTGGCTATACACCATACTGTATCCCGTCCCATGATGGATCAATAAAACCTCCACCCACTCTAATTGAACATGAGACAATGATAACAAGCTGAGACTGCTTATCATGCGGCTTTGAGGCAATCCTGAGAAAAACAAGGCGAGATAGACAAAATTAGATGTTGACAAAAACAAGCCCGTCATTATAGGTGGGCAGCAAGTCACAAAGATGCAAATGTATATAATTCGATTGGAGGAATTATGAAAAAGACGTTTTTGTTTGTTATTCTAATGCTTACGCTGGCAACCAGCTTTGCGCAAACGCCACTTGAAGCTCCAGTTAAGGGATCAATATGCGGAATCCAGCGTTCGGATGAACAGCATTCCCTACATATCGTATCCGACCCCATCGGTGCCAGCATCTACAAAAATGGCATGAACACAGGTTTTGTTACACCTATGATGTTCGAAGGTATGACCACCAACATCGCTGGTGTCTATCATGTGGTCATGAGTGGATACACATTTGATCCTGTAAACTACAGCTACGATGGTACTACCGACGCAGTTGTTAACTTTATCGGCACCGTAGTCGACCTAAATGACCCACCTGTGGAGATAACTGAATTTTCTGCCACACTCACTCAGTACCACTATGTACAGCTCACCTGGACATCTCAGTACGAAAGCAACCTCTTGGGCTATAACGTCTACCGCAGCACCAGCTATGATCTGAGCTCAGCCATCCAGATAAGCGAGCTGATCGATGGAACCAACACCTCGTCGCCGCACACCTACACCTATCTGGATCAGGAACTGGAACAGAGCGGAACTTACTACTACTGGCTGCAAGCTATTGATATGTATGGAAGTGTCTATTTCTTTGGTCCCGTATCCATAATCCTTGTAGATAACGACTCGGACTGCATCGCCACTCCCTTTGTTACCAATTTGGAAGGCGCCTATCCCAATCCCTTCAATCCTACCACCAACATTCGCTATCAGCTTGATGGACGTGGAGAAGTAAAGATAGATATCTACAATACCAGAGGCCAGTTGGTGCGCAGCTTTAGCCGCTACCATGATGCGGCAGGAAGTTATAATATCCTCTGGGATGGACGCGACAGCTCGGGTAGAGCTCTGGCTTCCGGTGTTTATCTCTACAAGATGACAAGCGGTAGCTATAGTTGTGGTAAGAAGCTGGTTTTACAGAAATAGACTCATTTGAACAAACATAAGCCTCGAGAACATCTCGGGGCTTTTTCTTTTTCTGTCTTGTCATAGTCTACATTTTCATTATCATTTAGTTAAAAAAGGGAAGCCCAAGGGCTTACAAAAGGAGTATCCATATGGAAAATACAGAAGTAAAAAAAGAGAGTAAGATCAGCGGTAAGACCAAGTTTTGGGGCATCGTGATCATCGTTGCTTTGGTGGTTTTGGCGGTGTGGATCTTTGTGGTTCCGCGCATCAAGGCCAGTATCGCTGCAAAAAGGGCCAAGGAGATAATGACGGCCGTAGAATCATTGAAGCAGGAAGTGGATGATTATTGGAAAGAGCATGATGGAGGCGGTGGATTTGTGATGAGCGAAGCCCTTAGCGCCGCTAAAATCAAGAAAGACCTGCAGGAGAAATGGCAGTTTGTGGTTGCTTGGAAACCCACCGACATCTACACTAAGGAGATGATGGACAAGCTCAACGATTTAAGCGATGGAAAGTATGTGTACGTGGCACCTTACAAGATGATCCTGGCGGTAGCCAAGGACAAAAATCCCTTGCAAACGGGTGTTAAACTGTGGTATAATGCCAACACCAACAAGTATCATGGCTTTGGCGTGGACAAGATGGTGGAACCTGATTGGAGTGAGATTTTTACGGACCCGAAATAGTTAGTTGTGAGAGGTGAGTTGTGAGTTGTGAGTGCTGGCGCAGCTCTCGGAGGTTTGTGTGCTCCTTGCCGCAATCCGCACAGCTCCAGAGCTCTCTGTGATGCCCACGAATTGCACGAATTTTCACGAATTAGGGGAGCCAGCTTCCGCTGGCTTAACTTTCCCCGGATTGATACGGATGTTCACGGATGAGGCCAGCAGAGTTATCTACTTTTCTCCCAGCTAAATGACTCACCACTTGCAAGAGCAACTCGCTGCTCACTCCCAGATCCACTCGCATCCCACACCACGAGTACACGTATCTCTAAAGCCCGCACAGCAACTCACAACTCACTACTCACTACTCGCAAATGCAAGAGCAACTCGCTGCTCACTCCCAGAACCATTTGCATCCCAGATCACGAGTACACGTATCTCTGAAGCCCGCACAGCAACTCACAACTCACAACTCACTACTCGCAAGTGTAGGCACAGCTTGCCTTTCCACTCTTTTGGCTTAACTAATTAGCGGTTCAGCTACTTTTTGCTTGACTTTTTTGCCACCTCTATTGGACTGTCGCTTCAGTACTATAGAAGGTGTGGTGCGAATGACCTTAAATGAAATAAAAACTCTTTTGGACGGTGAGGTTTTAAACCTCGGACCGGGGCTTGATGCTTTGGTTCCCTGTGCTATTGCGTCGGATATGATCAGCGACATCTTGATGAGTTGCAGGGAGCCCAGTCTGCTGCTTACAGGGCTTACAAACAATCAGGTGATCCGTCTTTCGGACATGGTCGATCTGGTTGGCATTGTGTTTGTGCGCAGCAAGCGTCCACTTGACGACATAGTCGAAATGGCAAGAGAAAGAAACTTGCCTTTGATCGTAACTTCCAAGACCTTATATACCGCCAGCGGCCTGCTTTACAACGCAGGTTTGCGCAGTAGCGACATCTAACATGGGCGAATACTGGAACATTAAACCTGAGCTTGAGGACAGCGTTAAGCAACACTTCTCAGCCCCGCCTGAGGCAGAAGTGGAGCTGGAATTTGAGGTTCCGGAGAAAGATTTTAATACGGCTGGCAGAGGTTCCAGCGAAGTAAAGGACTTACTCAAGCGTCTGGGTGTGGATTCCGAAACCCTGCGCAGGATTGCCGTCGCTTCCTATGAAGCCGAGATCAATCTGGCGGCACATTCCAAGGGTGGTGTGATGAGTTGTATGATCTACGACGATCTCATCCACCTCCGTTTTTTGGATAAAGGACCCGGCATTGAAGACATCACGCAAGCCATGATTCCGGGCTATTCAACGGCAGATGAGTTGGTGCGTGAATTTGGGTTTGGCGCAGGCTTAGGTTTGCCCAACATCCAAAAGAACTCAGACGCGTTGCACATCCAATCCGCCAAAGGTAGTTCCACATTATTGGAGCTGCTGATCTTCTTTTCAGCACCATGAGCAAGCAAAAGGCACATTACTTTCATGCTATCCAGATTTTGGGTGACAACTGCACCGGATGCACTTCCTGCGTGAGGGTCTGCCCCACGGAAGCCATCAGGGTGCGAAACCGCAAGGCAATTATAGACCCCACACGCTGCATAGACTGTGGTAACTGCGTGACAGTGTGTCACTTTCATGCCATCATCCCCCGCAGCGATTCCATGAAGATCCTGGAGGATTACAAATATAAGGTGGCGATACTTCCAGCAGCTTATTTTGGCCAATTCACCGAAGATGTATCCTATGAAGTGGCCAAGGCTGCGGTCTTGAAGATTGGTTTTGATGAGGTTGCAGAAGAAGCTGTGATCACCGAGTTTATGGTAAAAGTGATCCGTCAATATATCCGCAACAACCGCGATAAGCGCCCCATCCTCTCCAGCAACTGTCCTGCGGTAGTGCGCTTGATCCAGGTAAAATATCCCTCACTCTTGCCCAGTGTCTTTCATCAAGAAGCGCCGATGAGCATCCTTACACGCTACTTGAGGGAGATCATCGAGGAAGAAAAGGGGATCAAAGACGAGGATTTGGGTATCTTCCTGATAGCACCCTGCGTAGCTCATGTAACGGCTGTTCACCAACCCGAAGGAGCTCACACTCACCTTCAGGATGGAGCATTTTCGGTGAGCATGATCTACGGCAAGGCGAGAGAACACATCAAAGAATTGCAAAATAACCCTCCCAAGATCGATACCTATCCCAAAGGGCTTACCTGGGCTCTCAGTGGCGTGCAGGCAGAGCTGGTGGATTGTGAAGACATCCGCACCCTGAGCGTCAATGGCATCGAAAACGTGATGGAAATCCTCTCTCGCGTGGAAGATCACTACCTGGATCAATATGACTACATCGTACTGCGTAGCTGCACCAACGGCTGTGTGGGCGGATGTTTGAATGTGGAAAACCCCTTTGTGGCAATGAGCAGACTCAAGAAGATGATCAAAGAGGGGAAGCCCAACGAGATTAACCTGGAAGGTATTGACAAGCTGTATAATAGTGGTGAATTTGACGTGGTTCCCTTGGCGCCGCGACCCATCATGGAACTGGATAAGGACATAAAGAGTGCCATCAAAAAGATGAAGCGGATCAACGAGTTTCTCACCATGCTGCCGGGACTCAATTGCGGTGCCTGCGGTTCACCCTCCTGCTATGCTCTGGCAGAAGACATCGTGCAGGATAGAGCCTCTTTGGATGATTGTGTGGTGCTGCTCAAGCGTCACTCCAAAGAAGAAGAAGATAATTATTAAAAAAACATATAGAGGATGTAAGCAATGACCAAGTTACAAACTTTGATCCCCCTCATCCAAGCCACAAACCACACCCCCGGTCTTGACCCCGGAAAGGTGGAATTCAGCGGCGCTTACGTGAGCGATTTGCTCAGCGACGTGATGGGCTCAGCAAGCTCCGGACAGGTCTGGGTCACCATCATGAGGCATCTGAACGTGGTTGCGGTGGCTTCCATGACCGGTATCACAGCGATCATCTTTGCCAAAGGCGTAGTTCCAGATGCCGATGTGATCGAAAAAGCCACAGAAGAAGGCATCCTGCTGCTCAGCAGCCCCATGGAAACCTTCAATGTAAGCGGGATTATCTACCAGACTCTGAATGACTAAAGCTGCCTTTTATGCAATGGTATACAGCCGACCTTCATATCCATTCAGTGCTCTCTCCCTGCGGAGGCTTGGAGATGGGGCCGCAGGATTTGATGCAAAGACTGATCGACTTGCATATCAATTGGCTGGCCATTACAGACCACAATACCTTGGCAAATTGCCCCGCCTATGCCAACGTGGCTCAGGCTATGGGGTTGGAGTTTAGCTGGGGCGTGGAAGTGCAGACTGCTGAGGAAATACATCTCTTGGTTTATTTTGATGATCCAGAAGCTGCTATGTGCTTTGATACAGAGCTTTACGCTGCTTTGCCAGATATCGCCAACGACCCAGATTTTTTTGGAGATCAAGTTGTTATTGACGAAAAAGGTAACATTTTGAAACTGGAACCCAAAGCCTTATCCAACTCAGTGATCTGGGATCTCTCACAAACGGTGGAGGTGGCTAAAAGCTACGGTGGATACTGCGTTCCGGCTCATGTAGATGCCTCGGTCAACAGCATTATCTCCCAGCTCGGCTTTTTGCCAACTGAGCCGGAGTTTGAGCTCTTTGGCATCACTGCGAAGCTAAAGCTGGCGCAGTGGCTGCAGCAGCATCCAGAGTTTGAAGGTAAAGCTTTTTTGCGTGCTTCAGATGCCCATTATCTGTCCGATTTAGGCATGGGAGCCACACGCCTCAGGCTGGAGAAAGCGTCCATTGCGGATCTTTTCAAAGCTGTGCGAGGCGAAAACCGAACCGAAATGATAGTATGAAAAAAAGATATAGAAAGGAGGAGTAATGTCTCCCGATACCCAGTTACAGCAACCTTACAAGAGGCTCAAGCAAGTGATTGAGGAGAAGAAGGATCTGCGCAATCCGCTGATCGAGATTCTCCGTATCGCTCAAGAGATCTTTGGTTATCTACCCATCGAGGTACAAGAGTTTATCGCTGCCGAGATGAACATCCCCGTGAGTAAAATCTATGGAGTGGTTACTTTTTACAACTTCTTCTCCATGAAACCACGTGGCAAATACACCCTCAATATCTGCATGGGCACCGCCTGCTATGTGAAAGGTGCGCCCAAGCTGGCTCAGATGATTTCAGACGTGTTGGGCACTCCCATGGGTGAGACCTCCGAAGACGGTCGCTTCACTTTGAGCGCAGTTCGCTGCGTGGGAGCTTGTTCTCTTGCGCCGGTGTTTGTGATCGGCGAAGACACATTTGGCCGTATTGAGACCAAAGACCAAGTAGAAAAGATCTTGGCCCAATACAACTAATCCGGTCTACACAAATGCAAGATATATCCCTACATCTACTTGATACGATTGAGAACTCCGTGCGAGCGGAGGCGCGTAATATCAAGGTGCGTGTGATAACGGATGTCTCCAAAAACCGCCTCCGGATAATCGTGGAAGACGACGGCGTGGGCATGGACGCCCATACCTTGGAAATGGCCCAAAATCCCTTTTATACCAGCAAATTGGAGCGGGTGAAAAAGGTGGGGTTGGGCATCCCCTTGTTCAAGCAAAACGCAGAGCTCACAGGTGGCTGTTTCAAGATGGCAAGCGAGCCGGGCTTTGGCACCGTGCTCACCGTGGATTTTGGGCTTGATCACATCGACAGGATGCCACTTGGAAACCTCAAAGACACGCTGTTAGGCTGTATCGTTGGTCATCCGGAAGTGGATTTTAACATCAACCTAAGCTACTCAGAACGTGGTAGGGAACAGAGTTTTCACTTCGACACGGCTGCGATCAAGGAAGAGCTGGGCGACATCCCGCTCACCTATCCAGACGTGATCGAATATATCGACCAATCATTAAATCAAGGAATCAAAAATACAAATATGGAGGATGTCTGATGAAGACACTTGCCGACCTTAAGAAGATCCGTGAGAAAGCTCAGGAAGAGATGAAGCTGCGCGGATCAGATGCACGTATCAAAATCGTTGTCGGAATGGGAACTTCCGGAATCGCCATGGGCGCCCGCGAAGTGATGAGAACATTCCTGGAAGAAATCGCAAATCGTAATCTCACAGACGTTATCGTAACGCAAACTGGAGAGAAAGGGCTTTCCTCCCTGGAGCCAGTGGTTGATCTCATGGAAGAAGGCAAAGAGACAGTTACCTATGGAAACATGACCCCAGACAAGGTCAAGAAGGTGGTAGTCGAGCATATCGTCAACGGAAGAATTGTCTCCGACTATGTAGTGTCGACGGGCAATTAAAGAGGAGGATGATAATGTCTCTGAAAAGAATTGATCTGCTGATCTGCTGCGGTTCGAGCTGTATATCAGCAGGTGCATTGAAAATCAAAGAAGCTTTCCACAGGGCAATAGAAGACAAAGGGCTCACTCACGAGATCAACATCATCGAAACAGGATGTATGGGCCCCTGTGATTATGGCCCAGTATTGGTGATCTACCCCGAGGGAATCTTCTATAAACATGTAGCTATTGAAGACGTAGAAGAAATTGTATCAGAACACTTTATCAAAGGACGCCCCGTGACTCGTCTGATGTTGCAGGATGAAGAGAAGACCATCAGAATGCAAAAAGAGGTGCCCTTTTACCAGAAACAGATCAAGGTGGCATTGGAAAATTGCGGCTACATCAACCCCGAAAGTATGGACGAATACATCGCCACCGGCGGTTATGAGGCATTGGGAATGGCTCTCACTACTATGGACCCCCAAGACGCCATCAATATCGTCAAAGCCTCCGGTTTGAGGGGACGCGGCGGTGGTGGATTCCCCACTCACATCAAATGGCAGATGGTGCACGACAGGCAAGAAAAAGAAAAGTATATCATCTGCAACGGTGACGAAGGTGACCCCGGTGCCTTTATGGACCGTTCCCTGCTCGAAGGTGATCCACACAGAGTGTTGGAAGGCATGATGATCGCTGCCTACAGCATCGGAGCCAGCCAGGGCTTCTTCTACATCCGTGCAGAATATCCTTTGGCTATCAAACGCATCCGCCAAGCGATCGAACAAGCCCGCAGCATAGGACTGATGGGACAAAACATCTTTGGCACAGATTTCTGCTTTGAAGCGGAAGTGCGCACCGGCGCAGGCGCCTTTGTGTGTGGTGAAGAAATGGCGCTCATCCACTCCATCGAAGGCGAACGTGGAAACCCCACACCCAAACCACCATATCCAGCAGTTCAAGGCCTCTGGGGCAAACCCACCGTGGTCAACAACGTGGAAACCTTTGCCAATATCCCCAGCATCTTTGTGAAAGGAGCCGATTGGTTTGCCAACATGGGAACCGAGACATCCAAGGGAACCAAAGTGTTTGCCCTCACAGGTGATGTGCGCAATACCGGTCTCGTGGAAGTGCCCATGGGCATCACGCTCAGAGAGTTGATCTTTGAAGTGGGTGGCGGCATTATCAACGACCGCAAATTTAAAGCTGTGCAACTGGGCGGCCCCTCTGGTGGTTGTTTGACCGCAGAACACCTGGACGTGGGCGTTGACTATGAAAGCCTCAAAGCACGTGGAGCCATGATGGGTTCCGGTGGTGTGATCGTGATGGACGAGCGTAAGTGCATGGTGAACGTAGCAAAGTTCTTCATCGAATTCTGCGTGGAAGAATCCTGCGGAAAATGCTCACCCTGCCGCATCGGACTCAAGCAGATGCACCACATCATGGAACGCATCACCTCCGGAAACGGTCGTGAAGGCGACATCGATGAATTGCTACGCTTGGGCGAAAGCGTGCGCAACCTCTCACTCTGCGGCCTCGGTCAAACCGCTCCCAACCCTGTGCTTTCTACCATCCGCTATTTCCGCGATGAGTATGAAACACATATCCGTGATAAGTCCTGTCATGCAAATGTATGCCTCGATCTTATGCACTTTCAGATTGATAAAGACCGCTGCATCGGTTGTTCACTCTGCTCACGCAAGTGCCCTGCAACCTGCATCAGCGGCTCAAGGGAAGAAAAATACACCATTCATCAGGTTGAATGCATCAAATGCGGAAACTGCTTTGACGTCTGCCCTGTAAAAGCCATTGAAAAGATTCCTGGAGTCCCTGAAGAAGTAGCTGCCCACAAAGCCCGTAAAGCAGCACAAAAATCTGATGATCTGTTCTAACGATAAAGGAGATCCTTTATGTACAAAGAAATATTCTCCAAGTATGAACCCACCAAGGATAACCTGATCTACATCCTGCATGAGATTCAGGATAAACATCCTCAGCACTATATATCAGAAGACGCGGTGGATAAGGTTGCCGAATACCTGAAAGTGCCGGCAAACCACATTTATGGCGTGCTCACATTTTACACGATGTATAGCACCACACCGCGTGGGAAAAACATCATCCGCCTTTGCGAATCCCCACCTTGCTATATCAAGGGCACGGTAAACATCCTCAGAAAGCTCAAAGCTCTACTGGATGTGGAAATAGGTGAAACCACCAAAGATGGCCACTTTACCTTGGAACTCTGCGCATGCCTGGGTGTGTGTGGAAACGCCCCCGTGATGATGATCAATGAAGATGTCTATGGCGACCTCACCGAAGAGAAAGTGGAAGACATCATCGAAAAATACAGGAGGGCAAAATGAAGTTCTATCGCAGTCATGTCCTTGTAAGTGTCAGCGACACATCCGTTTTGGCTGGTGTGCATGATTTTATCAAAGCATTGCGTAGTGAACTCGCCAAACAAAAGCTCTCGGATGAGATAAACGTATTGGAAACCGGCCCGCTTGGCTTTTTTGGCCGTGGGATATGCCTCAGCGTATATCCTGAACACGTCAACTACCAAGACCTCAAGATCGAAGACATCGGCGAGCTGGTGGAAGAACACTTCCTCAAAGGACGTCCCGTCCGCCGTCTGATGCTGGATTCATTTGGTAAGTTTAGCCCCAAATTCAACTATGAAAACCGCATTGTCTTGCGCAATTCTGGCGTCATCGACCCCGAAAGCATAGATGAATATCTCGGCACCGGTGGTTATGAAGCCTGGGAAAAAGCACTCACCGAGATGCAGCCCATGCAGATCGTGGAAGAAGTGAAAGCTTCCGGCCTCAATGGCCGCGGTGGAGCTGGCTTCCCCGCAGGCGTGAAATGGAGCTTTACCGCAAATCTGGAAGCAGACCAAAAGTATGTGGTGGTAAATGCTGACGAAGGTGAGCCGGGAACCTTTAAAGACCGTCTCATCATGGAAGGCGATCCGCATCAGCTTATCGAAGGCTTGATGATCTGCGCCAGAGCCGTGGGTGCCACCAAAGCTTACATCTACATCCGTGGCGAATACAAGCTCTGCATCCAACGCTTGGAAAAAGCTCTCGCTCAATGCCGTGAATATGGCCTCTTGGGCAAGAACATCCTGGATAGCGGCTTTGATCTGGATATAGATATCAAGATCGGTGCGGGAGCGTATGTGTGCGGCGAAGAAACGGCACTGATAGAATCCCTGGAAGGAAACCGTGGTAACCCCAGATGGAAACCTCCCTTCCCCGGCGTGGAAGGTCTCTGGAAAAAACCCACCGTGGTCAACAACGTCGAGACCCTTGCCAACGTGCCCTTCATCATCAAAAATGGTGCTGCCGCATTCCGCAAATTTGGCACCGAAAAGTGCCCGGGAACGAAGGTATACACCATCCTGGGTGATGTAGCCCATCCCGGACTCTGTGAAGTGGATATGGGCACCACCCTGCGCACCATCATCGACGACTACGCTGGCGGCATGAAACAAGGCTTCCTCTTTAAGGCAGCTCTTGTAGGCGGCGCAGCAGGCGTGATTATCAGCGAGAAATATCTGGACGTCAAAATGGATTTTGCCAGCCTCAATGAATATGCCGCAGTGCTGGGCTCAGGCGCAATCCTTGTCCTCAACGAGAAAGAAAGCATTGTGGACATCCTGTGGTCTATAATTCGCTTCTTCCGCCACGAATCATGCGGACAGTGTTCGCCTTGTCGCAACGGCTGCCAATCACTCTACAACCTGATCACCAAGATCAGAAAAGGTGACGGTACCATGGACGACGTGGAAATGATGATCACCATAGCCGAAACAATGTTTGGCACAAGCTTCTGCGCTCTGGGCCAATCACCCATCATGGCGATCCGCTCCGCCGTCGAAAACTTCAAAGATGAATTCATCGCAATAACAAATAAGTAAGATAAAGAGGAAAGATAATTATGGCAAAATTAGTCAACGTCTGGATCGATGGCCATCACCTGGAAGTTCCCAGTGACATGACCATCATTGAGGCTGCTGATAAACACGGCCTTTACATCCCCCGTTTATGCTACCATCCGGATCTGCCACCCACCGCCAACTGCGGCGTCTGTGTGGTCGAAATCGAAAAAATGCCCGTCCCCAAACGTGCTTGCTGCACACCTGTTGCCGAAGGTATGAAAGTCACCACCAACAGCAAGAAATTGCGTGCCTATAGAAAAACACTGGTGGAAATGATTCTCTCAAACCACGATGTCGTCTGCCCCACCTGCGTGGCAAACAACAAATGCGAGCTGCAAACACTATCCAACAACTTGGGCATCGAAGCTGACACCTTACCCAAAATCCTGGCCAAGAAACCAGTCGATGCCAGCTCCCCCTCAATCGTCAGAGACCCCAATAAGTGCATAGGTTGCGGCAGATGCATTACCGTCTGCAACGAAGTGCAGACCGTCTATGCTCTCACCATGACCGAGCGCGGCTTTGAAGCATACCCTTCGGTGGCTTTCGAGCATGGAATGGGCACCAGCTCCTGCGTAAACTGCGGTCAATGCACAGTTTACTGCCCCACCGGCGCCCTGCGTGAGAATAGCGAAATTGAAGCCGTCTGGGATGCCATCCTGGATCCTGAAAAACACGTCATCGTTCAGGAAGCCCCCTCCATCCGCGTGTCTTTGGGTGAAGAATTCGGCATGCCCTTAGGCTCCGTCACTCCCAAGAAGATGTACGCCGCTCTGCGTAAGATTGGCTTTGACAGCGTGATGGATACAAACTTCACCGCCGACCTTACCATCATGGAAGAGGGAAGCGAATGCGTTGCCAAGCTCAAATCCGGCAGCAAACGTCCCCTGATCACCTCCTGCTCCCCCGGTTGGGTCAAGTTTATGGAAACCTACTATCCTGATCTGGCAGATTGCGTCTCCACGGCAAAATCTCCCATGAGCATGTTTGGTGCGCTTTCCAAGACCTACTATGCCGAGCAAAATGGCATCGACCCCGCCAAGATCGTAAGCGTGGCGATCATGCCCTGCACCGCAAAGAAGTTTGAAGCCAGACGCCCCGAGCTCAACGACTCCGGCTATCAGGATACAGACTACGTGCTCACCACACGTGAATTTATCCGCATGATCAAAGAAGCCGGTATCGACTTTGCCAACATCCCGGAAGAAGAACCAGATGAAGGAATGAGCTTCTACACCGGCGCTGGAACCATCTTCGGCGCTACCGGTGGCGTGATGGAAGCCGCCATCCGCTCTGCCTGGTTCTTGGTAACCGGCACCGAGCTGGAAGACATGGAAGTCAAAGCAGTGCGTGGCTTGCAAGGCGTGAAAGAGGCCACTCTCGATGTCCCCGGTTTTGGCAAACTGAGCGTGGCTGTGGCTCACGGACTCTCCAATGCCCGCATTGTGATGGATCGTGTGCGCGATAGCCTCGCTACCACAGGCGAATCTCCCTGGCACTTCATCGAAATAATGGCCTGCCCCGGTGGATGCGTGGGCGGCGGTGGACAACCCTATGGAAACGACATCGCCTCCAGAGCACGCAGAGGACTGGCTCTCTATGAAGAAGACAGAGACCTGCCTCTGCGCAGATCCCACCAGAACCCTGAAGTAGCCAAAATCTACAAAGACTACTTGGGCGCCCCGCTCTCCGAGAAAGCACTCAAATTGCTCCACACCTTCTATTTCGAACGCTCTAAGTATACCGGAAAAGTGGTGAAGGAAGCAACTCACAAACACTGATAGCTCAAAGCTATTTGAAGATAATCAAGCCCTGGATCGGAATGATCTGGGGCTTTTTTGATGTCTTTGGTTGCCTCTACTTGTTTACTTATGCTCAAGTTCAATTAAAGTGGATAGAAGCAAAGACACAAGAATCGTTCAAACACCTACTATTTTAGTAGGAGTTCATTTCCGAGCACGGGTGTCGGGAAAAAGCAGGTCTTCCTGAAATATTTGACTGTCGTACGGGAAAAAGTAACAGGAAACTGCCGTTTTTGATACCTCTCAAAGCCGCTGTTTATGCGGCGTCCCTGCACCGCCCCTGCTCGGCTCCTCCTCCATCGAGCAGGAATGGCATAGGATTGCAATAGGTTACACGTTTGGGCGGAGAAGGCGCTCAGAAAGAGGTGAACCTTTTCAAAAAGTCAAATGTTTCGATATATTCTCGGTTTTACAGGGGTGATTAAGGTTCAAAATGGTCCCTTGTACGGGCGCTCGCTGAAGCGCCGGTTTTCAGCTTTCATTCGTGTCTTTTCCTCTGTACAATTGCGGTATGGCAACCGACCGTACCTGATACACGCCGCAGGCACCCCGAAACGAGCGTCAGCGACTGACTACTGACCACTCGGGAAGCGGCGGTTCAGCGACCGCTCCTTTATGCACAACAGTTTTCGCGGCATTATGTGGGTTTATGACAGGATTCACTGTGTTATCTGGGCTAAATCTTAAGGACAGTCACTTTTCTCATTGACAAAACAGCCTTGATTGCAAGCCTTGCTTAAACTATATAAATTGAATCCTAAGGAGGATTTATGTCTTATCGCGTTCTCGCTATCAACCCTGGATCCACATCCACGAAGATTGCCGTCTATGATTCGGAAACACCGGTCTTTGAAGAGGTTTTACGTCACACTCCGGAAGAGCTGGCTCCCTTTGCTGGCATCATCGAACAGTATGACTTTCGTAAGGATTTGGTGTTAAACGCCATGGCCTCGCACAATGTGCCTTTGGACAGCCTGGATTGTGTGGTGGGTCGGGGTGGATTGGTGCGTCCGGTTCCTGGTGGCACCTGGAAAATCACGCCTCAGATGCTGGAAGATTTGAAGGATCCAACGCGTTGGGGACGTATTCACGCCTCAAACCTGGGTGCCTTCATCGCCGACGCCATCAGAAAAGAGCTCAATATCCCCGCTTTTATCGTAGACCCCGTGGTAGTGGATGAATTTGACGACATCGCCCGCATTTCCGGTATTCCAGAGATCGAACGCAAATCCCTGATGCACGCGCTAAACCTGCGTTACATCGCCAGACTCTGTGCCAAAGATTTAGGCAAACCCCTCGAACACACCAACCAGATCGGTGTGCATATGGGCGGCGGCATCTCGGTGGCAGCTATCCTGAATGGCCGCATCGTGGACGTCAATAACGCCCTCTTGGGCATGGGTTCCTTCTCACCTCAAAGAGCTGGGGCTCTGCCTATCGGCGACCTGCTGGACCTCGCTTACAGCGGCAATTATACCAAGGCAGAGCTCACTCACCACCTCAGCAAAACCGCTGGTTGGATGGCTTATTTGGGCACGGATGACGGCATCGAGGTAAGCAGACGCATCCAAGCAGGCGACGCCAAAGCCAAACTCATCCAAGACGCCATGTGCTATCAGGTGGCAAAAGAAGTCGGAGCCTGCGCCACGGTGCTCAAAGGAAAGGTAGATTGCATCAGCATGAGCGGCGGTTTGGTCTACAACGATCTCATCGTGCAGACCCTGCGCGAAAGAGTGGAATTCATCGCTCCCATCAAGCTCTTCCCCGGCGAAAAAGAGATGGAAGCACTCGCCATGGGCGGCGTGCGCGTGCTCGAAGGCCTGGAAGAAGCCAAAGACTATTAAACCCTTATCCCAATATGTCTTATCCCAGTTTGAAAAGCAAGCCAGGCATGCTCGCTTGGCTGCTTTTCCTTTTTGCCCTGCATCTGGGTGCAAATACTACAGAAAGCTGGACGGTGCTGGTCTACATCGCCGGCGATAACAACCTTTCTGAAGCGGCCATCCAAAACATCAACGATATGGAAGCTGCCGCTTTGCCCGCCAATCTGACCTTGGTGGTGCAGAGCGATCTGCCGGCAGATTCAGCCTATCCGGGCGGTCAAAGACGCCTGATCAGAGCGGATAATTCACCTCAGATCACCTCGCCTCTGATCCAAAATCTGGGCCCCATCAATAGCGGTGATCAACGCACTCTCTACGATTTTGCCACTTGGGGCTTCAAGCGCTATCCCTCAGATAGAAGGGCACTTATCATCTGGGGACATGGCAATAATTGGTTCAAAGACGGCAGCGGGAAGTGGATCTGTCCCGATGACGGAGCCCAGAGCCAGCTCAGCGTCTCCAATGGCCAGCTCAAAGGTGCGCTTACCGGCCTGCCTCAGATAGATATCCTGATCCTCGATGCCTGCAGTATGCAGAGCGTGGAAGTGCTCACCGAGCTGAAAAACGTAGCGGATTATATCATTGGCTCCGAAGATGAGGTGCCCTACACCGGCTTCCCCTATCAGCATATGATGGCTTTTTTTGATGGCATCTTGACACCGGAAAACGTCTGCAGTCAGATCGTGGATGCCTATCTCGAATCCTATGATACCCATGGCAGCCAAAATCCGCAGGACTATCCCCTGCCGGTCACCTGCTCGGCGGTGAGGATGCAGCCTTTTGAAGCCTTTTTGCAAGAGCTGAAACGCTTTAGCCTCAAGCATCGCTATCGTGCACCGGAGCTGCTGACTCTCAGAGCGGGTTGTTATGAGATGAATCACGGCTTTTGCGATGTGGATATCTATGAATACTTTGGCAAAGTGAACACGAATCCGGCGAACGTATTGATGCAGGAAGATGCCGGGGCGGTGCTGGCAGCCTGGGAAGCTGTAGTCGTCCACAAAGGTAACCTCACCCATGCAGCAGATATAGGTGGAGCAGCGATCTGGTTCCCTTGGGATTGGCAGTATTTTGAGGCATTCTGGACTCTGTATCTGAAGCTGGATTTTTCCCAATATCGTTGGATCAGCACGCTTTACAATGCCTTCCCACGGGAAGACTGTGTGCCGCTGCAGCCGCCCGCTTTGGTCTCGACAAACTATTCACTGGGTTCTGTGTTGGCAAAGCTCAACCTGCCTCCTTATCCGGATGACACCACTCTGGAGGTAAGCATTGAATATGACGATGTGATTCGCCAACACTTATATCCATTGGAATGGCTGCAGGAGCAGGTCTCCATCCGCATACCCCTCAAAGATGATGCCCTGATTAGGATCCACAGAGTAAGCTACAAGAGCCCTTATTCCTCTTCTGTAGAGTTTGAGATTGAAGCTCCCAAAGCTGGCTTGAGTATCCAATCACACCCCAATCCGGTGCGGAACAGAGATACGGCGATGCTGCGTTGGTATGTCCCTGAAGACCTCGCAGGTGCGGCCAAGCTGGAACTCTATAACCTAAAAGGGCAGAAACTGGGCAGTTATGACCTGGGAAACGTGGCTGAATTTGAAGGAAGCCTGCCTTTTGCCAGTTGGTCGCTGCTGGGAAAAGTGCCTCGCGGTGTCTACCAAATCCGCCTCAAAATCAAGGGTCGGAATTGTAAAGAAAAGCTTACAATTCTATGAGCAATCAAGCATTAACGCTCTTGTGGATAAGCTGTGGATAACTTTTTGGCTAACTTAAGGTGCTTTTGTAACATGCTGATATATAAAGAAGTTACAAAGGCAGCTTTGTCCACAGTTTGTGTGGATAACTTTGTAGATATCTGAAAGAATAAGAGCTTAGGGAATCAAGAATGAATAGTGTTTTTTTGAGCAAAAACAGGGTGCAAACCTTGGCCTCCCTCAAGGACAAAAAAGAGCGTGAACAATCCGGTCAGGTGATCCTGGAAGGGCTGCGCCTGATGAATCAATTGGCGATTTATGGCGTCTATCCATCTGAGATCTATCATGTGGCAGCCTTTGATCTGGGAAACCTTTCAATGGCGGATGATATAGTCGCTTATGAATGCAAGGACTTCCAGCTCAAGCGTTTTTGTGATACGGATAGCCCTCCCAAAGTAGCTGGCTTGTATGCTTTGCCAAAGGAATCCAAAGTAGCCTTCCGCAAGGCTTTCTATCTGGATAGGATTGCCGATCCGGGCAACCTGGGCACCATCTTCCGCCTCAGCGAAGCCTTTGGTATGGATGCCATCCTGCTCAGTGAAGCCTGCGCTGAAATCAGCTCACCGAAAGTGATCCGCGCCTCTCTGGGAGCGGTGTATAGCCTGCCTTTTTGCCACGCTTCTCCCAATGAACTTGAGGTAGACAATTGGCGCATCGTGGGCACGGAAGCCTCAGCAGAACTCAAGCTGCGGGACTTCAGCTTTTCCCAAAATGAGAGCACACTCATCGTACTGGGTTCTGAAGCACATGGCATCAATAACGAGATCAAAAAGCTCTGCCATCAGACAGTTAGCATCGAGATGAAACCGGAAAGTGAATCCATCAATGTGTCGGTTGCAGCAGGCATAATCGCCCATTACTTGTATGGCTTGTGACCTCACCCTCAAAATAGAAGCCCAGGTCAATGAATTCTGTTTGACAAAAACAGCCTCTTAAATAGCATTGCAATCTGCATTAAATTGATAAAGTGAGAGACGATTTTGAACATAATAAACCAAAAGACGGGCTGGATTGAGGTGATCTGTGGCAGCATGTTTAGCGGCAAGACGGAAGAGCTAATACGCAGAATCCGCAGGGCTGAATATGCCAGGCAGAAGGTGTTGGTTTTCAAGCCAGCCATAGATGACCGTTACGATGTAAACAGCATCGTGAGCCATTCCCAGATGAAGGCTGCGTCGATCTGCATCAATGACCCTGAGGAGATTTTTGAGCATTTGGACGAGGACGTGAAGATCGTCGCCATAGACGAAGCTCAGTTCTTTCCACCCTCGATCGTGAGCGTGGTAAACAGATTGGCGGACAAGGGATACAGAGTGATCGTTGCCGGTCTGGATCAGGACTACCGGGGCGAACCCTTTGGCAGCATCCCTCAGCTCATGGCCGTGGCGGAATATGTGACCAAAAACCTGGCCATCTGCGTCAAATGCGGCAATCCGGCCAATAGAACCCAGCGCACCATCGCCAAAGGTGAGCAAATTTTAGTGGGCAGCACCGAGGCTTATGAAGCCCGCTGCCGTAACTGTCATGAGGTTTTGGATTAGGATGTATTACGCACCTTTTCAAGTGATAGTCATTTTTATCATCAGGCTGATCGAGGTCTATTACTGGATCCTGCTGCTCAGGGTCTTGCTGAGTTGGTTTATCCAAAACCCCGACAACAAGTTTTATCATTTTCTCTATAGCATTACCGAACCGCTCTTGGCGCCTATCCGCAGGATTCTGCCTTCCATGGGCCTGGACATCTCGCCCATCATCCTTTTCCTTTTGCTCAGGCTCATCAGCGGCTTATTATACGGTTTAATCTAATTTAAGGGAGGTTACATATGGCTTTAACACCATTAGACGTTCGTCATCAGGAATTTAGCGGCTCATTTGGCGGCTACAAAAAGAAGGAAGTGCGGGCTTTTTTGGATCAACTTGCCACCGAGATGGAAGATGCCCAAAAAGCGCAGGCACGTGAGATTGCCCGCCGGGAACAGATGCAAAATGAAGTAAGACAGGAAGCGGTTCAGGCCAGCTCTGCGGTGGAAGACCTCAAGCGCCGGGAAGAGCTGATCAGTCGCACCCTCGTCTTTGCGGAAAAGACCAAGGCAGACATCATCGCCAATGCTCGCAAGGAAGCGGAAAACATCATCCATGAAGCCGAGCTCAAGGCCAAGCGCGCCATCCAGGAAGCCAAACAATACCTGGGCGCCATGGAACAACAATACCTGCATCTCAAGGAGCAGAAGCGTCAGTTTTTGATGCAGTTCAGCGCTGAATTGCAGACCTTCCAAGAGCGCATCAGCAGAGACCCGCTGCTCACTACCGACACCGAAAGGGTCTTGGATAGCGAATTTAAGCAGATCAAGGAAGAAATCAACCCCAACAAGGCGGAAGCGCAGCCTGAAAACCGCAAAGAGTAAACAAAGATGCAAGCAGATTTCACCCAGACAGCCGCTTGGCTCAAGGATAAACTCCAGCGCCAACCTGTAGCCGGCTTGATCCTTGGAACGGGACTCAGCAGCTTCACGGATGACATGGAAGTGCTGGCCACCATCCCCTATTCCGAAGTGCCAGGCTTTGTCCAGAGCACCGCCCCCTCTCACAGAGGTAATGTGGTGCTGGCTATCTTGAACGGCAAACCCGTGCTCGTGATGCAGGGACGCTTCCACTTTTATGAAGGCCATCCCATGCACGCCGTGGTCTTCCCCACCCGTGTGATGAGTCAGATGGGCATCCCCAACCTGATCGTGACCAATGCAGCCGGCAGTTTGCGCAAAGAATTGGCCCCCGGTGCCTTGGTGCAGATCTACGACCACATCAACCACATGGGCACCAATCCCCTGATCGGCCAAAACATCAATGAATTAGGCGAGAGATTCCCCTCCATGAACCTGGCCTATGATCCCGGCTTCATCCAGCGCTGCCAAGAGATCGCCCGGGCAGGAAACATCACCCTGCATCAGGGAATCTATTTAGCGGTAACCGGCCCCAGCTTGGAAACCAAGGCCGAATGCGCCGCTTTTGCCTCTTGGGGAGCAGACTTGGTGGGCATGTCAACCGTCCCTGAGGTGATCGCCGCCCGTCATGCCGGCTTGAGAGTGGCTGCTTTTTCCATTGTGACAAACTACAGCAACCTCTTTCACGATGAGCAGCATTCGCAAGCGGAAATACAGGCCAATGCAGCTAAATCATCCGTCCACCTCAAGACGATTTTACACCATTTAGTGAGCGATTTGTGAACTTAACAATCTTTTTTGTTGACACCGATGCCCCCTGTTTTTTAGGTGGCTTAAACAGAAAAATGTGATAGCCAAGGAGTGCGAAATGGCCAAAAAGAAGTACTCAGAAGAGAAGCTCAAATACTTTGAAGAGCTTATCCAAAAAGAACTTAAAGAAAGCATCGCCTATCTGGAGGACATCAGCAACACCCAGAGCAAAGGTGCGCGGGAGAATAGCGGCGATCTTTCGAGTTATGCCTTCCATCAGGCAGACCAAGGTTCTGACACCAACCAGATGGAGCAAAACGTGATGCTCATGGAAGAGGAGCGCAAGAAGATCCGCAAGCTCAATGACGCATTGCGCCGCCTTTACGATGGTCACTATGGAAATTGTGAAATGTGTGGAGAGCTGATCTCCGAAGCCCGCTTGGAGATGCTTCCCTATTCGACTTATTGCATAGACTGCAAAGAGAAGATGGAAGACAAGAAACGTCGTCAGAGACGCTAAGAGGATCATCCACTCTTGAAGAAGAAGATTAGCACCCTCCCTGCCTGGATCACCATGATCGTGATCATCGGCTTGGATCAGTTGACCAAGAGTCTCATCCGCAGTCACCTGTATCCATATCAGTCCATCGACATTTGGGGCAGCTTTTTACGCTTTACTCACCTGCAAAACACGGGCGCTGCCTTCAGCCTGTCTTTACCCAATGACAGCTACAACCGCATCTTCTTCATTGCCACCTCGCTCTTGGCTACAGTCTTGATCATCTATCTGCTCCACAAAGCCTTTCACAAGATTCAGGTCTGGGGTCTGGGTCTCGTCTTGGGCGGCGCTTTGGGCAATCTGATAGACAGGATCATCCGAGGCGGGGTCACAGACTTTTTGGATTTTGACATCCCAGATATGTTTGGCATGCAACGCTTTCCCGTGTTCAACGTGGCCGATAGTGCCATCTTCATCGGCATGGTGTTGCTGATCATAGATACGATTTTAGTGAGTGGAAAGCAGAAAGCTCCGCTCGAGAGCGAGGAGACGCCCAGCGATGTCCCCGCTGCTTCCCAAAAACAAGAACCCAACCATCAAAATTGATTACAAGGAGTTATAGATGAAAAAGTCCCTTCTCATAGCAATCTCTCTTTTGCTGCTGACGGGCTTGACGGCACAGGTGCTCACCTGTAGAGATATCCAAGAAACAACCAACACCAACGGCGATTCGAACTATAAAGACCAAACCGTGACCGTGCAGGGTGTCGTAGTGGCAGAAAGATTCTGGTCAAGCAGCAACGAAAACTACGTCGGCTACATGATCAGCGACCCGGAAGGCGGCCCCTGGAGCGGACTTTATATATTTGACAACCGCAACGTTCCCTCCAGAGGAGACTTGGTGCAGATGAACGGCAAAGTCACGGAGTATTACGGTTTTACCGAGCTGACCAGTGTCTCAAACTTTCAAATACTCTCCAGCAACCATCCGATGCCTCCGGTCAGCGTCATCACCACCGATCAACTGACCTTAGCCAATGGAGAAATGTGGGAAAGCGTATTTGTCCAAGTGGAAGATGTCATTGTGACCACATTACCCGATGGTGACAATGAGTTTTACGTAAACAACAGCACCGCTCCCTGCCAGATAGACGATCAATGCTTTAGACCCGGCAGCTTCACCTGGCCGACGATGACGATAGGCCAGACTGTTGCCAGATTCCGGGGCGTGGTGGATTATGGACGTGGAAACTCAAACAAACCAAACGAATTTGGCTTGAACCCCAGGGACATGCAGGACATGATATTTCAAGATAACGTTGCCAATTCCGCCATTTCCATCCCCGTGATCAATGCTGAATTCGGCAGCTTGGTGGATGTGCCCGTCAACACCACCCGCCTGAAACCCAATTGGTATGTCTCAAGCTACAAAGCGGAAATCTCCTTTGACAGCAGCAAGCTACTCCTCCAAGGCATCAAAACGGACGACAGCACCATCACACCCATGAACCCGGATTTCACCCTTTCGGCTTCCGGAGACAAGGTCACCATCGAGTATCTGTCCCAAGAGCCCATCACTTCGTCCGACAATGACTTGCCGCTCTTTTATCTGATGTTTGAAACCAAAGATTATGGCGAAGCCTTCATCAATATCAATAGCTTCCGCTATGATAATACCGATATCCTTTCCCTATTCCACGGCAAGATTCTCACCAAGATCACCAAAAAGATCGCTCACCTGAGCATCGGAACTGACACCGGCAGCAAAAACACCTTCGACCCCAGCATGAACGAAAAGATCAACATCGAATACGGCTGCAAATCCGGCCCCACGGGCATCAATACCAGAGCCGTGGTGCGCATCTACGATGGACAGGGACGCCTGGTCGCCACACCTGTAAACACCAATATCTCCAGCTCCTTAGGAATCGAAAAGATCAGTTGGGATGGACGTGACACCAATATGAGACTGCTACCCGTTGGCCTGTATTATTGCCATCTGGAGCTGATAGATAGAGCCGGTAGCGGCACCCTCAAAGCCGTTCAACCCATCGTGATCAAATCCAAGCTCAAATAAGCGGAGTAAAGAACCATGAAAAAATACATCATTATCACCATCCTATTCCTGCAGGCAGCTCTTTTGTGCGCTGTGTTTGATGACTACATCCCCTCTGCCCGGGCCAGAGGCATGGGTGGAGCTTTTACCGCTGTGGCCGATGATGCCAGCTCCATCTTCTTCAACCCCGCAGGCTTGGCACAAAGCGACAACCATCTGCAGATCGGCTTTGCCCAGCTCTACAGCCAGAAATTTGCCGAACACGGCACCGCCGCCGCAGCGATCAAACTACCCGAAAAATGGGGAAGCATGGGCTTTGGAGCCCGCTTCTTCGGCGTCACTTTTGAAGACGTGGATCTGATGAAAGAGCAGACCTTTAGCTTTAGCCATGGCTTTGTGCTGCAACACGATATCCATTCCACCATCAGCTTGGGATACACCGGAAACTTCCATCACCTCGCCTTCGATGATGAAGATGACACAGACAAAGCTCTTTCGCTGGACCTGGGCGCCAGCGCCATCCTGCATGGACGCACCCGCTTTGGCTTTACCGTGGCCAATCTCTTCAAAGCTCGCATGGGCAATGAAAATCAACACGATCTCCCCTCCAAACTCGCCTTGGGCATCGCCTATCAACCTTATGACGGTGTAACCACCTCCATCGAGCTGAAGAAGGATTTTGCCAAAGAAACCGAGTTTATGGGCGGCGTGGAAGCCAGAATCTTCGAGCCCCTCACCCTGCGCGCCGGCATCCATCACAACCCCGCTCTTTACAACCTCGGCCTTGGCCTCAATTTCCGTGGCGTAGAGATAGACTATTCCTACAGCTTTCACAATGTTCTGCCCTCAACCTCCCATGTCAACGTGGGATACAAATTCTAATAAGGAGCAAAAGCATGGCAAGCAAATTCAATCGCTTTATCCCCACCTTTATCCCGTTAATATTTGAAGTATTACGCCACTTCAGACGCGACTCTGCCCACGATAGAAACATCAAGAAGTTTGATAAAAGCCGGGAGCAGCTTTCCACCATCGAACACCTGATGGTAAAACTGGAAAAGAACGTCAAAGACCAAAGAGAAAACACCCGCCGCTTCCAACTGAAGCTCTTGTGGTGGCTGGCTATCAATTCCGCCATCCTCATCGCCATCGCGGTAAAGCTCTTCTTCTTTATGTAAACTTTGTTTTCATGATCCATCTCCTCAAACGAGGCTCGAACTGCTGAGCGAGCCTTGTCAAGAAGGGTGCAGACTCCTATGCACCCTTTCTTTTTCCCCTTATATTTTTGGCGGCTCACCCCCATCCTCACTCCCAGATTTAGCACTTCTTTATAAAAACTTAACAATTCTCAAAACGCCCTAAACCCTGATCACCACTGCCTTTGCCGCCTCTCGACCACCGGAAAACGCTCCGAAAAGCCTTGACAGGATAGCTCTATAAAAAACAATGCGATCGTCACTCAAGACTTTATATCAAGTTTGATCAACACATGACCCTTAGATTGCGCTTAACTACTATGATTACAAGATACTGGCACCTTTTCCGGCCTCATGGATCTGCATTGCATCACATTGCAGATGGGCGCTGTCGTCACCTGTTAACCCCCTCAAAAACCCTGTTATTGGAGTTATTTTGAATTTCTTAGACATCATCAACTTCATCGGAGGCTTGGCGCTCTTTGTCTTTGGCATGAACAAGATGAGCAACAACATCCAATTGGTTGCTGGAGCTCAGATGCGTCGTATTCTCAGGCGGCTCACCCACACACCTTTGCGCGGTGTAATCGTAGGTTTGGGTATCACCGCCCTGATCCAAAGTAGTTCTGCCACCACCGTGATGTTGGTAGGTTTTGTCAATGCAGGTTTATTGACCCTCAAACAAGCTGTGGGTGTGGTGATGGGCGCCAATATCGGCACCACCGTAACCGCCCAGTTGATTGCCTTCAACATCGGTGATTTTGCCCTGTTATTTGTGATCATCGGTATGGTCATGCTGCTCTTTGGCAAAAGCAGAGCCATGGAAAACTGGAGTATGATCCTGATCGGTTTTGGTGTGCTTTTCTTGGGATTAACCATCATGTCCGACTCCGTGACCGGACTCAAGAATTCCGCCTACGCCCGGGATATATTGGCCAAACTCTCCACCAATCCCTTCTTAGCCATCTTAGCTGGAACCATTTTCACCATGCTCATCCAGAGCTCCTCAGCCTCCGTGGGCATAGTGATGGTCTTGGCGGCAAACGGCCTCATCACCTTTGAAGGAGCTCTGTTTCTGGTCTATGGAGACAATATCGGCACCACCATCACCGCCTGGCTGGCTTGCCTCAATTCTGGTAGTGCCGCCAGGCAAGTAGCGCTCGTACACACTCTCTTCAATACCATCGGCACCATCTTTATCGGCATCTTGACCTATCTGGGCATTTACACCCGCTTTATAAATATGATCACAGCCGGTGACGTCTTCAATGGCGAAAACGTGGCACGCCATATCGCCAACGGTCACACCCTCTTCAACGTGTTTAATACCATCGCTTTCCTACCTTTCAGTGGCTATCTGGCCAAATTGGCCACCAAAATCATCCCGGATGATAAAGACGATGAAGCCAGCATGGGCGAGCCTAAACACCTAAATTACACCATGGTGGGCGATTCTTACCTGGCCATCAAACAGAGCATCAAAGAGATGAAGGAAATGTTGCGCCTGGTGCAACTGGGACAGACCATATCCTACGAGGCTTTCAAGGATAGAAACTACAAAAAGCAGGTGCGCGTCTCACGCGTCGAATCCGCCATCGACCAACTGCAGAAAGAGATCACCGTCTACCTGGTCGCCGTCAATGAAAAGACCAATTCCGAAGACATCATCATCAAGATTCCCGCACTGCTGCACACCGTGAACGACATTGAGAAGCTGGGCGACTACACCTTGGAGATCAACCAAATCCTCAACTACCAGATCATGGATCAGGGCGCCCCGTTGTCAGATGACTTTAAAGACACCATCACCGCCATGCACAACCAACTGCAGAAGATGATAGAACTGGCTCTGGTCTATCTGGATCATCTCGACCCTGATATCGCTACGGAGATTGTTCAGCTTGAGGCCGTATTTATGGATGATTATGAGAGGCTGCGTCAGGGCATTCTCACCCAGATCCAAAACGGAGAATGCGATGCAGCAGGTGGCTTGAATACCATCGACTACCTAGACGTAGTGGAATTGGCTGCCGCCAAGATCATCAACATCACCGAAGCGGGAAGCCAGAAGTTTGTCTACACCTACGAAAAACACCACTACAACCCACCCGCCAAAGCACAGAGTATGTAATCTTTTCAGCTATGAGAAGACGGCCCCATATTCGAGGCCGTCTTTTATTATAATCTGTTAGTCTATGGAGCGTTAGCCTACCAGGTAATGCTCTCCCCCGGCTTGAGGATCATGGAATCTATACCCAACTGCTTCACCTTCTCCACATACTCCTTTGGCTCTGCATTGATCAGATCAAAGGTGTCGTAGTGCATGGGAATAGCATATCTGGGCTGCACCAGTTCCGCCGCTTTCACGCCATCCGTGATGTCCATGGTAAAGTAGCCACCGATGGGAACAAACATATAGTCGATCTTATTCATCTCGCCGATCAGCTTCATATCGTAGAAAAGACCGGTGTCGCCAGGGTGATAGATGGTCTTGCCTTCAATGGTCAAAACCACTCCCGAAGCCAAACCGGCATATTGACCATCCGGCGTGGCACTGCCATGTAGAGCCATGACAAACTTGAGCCTGCCAAATTCAAAGTTATAGGCACCGCCGATCTGCATCGCCTCAGTCCGGTAGCCTTTCTTGGCCAAAATGTGAGCCAGCTCCAACACTGTGATGATCAGAGTCTTTTCCTTGTCCGCTATCTGGAGCGTATCGCCCAAATGGTCGTCATGACCATGAGTGACGATGATATAATCCGCCTTTAGATCCTCAACCTTGACCGGAGAAAGACGGTTTTTGCTGATAAAGGGATCGATCAGGATGCGCACGCCATCCTTGGTCTCAAGGCCAAAAGCGGCGTGTCCGAAAAAAGTAAGTTTCATTTCTTCACCTCTCAGTAGTTTTAAGATATTCTAAGCAGGATCAGCTTGGAGTCAAGAAGTTTCTGTCTTTGGGCCGGTGTTTTTACTGAATTCATTCAGTTTATCCCACCTAATGCAATAGGCTCTCTAAGGTTGAGCTTTTTGCCTCGTCACCCCCTTCTTCCTTGCTTACCCGCAGGGAGATGCCGTGGTGATACTCGGGTTTTTCCCGAGTGGCTCCGAGTAATCACCGGGAGGCTAAGCAAGGAAGGAGCAGGGGCACTCGCTGTACGGTCGCTCGCCGAAGCGACCATACCAAGAAATCCCTTGACTCATATCCCCCGTCCAGAAACAATCGCTGCACGCAGATTTCGATAAATAAGGAGTTCACATGACGAAATTACGATTCCCGTTTATGGCGCTTATCGGTCAGGACGACCTGAGTCTGGCCTTGATCCTGAATCTGGTCAATCCCCGCATCGGCGGCGTTTTGATTCGTGGAACCAAGGGAACCGGCAAGAGCACAGCCGTTTACGGTCTGCCTCAGATTGCGCCTCTGATCCGGGTGCATGAGGGTTGCAGTTACAATTGTTCCCCAGACGAACCCCAGAGCTGGTGTTCATTTTGCCGCTCACACCAGAGCCCTGCCTTGATGGAAAGAGAGGTGGAGGTGGTTAATCTGCCCCTGAACATCTCCGAAGAGAATCTCTCTGGCAGGATTGACGTGGAAAAGCTGCTCAAGACGGGTGAAAAGCTCTTCACACCGGGTCTTTTAGCCAAAGCGCATCGCCAGATACTCTACATCGACGAAATCAATCTGATTCCGGATCACATCACCGACAGCCTGCTGGATGTGGTGGCTTCGGGCGTCAATATCGTTGAGCGTGAGGGCTTTTCCGTGGAACACCCCTCCAGATCGTTGCTCATCGGCACCATGAATAGCGAAGAAGGCGAGCTCCGGCCTCAGATTTTAGACCGTTTCCCGCTTTCTGTGACCATTCGCACCGTCAGCAACGTGGAGGACAGGCTGGAAATCATCCGCCGTAACTACGCTTTTGAAGATGATCCGGCGCAGTTTGTGGCCAGCTTCAGAGACGTGAGCGAGATGATGAAGCAATCCATCATCACCGCCCGTGAAAGGCTGCCTGAGACCAAGATCCCTGCGGGTTTGGTGAAGAGTGTGGTCGATTTCTGCGTCCACTATCAGGTTGATGGGCATAGACCGGAGATCGTAATCGTCAAAACTGCCATCGCTTACGCCGCTCTGGAATTGAAGCCCGAAGTGGAAGCCAAACACATCAAGATGGCGATGAAGCTTGCTTTGCTGCATCGCACGCGTGATGGTGGCTTGAAGAAAGCGGTGGAAGCCTCTGATATCGACAATTGGTTTGAGGGCATAACAGCAGACGCAGAGCCGGAGCAGGCATTTTCCATGGAATATGATGTGCAGAATCTCAGCATTCTGAAAGGAGGGCACCTCTCCCCATCCAAAAAATCCGGGAAAGCCTCGCCGAGCTGAGTTTATTCCTCAGCAGCGGGGCTCACGATGACTCGCCACCGGGGCGGAGTCTGGTCAAACTCATACTCAAACAGGTTCAGCATCAAGAGCTGACAGCCCAAGAATTGGCTGAGCTCAAGAAATGGGACGAGATCTGGGAATATTTTGAGAAAAAGCCGGAAACGCTTGAGGCATTGCAGGGAATTTATGGCATCTACGCCAATCCTGATTTCAAGTTCATCAACTTCAATCTGGAAGAACGAATGATGGGAGGACTCGCACACGGCCTCCCCACGCCCTTTGATCGTCTGTTTGCCGATCCCTTGAGCCTCAGAGAGGCGATCAGAATCGCCTACAAATTCGTGCGAAAGAAACTGGTGGAAGAGCCTAAAGCCAAAACCCAGATCAAGGGAGTGACAAAGGAAGCCAAGCAGTCCGGCACCACCTTCGATGTCAAGCTGAGCACGCATGAGATCGGCAAAATCGGCTTCAAACGCAAGAAGATCACCAGTTTCAAACATAGTACAGGCATGAGCCCCATCACGGGACCCGTGGTAACCTGGACTTCAACCTGCTACAACAATGCAGCTTTGGGCACCTATCCCACCATCAAGGCGGCGATCACAGACGGAGCCTTCACACGTGCGCCCTTCAAAATCAACATCGCAGAGCGGCATTTCCGCTACCCCGTCTATCAATCCAAGCAGAGCTTCAACATCATGTTGGTGCTGGACATCAGCAATTCGGTGAAGTGGATCCTCAAATACATGGAGAAGATCATCTCGGTGCTCACCGCTCAAGCCAGCGCATCCAAAGATAAGCTTGGTCTGATCATTTTCCAGGATGACCGCGCCCGCATCATGCACCATCCCACCATCAATGTGCGCCACGTGATCGGAACGATCAACACCCTGGTGCCCAAAGGGAAAACTCCCCTGGCGGATGGGCTCAAAATGGCTTTGCAGACGCTGGAACACAGCAGATTTCAGGTGACGGGCATGTCCAACGCCATCGTGCTGCTTTCAGATTGCTTTCCGGAGCCCATCACCGGTGAGTATGAGGATCAACTGGATGAACCCGCCTGTCAGAACATCCTGAGTGTCTGCGACAAAATCGCTGCCGCCAAGATCAAATTCCTCATCATCAGCCCCGGCATCAGTGGCCTGAAAGGCTACCAAAATCACCTTGGCTACAGACTGGGCAAACTCGCAGCCGAGCGCGCCGAGGGGAACTACCTCAACCTCTTGGCAGAACCTGGCCTCAGCTTCAATCTCGAAGGCGGGGAATATGTGCTTACGAAGCAGATTATGAAGCAGTTTGCGCAGGATATTAGCGATTTTATGCTGGGTGAACTCAGATAGCTGGCGATCCCGGCCTACTTCTTATACTTCTCCGTCCACTTCAGCTCTGGTTTCTCCAAGGTGGAGTGCCAGAGGTATCTTTCCAGATTTTCACGCAGGGAGTCGTCTATGCCTTCCGCCACGGGATACATCTCCGCATTCAGCACTCTGCTAAGGATGGTTTTGGTGGCCAGATAGACGTCCGTGAGTCCCTGTTCGCTGCAGTGTTTGGCAATGTCTTGATCGGTATGACCGTGATAGAGCGCTTTCCCACCCACTCTGGCCAAGTTGAGGGAGGGAATTTCATGCACGCTGAAGGGGATGCAGTCGCTGGAATAGAGGCTGAGTTTATCGCTGAAGAGCAGTCCCTCTTCTTTGAGGATGCCGCTGGCATAGCCTTTCAGCTCTTTGGTGCCTAAGCAAAACAGGACGTTACGGCCGATGGGATCTCCCGCCAAGTCTACGTTGACAACCAGCTTGCAGCGCTTTTTCAGCTCTTCTTCGTGCTTTTCCACGTAGGCATAGCTGCCAAGTAAACCCAATTCCTCTCCGCTGAACCAGATCACGCGCAGGTCTCTGAGCGGCGGTTTTTTGCTGAATTGCTCGATTGCTTTGATCATGCAAACGCTGCCGGCGGCGTTGTCGCAAGAGCCATGCGAGCGCGCCACGGTGTCATAATGTCCCACTAACAGGGTAAGGGCGTCGTCTTTGCCGCTGCCTTTGATATCCAGCACAATGTTGTGTCCGATGCGCTTTTCCACCTTTTGCCTGATGGTGAGGCTCACGGTTTTGCCCGCCAGCTTGATCAGCTTTTCTGCATCGTCATAGCGCACCATGGCGATGGGGAAGCTCTCCTCGGCGGGTAGATTCTGCCGGTGTGAATAGGAATAGGCCGATTTGTAGGGAGCAGAAATGCCGATAAATGCCTTCACTTTGGCCAGTTTACTCAAAGTGTAGAGACGGCTATCGCTATGATAAAACAGTATGATAGCATCATCGTAAGCACCGGGATTATACTTGATGGCGTCCAGATTTTCCAAGTAAATCAGCTTGCCGGAAACGCTGACGTCGGGGCAGAGTCCGTAGGGTGTGGCTTCAAAGCTCTTTTCGCCGTCGGAGATGGTAGCCGTGCCAGGATCAAAACCTTCAAATTCAAAGGGTTCTACTTCGGGTGTAAAGCCCATTTGCTGCAGATGATTCATGATCACCTGTCTACCTTTCTCTTCGCCAGTCGTGCCGGTCATCCTCTCAAAATCGAGGGACTTTAACATGGGATAAAGCTTCATGTGTAGCTCCTTTTAGTATTCAAATAGTGCCTTTATGTCTTCGGTGCTGAGCGAACTGAGCACCTGTCTGTCACCGGAAACGATGCTTTCAAACATGGCAAGCTTGTTCTGCTGCAGCGCCACGATCTTCTCTTCCACCGTGCCTTTGGAGATGAGCCTAACTACCTGCACTTTATTGGTTTGGCCAATGCGGTGAGCGCGGTCTATCGCCTGGTTTTCCACCATGGGATTCCACCAGGGATCAAAGAGGATCACGGTATCCGCCACGGTGAGGTTGAGGCCGGTGCCGCCCGCTTTGAGGCTGATCAGGAAGATGCGTTTATCCGGATTGTGCTCAAATTCATTCACTACCTGCATGCGGTTTTTGGTGCGTCCATCAAGGTAGCAGTAATCCCAGCCGCAATCTTCGATAGCCCGGCGGATGATGGTGAGCATCTGCACAAATTGCGAGAAAACCAACACTTTGTGACCGCCTTCCAAGGATTCCTCCAACAGGTGCAAGAGCTGTTCCAGCTTGGAACTGGAGGCTGGTTCCGGCTTGATGTCCGGATTGATCAGGTGAGGATGGTTGCAGATCTGGCGCAGCTTGGTGAGCGCAGAAAGGATGTGCATATAGCTGATGGCGCCGCTGCTTTCTGCGGGGAAGAGCTGCTTCTTGACGTTTTCCAGCACCTGTAGATAGGCCTTTTCCTGCACCGTGCCCAGCTTGCACCAGGAGATCTGTTCCTGTTTATCCGGCAGCTCCAAGAGCACTTCCTTCTTGATCCTGCGCAGGATGAAGGGTGCCACCATGCGCTGCAGACGCTGTTGTGCCAGCTCTTGGTCTTCCGCCTTTTCGTAGGTGTCTTTAAAGCTTTTCAGGTTTCTGAGGTAGCCCGGCATGAGGAAGTCAAAGAGGCTCCAAAGCTCGGTGAGCCTGTTCTCCATCGGCGTTCCGGAGAGAGCCAAGCGGTTTTCACTCTTCAGCTTCTTGATGGCTGCGGTGCGTTGTGCGGAGGTGTTTTTGATGTTTTGCGCTTCGTCTAAGACGATGTAGTAAAAATTGAAATCCTTGAGCAGTTCAAGATCGTTTAAAACGAGGCTATAAGAGATGAGCAGCAGCTTTACGTTGGGCTGGCTGAGCAGCTCCTCGCGGGTGAGTTTGTCGCCTTCCACCACCAGATGCGGGATGTTGGTGTGAAACTTGTCGATCTCCGCCACCCAGTTGTAGAGCAGGGTTTTGGGACAGATAAGCAGTGAGATTCGGCCTTCAGGGGTGGCTTGCAACACGCTGAGTGCCTGGATGGTCTTTCCCAAGCCCATTTCGTCTGCCAAAATGCCGTTGAGCCCATAATGACTGAGCATCTGTAGCCAGGCCACGCCTGCTTTTTGATAGCCGCGCAAGATGCTTTGCAGGTTTGCAGTCAAGACAGCCGGCTGGCCCAAGTGACGCCGCTGTAGATCGATAGAGAGCTGATTGAGCCATTCGTCCTGCATGAGCTGTATGGCTGGGTTTTGCCGCATCAGCTTCTGATAGTAGGGCAGCTCGTTCAGCCGGGCAGAATAGACTCCGTCCTTATGCGCTTCACTGCGCTCGATCAGGCGCTGCGTCTCATCATAAATCTGAGGATTGCTGATGAAGATCAGGCGCCCGTCCTCGGTATGCAGAAACTCCTCTTGAGATTTGAAAAACTTCTGTAGCTCCTCATGCGTAAAGCTCAAGTCCTGATAGCTATAGCTCACGGTGTAGCTAAACCAATCCTGCTGTTCACCTTGGCGAGCTTCGATCACCACC
>Ga0116178_10000383_pt1 | contig 40057 bp, 33 predicted proteins | sample AD_STIC12_MetaG_FD_89880 | JGI IMG/M metagenome (GOLD analysis project Ga0116178, IMG submission 89880) | Active sludge microbial communities of municipal wastewater-treating anaerobic digesters from USA - AD_STIC12_MetaG | ecosystem: Engineered > Bioreactor > Anaerobic > Digestate | place: USA...
CCTGTTGAGCACAGGCCCGATATCCTGGAGGGCTTCGACCTCGCGACCCTCGCCACCCAGGACAGGCCCGTGCTGGAAAAAGACGACCGGTCGGCGGCGGGAAAATACGCGGATCTGGTCGACATGGAAGGCGCCGCCGTGGTACAGGCCTGCCGCGCCCTTGACGTGGAAGTAAACCTGTTTAAAATCGTGACCGACACGGCCGGATGCTCCGTCAAGGAAATCATTGGCAACATCGTGGCCACGCGGAATTCCCTTTTTGACTTTTTCAGGGACAGGGTTATGCCGGTCCTTTAACCGGATCCCGAAGAGAAGCCGGCCACCAGTGCCCCGCGACGTTGATGAACGGCGCTTTTAATAAAAGAACTTCTCCGACTCGTCCGGGATCCCCGCGCTTCCGTTTATCAATGCAACCTCTATCCATACCACGCTGTCCAGGCAGTACTGGTAATAATACACGTAATTGACCGTGGTCCCCGGTATCCCGCCCCGCACCATCAGGAGCCTTCCCCTGTCATCGAAGTAATAGACATCGCCGCAATTGCCGGAACCGCCCTGGCCGCAGAGACAGTTTTTCAGGACACGGAGCAGGCCCTTCCCGTCGTATCCCGCCTCCCAGCAGGAGGATGTATCCCCGGTCCTGCCCTTTATAAAGGCCGGGTCTTTCTCGTCAGCCAGGGTTACGGCGAGCATCACCGGCACGCGCAGCTGCGGGAAAAGCGTTTCCCCCAGTTTCTTCCGCCACCACTTCTTCATCTCACCCTCGGCGGCGTGAACACGGTCCCGTGCCCTGGCGGTCATGTAGTATCGCTTGGTCTTGATCTTCGTCCCGGCGATATTGTTTTTTAAGATCATTCACCTTCCTCTTTTCCACGGCCAGGATGGCGTTGATATTCTGCCGGTCGATTTTCGAAAGGAGCGAATATGAAAAACCATTGTTGGGCCGGTACCATCCCAGGGAGTGGAAGTGCCCGGCGATGGCGCCGCTTTTTAAGATATATCCATACCGGGCGAATAATGAATTGCGTTACAGTACCAGTTCCTCGATGGAATAATGATTCCAGTGCGCGGGATCGACATGCTGGTTTTTATCGAGCAGCAGCCCCGCCCCGAAATCTGATGCGGCGGCGAAGAGGAGTAGAACGGCCAGATGTTTGCCCATGTGACAACACCTCGGAGTCATCATGGAGGCAAAAATGCCCCCATGGCAAGAAGAATATGCACCACGGCGTCCGTGTCCGGCCGTTTATATCCCGGAGTATCGCCGGGACATGACAACCTCAGGGAAAGTATAATTAATTCTTCTCCTGCGGCATAAAAATACTTGCATTTAGCGACATAAATCAATATTAATACCTCATTGATTTCCTCTCGAACCGGCGACAATCCTGATTATCTGCCGTCTTGAATTTTTTATGCAAGGACTGACCTATGGCCATTACCAATGACGACCTCAAGCTGATTGCGACTTCAATACGGACCCTGTCCATGGACGCGGTGCAGAAGGCGAATTCCGGACACCCGGGGATGCCCATGGGATGCGCCGATATCGCCGCCGTGCTCTGGGCGAAGGTCCTGAAACACGACCCGGCCGATCCCAGCTGGGCCAACCGCGACCGCTTCGTCCTCTCCGCCGGTCACGGGTCCATGCTCCTCTACTCCGTGCTGCACATGAGCGGGTACGACCTGACCCTTGACGATCTCCGGAACTTCCGCCAGCTCAACAGCAAGACCCCGGGCCACCCCGAGCACACGGCGACGCGGGGGGTGGAGACCACGACCGGCCCCCTGGGCCAGGGCTTCGCCAACGGCATCGGCATGGCCGTTGCGCGGGACATCCTCGCCGCCGAGTTCAACGGCGCCGACAGTCCCGTCATCGACCATTACATCTACGCCCTCGTCAGCGACGGGGACATCATGGAGGGCGTTTCGTCGGAGGCCGCATCCCTGGCGGGCCACTGGGGAATCGGGAAGCTGATATACATCTATGATTCAAACGACATATCCATCGAGGGGCCGACCGGCCTCGCCTTCTCCGAGGACGTCGCGAAGCGCTTTGCCGCGTACGGCTGGCACGTGCAGAAAATCGACGGCCACGATTACGCCCAGATAGAGAAGGCGATAAAGAAAGCGCAGAAAAACCTCGACCGGCCCTCCATCATCATCGCGAAGACCAGGATCGCCAAGGGGAGCCCGAAGCTGGAGGGCTCGGAGGAGTCCCACGGAGCGCCCCTGGGAGCGGACGAAGTTGCGGCGTCGAAAAGGAACATCGGCTGTTCCCCGGACGAATCCTTCTGCGTCCCCCAGCGGGTGTACGACATCTTCGGCGAGCGGAAGAAAAAGATGAAAAGGGTCCACAACGCGTGGAAGAAGCGGTTCAAGGCGTCACTCTCCGGCGAGAAACTCGCCCGGTGGAATTCCTTTTTCAGCATCCCCGATATCAACGTCCTCAGGGCGAAGCTTCCCGCCTTCGACCAGGCCAAGGCCGTGGCGACGCGCTCCGCGAGCGGGAAAATCCTCGAATCGCTGTTCAGGGAGATGCCGAACCTCATCGGCGGGTCCGCGGACCTCGGCCCCAGCAACAAGTCCTTCGTGAAGGGCTTCAGCGAATCCGGCAGGGGCGCGATCGGCCGCAACATCCACTTCGGGATCAGGGAGCACGCCATGGGATCGATACAGAACGGCATGGCGTACTACGGCGGCATCATCCCCTACACCGCCACCTTCCTCGCCTTCCTCGACTACATGCGGCCGCCGGTGCGCCTGGCCGCCCTGGGGAACCTCCATGCCATATATGTATTCACCCATGACTCTTTCTTCGTCGGCGAGGACGGCCCCACGCACCAGCCGGTGGAGCACGTGGCTTCGGCGCGGGCCATCCCCAACCTGAACGTGATACGGCCGGCCGACGCAGAGGAAACCAGGGAAGCATGGCTCGCGGCCATAGCCCGGGCGAAGGGCCCCACCATGCTGTCCCTCACGCGGCAGGATCTGCCCATTATTGCCCGTGAACCGGGCCGCGGGGCGGAGAACCTCCACAAAGGCGCCTACATCGTTAAGGACGCTGCCGGGAAGCCCGACATCGTGATCCTGGCGTCAGGATCGGAAGTGCATGTCTCCCTGGCTGCCGCGGAGGAACTGTCGTCAAAGGGCATCAAGGCGCGGGTCGTATCCTTCCCCTGCTGGGAGCTCTTCGACGAGCAGCCGTCATCGTACCGCATGGAGGTGCTGTCCCACGGCACGCCCAAGGCCATCGTTGAGGCGGGGATACGCATGGGCTGGGAAAAATACGCCGGCCCCCATGCGCTGTATATTACCATGGAGACCTTCGGGACGTCCGCGCCGGCCAAGGTCCTGGCGGAACAGTTCGGTTTCACGAAGGACAGCATCGTGAAAAAAATAACTGAATTCATGAAATCCTGACCCGTAACTTTAACGGGGATAAACGTTCATATCATTCACATGAAAGAAATTGTTAAAAGGATACACCCATGAAACAGACAGTAACAGCGCCGGGAATGAGCTGCATGCACTGCAAAATGACCATTGAAAAGGCGGTGAAAGGGCTGCCGGGAATAGTCAGCGTCAATGCCGATCCGGACACGAAAAAGGTCGAAATCAATTTCGACGAAAAGGCCGTTACCCTCGACGCCATCAAGCATGCCATCGAAGAAGCCGGGTACAACGTGAAATAATTTTCCGAATCACGTCGCTCGGGGCCGTGGCCCCCTCTCTCAGTGTGTAAATATTAACATATGATAAATTTTCATCGGCGCCGCGACTTTTTTCGCGGCGTTTTCATATGTCTTTTTCGCTCCCCCGGTGGAATATTTCCCTGATTATAAGTATAATTAATAAACAGAAGGAGGCATGTATGCTGGTAACAAGGGAGCTTACCTCTGCCAACATGAAAGGCGGTTACAGCAAGACGGCCATCGAAAATGCCGTCAGCAACCTCGGCGGCATCGAGAGGGTCATTGCGGACCCCTTTACAAAGAGGGTGACGGTGGAATTCGATGAGTCTTCGCTGACCGTCGAGGATATCCAGCACACCATCGAGGACGCGGGCTACGAAGCGGAGATCGAAGCCGATTCGATGCAGTAGCCGGCGGCAACCGGCATCTACGGGCAGTCCGGAAGAGTGCCGCCGGAAGCACCCAGGGCATCGCGCACTGTCGACGCGGTTCCGTAACTGGTCCCGCCCCAGTTCGCGTCGCTGAAGGCTTTTGCGATGATCTCATCGCCGTATCCGTATGTCCCGTCGCTCATCTCGATCATGAGCACCCTTTCGTCGGCGCAGTCCTGGAGCAGTTTCGCCGCCCATGGCGCATCGTCCCTGCCGGAGCATTTGATATCGCGTATATAGCCAATGAAGTCGTTGAGGGCCGTCTTTTCATATCCGACGAGGAGCGGATTACCGGCACGGGCGCGGTCATCAGCGGCGATGCGCGTAAAGAGATAGGCGCTGGCCAGGGTATTGGCGATGCCGAAGACGTAGCCTTCTTTGGGCACCATGGTATTCAGATTATTATCGAACCGGTACATGCGCAATTCACCGTGGCCCCAGCCATAGGGAAGCTCGTTCAGGTTTCGCGGAGTGTCCTGGTAAAAAAAGAGGGGCGTAATGCCCGCATCCGCCGCAAGAGCCACGCTTTCCTCGAAGGGGACCAGGGTGTCCCATTCGTCATGGACCACCATGAAAGGCGTCGTCAGCTTTAACAGCAGGGCCGCGCCGGTCCAGGTTTCCCACCCGGTTGTATCCTTTATGCGTTTGACATAGCGATCATTGCTTTCATTCACCCACAAAAAAATTCTCATAGGCGTCTCTTTTTGCCGCATCGGTTATATCGGGAACGCTGTTCGGGATTGCGCCGGCGGGATTTTCAACATAATCGACCCAATCATTAAAATCGCTGGGCGGGAAAAAGGCGATACCTGCGGCCGGTGTCACGCCCCCGCCGTCTGAGGCATAGGCCGCGCCGTAGAGGGCCTCAAAGCCGCCCCAGGACCCGCCCCAGATGCCGATCTTCGACGTGTCGGCTACGGCGGACTCATTCAGAAACCGGAGACCAGCGACCGTGTCGTCAACATCGTTCTGGATGCTTCCGCCGGTCTGGAACCGCTCGTACACGTAGAGCACGCCGCAGCCGTTCAGCAGGAACATGGCGGCGTCGCTCACATATTGCGCGTTGGAAGTGACGGGAACCCCGGAGGGGACGCTGTCGCCGTTCCACTTGATGTAATCATAGGGGCGGGTCAGGACCACCGCGGGCTTCACCCCGCCCGCGAGGGGAGGTATCCACATGGCGTAGGCCGAATCCTTCCCGTCATAATCGAGCTTCAGAAGATAATAGCAATGCCAGTCCCGCTCGATCCAGGCTGAGCCGCTGTCCACGACGGTCACCCCGGTCCGGGGTACAAGCTCCGGGCATGACCCGGGAAGAAACGGCGCCAGGGCCATCAGACTGTTACCGCTTTTTTTGCCGCACCCGGCCATGGCGGTCGCTGAGGCAAGCAGGACTGACAGAAAAACTGCGTGAATTTTTTTCGCTGGATTCAGTGTCTCTTCAACCTGTTTAACGGGTTCATGGATCTTTCTTTATCATTCCATCCCCTCATGACCGTCCAGGACACCTACCGGGAAGCCGTCGATTTTGCGGCCCGGGCCCATGCCGGCCAGACCGTGCCGGGCAGGCCCTGCAGCTATATCGTGCACGCGTCTAATGTCGCCATGGAAATGCTCCTCGCCTTCGGCGGGGACGCCGGCATCGACAAGGAACCCGCCATTGCCTGCGCCCTCCTCCACGATGTCCTCGAAGACTCCGCCGTGACATACGGGGAGCTGCGCGACGCCTTCGGCGAGAGGGTTGCGGCGAGGGTGCGGGCCCTGACAAAGGACGGATCCCCGGGGAAAAAGGAGGCGATGGAGGATTCCATCCGCGGGATACTCGTGCAGGGGCCCGAGATAGGATTGGTGAAGCTTGCCGACAGGATAACCATCCTCCGGGAGCCCCCGGCCCACCGGGACAGGGCGAAAAAAGAATCATACCTCGAGGAAGCCCGGCACATCCATGAACGGCTGCAGCAGTGCAGCGATTGTCTCGCGCGGCGGTTATCGCAGAAGATCGAGAGCTACCGGCAGCACCTCTGACCCTGCGCCGCCCGTTACCGGGAAGTCAAATTATTGGCCGGTATAAAATTTTTCTTGCAATATGCGTCGTGTGGCCATCGATTGTCGTTAACACCCTGCGCGCAAACACATAGCCCTGGAGGAGCCTTATGATCCACAAAAACGTTATAACAGAATTTTCACCGGAAGAGCATACGCCGCAGATCGATCCGACCGCGTACGTGCATCCCCTGGGAGCCGTCATCGGCAACGTCATCATAGGCAGGAGAGTGCTGGTGTCGCCCTTTGCCTCGGTGCGGGGCGACGAGGGGCAGCCGCTCCATGTAGGCGACGACAGCAACGTCCAGGACGGCGTCATCATCCACGCCCTGGAGACCTTCCACAACGGCCATCCCGTGGAAAAAAACCTCGTGGAAGTCAACGGCAAGAAGTACGCCGTGTACATCGGCAGCCGGGTCTCCCTGGCGCACCAGGTCCAGATCCACGGCCCGGCCTCCGTCGGCAACAACTGCTTCATCGGCATGAAAACCCTTGTCTTCAAGTCGAAAGTCGAGGACGGGTGCGTGATCGAGCCCAACTGCGTCCTCGTGGGCGTAACCATCAGGTCGGGCAACTACGTCCCCACCGGCTCGGTCCTTTCCAGCCAGGCCGACGCGGACCGCGTCCAGAAAAAGATCACGGAGGATTACGCCTTCCGGACCCTCAACGACGGCGTTATCCATGTCAACACCAGCCTCGCCGAAGGCTACAGCAAGGCGAACCTAAAGCTCTAATGCAAACCCTGGACGGCTACGCGGACGTCCCCTGCCCGGCCCGCAGCGGGACAGGGGCATCCGCTGTCGTTACCGGCCCGGCTTTCCCATCGGGGGGCTACCATACCCCTCTCCGTGTCTTCACCGCCACAAGGCCATCTATCTATAATACTTGTTGACGGATACCGCCGTGCATGCTATGTACATAGCCGTGCTTCTGAGAAGTTCATTGCCGGCTATCATCCTTACATATGGAGGCTCCCATGGGCGGATTCAAGGAATATGACAAGTACGACGGTCTCGGTCTCGCGGAACTGGTAAAAAAGAAGAAAGTCTCCCCGGCGGAATTGTGCGAGGAAGCAATTGCCCGGATAGAGAAGCGCAACCCCGCCCTCAACGCCGTCATCCACCCGATGTTCGACATCGGCAGGAAAACCGCCCGGGAGAAACTCCCCGACGGCCCCTTTAAAGGGGTCCCTTTCCTCATCAAAGATTTAATATCCGCCTATGCCGGCGTCCCTCTCCAGTGCGGCTCAAAGGCGTACCGGAACTATATCCCCGACCACGACGACGAGCTGATACGGCGCTTCAAGAGCGCCGGCTTCGTCATCCTGGGAAAGACCAGCACGCCGGAATTCGGCCTCATGGGCGTGACGGAGCCGGAGCTCTTCGGCCCCACACGGAACCCCTGGAACACGGACCGCACCCCCGGCGGGTCCAGCGGCGGGTCCGCGGCGGCCGTGGCCTCCGGCATGGTGCCCCTGGCTTCGGGGGGCGACGGCGGCGGCTCCATCAGGATACCCTCGTGCTACTGCGGACTCTTCGGGCTCAAGCCGACCCGGGGGCGGAATCCCCTGGGCCCGGTCAACTGCGAGGGCTGGCAGGGCGCCGTGGTGGAGCATGTGCTTACCCGGTCGGTGCGGGACAGCGCGGCGGTCCTCGACTGGACGAACGGGATGGACCGAGGCTCCCGCTGCGTCACCCCTCCCCCGGCCCGGCCCTACATGAAGGAAATAGCGACCAAGCCGGGCCGCCTTAAAATAGCATTCTCCGTCGAATCGCCCCTCGGCAGGGAGGTGGATCCCGAGTGCGTCAATGCCGTGAAAAGCGCCGCGGCGCTGCTTCAAAAGCTGGGGCATCATGTCGAAGAAGCCAGGCCGGCCATTGACGGCATGACGATGGCCAGGTCATATTTCGCGATGTATTACGGCGAGACCGCGGCGGATATTGCCGCAAGCGCCGAGGTGCTAAAACGAAAACCGGGAAAGGGCGATTTCGAGGAAACCACCTGGCTCCTCGGCCTTCTCGGACGGGTCGTCAGCGCCGAGGAATTCGTCCTTGCCATCAGGGAATGGAGCAACGCCGCCCGGGCCATGGCCCGGTTCCATGAGAAATATGATCTTTATCTTACACCGACGACGGCGTCTCCCCCGGTGAAAATAGGCGAGCTGAAAACCAGGGGCGTCGATCTCATCGGCATGAAGGTCATCAACGCCCTTAACCTTGCGAAGATACTGAAAAAGTCCGGCATGGCGGAGGAGATAGCCCTGAAGAGCCTCGAGAAGACCCCCTTCACCCAGCTGGCGAATTTCACCGGCCAGCCGGCCATGTCCGTTCCGCTCTACTGGACGCCGGACGGCCTCCCCCTCGGCGTGCAGTTCATAGCCCCCTTCGGCGACGAGGCGGTCCTGTTCCGCCTGGCGGCCCAGCTGGAAAAGGCGCGGCCGTGGTTCGGCCTGCGGCCGCCAAGCTACCGATAACTATCGGTACAGGTGCCCGGGTCCCGGGCGTGGAAGCGACCCGGAGCGGGTCTGCAATTTCACGAGAGGAAGAGGGTGGCTTCCCTCTTCCTCTCGTGCTCTCCATCACCCCGCTCGCTCAGGCGCCGCGAGAGGCTACGGGCATAACTCGTCGAACCGGCTACGCCGGATTCGACTCAGACAGAAGCCCGATATGTGTCCGCCTTCGGCGGACGTTTTGGGGGGATCAATCTGCGATGAATGATATGATAGTTGTATAACCTCGCATATTTTATGAAGGCAAGAAAAACCAAATGGCTTTCGCTCCGGAAGCCGCCTCGTGCGGCATCCTCGCACCGCCGTGCCTCCTGCACGGCGACGCTTTAGTTTTATTTTCCATAATACCCGCGGCACGGATGCCGCGGGAGGCGATCGTCCGCAGGAGGCCGCATACGATCGCCGAGCAGTTATGAGTCATCCTTACATTTAGCCAAGCCCACCGCAGGCGCGGGGGAGAGGGGAAGCCACCCCTCTTCCCCTCGCATAATCCCGACCCGGTCCCGGGTCAAAAATTACCACCCTGGTCCAGGGCAATTTAAATACTAATTATCTCTTGTTCCAAAAATGGCAGTAGTTGCACTCGTTCTTCGTGTGGCACGTGGTGCAGGTCGTGATATTCAGGCGGGCCTTCCGGCCATGGAAACCGGAGGACGCGCGGTTGGTCCATCCGATGGGATGGCGCCGCTGGAGCGTGATCTTGTTATAGGTCACCCCGCTGGTCCTGTGGCAGTCCCGGCACTGCCGCTCGGAGTGACAGGCCCTGCAGTGCTTCAGGCTGATGCGGGACTCGTATTTATGCGAAAATTCGTAATTGGGGTTGTGGTACCGGTACGCGGCTTTCGCGCCCTTGTGGCACCGGAGGCACGATTCCTTGGCGGTGTGGCATGACATGCACTCCTTCTTGTCCGTTCCCGCTTTTTTTCCGTGGAGCTTGTCCCACCCTGACATGTGGTCGTCAGGCTTGGTGGGATTGACATGGCAGAGCATGCAGTACTGGGTGGCGGTGGCGTTGTCATGGCACTGAAAGCAGTATTCCATCTTCGGCACAATTTCTTCCTGTGTGACAATGTCTTTCTTGTACAGCGCCTCGTGGCAATCCCTGCAGGTGAGCCCCTGTCCCTCGAGGTGGATCTTATGATTGAATTTATAGGCCTGTTTGGACGAGAAGCGCACGTTTTTAGAATAGCCGGTCGATTCATCATGGCAGTCGCTGCATATCTTCCGGGAAGGGATATCGCCGCCGGTTATCGTATCGGTGCTCGTCTTGATCTTCCTGTGGCACTGCTCGCAATCGACCTGCCCGTCGATGTGGGGCTTGTGCGAAAAGACCAGGCCTTCCTTTGAAAGGAGGGCCGCACCGGCCGATGCCAGGAACGTGAAGATCATGAATCCGTATAACGCTTTCTTCTTCATCATGCCATCGCTTAAAAAAGGTATTTCAACGAAAGATTACCCCGGAACAGGTACGGATAGTCTTCGTTGGTTGAAAATTCTCCCGTTGCGGACAGTACCAGCGACTTAATAATAGTAATGTCCGACCCGATCGTCGCGAAATATCCCGGCGACAATTTTTTGGTGATTGATGAGTCATTGTAGAACTGGGCCCCGCCGCCGGCCATCAGGTCAAAGACATACACCCTCCTCTTGATCATGGCCTGAAGGGTTATCAGGTTCCCCTCGGGGCCCAGGATCGCCTCTGCGCTGAGGCGCAATCCGAACTTGCGGATGTCCCGATGCTTCAGGGCAACCAATACCTCGTTCCCCACTTCCGTCGCGGCATCGTACAGGATCGCGCCGTACTTCAGGTCAATGGAGAGGAGCTTCGACGGCATCACGACGAATCGCAGGCTCGCCTGCTGGTTGCCGTACGGCTCAAAAAAGGCCCGGAAGTAGGAATCCTTGATGAATACCGGCCGGTAATACTCGTGCTCCAGCACGATGGAGAGGATTTCCGCCGGGTTGATCTGCACCGCGGCAAGGGTGTTTGCCGGCAGCAGTTCCACCAGGTCGAGGGTGCCGTAGCCGTACAGCTTGACCTTCTTCGAAAACATCGTCTCGAGATTGATCGAGGCGTAATGCTCGGCGAGCCTGCCGCCGTTGAACAGTATCTGGTACTCGGCGCCGAAGATGCCGATATCCTTCGCCATGACCTCGGCCTTGAACCCCGCCACGTAGTCCCCCCTCCTCTGGGTGAGGAAGAGGTTCCGGTAATCGGTGCTGTTGAAGGCGCGGAGCGACCAGGGGTTCCGGTATTCCTCCACGTAGTCGTCCTTGACGACCAGGCCGCCGTAGAGGTCGAGGGTTATCTTATGCTCTCCCGCCGGTATCTTTGCCTCGAGGTTGAGGCCGTCGAAATAGAGGTACACCAGGTTCTCAAAATCCATGATGCGGCCCAGCTGCGCGGTGAACTTTTCGCTTTCAAAATCCAGGTACCCGTAAAAGAAATTGAAGAGCCAGTTGCCCTGGGAGCCGCCCTTCTGTGTCTGGTATGCCGCCCTGCTGTTGAAATGGAAGGACCAGTTCTCGTTGAAGGCAGCGTCAAAGGCGACATTTTCATAGACCCGGTACTCGGTCCTGGTCCGGTTGTAGTATTCGTTATGGGATGTATAGAAGTTTCCCGTCGTCTCAAGGGAGCCCTCTATGGACGCCTTTGACTCCTCCTTCTTTTCCTCCGCTGCCGGCGTTCCTTTCGTGTCTTTTACATCCTCTTCAGCGGCATAGACCGCGAAGGTCGCCAAGGCTGCTACAAGCGCCAAGACGGCAATCCGGAACAATCGCATGTGAAGCATTACCGGCACGTTAATCTCCGCCCGAGTACCAGTTTTCAGTCCCGTGGCAAGGACCACCCGGCAGACCGCTGCAGTTGCCCGTTGATGTATTAAAAGAGCCACCTACTGAAAAATTGACGATATTTCCCACAACCGTGGCCTTGGGGTCAAAGACGGAACCGTTGATGGCGCCATTGTTATGGAGCGGATTGCCATTGGCATAATTATTATGGCAGGTGATACAGTCCAGGCCCACATGATCTTCTTTACGATGCCGGCCGCTGGTGGGATATGCCTGGTTCAGCGGAGGATACCGGTGGCAGATCGTGCAATGGCTGTTGTCAATATAATCATAGGTGTACCAGTTTTTTATGCCATGGCAGCCCAGGCTGGTGCAATCTCCCGAGGCGTGGCTGAAGGAGGCCAGGGCTCCCGCTGCGGCGTTGAATATCACGATCGAACCCGGGACGCTCGTCCCGGTCTGCCAGACATAACCATTCACCGTGCCGTCATTATGCGTCGGCTGGTTGACATAATTCATATGACATACCTGGCAGGAATAGCTCTTATACCGGTGCACGGTGTGGGCGCCGCTCGCCGGGGGATACTTGCTGAGGGGGGGATCCACATGGCACGATTTACAGGTGACCCATATCCTGCTGTCGTGACAGGTTGACGCCGGGAGGCCGCTGCAACTGTTGGCCCCGTCGTCCCACACGGCCGCCGGATACTTAACGGTGTTCCAGTAGACGATCAATCCCGTCGTCTGAGCCTGGTATATCCAGTTATAGCCGTTGATGAAGCCGTTTTTATGCAGGGGATTGTTATAATAACCATGGTGACAGTCTGTACAGGGAAGGTTTGGCCCATTGCCGGCTAATCCCGTATGCTCCAGGTGCGCCCCGCTCACCGGGGGATATATTTTCAACTGGGTTGAATTGTGACATTCCAGGGCCATGCAGAGTCCCGGCAGCATGGTGGTATCCAGCTCGGCATCGGATACTTTCGCACACCCTGTGGCAATGACGGAAGAGACGCAAAGAAGGATCAGCAATTTAACATAATTCATGTAAGGACCGCACCTTATCATTATGTTAAAGTCTACAATATATCAAGCATCTATAGTGAACGCAGTCAAACCATTTTTCCCGGCAAAGTTTTATTTATCGACCGATAACTATCAGGATTATTTTTTACCCGGATACCCCGGTTAAATATACGAGCCCTGATCCAGGGCATCAAACTTGGCCAGTACCCCAACCCTAAATGTACTGGACATTTAATCTAACATATGTAAGAATTACCGGATCACACGATTCGTTGACCCGTGTTAATAACGAATCAATGCAGGCCTGTTAAACAGAAAAAAAGATACTGGCGCGAAAAAGCGCCCGGGAGGATTACATGGCAGAGATACGCCTTGACGGAAGGGTGGCCATTATCACCGGGGCCGGGGCCGGCCTCGGCAGGTCCCACGCCCTTGAGCTTGCCAGGCGGGGCGCACTGGTCGTTGTCAACGACCTCGGCACCAGCCTGGACGGGTCCGGAAACAACATGTCGGCGGCGGACGCCGTGGTCGCAGAAATAACAAAGGCCGGCGGAAAGGCTGCGGCCAATTACGATTCCGTATCGACCATGAAGGGCGCGGAAAGCATCGTGAAGACGGCCCTGGACGCCTTCGGCAAGATCGATATCGTCATCAATAACGCGGGGATCGTCCGCGATAAAACCTTTTACAAGATGTCCGAGGATGAATGGGACACCGTCATGAACGTTCATATGAAGGGGACCTTCAACGTGACCAGGGCGGCATGGCCCCTCATGAAGGACAACAACTACGGCCGGGTCATCTTCACCAGCTCCGGCGTGGGGCTCTACGGCAATTTCGGCCAGGCAAATTACGCCACGGCGAAGATGGGAATGATCGGGTTCATGAACGTCCTCAGGATCGAGGGCGCCAAGCACAACATCCTGGTCAACTCGATCGCGCCGAACGCGGCGTCGCGGATGACGCAGCCGCTGTTCCCCCCGAACATCCTCGAAAAACTGAAGCCGGAATTCATTTCGCCCCTGGTCGCGTACCTGGTATCCGATCAGTGCAGGGAGTCGGGCATGATCTTCAACTGCATGATGGGGTGGTTCAGCCGCACCGCCATCATGTGCTCCGACGGCGTGGTGCTGGGTGACGGGAAGCGTGAAATCACCGCGGAAGAAATCATGGAGAACTGGGACAGGATCACGTCCCTCGACGGAGCCAAGCCCCAGAACACCATAGCAAACACCTTCGCCTATCCGGCGCCGGTCATGAAATAGAACCGGCTATGAAGTCGGGAACCTGTTATTTGCCTGCGGCCCTTCAGGGGGACGGCAGGCCGCTAATTTTCTAACATATGGTAAAAGTTTGTCGGCTTTTTTACCCCACCAATGGACAAGCCGGCTGCAGCAATTCAACATCGTGTCAGTTTATGCGCCAGCGGGGATTTTACGCTGATGCTTTACTTGACAAATTTCGGGGCTCGAATAAACTTATTTCACATGAACACTAAAAGCACAAAGCAGGAAAGCAAAGACAAAAAAAGCATCCGCACCAGGGAAAATATCATGCGGGCGGCCCGCAAGGTCTTCTCGGAGCACCCCTACCATACCGCCAGCATGCGCATGATAGGGAAAGAGGCGCGCATCGAGCACCCGCTGATCAATTATTATTTTCCGAACAAGGCGGTCCTCTTCGAAACGATCGTGCAGACCCTGTGCGACGAGTTCGCCCGGCGCACGGCGGAATGGTTCGACGAGGTGGCAAAGGCCAAGAGCATATCCGAAGGCTTCATGAAGCATATAGACCGGATGATGGACTACAACAGCGAGAGCCCGGAAGCCATCAGGATCCTCGCGCTTAACCTTGCCCAGGCCGACAACATAGCCCTCATCCCCGGGTACCAGCGGTTCCCGCAGCTCATCGAAACGATACGGGAACTCTTCGTGGAAAAAATCAGGCCCGCGGGGCCTGCGTCGGAAATAAGCATGTTCGTCAACAGCTACAACTTTTTGGTCATATCGTTCCTCGGCTCCGACACCTGCATTGCCCAGATCCAGGGCATGGAACCCGGCGGCAAGGCATACCGGGAGTGGGTAAAAAACACCCTGGGCTTCATCTTCCTGCCGCGCCTGAGGGAGATAATCGTTCCCAACACGCCGGCCGGCAACGCCCGCAGGAAGAAGACGGCGAAATAAGAACGGCATCGTCGCCATATTCGCAGAAGGAAACTATCGAAGGCGCGGTTACACAAACCGCGCCTTCTTATTTGATGATAACGACCGCCCGGCAGGAAGAAAAGCCGCTTTCATTCCGGATTTCTTCCGTAAATATAGAGAACCGTGCCGGCGACCACAAGGACGATCCGGATGAACCAGCCGGTGTACATCCCCCACTGGTCGACCCAAACCAGGAGCCGCATATTGTACCCGAGAAAATAGAGGACGCTCGAGGCAATACCATAGACGCCGATAAGAGCCCCGATTGACGAAAGGACCTGCTTGGTTTTCATGGCAATCTCCCCTGTTTCTGCTGCAGATTGCGGGAACACACGAGATAGAGCAAAGGCATCCTATCATCGGCAGGGAGGCGCGTAAACCAATTTTTACCGGTTCAAGCTGGAGAAATACATTGACAGAAACATTAACGCTATTCAAGATTTCTCCCCGGTACGCACCTCGCAACGACGTTCTCGAGATCTGCATCTCGAAGAAGGAGAGGATTCTTTAATGAAAGCGGTACCGGCGATTTCCACTATTGGACGGGCACCATGACAACAAGACACCGCGCGCAGACCATCCTGGCAGCGACTGCCATTCTTTCAATACTCTTCAACGTGTCGCAGGTCCAGGCGGGAGGGCACGACTTCATCGAAGAGGCAAAGGCCATCTACCGGGTGGCCGCGTGCGGCCCGGGAGACGTCCCGTTGGGCTTTGACGGCGGAACGGTAAAGAGCCACTGCGGACGCATGGAAAAGAACATGGCGAGCTACCGCGAGAATTTCATCGCCAAGGCCGCTCCTTTCTTCGCCGGGACCGTTCCTTCAGGCCTGCCCCGTTCGGTGGTGGTTCCCTTCGGCGGCGGGGACCTGCTGCCGGCGCTGGTGGTGTATCCCGGAGCTGCGGAGATCACGACCATTTCCCTCGAGGGCGCCGGCGATCCGCGGCGCCTCATGAAAGCGACGCCGCGCCAGCTTGACCGGGCCCTGAACATGTACCGCTCCAACGTGGGGTACATGCTTCTAACCAATGATAACTCCAACGAAAACATCCGCAACATGGAGCGCGGGGCAATTCCCAACCAGCTTGCCTTTTCCCTGACGGCGCTGGCAATCCTCGGGTATGAGCCCGTGTCGCTCAAATACTTCACCATCGAGGACGACGGCTCGCTCCGCTATCTTTCCCTCGATGAAATCGCCGCCATGGAAAAATCAAAGGGCCGGCGCCTCAAGGGTACCTGGATAGACACGGACTTCTCCGTGGCCTTCCGCAACATGGAGCTGGCCTTCCGCAAAAGAGGAGGAGGCCGCACCATCATACACCGCCACATTGCCTTCAATCTGGACAACAGCCATTTCAACGGCTCGCCCCTGCAGAAGCACCTGGAGAGAAAGGGAACAATATCGGTGATGATAAAAGGAGCGAGCTATCTTCCCTGGTTCGAAAATTTTTCCGCCATCCGCAATTACTGTCTCGGCCACATGGCCTATTGCGTGTCCGACTCAACGGGGATACTGCCGAAACACGCCGGCGATGCCGGCTTCAGGCAGGTCACCTACGGTTCCTTTTCAGGGGCCTTCCTTGAAAACGAGGGAGGATCCGGCGCGGCAGCCATGCGGGAGTTGTTCAGGTCACAGCCTTCGCGTCCCCTCAGCTTCCGGTTCGGCTACTCCGATGTACGCAAATTGAACCATTTGATCATCACGTCAAAACGATGAGTAACGGCTCATAACAAAATCCGGTGATACCATAAAACGTTATCCGGCAATAGGCCTTTATTTTTCAATAAAGTACAATATACCGCAGGTCAAAAACCAATTTTCTTCATTGACAAAAGATAACGGCTTTTTTAGCGTTATTAAAAATTACGGTGTTATGTTAAGCCGCCGTGATGACTGTATCCGCTGCCGTGAAACGCTGTGTACCCTTCAGCATATCCACGGAAGGTGTCAACAAGCATTCGCCAGTGATTTACGCATAAAAAATCTTTACGATACGGTGCCGTCATACAACATTCCAAATTGTAACAATTATAAAAGTTCACCATACCTAACTATTGTGGAGACGTACATGAGCGCTACAACCCACGCAGATAATGATAATACCCTGGCAGGACGGCTCTCCCTCGCAACCGGCGTTTCCGTCACACGCTGTTACCAGTGCGGCAAGTGCACGGCCGGCTGCCCCATGGCTGAGGAGATGGATTATACGCCAAGCCATATTTTAAGGCTGCTGCAGGTCGGGCTGGACGGATTCGAAGACAGGGTGCTCAAGGCATATTCGCCCTGGGTGTGCCTCACCTGCGAGATGTGCTACGCCCGGTGCCCCCAGGAAGTGGACATCCCGAAGATGATGGATTTCCTCCGCGCAGAATCGGTGCGCCTGAAGAAGGTGAACCCGCGGGCGAAGGATTTCGTTTCCCTCCACCAGACGTTCCTCGACTCGATACATTACGTCGGAAGGCTGTACGAAGTCGGCCTGATAGCCGGGTACAAGGCGCGTTCATGGCACCTGTTCCAGGACGTCCTCATGGCGCCAAGACTCTACCTCAAGGGAAAGCTGAGGCTCTTCCCCCACTTGATCAAGAACAGGAAAAACATCTCGCAAATATTCAAGAAAGCGGGCACGGCCCGCACGGAGGCGGCCAAATGACAAAGATCGCATATTATCCGGGCTGTTCCCTCCTCGGATCCTCACGGGAATACGACGAATCGCTGCGCGCCATTGCCGGACCGATGGGGTTTGACCTCGTTCAGGTTCCGGACTGGAACTGCTGCGGCGCGTCTTCCGCCCACAGCCTCAACCATGAGCTCTCACTGGCGCTGCCCGCCCGCATCCTCGCCCTCGCCGAGACGCTGGGAGTTGAGGAGATGCTGGTCCCCTGCGCGGCCTGCTACAGCCGCCTCGTCACCGCGCACCATGACCTCGCGGAAAGCGCCGAGACGCGGGAGAGAATCGTCGAGATAATCGGCATGCCCTGCCAGGGCACCGTGAAGCCCCTGAATATCCTGGAGTTCCTGGATCGGCATAGTGACTCCTTCAAGGACAAGGTCACGGCGCCCTTCGATAAGGACGTGGCCTGTTACTACGGCTGCCTCCTGGTGCGGCCGCCCAAAATCACGAAATTCGACCGCCCTGAGGACCCGCGCACCATGGACAACCTCGTTGAATTGATCGGCGCCAAGGCACTTGACTGGGACTTCAAGGTCGAATGCTGCGGAGCGAGCCATTCAATATCCAAGACGGACCTCGTGGGGAAGCTCTCGGCGAAGATAATCGGCAACGCGGTGAAAAAAGGGGCCCAGGCCATTGTTGTGGCCTGTCCCATGTGCCAGTCCAATCTGGACATGCGGCGCAGCTTCATCAACAAGGCCGCCGGACAGAACTATACCATACCGGTCATCTTTATCACCCAGGCCATCGGCCTGGCCATGGGCCTGGGCGAAAAGGAGTTGGGCCTGCACCGCCACATCGTCAAGGTCAAATACCCGGAGAAGAAGAAAGTCGATGCCGAGGTAAAACCTAAAGCCGCCGCAGCGGCGCCGGCGCCGGCGCCGGTCACGCAACCAGAGCAGACGGAGGAAGCGTAAATGTCACGTATCGGTGTTTTTGTATGTCATTGCGGAACCAACATATCAGCCACGGTAGACTGCCCCGGCGTCGCCGAAGCCATTGCCAAGATGCCCGGCGTCGTCCACAGCGTTGATTACAAATACATGTGCTCCGACCCCGGCCAGACCATGATCAAGGAAGCCATCAAGGAGCACAAGCTGGACGGGGTCGTCGTCAGCGCCTGCTCCCCCCACATGCACGAGCCCACCTTCCGGCGGGCCTGCGCCGAGGCGGGGCTGAACCCCTACCTGTGCGAAATGGCCAACCTCCGGGAGCACTGCTCCTGGGTCCATGAGAAGGAAGACGCCACGACCGTCAAGGCCATCGACCTGGTGCGGAAGATGGTGGAGAAGGTCAAGAAAAACCAGCCCCTCTACTCCATCAAGGTGCCGGTCACCAAGACCGCCCTCGTCATCGGCGGCGGCATCGCCGGGATCCAGGCGGCGCTTGATATAGCGAACGCGGGCCACAAGGTGGTCATGGTGGAGCGCGATCCCTCCATCGGCGGCCACATGTCCCAGCTCTCGGAGACCTTTCCGACCCTGGACTGCTCCCAGTGCATCCTGACGCCGCGGATGGTCGAGGTGGCGCAGCACCCCAACATCACCCTGCACACCTACTCCGAGGTCGAGAGTCTGGAAGGGTTTATCGGCAATTTCAACGTCAAGATACGCAAGAAGGCGCGCTGCGTCGACGAAAAGCTCTGCACCGGCTGCGGCCTCTGCTCACAGAAGTGCCCCACGAAGAAAAACCTGAGCGAATTCAACGAGGGCCTGGGCTACCGGCCCGCCATATATTCGCCCTTTCCCCAGGCGGTGCCCAACAAGCCCGTTATAGACAAGACCCAGTGCACCTTCTTCCTCAAGGGAAAATGCAAGGTGTGCGAAAAGGTATGCCCCACCAAGGCGATCCGCTACGACCAGGAGGACCAGATCCTCGATGTGGAAGTCGGCGCGATCGTGCTGGCCACCGGCTTCAACGTGCTCCAGCCCGACTTCTTCCCGGAATACGGATACGGCAGGTACAAGGACGTGATCCAGGGCCTACAGTTCGAGCGGCTTGCGTCCGCGTCGGGGCCCACGTCGGGCGAAATGAAGAGGCCCTCCGACGGCAAGGAGCCGGAGACCGTGGTCTTTATAGCCTGCGCCGGCTCCCGCGACGAGGCCAAGGGCCTTCCCTACTGCTCGAAGATATGCTGCATGTACACGGCAAAGCACGCCATGCTCTACAAGCACAAGGTCCACCACGGCAACGCCTACGTCTTCTACATGGACATCCGCTCCGGCGGCAAGATGTACGATGAGTTCGTGCGCCGCGCCATAGAGGAGGACGGCGTGAAATACATCCGCGGCCGCGTATCCCGCATCTACGAGGAGGACGGCAAGCTCATCGTGAAGGGCGCCGACACCCTCCTCGGCCACCAGACGGTCGAGATCAAGGCCGACATGGTGGTGCTGGCCAGCGCGGCCGTCGCCAATGACGGGGCCGAGGAACTGGCGCAGAAACTCCACGTGAGCTACGATCCGTACCACTTCTTCGCCGAGGCGCACCCGAAGCTGCGCCCGGTTGAGACCAACACCGCCGGCATATTCCTGGCCGGCGCGTGCCAGGCCCCGCGGGACATACCGGAGACGGTTTCCCAGGCGTCGGGCGCCGCGAGCAAGGTGGCCGCCCTCTTCTCCCAGAGCGAGCTCACCCGCGAGCCGATCATCGCGGTGGTCAACCGCACCGCGCCGCCCCTCTACTCGACCTGCACCGGCTGCGCCCTGTGCGTGCCGGCGTGCCCGTACCAGGCGATCGAGATGGAAGATATCAAGAACCGCGACGGCAGGGTCGTGAAGCGCGCCGCTAAGATAAACCCGGGCCTCTGCCAGGGCTGCGGCACCTGCGTCGCCCTCTGCCGGGTGAAGGCGATAGACCTGCAGGGATTCTCGAACGAGCAGATTTTCGCGGAGTTGATGGCGCTGTAACTGAAATATCAGTAAGCGGGGTCACGTGACCCCGCCTGCACTATATCCAATGGAGCAACCATATGGCCGAATTCGAACCGAAAGTAATAGCCTTTGTCTGCAACTGGTGCACCTACACGGGCGCCGACCTTACCGGCACGAGCCGGATCAAGCACGCCTCCAACGTGAGGATCATCCGCCTCCCGTGCACGGGACGGATCGACTTCATGCTCCTGATGAAGGCCTTCGCGAGGGGGGCCGACGGCATCATCGTGTCAGGGTGCCACCCCAACGACTGCCACTACACCTCGGGCAACTTTCACGCCCGGCGGCGGTGGATCGTGTACCGCTCCCTCCTCAACTTCATGGGCGTCGACACCCGGAGGATCATCTTTTCCTGGGTATCGGCCGCCGAGGGCGCCAAGTGGGCCGAGGTCGTCAACACCGCGGTGAAGGAATTCCGGGCCCTGGGACCCTATGACGAATACAAGAACCTCGCCCCGATTCGCGCGAACTGGAGGACCGAACATGCAGGATAAAATCAGACAGAAAGCCAGAGAGCTGCTCTCGAGCGGCGCCGTCAAAGTGGTCATCGGCTACGGCGAAGGCACCGGCTCCAGGGTACGCGCCCTTTTCATACAGAAGCCGGAAGACGCCGACCGGCTGATCATGGACGAACGCTGCGTCCAGAACCTCGCCGTGTACCTCACCAAGCACGAGGTCCGCGCCATCGGCAAGCCGGCCATCGTGGCCCGGATGCACGTGATCCGCTCCATCAACCAGCTGACCTACGAGGAGCAGTTCAATGAAGGCGACATCGCCGTGATCGGCATATCCGATTCCAATGAGATCGTGGACCTTCCCGACCTGAAATCAATCAAGGAATACGCGGCCGGGAACCCCCTGGTCCTCACCGCGGAGGAGAAGGCCGATCTCGGCAAGCTGGAAACAATGACCCGCGAGGAGCGGTGGAACTACTGGATCGAGGAGCTCTCGAACTGCATCAAGTGCTACGCCTGCCGGGCCAGCTGCCCCATGTGCTACTGCCCGCGCTGCACCGTCGAAGTGAACCAGCCCCAGTGGATCAGCGTCCCGGCCCATGAAATCGGCAACGTGGAATGGCACATCATGCGCGCCATGCACCTCGCAGGCCGGTGCGTCAACTGCGGAGAATGCACCCGGGCGTGCCCGGTGAAGATCCCCTTAAGGCTGCTGAACCAGAGAATCATCGCGGACATCGCCGTAAACTTCGGTCAGAGTGAGGAGTACGCCCTCGCCGCGTTTAACCCGAACGACAAAGAAGACTTCATCAGGTAAATGCCATGACAGATAAAAAAATCATGAAGAAAGGCTCCCTCGACGAGCTGATCAAAAAGCTGAAATCAGGCGGAAAGCGCGTCTTCGCCCCCGTCGAAAAGGGCGGAAAGATACTCTTCGAAGAGGTCGATTCCGCATCGGCCATGGCCGCGGACTACGTGCAGACGACCCTTTCCGCCAAGGACGTGATCCTGCCGCGGTGCGAAGAGATGATGCGCTTCACGACCGGCCAGGGCACTGTCTCCATGGAGAAGGCGCCCGACATGCCTCCGCCGGCGGTCGTCATCGGGGTCCGCCCCTGCGACGCCCGGAGCCTCGCCGTGGTGAACGCCGTGTACCTGAAGGACTATAGCGATGCCCTGTATAAATCGAAGATCGACAACACGACCATAATCGGGATCAGCTGCGCGAAGTGCGACGAATACTGCTTCTGCACCTCGGTTAACGGGAACCCGGGCGACACCGAGGGGAGCGATATTCTCCTCACCGAGGTCGACGGCGGGAACTACCTGGCCGAGATCATCACCGAGAAGGGAAAGGCCCTGGCGGATTCGGCGCCGGAGCTCTTCACCGCGGCCGGCGGCGAGGACAAGGCGAAGCACCTGGCCGACGTGAAGGTCCAGTTCGACGTCAGGGCGGTGACAGCCAAGCTCCCCGGCATGTTCGACGGCGAGGTCTGGATAACCCAGTCCCTCCGCTGCATCGGGTGCGGGACCTGCAGCTACGTCTGCCCGGCCTGCACCTGCTTCGACATCCAGGACGAAACTGACGGGAACCGGGGCGTCCGTCTCCGCTGCTGGGACTCCTGCGGCTTCGGGATCTTCACCCTCCACACCTCGGGGCACAACCCCCGCGAGGTGCAGAGCCAGCGGTGGCGACAGCGGATCATGCACAAGTTCTCCTACCAGCCGGACCAGCTCCAGGTCACCGGCTGCGTCGGGTGCGGCCGGTGCTCCCGTGCCTGCCCGGTGGACATGAACATCCTCCAACACATCAAAGAAATTGAGGCCCAGTAATGGAAGAGAAAAACATATACCAACCCTACCTCATGCGGGTAGCCGCCATCATCGACGAGACACCGGACGTCAAGACCTTCCGCCTCGAATTCATCAACGAGGAAGAGGGAAAGAACTTCAAGTTCATGGCCGGCCAATTCGGGGAATACTCCGTCTTCGGCGAGGGGGAGAGCACCTTCTGCATCGCCTCGTCGCCCACCCGCGAGGGATACATCGAATGCACCTTCAGGAAAATGGGACGGGTCACCAAGGCCCTGGCATCGCGGGAGATCGGCGACACCATCGGGTTCCGCGGCCCCTACGGCAACACCTTCCCCATCGACCAGTGGAAGGGCAAGAGCCTTCTCTTCGTCACCGGCGGCATAGCCCTGCCGCCGCTCCGCTGCGTCATCTGGAACGCCCTGGACCTGCGCGACAACTTCAAGGACATCACCATCGTGTACGGCGCCCGGTCGGTGAACGACCTGGTGTACAAGCACGAGCTCGAGGAGTGGGGAAAGCGCGGCGACGTGAAGCTCATCACCACCGTGGACCCGGGCGGCGAGACCAAGGAGTGGAAGGGCGAGGTCGGCTTCGTGCCCACGGTCCTCGAAAAGGCGGCGCCGTCCAGCGCGGACACCATCGCGCTCCTCTGCGGCCCCCCGATCATGATCAAGCTCACCATGCCGGTACTGACCAAGCTCGGCTTCTCGCCGGACAACATCTTCACCACCCTGGAGAACCGGATGAAATGCGGCATCGGCAAGTGCGGCCGCTGCAACGTGGGCAAATACTTCGTGTGCAAGGACGGCCCGGTCTTCACCTTCGCCCAGGTGAACCAGCTCCCGCCGGAGTATTAAGAGAAAAGCGATTTTACACTGGATTGTTTCAACGAAGGCAGGTAAAACGTGCTTTCGTTGTTTTACCGATAACTATCTGCCATTACCCTTCCCTTCTCGCAGGCACGTTCCATCTCCCCGGCACGAGAGGGCGTGCATACCGTACTGGGTGGAACTCCTGAAATGATCAGGAAATCCCGGCAGGGAATAGCAGTCCGGAAGTATCGCCTCCCCGCACAAATGCGGCACTGCTCTGAATTACAACCCACATGTGCACCTTATTGGAACCCGGGGACTGGCCAATACCGCGACCGGCGAAAATGTTCTTTTTTCTGCCCGGTAGCATCGTAATGCAACAGGCTAGTAAGGAATATACACGCAGGGAATTAATAACAAGTTCGATCAGACAACATGAAAGACCTGGGCTAATGCTATTGAAAACCCATCGATAAAAATCCGGGGACCGGTCCCGACTGCGGCGCGAAAATGATTGAATCCGTGGTTTTTTCTTTTAATGCCGATGAGGGATGGCGGAAACTCTAGAAGACCCACCTGCTCATTGGCGGTTATTTCAGGATGAAACGGGGTCCGTGAGGCTTTGCACCTGACATTTTTCATAAAACCTCAGTTTTTTCTTGCTATTATTTCCAACCGCTGTTTTACTATTCATAGGGCAGGTGTTCTATACACAATAATCGCGTTTTTACTCGATTTCGCCGCGGCGCGCGAAATTTCAAGGCCCCTGTCCGGGACTTTTCCTTCTGACAGATGCCTTTTTGTTTCACATAGGAGTTATTGTGTCCCGTTGACCGGACCCGATGAAGGAGCATAATCCTGGATAATGATGACATATCTGTTCCCTTATGTCATTAGCTCTGTGCAAGGGCCGCGAAAAAAACACGATGACGACTTCCAGGTAAAGGGATACCATGAATGCCACGAGACTCAGCATCTTCATTATACCACCGGCCCTCTATCTCCTGACCGGATTTTCTCTCGCTTTACTCTCCATCGTTAAGGGCCGCAGGAACTATGAGAACATCCTCTTTGGAGCCCTCTGCATCTGTTTCTCTATTCTCTCAATAGCCTTTTTATCGCACTTTATCTTCTGGGGCGACATGGTGCTGATCATGAAGATCGAGCGCGCCATCCATGTTCTGTATGTATTCCTTCCGGCTGTTTCGATCGCCTTTTTTTACCATATCCTCCATCAAAAAAAAGAATAGTTATCTTTCTTTCTTTTACGTTGAGCTTTTTACTATCCCTGACCACTTTTACCGATTATTATTTTTACGGCCTCCACGAATTCAGCTGGGGCTATATAGCGAAGGGCGGACCAGCGTTCCAGCTCTATGGTGTTTACAGCCTGGCCACCATGATGTATGTAATAATGCTGTCAGTCAGGAAATTGAAGTCTACGACGGACCCCACGTACCGCCTCAAGCTGAAGTACCTTATGCTTTCAATGTGCACCCTTGGGGTGATGAGCCTGGGGAACATACCCGCCATCAATGGGATCAATATATATCCGGTCGGGAATTTCGGCTTCATTCCCATTCTCGTCATGGCCTGGGGGATTTACCGCCATGATATTATCAGGATAAACCAGTACACCAAGCGGCGGATATTCGGATCAATGACCCGGGCCGCCATTATCATGGTGCTGGCGACCGCCGTCGGCTTCGGCATCTGGATTTTTTGGGATTACTCTCTTGACCACATCATAGAGAAAACTATACCCTATGGATTGCCGCCTCTTCTATCCTTCCTGGTCTGTGTATTTCTCTCTCTGATCGGGCCGCAGCTGGGGGAAAATAGGCGCGAATCGGTCGTCTTCAGCCTCGCGATCCTGGTCTATGCACTCCTCAGCTTTGATATATATTGCAACTGCATCTTGACCGACCAGGAGCTGGGCCTGCTCATCAGCAGGGTTAATCATGCCTTTCTCGTGTTCCTGCCCTCCCTTATCCTTCACCTGGTGCTTCTGGTAACAAAAACACCCGGGACTCGGTGGATGATAGTTCCAGCCTACAGCTTAAGCGCCCTGTTCGCCTTATCAACGCATTCCGACCTCTACCTGAGCGGATCCTTCCGATACTTTTGGGGCTTCCACGCCCGCGTGGGTATACTCTTTAATGTGATGAGTTTCCTTTCAACGATATACCTCACTTACTGCCTGCTTCTTATGTGGCGGTCCTACCGGGAGACAACGGACAAAAACATCAAACGGCGATACATCTTCCTGCTGATCGGAACTTCCGCAACGGCACTGCTCACCTTCGGGAACATACCGGCAATGCTTGGCCATGAAATCTATCCATCCGGAAATTTCATCTTCATCCCGGTCATACTTCTTACCATGGGCATTTTCAAGTATAACCTTGAAGAGCTTAAGCGGCTGGGGGGAAAGATTCTTTACTACGGGGTGCTTTTCTCCGGAATAGCCGTTGCCGCGATGCATCTTCCCGGACTCATGAACCAGATTCCGCAGCCATTGAATTATACCCTGGCCTTCTCATTCATTCTCGTTTTCGGATACACCTGGAGGATTATCCATCAGCGTATTTTTGCATCGAGGAAGAGGGAGCTTGCCAAGACCTATGAAGACCTTATCTATCGTCTCTCCAAATGCCATACCACCGAGGAGATCACCGGAACCCTGTGCGACTCGCTTTTCCGGACGGTCCTGTCCGAAACCTGCACAATCTTGCATCTCGATACAACCAACGAATCATATAGAGCACAGCGGACAACCTCCGCGCCCCACCTCTCCTCTGCATATCATGACGATGGAAAATTGCTGCCGCCTATTCCCGGGAAACACCCCTTGTCGGCCCTCTTCTTCCTCACTAGGCGGCCCCTGCGGCAGGAAGAAATCGAAGAATGGCTTCTTCGAGAGGACAGCATTCTTGAGCCAGGAGATATGATCCGGAATGCCGCCTTCTCGATCCCTTTCTTTTTTGAGGATCGTCTGCCGGCCCTTGCGCTTCTCGGTCCGAAACGGGACGCATCTCTGTATTCGAAGGATGAGACCGATTTCTTTAACCGTCTGAGCCTGGGCGTGGGTCCGTATCTGGAAAACGCGAACATCCTGCACAACCTTGAGAACCTGGTCAGCGAGAGGACCGGCGCCCTCCGGGATTCAGAACTGAAGTACCGCCACATCATCGAGAACGCGCGCGACTTAATATACAAGGCCGACTGGAAGGGGAATTTCACCTTTGTAAACGAGGCCTTCGTAAGGATGCTCGGGTACCCTCGCGAGGAAATCCTCCGGATGAACTATATTGACGTGATATGGCCGGACCACGGTGAGGAGCAATTCGCCTTCTACCGGAAGCAGCTTAAGAACCGGGTCCCGGAGTCGTTCCAGCAGCTTCCATGCATCATGAAATCCGGCGACAGGATCTGGATCGAGCAGAGCGTGCGGTCGATCTTCGGGAAGGACGGGAGGATTATCGAGTTTGACTGCATAGCCCGCGACATCACGGAGCTCAAGGAGGCCGAGGAGGCCAGGCTCGCCCTTGAAGAAGCCTTGCGGGCAAGCGAGGAGAAATACCGGAATCTCCTGGACTCGCAGTTAATAGGCTATTACGAGGTCGACCTCAAGGGTGCTTTTACCTTATGCAATAAAAGCATGGCCACCTTCCTCGGCTACACGCCGGAGGAACTGAATGGTAAAAGCTACCGGGAGGTCATGAAGCCGGACTCGGCAGAGCGCGCCCTGTCGGATTTCGGGAAATTTTTCACCGACGATCTGACCGTGGCGGTGGTCGAACTTGATATGCTACACCGGGACGGCCACTCGATCTACTCTGAAAGCTATGTGAGCCTCATGCGCGACGAAAAGGGAAGACCAAAGGGATTCTCGGGCGTGGGCATCGATATCAGCGCACGGAAGAAGGCGGAGGAAGCCCTGCGCCTGAGCGAGGAACTACACAGACTGGTGCTTGATAACGTTGAGGATCTGGTCTTCACCTGCGGTATGGACGGAAAATTCATTTACGGGAACATGGCAGCCAAGCGCATCACCGGGTATCCCCTCAAAGAGGCCCTCGGAAAAAGCTTCCTTCATTTTATCCATCCCGAAGACCGTGAACGGGAGCTCAATTCATATCTAAAACAATTGAAGGATCATATTGATACGACACACCATGAATTCCGCATACTGAAAAAGGACGGCTCGGTCGCATGGTTGTCCCAGACGACGAGGATGGTGAAGCACGAGGACGGCAGGATCGAGTTTTACTGCACTGCCCGCGATATGACCGAAAAGAAGAAAGCGGAGGATGCCCGCCGGGAGCTGGGGGAGCAGAAGTCGCGCTTCTTCGCCAATGTTTCCCATGAGATACGCACACCCCTCACCCTGGTCCTTTCTCCTGTCGAGTCGTACCTGCAGGGCGATTTCGGCGAGGCCGGCAGGGAGTTCTTCGAAAACATATACCGGAACGGTCTGCGCCTGCTGAAGCTTATCAACAACCTGCTGGATTTCGCGAAAATAGAATCTGGGAGAATGTCACTCCGGATACAGGTGATTGATCCGGTACCGTTCATGAGAGACTATCTCAAGACCGTGAGCGACACGGCCCGATCACGGGACATCTCGCTCCGGTTTGAATCATCCGCTGATTCGATAGGCGGACTCTACGCAGACAGGGAGAAGCTTGACAAGCTGGTCATGAATCTGCTGAGCAATGCCATCAAGTTCACCGATGCCGGCGGCGTGATAACCGTGCGGGTCCACAGCGACGGCGTATTCTGCCATATTGAGATCGAGGACACTGGCTGCGGCATCCCCTCTGATATGATCGGAAGAATCTTTGAACGGTTCAGCCAGGCGGAAGCCGGTGCGGACTACGGCAGCGGGACCGGGATCGGCCTTGCCCTCGCCAAGGAGTTTGCCGGTCTTCATGGCGGCAACATTACCGTTAAAAGCAGATACAAGGCTGAATATCCCGCAGACCATGGAACAGTTTCACTGTAACGCTGCTCCTGGGAAGGGAGCATTTCGCAGGGATGGACAATGTTGCACTCATGACATATAACGAGCTGGATGAAACGGTGGGCGGACACCGATTTTCGGGCATGCGTGAGATGACCGATCTCGTCATCAGAACGAAAGATAAAGGGAAAACAGTCGTGTCCGCAACCCGCAAAGGTGCCGACGAAGAAATACGGACGATACTCGTCGTGGATGACAACCCGGACATGCGCTCCTATCTTGCCACGCTTCTGGGCACTGCATATGCCGTCCAATTCGCCGAAAACGGAGCGGAAGGCCTGGAAAGGGCAAGATCCATCACGCCGGATCTCATCGTGACGGACGTAATGATGCCCGTGATGAGCGGATTCGAGATGACGAGGACCCTCAAAGCAGATGAAATATTGAAGTATGTGCCGGTGATCATGATCACCGCAAACGCGGACATGGTAAATAAGATCGCAGGCCTGGAACACGGAGCGGACGACTATCTGGTAAAGCCCTTCAACTCGATCGAGCTGATGACGCGCATCGCGTCACTGTTAAAAACCCGCGATTACCAGAAACAGATATTCACCCGCAATCAGGAAACTGCGCGAGAGCTGGAAATCGCCCGGCTCCTTCAGGAGAGACTCCTCCCGGAAAAGGTCCTGGACGTGCCGGGCTACCGTGTGCAGGGGACCTATATCCCCATGGATGAGGTGGGCGGGGACTTCTACGACTATCGGCCGCGGGAGGGATTCATCGACCTTTTCATAGCGGACGTGTCGGGCCACGGGCTTCCAGGGGCATTTCTCTCCACCATTGTCAAAATGGGCCTTGACTTCATATCGCACCGGGCCTCAACAAGCGGCGTTCAGTATCGCCTGAACGACCTGATCCGGCGATCAACGGTCCTTAACAACTTCGTGACAGCGTTCTTTTGTTCCCTCGACACCGAAAAAAATATATTGAAATACTGTAACGCGGGACACATGCCGCCGCTTCTGTTTCGCAGGGGGAGCGGCGAGTTTTTCGAGCTTAACACCCGGGGCACCATCCTCGGCTGGATCGAAGACCCCTTGTTCGAGGAAAAAGAATTCTCCCTTCACCCGGGAGACCGTCTCGTCCTTTACACCGACGGCATCACCGAATGTGTGGATCCCAGCAACGATCTCTTTGGCGAGGAGCGGCTCAAGGAATTAATAAGGACAAACCCATCTCTTGAGCCGGAGCAGCTTTCCGAAATGATAATCTCTGCATTGAGGGATTTTTCCGGGTCAGAAAAGTTTGACGATGACGTTACCCTGGTAATCTTCGACGTCATCTGATATTACATCCCCATTGAATATACCGGGGCTGTATCCACCTGACCTCCAGAGGCTTTCGTGCCGCAGACCGGTTAAACGTCACAACCGGATAGCGGAGGGTCATAGCCCCCCAGCATTTGCACTATTTCGGCATCCACAGCTGTACTTTGATCTTTTTATTATTGTTGATGACATATTGCATAAACCATTTAAGCAGAATCCTGTCCCCATGGCATGCGCCCGGTGGGAGGCGTTATACAGCGCCGCGGCACAGCTGATCTTCTAAGTCTGAATGGCGGCCTGGGCACGGATCAGATCATGCAGCGTTATGATCCCTTGTATCCTGTCTGTTCCTCTTTCAAGCACGATCAGGACATGAGCCGCGGATTCAACAAATTTATTCCCCACTTCCTTCACAGTCTGGTCGGCATAACAGAAACCCATTTTATGTATCCGCGGAGTTTTCTTCGTGTAAAGAGCATGCTCTATTTGCTGGCGTGTTATCACGCCTTTCACAATTCCGCCGGAAAAAACCGGGAAGGCGCTGTAGGGATATGTGTTTAAAACCTTTTTGCATCTCATCAGCTGTCATGTCATGCAGGCCGACCGGATTGGGGCTGGCAATTGCCGAGATAGGCAGGTTCTGCCAGCTTTGAAGATCAAGGGGCGGACGAATTTTATGCAATTCATGTCCGTCCTGCACAAGGAGCGCATCGTAAAAATTCAGCCTGCTGAACCGGCGGGCCACCGCCTGGCTGATAATGGTGCCGATCATCAGCCCCGGCACCAGTGAAAACTGGTGGGTCATCTCGAAGACGATCAGCATGGACGTCAGGGGCGCATGGACGATTGCCCCGAGGCAGGCGCTCATGCCAACCGCCGCAAGAACGATGTGATCCGCCGGGGTCAGCGGCACCCAATATCCCGATAATCCGCCGATGAAATACCCCGTCAGGCCCCCGATGAACAGCGAAGGCGCAAAGATGCCTCCGCATCCCCCGAAGCTGTAGCCCGCCATGGTGGCCAGCAATTTCGCGCCGACGAGAATGCCGGCTATTTCCCAGGCAAGATTATTGTTCAACGCGTTGGAGAGGTCCTGGTAGCCGAGGCCGAAAACCCCGATTTTTCCCGTGGAAAAAAATACGCTGCAGCCTATGATCCACGTTATAATTCCCCCGAACAGCGGAAGGAGCCACCGCGGCAGCCGCTTCTGTCTGCTTAACCGTCCCCTGAAGAAAATCGTTCCCTTCTGAAAAGCAACCCCGGCCAGAGACGCGAAGAGGGAGACAAAAGGAACAACAAGATAATGGAACCAGCTGATGTTTTCGATCGAAGGCAGCGAGAAGGCAGGATGACGGCCCAGGATGGCGTAGACAGAGAACGCGCCGATAACCGAAGAAAGGACAACGCGGCCCAGATAACGGTTGTTCATGTCGCCGATAATCTCTTCTATGACAAAGGTTATCGCAGCCAAAGGTGTATTGAAAGCCGCAGCCAGCCCTGCCGCAGCTCCTATGAGCGTCGCGCTTCTTCTCTGGCGGGGAGGCGCGCCTAAAAGACCATCAAGATTCGATGCCACTCCGCTCCCGAGAAATACTGACGGACCTTCACGTCCAAGGCTGTTTCCGCCTCCAATGCTCAGGACACCGGCAATGAATTTAACGAGAACCGGCTTAAAACTTACATAGCCGAGCTCTTTCCAGTAGGCCGTTTTAATCTGGGGTATTCCGCTCCCCGCCGCTTCCGGACTGAATATATTCAGCAGATAGCCAACAAGCAGCGAAGTGACGCTGATGACAATAAAACTTGCAATGATAAAATATGAGACGGATTTTTCAGCAAAAACCAGATAGGTCTGTGCAAACAGGAAGTTCGTCAAAAATAAAAAAGCCACCGCCGAAAGACCGGCAAAGAGACCGAGCAAACCCGTTGAAATTGCCGCACGCACATTTTCGGGAAATCTCTGCAGTAAATGCAGCGGAAACTCGGGTTTTATCATTGGAGTTACTTCCACTTCCGATTATATGATTTCATTAAATATTCTATCGTAATATATATAATAAAATTCAATAGTATTAAACATGTTTCATAGGACTAAAATCTTTTTTGATATTTTTGCCAATTATTTTATCCTAAAATCAGGGTACTGATGAATAAATCAGCCTGCCATACTACCTGATTGCGGCAATAACATGGAAACAGGGACATATTAAAAAAAGCTTCGCAAAGAGAAAAACTATACTCTTAACGATGTGGCAACAAAGACCAAGATGTCAGCCAGCCTGCTCTCCCAGCTTGAGAATGACAAGGCCTCCCCATCGTTGAATTCACTCCAGGTCCTCCCTGGGTTCTATGGCGTCGGCCTTTAGGGACAATATCAAATTAATCGAAAAAATTAATAGCACTTGTTAAATTATGCAACAAGTCTATTTCACGAAAATTGAAGGCACGTTCTAAAGAAGAGCTCAATAAGGCTATCATGTCTGCCTTCAAGGAAGTAACAGATTCAGATGCTCGTGGATGGTTTGAATCTTGTGGCTCTGCATCAATGCATTCGTGAAATGCTCTTGATCAATGAGCCTCCTCCCAGTTCTTGCCCACGCCCACATCGACCTTCACCGGAACGGCGAGGTCCAGGGCGTGTTCCATGCGGTCCACCACCATTGTTTTCGCCTGGTCCAGCTCCTCCTCAGGCACCTCGAAAACGAGCTCGTCGTGGACCTGCATGATCATCCGCGTCTTCATGTTCTTCCTCTTGATATCGTCGCTTATGTTGATCATGGCGATCTTGATCATGTCAGCAGAGGTGCCCTGGATAGGGGTGTTGATGGCTACGCGTTCCGCACCTTCGCGGCGGAAAGAGGTGTCGGAATCGATCTCGTCGATGCCGCGCTTTCTCCCCAGCAGGGTCTTCACGTAGCCGTTAGCCCGGGCAAACTCGATGGTCTCGTCGATGAACTTCTTGAAGCCGGGGTATGTCTCGAAATAGATGCGGATGAACTCCGCAGCCTCCTTCACGCCGATCTCCGCCTGCTGCGACAGGCCGAAGGGCGACACGCCGTAGATGGTGGCGAAATTTATGACCTTGGCCTGGCGCCGCATGTCGGGGGTGACCCCGTCCATCGGCACGCCGAAGACCGACGACGCGGTCATGGCGTGGATGTCGATGCCGTCGTTGAAGGCGCGGATCATGTTCGCGTCGCCGGAAAGGTGCGCTGCCACGCGGAGCTCGATCTGCGAATAATCGGCGGAGAGGAGGACATGGCCCTTCTCGGGCACGAAGCCGCGGCGGATGCTCTTGCCCATCTCGTCCCGTACCGGGATGTTCTGGAGGTTCGGGTCTGACGACGACAGCCTTCCCGTCGCCACCACGGTCTGGTTGTAAGAAGTGTGTATCCTCCCCGTCTTCGGCGAAACAAGCTTCGGGAGAGCGTCGATGTAGGTGTTCTTGAGCTTGGAAAGCGACCGGTAGGAGATCAGGTTATCGATGATCGGGTGGCTCCCCTGGAGCGATTCCAGCACCCTGATATCGGTGCTGAGGCCCGTCTTGGTCTTCCGCTGGGGCTTCAGCTTCAGGGTATCGAAGAGCACGCGGGAAAGCTCCCGAGTGGAATTGATATTGAAGGCCTGCCCCGCGTCGGCGTATATCTTTTCCTCGACCTGTTTTAAAAGCTCCCGGTTCTTCACTTCCAGCTTCTTGAAATAGGCGGTGTCGATCTTCACCCCGGCCCGCTCCATGTCCGCCAGCACCGGCACCAGGGGCATTTCGATCTCATTGAAGAGCTTCAACAGGTCCTCGTCGTCGATCTTTCTCCTGAAGATATTGTACAGGCGGTAGGTGATATCGGCGTCCTCGATGGCGTATTCCGATATTTTATCGAGAGGGACCTCCTCCACGGGGATGGCGCTCTTGCCGGTGCCCACCAGTTCCTTGAAGGTGATGGTCTTGTAGTTCAGGTATTTCTCCGCGAGATCGTCCATGTTATGGCGGCGGTCGTTGGGCGACAGCAGGTACGACGCCACCATGGTGTCGAAGGCGACGCCGGCCAGCTCTATGCCGTAATTCAAAAGCACCAGGAGGTCGTACTTGATGTTCTGGCCGATCTTTCTCACCTTCGGGTCCGTGAGGAGCGGCTTCAGGCGGGAAAGGGACAGGGCCGGGTCCAGGTACTCCTCGCTGAACATGCCCCGGGACAGGAGCGGCAGGTACCACCCTTCCCCCTCTTTAATCGAAAATGACATGCCCACCAGCTCGGCCTCAACCGGCGAAAGGGACGTCGTTTCCGTGTCAAGGGAAACCTCTCCCGCCTTCCGGATCAGGCCTGTCATCTCCTCCAGCTCCGCCTCGGTCCTGATGATGCGGTATTTCCTGCGCCCCTTATCCTCTGTTTTCTTTTCCTTCGCGCCGGGCGTTTCGGCGGCAGCATCGGCGCCGAAGAAATCCTTGATAACCGAGGCCATCTCCAGCCTTGTGAAATAGGGCACCGCCGCGTCGCGGCTGATGCCGGTGAAGCTGAACTCCGACAGGCTGTGATGGATGGGCAGATCGGTGCGCACCGTGACCAGGTCGCGGCTCAGGTATGCCATCTCCTTTTCCCGGACCAGGGTGTCCTTCTGTTTTCCCTTGACCTCGTCGATGCGCTCGTACAGGCCGTCCAGGCTCCCGAATTCGGCGATCAGCTTCTGCGCCGTCTTCTCCCCGATCCCCTTCACCCCCGGCACGTTGTCGGAGGTGTCGCCCACCAGCGCCATGTAGTCGATCACCTGGTCCGGCCGCACGCCCAGCATCTCCTCGACTTCCTTCGGGCCGTAGACTTCGTACTCGGATATGCCCTTCTTGTTGGCGTATATCCTCACGCCTTCACCCACCAGTTGGTAGGCGTCCTTGTCGCCGGTGACCAGCATTACCTCCACGTCTCCGGAGGCGTATTTCTTCGCCATGGTGCCCAGGACGTCATCGGCCTCGAAATCGGCCTCTTCGATCCGGGGGATCCCCAGGGTCTCGATCATTTTCTTGATCTCCTCGATCTGGGAGCGCAGGTCGTCCGGCATCTTCTCGCGGTTCGCCTTGTACTCGGGATACATGGCGAACCGGAACGATTTCTTCGGCGGGTCAAAGGCCACCACCAGGTAATCCGGCTTCTGGTCCGCTATGAGCCGGAGGAGCATCCGCGCGAACCCGAAGATGGCCGAGGTGTTCTGGCCGTCGCTGTTCACCAGGGGATTGCGGATGAAGGCGTAATAGGCCCGGTAGCAGAGGGCGTGCCCGTCGATGATGAAAAGGCGTTTTTTCATGATAGCTTACGTGATCCTTGAATTTGATATGAACATGGATGACGCGTCAGTGCGCCACGACAACCTTCAGCATCTTGTCAAGGGTGGTCCTGTTGCCCAGCGTGATGGCCTTTATGTGGATATAATAAAGCCCCGGTCCCACCCTGCGGTTGTCCTTGTTGACGCCGCACCAGCCGGTGTCCCGGATATTCTGGCCGCCGGGACGGTACATCCTGTCGGCCAGGATATTGATGACCCTCCCCTTCGCGTCATACACTTTTATGGTCACGAGGGAATCAACGGTCAGAAAATAGGCCGGGAAGCAGCATGGCATCGCGCTGGTCAGCACGTTGTTCAGCACCCTCGTCGGCCATGGGATAAAAATGGCCCTCGTTCCAACGCGAAAACGCCACTCATCCTGTGTCCAATCGCCCGGAGGAGCGGCATCAGGGGTATGATCGTAGTAGGTTGAAGTCCCCCCGGTGACGGTTTCAACGATAAACCGGATGTTCGAATTCATTCTCATGAGGCTGTGCGTGCTCGGAATAAGGCCCTGGTAGGTATTGGCGGTGACCTTCACGCAGGGAATGGTCCAGCGGCCCGTTCCACTGGCGAGACTAATAATATCGTCATTGGGCGCGGGAGCGGGGACCGTACCATACTGCGGCGCCCCCGGGCCCTGGTCAGAATCGTTTCCGGCGATAATGATATTGACCCGCTCCGGGACCTTTCCCGATGTGACAATGTACACGGTCACCTTGATGGCTGTTTTCCTCACCGTGTGAGCGGCCGGATCAGCATTTGAAAAAGCGCTGTTGGGATATGAGGTTATCCCGTCAGTAATAGATACTTCCACGGTAACCGCCGATGTCGTTACGTTGCCGGCGATCCGGTTCGCAGCGGGGACCTCGTTGCCGAACACGTCAAGGGCGGAAACCTCGTACTCATACGCAGTCAGCGGATCAAGGGGATTGGCGGCCCCTCCCACGGTAAAGGAACCGGTGCCTATCAACCCGAGGGCCGCGTCGGTTGACCCGTCAAGCATCCGCCAGGTCGGATCGCCCAGCCGCCGGAAATATATACGGTATGTTCGAAAATCAGCATCATAGGCCGGCGCCCCCGTCGTAAGCGGCGTCCACCGGAGAGTGAAGCTTGTCGCCGTCGACGTCACGGTGCCCGGCGGCGGCACGGGAGTAAATGGGGTAGCGCCGTAGCCGGGCCAGTGGGCGTTTTCCCATCGGCAGGGATAGGGGCCCGAATTCGGTATCCGATTAGGGTTATTCTGGCCGTTCGCCGGGTTCGTATTGCCGTAAGCGCCGCCCGTAACGGACTGCACGGTATAGTTAACTGGAGTATTACCACCGGCACCGACCGCGGGATAGGGCGCGATCAATGCCGTCCCCGTATTGGCCCCATTGACGATTTGCAGGCTGTAGGTGTTGGTGCCGTCATTGACCGAAAAGGTCACGGTGCCCAACATCGCCGCCGTGGTTTGCAGGCGGAGCTGGGTGCCGGGCACGTTCACGCTGCGCACATAATAGGGGGCATTGACTCCGCCGCCGTTGACGAAGGTGAGGCCGCCGGCGTTGACCCTCACCATACCGACCGTAAGCCCAAGGGTCCCGCTGCTGGCGGCTTCCGCCGCGCCGCCCGTATCCATGGTTGCGGTGATTGACCACGTGTAGGCGCCGGTCACGACCGTGGCGGCCGTGGGCTGACCGAAGGAAAAATATTCCGCCGGGACCGCGTACTGGAAGCTGTTATTTGTGCCGGCATTGATCACCGTGGCACCCGCCGGTATCCCCGCGTTACGATAGAGTGTCAGGGCGGATATTTCGGTCAACGGGACCTGTGTGGTGATAGTCTGGCCGGCAATATAATATACGATGCGGCCGGTGACATCGAAGGCGTCATGCCACGGGTTCACATACCCGTCCGCCGCGTCACCGCTCTGGACGAAGTTGAGCACGGCGATCTGGGAAATAACGCCGAAGGTGAACGTTCGGGTGTCATTATCCGTGGTGGCGCCGTTGTTCGCGGTCACGGTCGCGGTAACCGTGTTGACGGCGGCCGCCACGGGCGCGGCATTCCAGTTAAACCGCACGACCACCGTGTAGTCGATCGCGGTATACGGACCGGCGCCTCCGGAATTATCGGTCGCGGACAGCACGGTAATGTTGGTCCCTCCGAAGACGTCAGCCCCGGGACTGTTGAGATCAACATAGAAGCTGCTGCCTCCGGGAAAAGCGACATTGATAGTATGCTGCATCGCGTTGCTCCAGTAGGCTTTCCCCGTGGCCGCCGTGTCTATGGCCTGGATGCGGAAAGTATAGTCCCCGGTCGTATGGCGACCGGCGCAATAGTATGAACGGCCATTGGACATTGTCGTCGGAGAGGCGGCCGTAAGGGTAACCGAGGAAATAGATGCCCGCGCCTGGGATGATAGCGAAACAATTATTAGTATGGAAATAAATATATATTTTTTCATCTGTTTTACCTGATTATCTGCCTATATTTACTCTGAAATACAGTTATAGCATGTAAAACAATTTGACAAATGGCGGTATTTGTTTTATTATTTATTATGTTACATCCATTTAGCTTGAAAAGGTCAATCAAAAAATCGTTTATGCGCGCAATGAGCCGTTTCATCTGCCGGGGAATGATCCTTGTCGTGGGAATCTTAATGCTTACATTCACGGCATGCAAAGAAGCGCCCTCGGTTTTCCCGCTGGACACCATCCTTACCGTTATTGCCAATCCCCCCGGTTACTATTACCCGCTGATCCTGAACGTTGCGCCCGCCGACGGATCGACCGAGATCGCGGTCAACTCAAGCTGCGCCGTCGTTTTCAGCACTGCGATCGATCCGACCACGATTACCGCGGCAACGGTCCAGGTGCATACCGGTCCGCCAGCCCCCGGGGGAACCGACCTGGTCTTCGGCGTCGATTTCACCACGGCAATGAACGCCTCTGACACCATCATGACCATCACTTTCATAGGAGCATATTCACCTTTGCCCGTTAGCACGGACGTTACGGTTACTCTGACAGGCGGGATTACCGATGCTTCGGCAACACCGGTTCCCCTGAACAATCCGGGTTCCTTCACCTTCACCACGGGCACGATTGCTGACACAACTCAGCCCGCTATATCCGCGGGAACTGAAAACCCGACCGGCGCCGGGGTCTTTCTCACGAATGCCCAGCGACTGGCCGCACTGCCGTCCCAGCGGATTGAGATAACCTTTGACAAGGCCACCATCGATCCGTCGACCGCGAACATGTCCACATTCTATTTATATGATAATGCCGGGGGATTTCGCGTGCCGTCAACCTATGCTTTTGCCTATACGGCAACCACCACCACGGTGATATTGACGCCAACGGTCAATCTTGCGGCGTCAACGGCGGCTGACAATTATACCGTCACCGTTACCACCGGCATCAAGGACCTGGCAAATAATTCCCTAAGCGCCGGCTTGAATTGGAACTTCACCACCACGGCGACGCCCCTCGATCCGGTGCCCGGCGCGCCCACCTTCGTGAGCGGCCCCCTGGTGGACTACGCCAAGTTCAACGCATTGTCGCAGAATGAGGCCCTCATCAGCTGGACCAATAACGAGACAACCCGGCACCGCGTCTATTACGGCCTGGGGGATGACATCACCGCGGCAATTCCCGGAGCCGCGACCTGGGGTGAATACTCCGACTATCACGCGGTTACCCTGGGTCCGACCCTGACGGCGAACCACCGTTACTGGTTCAAGGTGAGATGCGAGGACAACTCCTTCACACCCACCGCGCCAGTGGATTATCCCGCCACGGCGCTGCAGTTCAATACCGAGAGCGACGACAGCGCCGGGGGCATGGTAATCATTGACGACGGCGGCGGCACCGGGAGCCAGCATACCGCCCGGAGGCTGATCCAGCATCCGGTCAACGGAAATCCGACGGGCTTCTTCCTCTTCTGGACCAGCAACACGGGCACGTGGAACAACATCAACGGACAGGTTTACAGTTCGGTGCTTTCCGCCGGATGGAACGCGGGCAGTCCCCAGACCCTCTTCAACGGCAACGCAAACTATGCGTACCAGTCTGCCGCCGAGGATGGGTATAACGGCGTCATCGTCATCGCGATAAAAAGCACCGACGGCCTTACCTATGCCAAGCGTTTCTCGAGCAGCGGCGCGTCATCCTGGGGCTACGCGTCCAACGCCGACGGCTTCCAGGTAGCCGCCGGCGCTATTTCAAACATATCGGCGGTACCGGTCTATAACGGCATAACCCAGACCGTGACGAGCGGGACCACGGAGATGGGCTCCCTGGGGCTTAACAACCCCTTCTTCGACGATGACCAGAACCTGAGCGGACTCACCGACGGCGATATCATCATGGACCAGGCCACCCATGACGGAACAACAATCGATAATAATACAGTGGTACAGGACTTTAACTACATACTTGGACAAGATAACAACATCATCGGAACGGGTGATACGTATTTCATCGGCGACGCCAGCAACACCGTTACCATAACCGAAACTGATCATGAAATTTGGGACACCAGCCCATCAGCCCTTTATTATGATTACGCCAGCAATGTTAATACCGATCATGTGTACACGCCCCATGGCTACACCCTCCCAGGCGGCTGGACCTTAAATGCCGGCGATATAATCATGAGCGGCGCAAATTATGGAAGACTAACCGCAGTGAACCAGAGGACACCGATAACCGTCGCGGGAAACCGGATAGATTCAGGGACCGTCACCGGATCGAGCAACAGTCATCTGTTTGATTTAAAATTATGGGATTCTCTTAATCTCGTTGATGTTAATGATCGGGTTGTTAATACGACAGATAGCCTTGTAAGCTATATTACCAATGTGGCCGATTTCGATTTAACGCTGAACACGCCGCCGAATATGAATTTTGACTTCGGCATTCCCAGCGACAGTTATGAAATTTACGACCGGTATTGCATGGACCACCCGTCTGATGCCAATCAATTCAGCCCGTTCTATGATTTTACCGTCAACTGGGCCATTACCATATTAAATGGCGTAAATTTCACTGTTTATGACTATACCGGACC
>Ga0116178_10000386_pt1 | contig 39893 bp, 32 predicted proteins | sample AD_STIC12_MetaG_FD_89880 | JGI IMG/M metagenome (GOLD analysis project Ga0116178, IMG submission 89880) | Active sludge microbial communities of municipal wastewater-treating anaerobic digesters from USA - AD_STIC12_MetaG | ecosystem: Engineered > Bioreactor > Anaerobic > Digestate | place: USA...
ATGAGATGGTCCAGAAGTATATTGCGGAACAGGAAGGGGAGCCCGTTGTGGACGATAGTCGATTTGTAATCGACAATCCTGAGAAGCTACCGCCTTCCAGGCGGTAGTTGTTCACTTTTTCCCTTTTATGGGTGAGGGACATGGCTCGAGCATCCAGAAATTAAAGAATTAAAGGTTTGACCCCTTCTTGAAGGCGCCGCTTTCGGCTATCATGGGGGCATGGCCGCGCACGAGCCGCTCAAGGGGAGCTTCGCCGCTGACGCCGAGGCCATCTGGCGGGCGGCCCTGGCCGCCGTCGACCCCTGGAGCCTCATCCGCGGGAGCGTCGTCCGCGAAGGGGACATCGTCTGCGTCAACGACCGCGAGTTCGACCTGGCCGCCCACGAGCGCGTCTTCGTCGTTTCGTTCGGCAAGGCCGCCTCGGCCATGGGCGAGGCCCTGGCCGCGACCCTCGACGAGCGGCTGACCGCCGGGCTCGTCGTCATGCCCGGGCCCGTGCCCAAGGGCCACTACCGGCTCGAGCACATCGAGGCCGCCCATCCCGTCCCCGACGCGTCGAGCGTCGAGGCCGCCCGCCGCGTCCTGGAGATCGCGGCGCGGGCCGGGGAGAGGGACCTCCTCTTCGTCTGCATCTCCGGCGGCGGCTCCTCGCTCCTGACGCTCCCGGCCGAGGGCATCGGCCTCGACAAGAAGCGCCGCCTCACCGAGGACCTCATGCGCGCCGGCGCGACCATCCGGGAGCTCAACATCGTCCGCAAGCACCTCTCGGCCGTCAAGGGCGGCGGCCTGGCCAAGGCGGCCTTCCCCGCGACGGTCGTCACGCTGGCCATCTCGGACGTCGTCGGCGACGACCTGGGGACCATAGCCTCGGGCCCGGCGCATTGGGACGCCTCGACGTTCGCCGAGGCCCGGGCCATCCTCGAATGCTACGGCCTGTGGGACTCGGCCTCGGCCATGGTCAGGGCCCGCTTCGAGGAAGGGGCGCGCGGCCTCGTCGCGGAGACCCTCAAGGAGGGCGACCCCGTCTTCGCGCGCGTCCACGCCTTCATCGTCGGCGGGAACATGACCGCCCTGCGCGCGGCCAAGCGCGAGGCCGAGAAGCGCGGCTTCGAGCCGATCTTCCTGTCGTCGAGCGACGGCGGCGAGGCCCGCAGGACGGCCGCCGGCTACGCCGCCTTCCTGGCCGAGCTGGCCTGCTCGGCGGCCTCCCTGCCGCGGCCCCTCTGCCTGCTCGCCGGCGGCGAGCTGACGGTCACGGTCAAGGGGCGGGGCAAAGGCGGCCGCAACAGCGAGTTCGTCCTGGCCGCGCTCGTCGAGATGGCCAAGGCCGGGGTCGAGGGGCTCGACTGGCTCATCCTCAGCCTGGGGACCGACGGCATCGACGGCCCGACCGACGCGGCCGGCGCCTGGGCCGACGCCCGGACGGTCAAGACGGCCCGGGCCCTCGGGCTCGACCCGGCCGCCTACCTCGACGACAACGACTCCCACTTCTTCTTCAAGCAGACGGGGAACCTGATCGTGACCGGCCCGACCGGCACGAACGTCATGGACCTCCGGATCTTCCTCCTCCGCGCCGCCTGAGTCCCCTGGCCGCGACTTGATTTTCCCGCCGCGCCGGCTATAATGGAGGCAAGTTTTCTTGCGCCGGCTGGAGAGAACTTCCAACACAAGAAATCATCATTTTCCCCCTTTTCTGCTGTAAGAGAAACAGCCGGCATTTCCCTTCGGGCTTCCCCCCATCTCCGCGGCCGAGGGGGCATCGGCGCCCGGCCGTCGCGATGGCTCGGCCGCCGCGCGCTTTTTCGCGCGCTTTTTCGCTTGACTCCGGCCCCCGTCTTTCCTTAATATGATAGCGGCTCTCTTTCGCCGGCTGGAGAGGGCTCCCTCACAAAATCCAATCATCACCCCCCTTTTGCTGACCTCAGCCGGCACTTTCCCCCGCCGTCCGCGGGCCTCGGGCCCGCCCCGTTCCCGAAGGCGGTCCTTTCGCGCGGCAGCCCGAGGGGACGTCGCCGCCCGGCTCCCGCGGCGCCGCGCTTTCCCGCGCTTGCCCGTTCAACCCGCCGCCCGATTGTGCTATCATACGGGGCAGGAACGAACGCGGAGCCGAGCATGGGCAAGATCGACTGGAAGAAAGAGCTGGAGAACCACTTCGAGAACGTCAAGGTCATCGCTCAGTGCCAGGCCGAGACGGTGGCCCAGTTCGACCAGTTCTGCGAGTTCATCGCCGAGCCCGCCTTCGAGAGCCTGACCGAGGAGCTGGACCGGCGCCGGATCAGGTCCGCGCACCAGAAGATCGCGGGCCGGAGCATCCGCTTCACCATCCTCTTCCCGGGCTCGAAGGACGACCAGTTCCACTACCGCATCTCCCTGCCCAAGAACTCCGTCGAGCTGCGGCTGAAGCTCCAGATCAAGGCCCGCCCGAGCCCCAAGGCCGACTACGAGACGACGGACGGGGACTTCATGCCGGGGCTCTTCCCCTTCAAGGTGCTGCGGATGGACAAGGACGAGGTCGTCGCCGACGTCGTCAAGCACTACACGGGCTTCTGCTACAAGGCGCTGACGTCGCCCGACTGAGGGCCGCTACTTCCGCTTCTTGCCTTTCTCGGCGCCCTTCCCCGCGTCGCTCTTGACCTTCTCCCACTTGCCCGGTGTCCAGGCCCAGTAGGACCCCTTGTTCTCCCAGACGCCGGGCGCCCAGACGCGGCCCGCCTTGGCCTTGGCCCAGCGGCCCTCGACCCACTCGTAGTTGATGCCGGCCCATTTCCAGTAGCCGGGGACCCAGACGTGGGCGGGACTCGGCTGGAGCGTGGGCGCCTCGACCCGGAGCGGGGGAGGGGCCACCCGGGGCTTCGAATCGGCGGCCGCGAACGCGACGGCGAGGAAAAAGACGGCCGCCGGGGCGAAGAGAGTCTTTTTCATCGCTGCCTCCGGGAGTTTAGTCGCCGGAGGGGAGGCGATCTTGAGGGATTATCTCCCGGCGTTGACGACCTCGAGGACCTTCAAGAGGTAGTCGTAGCCCGGCCGGTCCGTGGTGTTCTGGCCGAGATACTTGAACTGGAGCACGCCGGCGGCGTCGACGACATAGATGCTGGGGATGTTCTGGTCGACCTTGCTCCCCGACCATTCGGCGCGGAAAAGGTCGAGCTTCCGGGAGAGCGTCCGCTCGCCGTCGACGAGGATGGGGAAGGGGGCCAGGACCTCGCCCTTCGCCAGCGCGAAGTCCTTGGGGTAGAACTGCCGGGACCGCTCCATCCGGGTCTTGCCCGCCTCGTCGAGCTTGTCCGGCTCGGGCGGGTTCTTCCGGGCCTTGATCGATTCGAGCTGTCCGGGCAGGGCCTCGAGCCAGGCCTTGACGACGTCATGGGCGTAGGGGAAGACGACCAGGATCTCGAGGTTGAACCGCTCGCGGATCTTCCGGGCCTTCTCGAGCTCGGCCAGCTCGACATAGCGGTAGTTGCAGATCGTGCACCAGTAGTTCTCGGCGGCGTAGCCGCGGGGGAAGAGGATGAGGACGTTCTTGCCGCGGAGCGACGAGAGGGTCAGCGTCCCGCCCTGGTAGACGGGCAGGGTGAAGTCGGGCATGGGCTGGCCGACGATGGCCGGCTGGGGCCGGGGCTCGGCCGCGGCCTGGCCGGCGGCCTGGCCCTTGAAAAGGACGATCATGGCGACGGCGGCCAGGACGCCGACGAAAACGGCGGTTTCCTTCTTTTCGATCATGGGCGGGACTCCTTGAACGGGGCTGCCCCTATTAGAGACGACCCGGGCCGCGGCGTCAAGCGCGGGCCCGTCCCCGCCGGTCTCCGCCGGGCCCGGCCCGCGGCCGGTCACATCAGATCGAACGCCGCCGGGCTCAGAACCGGACGCGGAAGCCGGCCTGGAGGCTGAAGCCGCCGAGGTCGAACTTGGGCTCGCGCACATTCACCTCGGGAGGCGGCGGGGTGTCCGAGATCTCGAACCCGCTGATCTCGTAGGCGCCGAAGCTCTGGGTGTAGAGATAGAGCTTGCCCGAGGTCGTATCTCTATCGCCGTCGCTGTTCTCATACGTCCCCGTGACCGCCGCGAAGTTCTTGAGCTTGGCGTAACGGCCGACGGCCTCGACGAAGACGCCGAGCTTGGGGGAGATCTTGTACTCGAGGCCCAGGCCGCCGTGGAAGCCGATGTCGGCCCCGCTTCGCTCGGCGCCCTCGACGCCCATCCTGGACCACGAGCCGTCAGCGAAATCAAGCCCCTGGGTCCCCTTGAATTTGAGGTTCAGATAGTAGGCCGCGCCGGCGTTGGCCGTCAGGCTGAGCTTTCCGCCCATGGGGACGTCCAGGAACAGCCCGAGGCGCAAGGGGATGGCCGAGAGCATCGCTTCGCTGACGATGTCCACCGTAAACTCCTCTCGGGTGTACGTCGCCAGCGAATCGGCCGAGCTGCGCATGAACCCGGCGCCGACGCCGACGCCGAGCAAGGGCGTGATCTGGTAGATGAGGTCGGCCCCGAAGTTGTAGCCGCCGTGAAGGGGCTTGTAACCCCCGGTGACGGTCCCCGAGCTTTGGGCGGCGTAGGCCTCGACGAGCTCGAAATAGTAGTCCGCGCCCTCGTTCACGTCGCCGGCCATCATGTAGTTGTAGCCGCCGTAGAGCCTGAGGCTCAACTTCGAGAAGGCCGAGGACCCCGCGGGATCGGACTGCGGGCCCGCGACGGAGAAGGCGTCCTTGTCGATGAGGAAGCCCGGCGGGACGACGCGAGCGCCCTTTTCGCCGGCCATCGCCGGGACCGCCCAGGCGAGGGCGCCGAGGACCAGGGCGCCGACGACCAGGAACTTGACCGATAACTGCTTTCCGCGCAAAACACACCTCCGATAGGGGATCTAACGCCATTTTAGTCGGACGGCCGGGGGTGTTTACGCAAAGCGGGCCGCGGGCGCCGGCCCCGTCCCGCCCGCCCGGCCCCCCCAGGCTCCCGGCCCTTCCCCGGCCCGGGTGGCATAATCCCCCGAATCGTCTATGATAGAGGGGATGAACATCCAACCCAGGCTCCTTCGCCTCTCCCTCGCCGCGTCCCTCGCGGCCGCCTTGGCGGCCGCGGCCCTCGTCCTCCCCGCGCCGGCCCAAGAACGGGGGCGCGCGTCCGCGGGACATGTCCCCGCCGCGGCCCAGGACCAGGCGGCGGCCCTCCGGGCCGCTCCGGCCCCCGTCACCTACGCCCTCGACCGGAAGCTCCCCGTCGACCCCCGCATCACCGTGGGGCGGCTCCCCAACGGCCTCCGCTACTGGATCCGGGTCAACAGGGAGCCGAAGAACCGGGCCGAGCTGCGCCTGGTCGTCAACGCCGGCTCGGTCCTCGAGGACGAGGACCAGCGCGGCCTGGCCCACGTCGTCGAGCACCTGGCCTTCAACGGCTCGACCCACTTCCCCCAGCAGAAGCTCGTCGAGTTCATGCAGTCGATCGGCATGCGCTTCGGCCCCGACCTCAACGCCTTCACCGGCCTCGACGAGACGATCTACCTCCTCAAGGTCCCGACCGACTCGCCCGAGATCCTGGCCACCTCGTTCCTCATCCTCGAGGACTGGGCCCACGGCGTTTCCTTCGAGCCCAAGGCCGTCGAGAAGGAGCGGGGCATCATCGTCGAGGAGTGGCGCCTCGGCCAGGGCGCCGACGAGCGCGTCCGCGAGAAGCATCTCCCCGTCCTCCTCCGCGGCTCGCGTTACGCCGACCGCGACCCCATCGGCAAAAAGGAGGTCGTCGAGACCTTCCCCCACGAGGCCCTCAAGCGCTTCTACCGGACCTGGTACCGGCCCGACCTGATGGCCGTCATCGCCGTCGGCGACTTCGACAAGGACCGGATCGAGGCGCTCGTCAAGAAGCACTTCGCCCCGCTCGCCGTCCCGCCCGGGGCGCCGCCGCGGCCGGCCTATCCCGTCCCCGACCACGACGACACGCTCTTCGCCATCGCCGCCGACAAGGAGGCCGACCGGAACATCGTCGCCGTCTATCACAAGCTCCCCCTGGCGTCCCAGGACACGGTCGGCGACTACCGGCGCATGCTCGTCGAGCGGCTCTTCAACGCCATGCTCAACGCCCGCTTCTCCGAGATCCTCCAGAAGCCCGACCCGCCGTTCCTCGGGGCCGCGGCGAGCAGCGGCCGCTTCGTCGGCTCGAAGGACGTCTTCGTCCTGTCGGCCATGGTCGGCGACGGCGGGATCCCGCGCGGCCTCCGCGTCCTCTACGAGGAGGGCGAGAAGGTGGCCCGGTTCGGCTTCACCGCGACCGAGCTGGAGCGCCAGAAGAGCGAGATGCTGCGCTACTTCGAGCGGGCCACGGCCCAGCGCGAGAGCGAGGACACCGGCGCCCTGGCCGAGGAGTTCACCCGGGCCTTCCTCGAGGGCGAGCCGACGCCCGGCATCCAGGTCGAGTACGACCTCCACAGGCAGTTCATGCCCGGCATCGGGCTCGAGGAGACGAACCGCCTGGCCCGCGAGTGGATGACCCTCCGCAACCGGGTCATCGCCGTGACGGTCCCGGAAAAGCCCGGCCTGGCCGCGCCGACCGAGGCGGAGCTCCGGGCCGTCCTCGAGGGCGTCAAGACGGCCGAGCTCGACGCCTACGAAGACACCACGCCCGACGCCCCGCTCCTGCCCGTGGCGCCCGCGCCCGGCGCGATCGCGGGCGAGCGCGAGATCGGGGCGGTCGGCGTCACCGAGTGGACGCTCTCCAACGGCGCCCGGGTCGTCCTCAAGCCGACCCCGTTCAAGGAGGACGAGATCCTCTTCCGGGCCATAAGCGCCGGCGGCGTCTCGCTGGCCGACGACGAGAACCTCATCCCGGCCAACACGGCCGACCAGGTCGTGCCCTCGGGCGGCCTGGGGGAGTTCAGCGCCGTGGACCTCCAGAAGAAGCTGGCCGGCAAGGCCGTCAGCGTCCGGCCGTCGATCGGCGAGCTCGAGGAGGGCCTCTCGGGCAGCGCCTCGCCGCGCGACGCCGAGACGCTCTTCGAGCTCGTCTACCTGACCTTCACCGCGCCGCGGGCCGACCCGGACGTCTTCGAGTCGCTCAAGTCCCAGTGGAAGACCTTCCTCGAGAACCGGGCCAAGAGCCCCGAGACCGTCTTCGCCGACACCCTGCGGACGACCCTGCAGCGCGACCAGCCCCGCTTCCGGCCCATGACCGTCGAAGAGATCCCCAAGATGTCGCTCGAGAAGTCGATGGCCTTCTACCGCGACCGCTTCGCCGACGCCGGCGACTTCACCTTCATCTTCGTCGGCAACTTCGACCCGGCGGCGCTCCGGCCGCTGGTCGAGCGCTACCTGGCCAGCCTGCCGTCGCTCCGGCGCAAGGAGACCTGGCGCGACTGGCGGGTCGAGCCGCCCGAGGGGGTGGTCGAGCGGACGGTCCGCAAGGGCGTCGAGCCGAAGAGCCTGGCGGCCATCGTCTTCTCCGGGCCGTTCGAATACACGGCCCCGAACCGCGTCGCCATCCGGGCCTCGGCCGACATCCTGGAGAACCGCCTGCGCCAGCTCCTGCGGGAGAAGGTCAGCGGGACCTACGACGTCTCGGTCTCGCCGACCTACGGCCGCATCCCCAAGGAAGAGTTCCGGATGGCGATCGACCTCGGGGCCGACCCGGCCCGCGTCGGCGAGCTCGTCGGGCTCATCTTCAAGGAGGTCCGGAGGCTGCAGAAGAAAGGGCCGACGGCCAAGGAGGTGGCCGAGGTCCGCCTGGCCGAGGCCCGCGACTACGAGACCAACTCGCGGCAGAACGGCTGGTGGCTGGGCCAGCTCGCCGAGCGCTACCGGCTGGGCGAGGACCCGGCCGCCCTGGCCCGCGTGCCCGACTCCTACGCCGTCCTGACGCCGGCCTCGGTCCAGGCCGCGGCCAAGCTCTACTTCAACACGAGGCGCTACGTCCAGGTCGTCCTGTATCCGGAGAAGTGAGGGCGGGCCCAAACCGTCGGCCTTGCCTCGGCGGAGCCGAGCCGGGCCCTTGGGCTCTGCCTTCTCCGGGCACGATCTTGCGAGGCCGATCTCCGCGGCACGTTCGCCGCCGAGACCAAGGTCGAGATCCGTGGCCCTTCGCCCGTGGCTCCCGAGCCCTTGCGGCCGAAAGCCTGACGACACGCGCGATCCTGGCGGGAGAGGCGCCTTTCCTCCTGTGCCGCGACGCATGCGGAAGAAGGGAAGGGATATGTTCGGGTTCTTGCGGGCCGGCTCATCGGCGGCTCCTCATCGCGCTTCGCTATTCGTAGTGAGTTCCCATCCGGATGACCTTGACCGTCCGGATGTCCGGCAGGACCTGGTAGACGAGCCGGTGGTGAATGTTGATGCGCCGCGAATAAGCGCCCGCGAGGTCCCCCAGGAGCTTCTCGAACGGGGGAGGGGCCTCGAAGGGATCGCGGGCCAGGACCTCCAACAATGCTTCGGCCTTCGGCCGCAGCCCGGCCGCGGCCAATTTCTTGGCGTCCCGCTGGGCCTGGCGCGTGTAGACGAGGCGCCAGCTCACCACTTGAGGCCGGGCAGGCATTTCTCCACGGGCTCCTTGAGCCCCTTGCGGATCGAAGCGCGCATCCCCGGGATGGATAGCAGGTAGAGGGTCTCCTGGATGGAGCGCCAATCCTCTTCGGAGACGAGGACGGCGTTGGCCCTCTTCCCCGTGATCTGGATCGGCTCGTGCGACTCCGCCGCCTGGTCGAGGAGCTTGTAGAGCCGGGCCCGCGCCTGGCTGGCCGTCAATGTCGTCATGGCCGTGACCTCTTCCCGAAGCGTACCAAAAAGCGTACGCTCGGTCAAGCCCACGTTCCCAGGTGATCCGCTTGTCCTCATGGACGCCTCCCTGTTATCCGTATTCGTATTAAAAGACGCTCGGGGCCGGCCGGTTCCTCTCATTTCGGGTCTATGCGCTTGTTCCCGGGAGCCGAGCGACTAAAATGATGAATATCGAAAGCGAGCGAGCCATGACCGGAAAGACCGCCTTATTCGCCTGCCTGGGAGCCTGCCTGGCGCTCGCCGCCTGCGGTCACGGGCCGTCCACGTCCGGCGCTTCTTCATCCCGCGAGGCGGAGGCCGCGAAGCTCGAGCGCAAGGCGGAGCTCGTCGAGGGCCTGCTCGCCCGGCGAGCCTCGGCGGCCCGGGCCTTGGACGCGCTGACCCTGGCCCTGCCCGGCGGCGCCTGGCTGACGGAGGTCGTCTACGGCCCGACGGGGATCCAAGTCCGCGGCAACGCCCCGGCCAACAACCTCCTGGCCGACTACCTGACGCGCCTCTACGAGAGCTCCGCCCTCGCCGACGTCACCCTCCGCGGCTCCAGCCTGAGGACGACCCGGGGACGCGAGCGGGTGGAGTTCCTGCTCGCGGCGTCCGCCCGCGGCGCCGGCGCCGCGCCCTCCTCCGCCGGCGCGACCCCGGCCTCCCGTCTCGAAGCGCTCGAAAAAGCCCTGCCGGCCCGCCAGGACCCCTCCGCGATGCTCCGGGAGCTCCAGCGCCTCGCCCTCGAGTCCGGGCTGCAAATGACGAAGTTCGTGCCCGGCGTCGAAGTCGCCGGGGAATTCACGGGGGAGCTCGCGGCCACGATCGAGGTCGCGGGCGGCCTCGCGGACGTCGGGCGCTATCTCCGCGGCCTCGCCGGACTCTCCCGCCTCTGGGTCGTCGAGAAGCTCTCCCTCAAGGCCGCCGCCCCCGATGACCCCCGCTCCGGCGTCCGGGCCTCGATCTCGGCCAGGGCCCACTTCGCCCGCTGAGCCGCGCCTTCCGGCCCGCCGCGCCGCCTGCTGTCCTTCCGGCGAAACCGGGCGGCCTCGACGGGAACGGCGGGCCCGCCGCCTATCCCGCGAACGGGACTCGATGGCCGGGCCTCGCCCCGGCCCAGGAACGGGCCTTCACGTCGGCCTGTTCGAGGCCGGCCCCGGCCTCGGAGCCCGTCCCCCGCTCAGCGCTTGGCGGGCAGATCCAACCGGGGCGAAAGCTTGTCGAGCGCCGCCTGGTTGAAGACGCGGAGCGACTGGAACTCGATCACGGCCGGGAGCCAGGTGACGTCGTCGTCTATCGTGATGTAGTCGGCGGGCGGGGCGCCCTTGGCCTCCCGGGCCCCGGCCGGACGGCCCTTGAGGACGCCGTTCGTTCCGGCGGCGATGGACTTGCCCGTCGCGTCGCTGATGCCGCAGTCGCCGATGACGGCCGACGCCTCGGCCAGGTCCCTCTTGACCCGGCCCGGCCTCTTCTTGTACATGATTTTGAAGACCGTGCCGTCGGGCGTCGTCAGCTCGAAGCTCCCGGGGCCGAGCTTCTCGACTTTCGTGCCCTTGGGGATAGTCACGGCCTTGCTCTGGGCCGCGGCCGTCCCCGCGGCCAGGACGAACAGAACGGCTCCCGCGAGCAGGGCCGCCAGGTAAGACCTTCTCATGGGACCTCCTTTTCGAGCGCCTGCGGATCATCCCTCGGCCTCAATGGTAGGTCGGGAGGTGCGGGCCGTCAAGCCCCGCGGGGGTCCGCTTTCCGGTTCGGGCCCCGGTTCCAGCGGGGCTGGCCCGGCCGCGCCGTGGCGGGCCCGTTGCGCTCGCCACGGCGTAGAAAGAACCCTCTGGGTGAGAAATTATCCGAAGGCGCGGCGTCTTTCTTTTTGTGACAACAAGCATGTCGTCTGAATTCATGGGCCTCCTTGGCGAGGGTTCGAGGACAGTGCTGAGGCGGGAGGGGGGATAGACAACGAAGGGCGTGAAGGCAGGCAGGTTGCTTTCCAAAGGCGGCCGCAATATAATCCGCCCTTCTGCCGGAAGATGTCAGGGGCTAAGATGAGACCGAGGCTGAGCCTATCGATAATTGTCCTTATTGGGATCCTGTCCGGTCCCCTCGGTTCGACGGCTGATGGCGTCCGCTCGGGTCAAGAGTTGTTCCGGGATGCCTCCATGAAGGCGGCCGTCCTTCGTTCTCAGGGAGATTTTGACAAGGCCGTTTCATCTCTTGAGCAAGCCCTCTCGGTATGCAAGCTTTACGGGTTCCAGCATCGTCGGCGCATGAGCTTAATGAGGATGGGGCTCCTCCATTGGGATCTCGGGAACATGCCGGAATCATCCCGGTATTTCGGCGAAGCGATGGTTGCTTATAAGGATGCCGGCGATTTACGCGAAGCGCAGTTCTGCCGAACTTGCCTGGAGCTCGTTCATCTCTGTGAGCAAGGGAAGATGGACCGGAGGTCAAAGCTCTATTACGCCTCCCTCCGCAAGTTCGACGAAGCGATCGCCCTTGGGAGGTCCACAGGGTTCCCCGATTTTGAGCTCAAATGCTTGAGGCAAAAGAGCCTGGTGTTCTGGGAGACGGATCGATTGGATCTGTTCCTGTTGATGAGCCAACAAGGGCTGAAGATCTCCGAAGCGATCCATCATGATATTGAAAGAGGGCGGTGTCTGAACAACATCGGGATCGCGTATCACAGGCGGAACGAATTCTCCCTGGCTGTCGAACATCTGGAGAGTGCGCTCGCGTGCGTCCGAGAAAGCGGCGACACGGACACGGAGGCCGAGTGCCTCAGCAACATCGGGATCCTGTACAGGGACCTCGGGAACTACTCCAGGGCCCTCCATTGCTTGACGCAGGCTATAGCCATCGACCTCAAGAGGGGGGATGAGGCGTCTGTTTCCGCGGACCTCGGCAATATCGGCACCGTCTTCTTGAGGAAAGGCCTCGCCGCGAGGGACAAACAGGACCTCCGGCAAGGCCTGGAAGCCCTGAGGAAATCGCTGCAGTTGGCTAGATCAGGAGCAGGCGGACCCGCATCGAACCTTCCTGCGATCAACAATATTGGCATCATCCTCAACGAGCTCGGCCGGCACCAAGAAGCCAGGGACTGTTTCGAATCGGTCCTGAATGAGGCCGGGGGGCGGCTCTCTGTCTTAGAGAAGGGGCATCTCCTCAACAACATCGCCGCGTCTTATCTTAGCGAGCACCGGATCGGAGAAGCCCGCCGCCTCTATGAGAGGTCCTATAGGACCGGGATCGAAAAGACGCTGGAGGACGTTGTCATCGGGGCGAGCTTCGGTCTCGGGCAGTGCTGCGAGCTCGAACATTCTTACGCGGAGGCCCTTGATTTCTATCAAAGGTCGGCCTCGGCTCTGGAGAATATCCGAGACCGGCTGTCTTCGGAGATCCTGACGATCGGCTTCGAGCGCGATAAGCTGGGAGTCTATCAGAATATCATCGACCTCCTGACCTCGGAATACCAAGCCGCCCCTTCACGGGAGTTGATCGAACGTGTCTTCAACACGGTTGAGCGAGCCAAAGCGCGCGCCTTCCTCGAGAATGTCCGTCGCGCCAATGCGGACAACGCGCCGAGCGATCCGCATCGGATCAGGGAGAGGTTGACGGCTCTCTCGCGGAACATCAAAGAACTCGAAAAGAGCCTGGCGCGCCCCGGGCTTCCGCAAGCGGAAAAGAGCCTCATTGATGCCGAATTGGGACATGAAGAGGATGAGTTCCTGCGCTTGATCTATGCCTTGAAAGAGAGCCGTCCGGCCGGAATGGAAGGCGCTTCCAGGAGCGTCTGCGGAGTTCAAGACATCCAACGGCAGGTTCTGGACGACAGGACGATGCTTCTGGAGTATGACCTGGGTGAGAAACGCTCCCTCCTGCTTCTCATCGGGGCTTCGTCCGTCGATCTCTTCGTCCTTCCCGGGAGGGCCGAGATTGAACGGTCGCTCCGTGCCTACCTCAAGATGGTTTCGGAAAGGCCGGCCGATGGCGGGAACGGCTATAAAGCGTCGAAGAGGATCGCCCAAGAACTCTTGCCGTTCCTGGAAAGAAAGGACCTTCGCGGCGTGACTAGGCTGATCGTTGTGCCGGACGGGATCCTCCATTGCCTTCCTTTCGAAACCCTGCGGTTCGACTCGTCGGGCGGGACCAGGTGTCTCATAGAGGATTTCGCCCTGTCGTATTGCCCCTCGGCGTCCTCTTTGTTGACCCTCAAGAACGCGTCAAAGCGCGGTCCGCGGGAGAAGGACCTGCTATTCGTCGGAGCGCCCGTCTATGCCGGCAGGCGCGTTCAGGCCACGGGATCCGTCCCGGGGGAGGATGCCGGGGGAGCTATCCTTGATGGCGGCAGGGGCGCTGTTCTCCCTCCGCTCCCCTTCAGTGGGGAGGAGGCCTGGGAAGTCGCGAAGATGTTCTCCAAGAGCAGGGTGCGGGTCTTGTTGGGCAAGGCGGCCAGCAAAGATGCCGTGAAGGGCATCCCACTCGAGGAATTCAAGATCATCCATCTGGCTTGCCACGGTCTTCTCGACGAGGCTCACCCCTACCGCTCGGCCCTGGCTTTATCACCGAATGACGATCGGGATAATGACGGGTCTCTTCGGATGAGGGAGATCTATGAATTGACGACCAACGCCGACATGGTCGTGCTTTCGGCTTGCCATACCGCCTGGGGCCCCTTGGAACTCGCCGAGGGGCCCATGGGCCTGGCCCGCCCCTTCTTTTTCACCGGCGCCAGGTCTGTTCTTGCCTCGCTATGGACGGTCAACGACAAGGCGGCCGTTCTCTTCATGCGGGAGTTCTACCGCCACCTCCGCGCCGGAAAGGTCTCGACCGAGGCGCTCCGCCTAGCCAAGCTGAGATTTCTCGAAGGTTCGAGGAATCACCCTTTCTTCTGGGCGGGCTTTGTGCTCATCGGTGACCATGAGGTGACGGTATCGGGGCAATGAGCGCCGGGCTCACCGCTTCGAGGCGATCTTGAAGCGGGCCAAGCGCGATTCGCCGATCTTGGCGGAGTCGGAATAGGCCGTGACCATCCAGAAGCAGACAGCCCCCGCCTCATTAGCGAAACGCCGGTCATGGGGGAGACGGATCTGGGTGTCCTTGACGGGGGAACTGGCCCATAGAGGCAGGAGGTCTTCGTCAAAAAGCTCGACGATGTAATACTGGGCCTCCTCGAACGCTTCCCATCGGAAAACCAGTTCCTCGGAAACGGGGAGAGACGATACCGGGGAGACGAGCGCGATGCCTGCCGCGCCGACTCGCTCGGTCTCCGAGATCTCGTTATTCTTCATGACCAGGACGGCTGTGGATATGATCAGGAAAGCGCCGACCGCGACAGCGGCGAATCTCCACAGGGGAAAGGCCGCGTGACGCCTGGCCTGCTGAGGGCCAGCGGCCTCGCTGTCCGCCCCACCAAGGTATTCGCGAAGCGGGAACTTCTGGAGGTCGGAATAGAGCCGGAACTCCTCCCGGCAGGCCGGACATTCGGTCAGGTGATCGATGATCTTCCTTTTCTTCCGAGCGGACACGCCGGGTTCGAAGGAGCCGATGAGCGCCTCGAGCGTCGGGCACCGCCCGCCGACGCTCGCCCCCTTGGAATCGACGTGCGCCTGGAACAGTTCCCTCAGATCCCTATTTGCGGACGTCATGGCTGTCTTCCAGGTCTTTGAGTGATTTCCTCAAGTCGGCAAGACCACGATAGAGCAGATTCCTGGTCCTGTCCAGAGACCAATTCATATAGATCGAGATATCTTGGATGTTGAAATTCAGGAGATAGAGCTTGATGACCTGCCGCCGCGGGCCGGCCAGCCGCTCGACGGCTCTCCCTATGGTCTCCTCGAACATCCGCTTATGCGCGGCGTCGCGACTATAGGACTTCACCACCTCGGCGACGTACTTGCCTTTTTCGTGCCTCAGGAGAGCGCCGTCGCGCCGGACTTTGCGCAGATGATCGATTACCGAAGAATTGATCATTCTCTTCAGGTAAGAGCCGTGATTGAAGACGGCCCTCTGCTCGCGGATCAATTTCCAAAGCTTGATCCTGACGTCCTGGAGAATATCCTCGGGGTCCAAGCCATATCTCTGAAGATTGTATTTCTTCACCTGGATGTTCAAGAACTGAGCGTAGTTCTTGAGGAGCTCCTCGAATTCTTCTTCTCGCTTCTTGCCGTTGAGCTCCATGAGGCATTCCGCAGCCATTGATGGCAGATTCACATTGTATTCATAATGACGCTCGGCGGGCCCTTTTTTTCTCATCGAGAACGAGCCGGCGGTCGCCGACCCGGTATTTTATATAACACGAACACAGTCGATCAGTTCCAAGCGTGAAATGTCCAGAAACAGCCTCCTCCGCTCTTTGAAGGAGATCGCCGTCTACCCGGGGGTGGACGTCCGGACCTGCCACGGGCGGGAGGATCTGAGGAGAATCTGACAAGACCTCGGGGATTCGGTTTGTCGGCGTCACGGCCGCCGTGCCGGGGCGACGGCCGGTGGCGCGAACAGCGGGGCTGGCCATCGGAGGGCCGGGGGGCTATTTCTTCTTGAAGAAGTAGGCGATCTCCCACTCGGCCGTCTCGCGGGCGTCCGAGCCGTGGACGGCGTTGCGCTCGATCGAGAAGCCGTAGGCGCGGCGCAGGGTGCCGGGCTTGGCCTGGGCCGGGTCGGTGGCGCCCATGACCTCGCGCCAGCGGCGGATCGCGTTCTCGGCCTCGAGGACCAGGAGCACGACCGGCCCCGAGGACATGAACTCGCACAGGCTGCCGTAGAAGCCCTTGTCCTTGTGGACGGCGTAGAAGCCCTTGGCCTCGTCCTCGGTCAGGCGGGCGAGCCGCATCTCGGCGATGGTGAAGCCCTCCTCCTCGATGCGCTCGACGATCTTGCCGATGATCCGCTTCTTCGTGGCGTCGGGCTTGATGATGGCCAGGGTCCGGTCCATGGGTCGCTCCTTGCCGGGTTCGAGGCCCTTTTATAACCCGAGCGGGCCGTCCGCGTCAATCTCCGCCGGCGGCCGTTCGGCCCCCGCGAACCGGCGCCGGAGAAGCCCGGCCTTCGATCACTTCGCGGCCAGGAGCTTGGCCGTGAGAGCGGCCGCCTTCTCGAACGCCGCCGCGACGTACTCGTCGAGCTTCTTCAGGGCCCCGGCCTCGTCCCTGACGTGGAGGGCGGCGAACTCCTTCTCGAACCCGGGGCGGCCGGCGATCCAGGCCTTCTCGGCCGGGAAGAGCTCCCTCTCGAGCCGCGCCCGCATCGGCCCGTAGTCCGCCTCGACGGCCCTCTCGAGCTCGAGGACCTTGGTGTTGAGGAGCGCCGCCTTGGCCGCCTTGACCTCGGCGTCCTCGAAATGCGCCTTGTGGAAGGCCTCGTAGTCGTGGGCCGTCGGGCCGAGGCCCGCGCCCTCCGGGAGGGCCGGGACGCCGTAATAGAGAGGCAGGAAGACGGTCGTGTCGGGCTTGCCCATGGCCAGCCATATCGCTGCGGAGAGGGGCGCCGGGCGGGCCCCGCCGAGCGAGGCGACGAAGGCGTTGATGGTCGAGGCCGTGCAGATCGTCCGGAACCGGGTCCTGTTCGGCGACCCCGTCTTGTAGCCGTCCGTGGCGTCGTACTCGGTCCCCTCGTAGTGGTCGCGGAGGACGGCCATGAGGGACTCGGCGGTCACCTTCTTCGCCGGCTTGACGGAGAAGGGGTAGTCGCGGCCGAGCTCCCAGGCCCGGCCGGTGAGCAGGCCCAGGCCCCGCCAGTGGCGCAGGGAGTTGCCGTCGGCGGCCGGCTCCCGGCTCGAGGGCGGCTCGAAGGCCCGCTTGAAGTCGAACGGGCCGTCCCTGGCCTCGTCGTACCAGCCGTTCGTCCGGGCGTACTCGACGAGGTCCGGGCTGCCCATGAAGCTGCCGGGGTCGTCGGGACGGACCGCTCGGATGGTGAAGTGGTTGGGGACGACGGCCGCCTCGTCGTCGGGGACGCGCTGGGCGCACCAGCGACGGCCGCGGAGCAGGGCCAGCACCCAGGCCTCGTCCTTGTCGGCGACCGCGTAGGTCCGGCCGGAGGCCCGGTAGCCGAACCTCTCGACGAGGTCGCCGGCCAGGCGCACGGCGTGGCGCGCCGAGGTCGCCTTCTCGGCGAGGAGCCGGCGGAGCATCCAGCCGATGCCGCCGTCGGTGAGGTCCTCGGCCGCGACCCGCGACGGGCAGCTGTCGGAGGTGACGAGGACGCCGTGCTCGTTGACGAAGCTGTCTGCGTACTCCTGGGTCGTGGCCTCGATCCAGAGGAAGCCGGCGGTCCTGCCGTCGGTTTCGTAGGCCCCGCCCTTGCCCAGGTCGACCTTCACCGGGACGCCGTAGTCGCGGGGGGCGATCTTGCGCAGGTTGACGACGATCGCGCCCCGGTCGTCCTCGTTGTGGGCGACGAGGACCGAGCCGTCGGCGCTGGCGGCCTTGCCGACGAGGACGGTGAAGCACTCGCCGTCATCCGGCTCGGCGGCCGCGGCGGGCGGGGAGGCCGGGGCGGGCGGGGAGGCCGGGGCGGCCGGGCCGCGGCCCGGCCAGGCGGAGCAGAGGGATGCGGCGAGGGCCAAGGCGGCGGCGATGGCGATGGCGGGGACGGTCGGCGGCGTGTCGAGCATGGCGGCCTCCGGGAAGAATGTAATACGGCGCGGCCGCGTTTTCAAGCCGCTCGACGCGCTCGATGCGCGCTTGACGCGCCCGGCGTCAGGCCATAATATGACGCTTCCGTCAAGGAGAGGCGGCCATGAGCGAAAGAACGATCGTCCTGGCCGGGGCCGCGCTGGCGCTGGTCCTGGCGTCGGCGGGCGCTTCCGCCCCGCCCGGGCCCGGGGCTCGGGCCGGGACCGCGGCCGAGGCCGGGGTGACCGCCGTGGTCGGGGCCCGCGTCCTGACCGGGGCCGGGGCCGAATACGGCAACGGCGTCGTCCTCATCGAGGGCGGCCGGATCAAGGCCGTCGGGCCGGCGGCGTCCGTCCCCGTCCCGGCCGGCGCCGAGGTCTTCGACGCGTCCGGCCGCGTCGTCACGCCCGGCCTCGTCGATTCCCACTCCCACCTCGGCCTCGGCCCTTCGGGCGGGGTGACCGAGGACAACGAGATGTCCGACCCGGTGACCCCGGAGCTGCGGATCATAGACTCCATCCATCCCGAGGGCGAAGGGCCCGACGAGCGCCAGTTCCGCCGGGCCCTGGCCGAGGGCGTGACCGCGGTCGCGGCCCGCCCGGGCAGCGGCAACGTCGTCGGCGGCCAGTCGGCCGTGCTCAAGCTGCGCGGCGGCACGGTCGACGACATGGTCATCCTCTTCCCGGCGGACATGAAGATGGCCCTCGGGCGCAAGGGCTTCTACAGCTCCAAGGGCGTGATGCCGACGACCAAGATGGGCGCCGCCTACCTCGTCCGCAAGGCCCTGGTCGAGGCGGCCGAGTACGGCGAGGCCCTGGAGCGGTACGAACGGCGGAAGGCCGGGGACCCCAAGGCGTCGCCGCCGCCCCGCGACCTCGGCAAGGAGGCCATGCTCAAGGTCGTCCGCCGCGAGATCCCGGTCCACATCCACGTCCATTCGTCCGACGACATCATGACCGCGGTCCGGCTGGCCGAGGAGTTCGGCTTTCTGCGGCTGTCGCTCGGGCACGCCGTCGAGGCCTACAAGGTGGCCGGCGAGCTGGCCCGCCGCGGCGTCGCGGTCGTCGTCGGGCCGCAGATGATCGCCTACGACGACCAGGGGCGCCTGGTCAACCTGGCCGGCTACCTGGCCGACAAGGGCGTTCGCGTCGATATCATGACCGACGCCGACGTCGTCCAGGAGTCGTTCCTCCGCTGCCAGGCCGCGATCGCCGTCAAGTACGGGATGGATCCCCGGCGGGCCCTCGAGGCCATCACCCTCAGCCCGGCCCGGACCCTCGGCCTCGAAGCGCGGATCGGCAGCCTCGAGCCCGGCAAGGACGCCGACCTGGTCGTCTTCGACGGCGACCCCTTCGACGTCGCGACCCGGGTCCTGGCGGTCTTCATCGAGGGCCGGCGCGTCTATGAGTATGAGGCGGAGGCCGAAGGAGGCGGGAAATGAGAGCGGCATCATTCGCGGCGCTGGCCGCCGGCCTCGCGCTCGCCGCGGTGACGGGGGCGGCGGCCCCGGACGCGGGCCCGGACAAGGCCCTGGTCATCCGCGGCGGCCGGGTCGTCACGGCGGCCGGGCCGGAGATCGAGAACGGGGCCGTCCTCGTCGAGGGCGGCAAGATCAAGGCGGTCGGCGGGGCCGACGCCGTCGCCGCGCCCCCGGGCGCCGAGGTCGTCGACGCCTCCGGGCGCTGGGTCCTGCCGGGCCTCGTCGAATGCCTCGCCTCGATCGGCCTGGGAGAGCGTTACGAGGCCGGCGAGGGCGAGGAGCTCTCCGATCCGGTTGCGGCCGGCCTGCGCCTCCTCGACGCCCTGGACCCCTTCGACAAGCGTTTCGGGCAGGCGGCGCGGGCCGGGATCACGACGCTCATGGTCGCGCCGGGCCGGGCCAACGTCATCGGCGCCCAGGCCGTCGTCGTCAAGCCGCGCGGGGCCACGGCCGAGGAGATGGCCCTGCCCGGGCCGGCCGGCGTCAAGCTGACCCTGGGCGAGGGCCCGAAGAGCGCGTTCGGCGCCAAGGGCCGGCTGCCCGGGACGCGCATGGGCAGCGCCTTCGTCGTCCGCAAGGCCCTGCTCGAGGCCGCCGAATACGCCCGCAAGCGCCGAGACCACCAGGCCGCGGTCGCGGCGGCCAAGGGCAAGAAGGGCGCGGAGCCGCCGGCGGCGCCGCCCCGCAGGCTCGACCTCGAGCCGCTGGCCGACCTCCTCGACGGCCGCCTGACGGCCTTCATCGAATGCCACCGGGCCGACGACATCCAGACGGCCCTGCGCCTGGTCGACGAGTTCCGTTTCCGGGCCGTGCTCGTCGGGGCGACCGAGGCCTACAAGTCCGCCGGCGAGATCGCCAGGCGGGGGATCCCGGTCGTCGTCGGGGTCATGGGCGTCGGCCCGAAGCGGGTCGAGACCAAGGACGTGAGCCTGGGGAACGCGGCCGCGCTCGTCGCCGCCGGCGTCAAGACGGCCATCGCCGCCGAGGACGCCCTGGGCGTCGGCGCCCAGGAGGAGCTGGCCCTGTCGGCGGCCCTGGCCGTCAAGGGCGGCCTCGACCGGGCCTCCGCCCTGCGGGCCGTGACGCTGACGGCGGCCGAGGTCCTGGGCGTGGCCTCCCGGGTCGGCAGCCTCGAGCCGGGCAAGGACGCCGACATCGTCGTCCTCGACGGCGACCCCTTCTCCTATCGGACCCGGGTCGAGCGCGTCTGGATCGACGGCCGGCCGGTCCGCATGATCGAGCCGCTGAAATAGCCCCTCGCGCCGGCGAAAGGGCCCCCGGCGGGTCGAGCGGGCCGGGGCGGGCTCAGCCGGTGATGACGACGCCGACCTCGACCTCGGGTTGGGCGGCGGCCATGACCCGTCCGACCGACAGGGTGTCGGCCAGGACGCCGAAACCGGCCAGCGACAGGAGGGCGGCCAGCGCGAGGATGGCCAGCTTGGTTCTGATTCTCATGATATTCTCCGCGTTCCGTTGCCTTTCGACCTGATTCACAAACCTATAGACGCCGCCAAGAGCGGGATAGTTTCATTTTTTCGAAAAAAAACGGGATTCGTTCGCGGGGGGAGAACCCGTCCCCGGGCCGCCTGAGCCGGGGCCGGGAAGGGCCTGCCGGCGGCCGAAGCCCGCCCGCGCGCCCGCGGCTCCCCGACGCCGCGCCCGACAGCCGTGGACCTCGGCCAGCGAGGACGGCCGCGGCGGCCCGTGTCATGCCCTTCGTGGCCCTGTCAAAGGCGCCTCCGGCCGCCTCCTTTCGACAGCAGCGTTTCCGAACGGGATGCCTTCTCGTGTCGCCCGCCGGGCCGTAGCCGGGGGGCGCGAGTTGTGCTAGATTGGAAGGGCCGGGAGATCTTCGAACGCCGGGGAGGGGACATGAAACGCCATGACGGGATGACGAGGCGGGAATTCATCGCCGCCGGGGCGGGCCTGGCCGGGGCCGCGGCCTTGGCGCCGCGCGGCTTCGCGGGAGGCGCGGCCGGGCGCCGCCGGGCCTTCCGGGCCTCGGTCAAGTCGCGCGTCGTGCTGGTCAAGACGGAGTCGCGGGCCGAGGGCGTCAACAGGTGCATCGACCTCTTCGGGGCGGACCCGTTCAAGGGCAAGCGCGTCCTGGTCAAGCCCAACTTCAACACCTCCGACGAGTGCCCCGGCTCGACCCACAACGACACGCTCGCCGCCCTCCTCGACCGGATCCGCAGGATGGGGCCCTCGAGTTTGTCCATCGGCGACCGGAGCGGCCCGGAGCCGACCGAACAGGTCTTCGAGAAGAAGGGCATCCCGGCGATCGCCGGCCGGTTCGACGCCAAGCTCCTGAACTTCGACGAGCTCGGCGAGACGGGCTACGTCAAGTTCGACCCGCCGGCCTCCCACTGGAAGGACGGCTTCCTCGTCGCCCGGCCCGTCGTCGCGGCCGAGTCCGTCGTCTCGACCTGCTGCCTCAAGACCCACCAGTTCGGCGGCGTCTTCACGATGTCGCTCAAGAACTCGGTCGGCACCGTGCCGCGCAAGGGGCATTCCTACATGCGCCAGCTCCACGGCTCCGAGAACCAGAGGCGGATGATCGCCGAGATCAACACGGCCTACAGGCCGGCCCTCGTCGTCCTCGACGGCCTGACGGCCTTCGTCGACCAGGGGCCGATGACGGGCCCCCGCAAGGACGCCGGCGTCTTCCTGGCCGGCACGGACCGGGTGGCGATCGACGCCGTGGGCCTGGCCATCCTCAAGGACCTCGGCTCGAACGACGCCATCATGAAGACGCCGGTCTTCGCCCAGGAGCAGATCGCCTGGGCGGCCACGCTCGAGCTGGGGGTCTCGTCGGCGGACGGGATCGAGATCGTGACCGGCGACCCGGCCAGCGAGGCCTATGCCGGGCGCATCCGCGGGATCCTGGCCGCCTGATCGCTATTCCGCGCCGTCGAGGCCGCGGATGAGCTCCTCGACCTTGGACACAAGCTCCCTGTCCCCGATGAACAGCGGCGTCCGCTGGTGGAGCGAGGCCGGCGTGACGTCGAGGATGGGCTTGCGGCCGTTGGAGGCATAGCCGCCGGCCTGCTCGGCGATCAACGCGAGCGGCGCCGCCTCGTAGAGGAGCCGCAGCTTGCCCGACGGGGCCTTGGGGTCCTTCGAGTCGGCCGGGTAGTAGAAGACGCCGCCGGCCAGGAGGTTGCGGTGGAAGTCGGAGACGAGCGTCCCGATGTAGCGGAGCGACAGCCCCTTGACGCCGCCCTCGCGGCCCTGGAGGTACTCCGTGTAGCGCCGGACGCCGAGGCTCCAGTACGTCTGGTAGCCGAGATTGACGCTGAAGTACTTGGGCCTGGGGATCCTGATGTTCGGATGGGAGAGCAGGAACTCGCCGACCGCCGGGTCGAGGGTGAAGCCGTGGACGCCGTGCCCGGCCGTGTAGACGAACATCGTGCTCGTCCCGTAGGCGATGTAGCCCGCGGCGACGAGGTCGCGCCCGGGCTGGAGGAACTCGTCCTCCGTGACCGGCCCTCCGTCCTTCAGGCGGTGGTAGATGCCGAAGATCGTGCCCACGGGCATGTTGAAGTCGACGTTCGAGGAGCCGTCGAGGGGGTCGAAGACGAGCAGATACTTCCCCATGGGGTACTGCGCGGGGATGGGCAGGAACGAGGCGTTCTCCTCGGAGGCCAGGCCGGCCAGGCGGCCGGTGTGGTCGGTCAGGCGCGTGACGGTCAGGTCGGCGAAGCGGTCGAGCTTCATGACCGTCTCGCCCTGGACGTTGACGTCCTCGGTGCGGCCGAGGATCTCGGCCAGCCCGGCCCGGGTCGTCTTGCTGGCGATGACCTTGCCGGCCAGGGCCAGGTCGTAGAGGATGTTGGTCAGGATGCCCGTGGCCTCGGGGTGGACGGCCTGCTCGTCGAGGATGTGCCGCTCGATGGTGATGATGGGGGACGGGTCCGCGTGATCGGGCATGTCGCCTCCTTTTACGGTCCTCGAGTGGTCCCGTGGGGGAGGGGCCAAGGTAACACGGTTCGGCGCCCCGTTCAAGCCCGCGGCTCGCGCTTGCGGCTCGCGCCGTTCGCCCTTGTCTTGGGGCCCGGGGCTCACTTATAATCGGGACGCGCAGAGGTGATCGGTGGGCCAGAGCCGGCGGGCGTTCGTCCTTTCCCTCATCGCGGGGGCCCTCGTCCTCGTCGTCAGCGTCTTCGGGTTCGTCGGCATGCTCGGCCGCCCGGACATCCCCTGGGACGAGCTGGCCCAGCAGACCGGCGTGCCGGCCGAGGACCTGCCCGGCCTCGCCCTCCGCGTCGACGGCTTTCCCGTCGTCAACCGCGACGCCGATTTCAAGTTCGTGGCCGCCCGCCACCGCGTCGGCGACGAAATCGAGTTCGTCTTCGCCAAGAACGGCGGCGAGGTCGCCGCCCGGGCCGCGCTCGAGGCCCACTACGCGGGGGAGGGCTATCCGCTCGTCTTCTTCCTGACCGGGATGTTCGGCTTCGTGGTCGGCTTCGCCGTGTACGTCCTCCGCCGCGTCGACCGCCGGGCCGGCTACTTCTTCTGGTTGTGCCTGGCCTTCTCGGCGGCCGTCATGATCAACGGCGAGTGGTACGGCGTCCAAGGCCGGCCGCTGGCCATCCTGCCCGGGGTGGTCTTCTTCTTCGCCTACACGCTGACGCCCATCGCCTTCCTGAAGTTCGCCCTGACCCTCACGCCCCGCGACCGCCTTCCGGGCGGCCGGGCCCTGTTCTGGCTCTCGATCCTGTTCGGGGCGTCCTTCAGCGCCGCGTTCGCGGCCTCCATCCTCCTGCCGTCGGTCGCCGCCTTCCGGTACAAAGGCTACTTCCGGTTCTTCCGGGTCTGGTTCATCGTCCTGCTCGTCGCCGGGACCGCTCTCCTGGCCCGGGCCTTCCGGACGGCGCCCAGCCGGGTCCGGCGCGGCCAGATCCGCTGGGTCCTCGCCGGGGTCCTGGGCGGGCTCGGCCCCTTCCTCTTCCTCTACCAGCTGCCGCGGGCCCTCGGCGCCGCGACCGTCCTCGGCGAGGAGGCGGCCAGCGCCTTCTTCGTCCTCCTGCCGCTGGCCCTGGCCCTGGCCATCTTCAAGTACCGGCTCCTCGACGTCCCGGCCTTCGCCAACAAGAGCGTCGTCTACGCCCTGCTGACCGCCGTCACGGTCGGCGTGTACATGCTGGCGGTCGAGGCCATGAAGCCTCTCTTCGCGGTCCTCACCGGGGCCGGGCGCAAGTGGCTGCCGGCGGGCGCCGCCTTCATCGCCGCGCTGGCCTTCGCCCCGGCCCGGGCCTGGATCCAGAAGCTCGTCGACCGGGCCTTCTACCGCCGGGGCTACAACGAGCGCCGGGCCCTGCGCGCCTTCGCCGAGCGGGCCGGGAAGGCCTGGAGCGCCGGCGACGTCCTGGCCGTCTTCGGCGACGTCCTGGCCGAGACGCTCCCCGTCGAGCGCGTCGGCGCGTTCGTGCCCTCGCCCGGCCGCGACCCGTCCGGGGCCGCCCTCCGGGCCGGGCTCGACGACGAGGCCGCGGCCGCGCTCCTGGCCGCCCCGGCCGGGTCCCCGGCGCCGCTCTCCCGGGTTCGGCTCGAGCGCCTGGGATTCGAGGTCGCCCTGCCGCTCGCGGTCGGCGAGGGCGCTCCGCACGCGTGGCTCTTCGTCGGCCCGAAGCGCTCGGGCCTGCCCTTCACCGCCGAGGACCGGACCCTCCTCGAGGCCCTGGCCGCCGAGGCCGCCGAGGCCTTCCGCCGGGTCCGCCTCCAGGAGGAGGTCGTTTACGAACGGGCCTCGCGGGAGAAGGCCGAGGAGCTGGGGCGGATGAAGACCGAGTTCATCTCGACCGTCTCGCACGAGCTGAAGACGCCCATGACCTCCCTGCGGTCGATCTCGGAGCTCCTCAAGTCGGGCAAGGTGGCCGATCCCGAGCGCCGCGGGCGCCTGCTCGAGCTGATGGCCGGGGAGTGCGGCCGCCTCGGCCGCTATCTCCACAACGTCCTCGACTTCGGGCGCATCGAGCAGGACGCCAAGAGCTACGACATCCGCGAGACCGACCTCGTTCCCGTCGTCGCCGGGGTCGTCGAGATCGTCCGCCCGGCGGCGGCCGAGGAGGGGCTCGCGCTCGTCGTCTCCCTGCCCTACGGACCGGTCCCGGTCGAGGCCGACGCCGTTCGCCAGGCCGTGTTCAACCTCGTCGACAACGCCTTCAAGTACTCCACCCCCCCGAAGCGCGTCGCCGTGAGCCTGGCCCCGACGGCGGCCGGGGCGGAGATCGCCGTGAGCGACAGCGGCATCGGCGTCGCGCCGGCCGAGCGCGAGCGGCTCTTCGACGCCTTCTTCCGCGGCGCCGAGGCCCGGCGCCTCGACCTGCGGGGCGTCGGCCTGGGCCTGATGATCGTCAAGCACGTCATGGACGCCCACGGCGGCGAGGTGGCCGTCTCAGGCGAGCCCGGCCGCGGCGCGACCTTCACGCTGAGATTCCCGAGGAGGCGAGCGGCATGAAAAAGGTCCTCATCATCGACGACGACCGGGTCCTGCGGTCGGCGCTGGCCGCGGCCCTGGCGGCGGAAGGCTACGGGGTGGCCGAGGCGCGGGACGGCCGGGAGGGCCTGGACAAGGCCCTCAAGGGGGGCTACGACCTCGTCGTCATCGATGTCGTCATGCCCTCGCTGACCGGGTTCGACGTCGTCCGCAAGCTCCGGGAGGCCGGCCGGCAGATCCCGCTGATCGTCACCTCCGGCAAGAAGAAGAAGGAGGTCGATAAGGTCCTCGGGCTCGAGCTCGGCGGGGACGACTACCTGACCAAGCCCTTCGGCATGGCCGAGTTCATCGCCCGGGTCCACGCCGTGCTGCGGCGGTCGCGGCCGGAGACCGTCGAGATCGACGACGTCGCCTTCGGGGACGTGGCCGTCGATTTCCGGTCCAAGACCGCGGTCAAAGGCGGGCGTGAGCTCCGCCTGACGGCCATGGAGCTCTCCCTGCTGCGCCTCCTGGCCGCCCACGCGGGCCAGGCCGTTTCGCGCCAGGCCATCCTCGAAAAGGTCTGGGGCTTCGAGAAGTTCCCGACGACCCGGACGATCGACACGTTCATGTACAACCTGAGGCGAAAGATCGAGGACGAGCCGTCCGCGCCGAAACACCTCCTGACGGTGCCCCGGCTGGGCTACAAGTTCCAGCGCTAGCGTCGTCCCCGCGGCTCAGCGGGCGGCGCCTCTCGGGTCGAGGATCGTCGCGATCTGGTCGACGAGGTCCTGGACGTGGTTCCGGGCCGTGTCAGCGCGCGGCCAGGCGCCTGCGGGCGTCGGCGAGCTCGGGGTGGGACGGGTCGGCGTCCTTCCAACCCTCGAGGAACTTCGCGTATTCGGCGCGGGCCGCGGCGCGGTCGCCCTTCTCTTCGAGGACGCGGCCGAGGCGGTAATGATAGAGCGGCGACATCAGGTAGCGGACCTGGTTCGCCGGATCGACGGTCAGGAGCTTGCGGTACTCGGCGGCGGCCCGGTCGAGATCGCCCTTCTTCCAATAGGCCCGGGCCAGGACGTCCTTGAGGAAGGGTTGATTGTAGGACGAGATGTCCCCGATGCGGGCCGTGATGATGGCGCGCGGGGTCGCGCCTTCCGCCGCGGCGATCGCGTCGTCGACGCGGCCCGCGGCCAACGATGCCTCCGCCTTGGCCAGGGCCATTTGGAGGAACACGTCGTCGTTCGCCACCGGGTCCAGGGCGGCGACGAGCGGTTCCGCCCCCGCCAGAGTGGCCAGGGCCGCCTCGGGCCGGCCGCGCGCGATCTCCAGCCGGGAGCTCAAGACGGCCTTCATGGCCCCGGTCATGGCGCCGCGGGCGGGGTTGCGCTTGACATTGAGGGCGACGAAAGCGTCCAGAGACCGCTGGGCTTCGTCGAACCGGCCCAGGTCGAGATAAACGAGCGACAGCATCCAGTTCGTGACCATGAGACCGAAGGTGTCCCCGTTCCGCTCGGATTGGGCCTTCAGCCCCTCGACCACCGCCGGGGTCCGGTCCCATTGGCCCAGGAAATCGCGGATGTACGCCCGCAGCCAGACCGCTATCCACTTGGCCGACGCGGTTGGGGCCCGGGCGACCAGCTCGTCGATGCAGCGCAGGGTCTCCGGGTAGTTCTCCTGAAGGGCGTAGACATAGGCCAGGCTGCCCCAGGACAGATAGAAATCGGGGTGGGCGGCCAGGACCTCTTTGTACTTGGCGATGGAATCCTCGAGCCGGCCCGTGCGCATATACATCTCGGCGATCGAATCTTGAGGGTTGGGGTCGCCCGGATTCGCCGCCGCGTAGCGTTCGAGATAGGGGATGGCCTTGGCCGCTTCGCCCATCTTGAGGCAGGCGTAGGCCGCTTCGTTGAGCGCCAAGCCGAAATCGGGGGCCAGGGCGAGCGCCTTCTCGAAGTTCGCCAAGGCCTGGGGATAGAGCTTGGCGACGCTATAGGACAGACCCAGCTCTTGATAAGCGTCCTTCTCGCCGGGATACTTGGCCACCAGTCCCTCGAGGATGCGCCTCTTCTCCGCGCCGTCGCGCTTAATCACCGAGGCGTAGGACGCTTCGATGTAGAGGCGCTCCTTTTCGCTGGCCCGGAAGGAGAACCGGCGGGCCTTTTCGAGGGCCTCTTCCTGGGCCGTCCTGTCGCCGAGCTCGATGTGGGCCTTGGCCAGATAAAGGTAGGCGACGGCGAATTGCGGATCGAGGGAGACCGCCTTTTCGAGCGAGCGCAAGGCGTCGGCGGCGAAGAACCTCTCGAGCTCGTCGCGGCCGCGGAGGTAGGCCCGGTAGGCTTCGAGGGAGGAGGTCGTGACGTCAATGATCTTCGGCGGGGCCTTCTCGATCTTCAGGGCCTCGAGGCCCCGGCCGCGGCAGATGGCCCGGCTGATCGCGTCGATCTGGGTCTTGAGGATGCTGGCCGGCCCCTCGCCGCGGGCCTGGGTCGTCTTGAGGGCGCGCTTGGTCGCCGCCTCGAAGACCTTGACGTCGGTGACAAAGGCGTCGCCGGCCTTGGTGTAGAAACCGACGGCCAGCGTCTCGATCCCGGCCCGCCGGCAGACCTCGAAGCCGGCCTCGTCGTCGAGCGCGGCCGAGGCATCCTTGCCGGCCTGACGCAGAAGGTCCTTCAGCTCCTGCCAGGTGGTGACGCGGAAGCGGCCCGACTGCTCGAGGCTGGTGATGAGGAGGTTGGGGATGGCCTCCTGAAGATAATCGAAGGCCGCGTCTCCGGTCTGGTTCTTGAAGCCCAAGACGGCGATCGTGCGCTTGGCCGATGACCCTCGGGGCAGGACCAGCCAGAGGCCCAGGGCGGCGACCGCGGCGAGCCCGAGGGCCGCCGGGATCCAGACCTTCTTCGAGGGAAGGCGGACCGTGACCGATCTTGACGTCGTCGGCTTGCGAAGGGGCAGGGGAGTGACCGTGCTCGGCAGGGCCGACTCGATCCCCGCCAGGTCGTCCGAGAGCGCGTCCGCGCCGTCGGGCCTCTTTTCGGGCGATTTATCGAGGCACCGCAGGACGAGGCGGGCGAGGCCCTCCGGGACCTGGGGATTGAGGGTCCTCGGATCGGGCGGCGCTTCGCTCTTCTGCTTGACGGCGACGCTGAGCGGCGTTTCGCCCTCGAAGGGCAGCCGGCCGGTCAACATCTCGAAGAGGACGATGCCGAGCGAGTAGAGGTCGGAGCGCGGCCCGGCCTCCTTGCCGTCGACCTGCTCCGGCGACATGTACTCGGGCGTGCCGACGAGGATGTTGCCGCCGGTGATGCCCTTGCCCTTGACCGAGCGGGCGATGCCGAAGTCCATGATCCGGGCGTTGCCGTCCCGGTCGATCATGATGTTCTGCGGTTTCAGGTCGCGGTGGACGACGCCGACGCGGTGGGCCTCGGCGAGGCCCGCGCACACCTCGCGGGCGAGGCTGGCGGCCTTGCCGACGGGCAGGGCGCCGATGCGGTGGATGAGGCTCTTGAGGTCCTCGCCGGGCACGTACTCCATGGTGATGAAGTAGGTCGAGCCCTCGCGGCCGAGGTCGTGCATGCGGCAGACGTTCCTGTGGGAGATCGTCCGGGCCAGCCGCAGCTCGCCGCGGAAGCGCTCGATCGTCCGCTCGTCGGAGGCGACCTCGGGATTGATCAGCTTGAGGGCCAGCTTCTCCCTGACCTCGGTGTCGTAGACCTTGTAGACGCGGCCCATGCCGCCCTTGCCGAGGTCCTCGATGACTTGGTAGCGGCCGGCGAAGGTCTCGCCCGGCGTGAGCTCGCGGACGGGAGGGGCGGCCATCACCAGGGTCGAGGACTGGCCCGGCCCGGTCCCGGCGGCGAGCGGGGCGCCGCAGCGGCCGCAGAACATCGTGTCTTTTGGATTGTCGGCCTGGCAGCGGGGACAGCGCATGGCTTCGGGCCCTCTCTCTTGGAGCGGAGCATATCGCCAACGGCGCGGCGTGTCAACGCGGGCGCCGGGAGGGCGCCAAGCGGGCGGGCGGGACGTCGCGCCCCCCGTTGCGCCCGGGGCGCGGACGGGCGATAATGCGGGCGATGAGAAAGTGGCTCCTGCTCCTCCTGGCGATCGCGATCCTCTTCGCCCTGCCGAAGCTCAACACGCGCGGCCGGCGGGACCGCTTCCCGCTGCTGAAGCGCATCGACGCCGCGGTCACCGTCGCCGTGGCGGTCCTTCTCGCGATCTACCTGTACGCGTTCCTCCGCTGGCTCCTCTCGCGTTAGGGCGGCGCCGGGCCGTCGGCGCTTCGATCTTCCCGGGGCCGGTCCGGGCGGCGGGGGGGCTCTCGTCCATGTCGAGGCCCTCCGGCCCGCCCGGAATGGGGAGGTCACTTCAGGGGCAGAGATTCGAGGCGCCTGAGGGCCAGAGAGGCGGCCGGCGGCGCGGCGGCCGTCTGGTCGATGCCGAACACCGAGACCGAGACGTAGCCGTTGCGCACGGCCCAGATGTCGGTCGCCTCGCCGGCCGGCTCGAGGTGGCGCCAGCCGGGCAGGTATTCGGTCCGGCCGCCGGGCGACGCCGCCTTCTCGAAGAAATCGACCGGGGCCCGCGTGTCCTGCCGCGTGATGCGCAGGCCGCGAAGACGGTCGAGCGGGAGCGGCGGGACGTTGACGTTGAGGAACGCGCCCGGGGCGATGCCGTCCCGGCCGAGGGCCCGGACGATCGCGGCCGTGACCGCGGCGGCCGTCCCGTAATCCTCGCCCCGTCCCCGGGCCAGGTTGACGGCGAGCGCCGGGAGGCCGAGGAAGGCCGCCTCGCGGGCGGCCCCGACCGTGGCCGAATAGAAGGTGACCGCGCCCAGGTTCTCCCCGGCGTTGATGCCCGAGACGACGATGTCCGGCCTCGAGGGGAGGAGCGCCTCGACGGCCAGGCGGACGCAGGTGGCCGGCAGGGCGTCGATGGCGATCCAGCGGGCCCCCTCCCGGACGCTCTCCCGGACGGCGATGGGCCGGTCCGAGGTGACGCCGTGGCTCGCGCCCGAACGGCCCCTGTCGGGAGCGGCCACGGTCACCGTCCCCAGGGGGCGGAGGGCCTCGGCCAAGGCCTTGATCCCCGCGGCGTCGATGCCGTCGTCGTTCGTGACCAGGATCGCGAGCGGCCCCGCGGCCGGGGCGGGCGACCGCGGCCCGCAGGCCGCCGCGGCGACGGCGAGGGCCAGGAGGACGAACTCACACCGACGCCGTCGAGGTCCCATGGCCCGCTCCTTCGACGTCCCTTCGCTCTGCACACGAGGTGTGCAAACCATCAAAACTCCGCGCCCGACAATTCTTTAGGGACGCCGCGTCCGAGCTTTTCCACAGGGTTATGCACAAACACTGTGGAAATATCGTGTTCATTTCCTGTTCTTCACGTAGGTGTCGAACCACTCGAACATCTCGGCCAGGACGTCGAGGACCGACTCGCGGGCCGAGTAGCCGTGGCTCTCGTAGGGCAGATAGACGAAGCGGGCCGTCGCGCCGAAGCCCTTGAGCGCGGCGAAGAGGCGCTCGGACTGGACGGGGAAGGTGCCCGAATTGTTGTCGGCCATGCCGTGGATCATCAAGAGCGGCGTCTTGATCCTGTCGGCGAACATGAACGGCGACATCTTGACGTAGGTGTCGCGGGCCTCCCAGAGGGTCCGCCGCTCGCTCTGGAACCCGAACGGGGTCAGGGTCCGGTTGTAGGCCCCGCTCCGGGCGATGCCGGCCGCGAACAGGTCGCAGTGGGCCAGCAGGTTGGCGGTCATGAACGCGCCGTAGCTGTGGCCCCCGACGCCGACCCGCTTGGGGTCGCCGACGCCCATCTCGTCGAGCTTGCGGATGGCCGCCTCGGCGTTGGAGACGATCTGCTGGACGAAGGTGTCGTTGACGGTCTCGGGGGACCCGACGACGGGCATCTCGGCGTTGTCGAGGACGGCGTAGCCCTGGGTGACGAAGAGGAGCTGGGAGGTCCCCCGGTAGAAGGTGAACCGGTTGACCGAGCCCCGGACCTGCCCGGCCACGTCCGCCGAGTCGTACTCCATGGGGTAGGCCCAGACGACGACCGGGAGGCGGGTCCCTTCCTTGTAGCCCGGCGGAAGGTAGAGGGTGCCGCTGAGCTCGAGGCCGTCGGCCCGCTTGTAGGTGATCCGCTCCTTCTTGATGCCGGTCAGCTGGGGCGCCGGGTCCTTGAAATCGGTCAAGGCCGTCCGCTTCTTCGTCTTGAGGTCGTAGAAATAATAGTTCGGCGGCTCGGCCTTCGTCTCATAGCTGGTGACGAGCTTCGTCCGCGAGGCGCCGGCGAAATCGACGAACGTCTCGTAGGCCGGGTCCTGGCACTGCCAGAGCCGCTCGACCTTCATCGTCTTGAGGTTCATCCGGTCGAGGAAGGGGTGGTCGCCCTGCGGGGACGAGCCCGCGCCGGAGAGATAGATCCAGTCCTTGTCCTGCAGGATGACCCGCTCGCCGGTCTCGAGGCGGGTCGTGACCGGCCGTCCGGGGTTGTTGTAGCTGTCCCGCGCGCTCAGGTCCCAGACCTTGACCGGCGCGGCTCCCGGCTTGGCCAGATCGACCAGGAAGGTCGTCCTCCAGCTCCGCTTCCACTCGCTCTGGGACGCCAGGACCTTGCCGGGCACGGCGAAGTACTGAAGGCCGGCGGCCCGCTCCTTGAGCTTGAGGATCTCCGCCGGCTCGCCCGCGAAGGGGGCGTCGAGGGCCAGGTAGCGGTCGCGGAAGGGCGCCTCCTTCTTCGGGTCGCCCTCGTCGAGGGCCTCGGTCCAAATGAGCGTCGCCGGCTTGTGCGTCATCCAGCCGACGTTGCGCGGGCCCGTGGGGACGCCGTTGATGGGGACGTTCTCCCCGGTCGGAAGGTCGGCGAGGATCTTGACCAGCCCGCCGTCCATGTCCCAGACCTCCGTCGAGTGGGCGAAGCCGTTGGCCGGGAGGGCGTAGGAGTAGGGCCGCTTGATCCGGCTGACGAGCAGATACGACATGTCGGGCGAGACCGAGAGGTCGTCGTAGACGCCGGGCCGGCCGACCTTGCGGACCTCGCCGGTCGCCGGGTCGACGAAGGCCGGCTGGGAGGTCGCGTAGTGGTCGAAGAGGACCTCGTCGAAGGCGCTCTTGAGCAGGTCCTGGTAGGTGGCCACCTTGGCCTCCCGGCCGCCCGAGACCTGGACCTCCGGGCCGACCGGGACGCGCGGCGCGGCGGGGGCCGGGCCCCGGCCGTCGGGGACGAGCGTGACGAGGATGCGGCGGCTGTCCGGCGTCCAGTCCGCCCCGCCGAGCACGGCGTTCACGACCGCCGGGGTCAGGGCCTTGGCCATCGCCGTCCCGACGTCGACGACCCAGAGCTCGACGCCGCCCTCGACGTAGCGCAGCAGGGCGATGCGCGACCCGTCCGGCGACCAGGCCGGGCCGCCCATGCCGCCCGAGAACTTGAAGCCGTCCGGCAGGGCCACCCGGCGCAGCGCGCCGGTCTTCATGTCCTTGAGCGACAGGCCGGTCGAGAAGCTCAGGACCTGGCGGCTGTTGAACGAGGGCGTGATGCGCATCCCGGCGATGCGGAGGATGGGCTCGGAGAGGTAGGCGATCGTCGGCATCGACTCGCGCTCGACCAGGGCCATCGTGTCGCCGGCCGGGCTCACGGAGACCGCGGGCGTCGGCGGCGCGTCGACGATGTCGACGACCTCCTTCGGCGGCACCTTGTAGGGCTCTTGGGCGTGAACGGCGGGGATGACGAGGAGCGCGACGGCGCAGAGCGCGGCCAGACGGGTCAGGAAGGTTTTCATGGCATCTCCTTCGGCGGTTTGAAGGCGCATGGCCGGGAAGGCCCATTTTAATCCAAAAAGGGTTTTTTCAAAACCGGCTTTTTCTTTTATAATGCCCGTGCCCGGCGCCACGTCCCGGGCAGCGTTCCGATGAACCGGCCCGATCCGACCCCGCTCCGCCTGTCCGTCGTCGTCCCCTCCTACAACAAGGAAGCGCGGATCGCCGCCGCGCTCGAGGCGGTCGCCGCCTTTCTCGCGGCCAAGCCGTTCGCCTCGGAGATCGTGGCCGTCGACGACGGGAGCTCCGACCGGACGGCCGCGGCGGCCCGCTCGACCCGGACCGGGCCGGTCGGCCTGAAGGTCCTCCGCCTGGAGACGAACCGGGGCAAGGGGGCCGCGGTCCGCGAGGGCGTGCTCGCGGCGGCGGGGGAGACCGTCCTCTTCATGGACGACGACCTGGCGACGTCCATCGAGGAGCTCGACAAGGTCCTGGCCGCGATCGAGGCCGGGGCCGACGTCGTCATCGGCTCGCGGGCCCTCCCGGACTCGACGATCAAGGTCCGCCAGCGCCGGCCGCGCGAGCTCATGGGCAAGGCCTTCAACGTCCTCGTCCGGCTGTTCGTCCTGCGGGGCTACCGCGACACCCAGTGCGGTTTCAAGGGCTTCCGGCGCGAGGCGGCCCGGGCGGTCTTCACCCGCCTGCGGACGGCGGGCTTCGGCTTCGACGTCGAGGTCCTGGTCCTCTGCCGCGAGCTGGGCTACCTCGTCGTCGAGATCCCGATCACGTGGCGCGACGCCCGGCCCAGCCGGCTTCGGCTCGTCAAGGGCTCCTGGGGCATGCTCAAGGACCTCTGGCGCATCCGGCGGCAGGTCCGGCGCGAACGGACACGCGGGCGACACTGAAGGAAAACGGGAAGGGGACGGGGGGCCGATCAGCGCTTTTTGGGCGCGGCCTGGTAGATGTTCGCGCTGACCTCCGTCACCGTGAAAAGGATCCTGTCCGCTGCCACCGCGACCGCGCCGTTGCCCATCGGGAAATTGAGCATGAACCTGGAGCTCGGAGAGACATAGACCTCGCGCTCCGCGCCGACGGGCCTCTTCGTCCGGACGTCGAGCTCCCTGGCCACGAGCGCCGTCCGCCCCGTGCTCTCGGACAGGTAATAGAGCCAGCGGCCGTTGGGCGACCAGGCCGGCGAGCCGAGATAATGGTCCGCCACGGAGAGCGTCACGGGCTCCCTGGCGTCGTCCGCGGGCCCGTCGACGGGAGAAACGCGCAGCGTCACCCGGCCGTCCGGCCCACCACCGAGCCAGGCCAGCCATCTCCCGTCCGGGGACAGGCTCGATCGGCCCATCGTTTCCCCGCCGGGATCGAGGAGCAGAACGGCCTTGCCCGTCGTCAGGTCCAGTTTCTCGAGCCGCCCGGACGCCCCCTTGATCACGGCGGCGTCGTTGCCGGGGAAGAAGTCGACGAGCGTGCTCCCCTCGCAGACCTCGCGGCCGGCCGAAGCTCCCGGCTCGAGAACGAAGGTCTTCAACTTCCCCTCGACCCACTCCCGATAGGCCAGGCGCGAGCCGTCCGGGCTCAGGACGGCGCCGTCCAGATTGATGCTCCGCATCGGGATCGACGTCTCGCGTCCCGTCCGCAGATCCTTGAGGCGGACCTCGATCTTGGCCGCTTGGACGCCGCCGAAGGCGATGAACGCGGCCTTCGATCCGTCGCGGGATATGGCGGGCGAGAACTTCTGCATCAGGTCCTGCGTCAGCCTCTCCGGGCTTCCGGAGGCCGTGCCGTCGTCGGACTTGGCGGCGATGCCCCACGTGCTGATCGAGGCCGTCATCTCCGTGAAGACGACCCGGCCGTCGCGGGTGACCGACGCGTAGATCTTCATGCCGGGGCCGGTGGTGATCGGCACGGCCGGCCCCTTGATCGCGAAGGAGCGGGGATCGATGCGGGTCCGGAACAGGTTCACGCCTTCGATGGTCGTCCCCGAGGCGAAATAGACGTCGTCGCCCAACCACCCCACCGGGTAGTGGACGATGCTCAGGTCCAGGTTGTCGACAGCCCGGGTGCGCACCGGTTGGCCCGGGCCGACCGGCGCGACCCACCAGTCGCTCGATCCCGGGTCGTCGACGCGGCGGCCGCGGAAAATGACGTGGCCGGAATCGGGGGACCAGAGGAGGGGGCCGCCCTGTCCGATATACGTCGGGCAGAGCTCGGGATGGAACGGCCGGGCTTCCCCGCCCGTGGCCGGGACCAGGTAGAGCCTGTAGAGGGGGCCTTCGAGGGAAGGCGGGACGACGACGAAGACGATCCACCGGCCGTCGAGCGAGAACTTGGGGACGGAGCCCTTGGCGTGGATCCGTCGGGCTTCGCCGCCCAGCGCATCGACGAGATAGAGCCCGCCACCGTCGCGCTCGGACCGGAAGACGATCTGGGAGCCGTCGGGGGAGAACGAAGGGAACCAGTCGGTGGCCGGGTGATCGGTCAAGAGGCGCGGCTGGCCTCCGGAGAGATGCCTGACCCAGATGTCCAGGTCCTTTCCATCCTCCCGGTCGGAGGCGTAGGCCATGAAGCTCCCGTCGGTCGGCAACGTCGGGAACCCCGTGAAGCCGGAATCGAAGGTCAGCGGCGTGATCTCGTACTCCACCGGGCCGGCGGGCTTGAGCACGACGAATCTCAGGACGAGAGCCGCGGCGGCGACAACGCCCGCGGCCACGACCAGGGGCATGAAAAGCCTGCGCTTGCCGCGTCCGGCCGGAGCGGCGGCTTGGAGCTTCCCCGATTCCGAGTCCTCCTTGAGGTCCTGGAGGGCGACCTTGAGGTCGGACATCGTTTGCCAGCGGCGCTGCGGATCCTTGCGGAGACAGCGCGCGAGGATGCGCTCGAGCTCGGCCGGAACGGCTTCGCTGACGGCCGACGCGGGCTTGGGTTCTTCATTGAGGACGGCGGCCAGCGTTTTCATCTGGCTGTCCCGGCCGAAGGCCCGCCGACCCGTGAGCATCTCGTAAAGGACCGCGCCGAAGGAGAAGATGTCCGATCGGGCGTCGACCTTCTTTCCTTCCGCCTGTTCGGGGGACATGTAGGCGGCCGTGCCGACGATGTAGCCCTCCTCCGTCCGCGGCCTCTCCTCGCGTCCCAGGGTCATGGTCGGGCCACCTTCTCCGCCGGGGACCTCTTCGGTGAGCTTGGCCAAGCCGAAGTCGAGGATCTTGACCAGGCCGTCGGCCGTGACCATGACGTTCGTCGGCTTGATGTCCCGGTGGATGATCCCCGCGGCGTGGGCCTTGGCCAGCCCGTCGGCGATCTGGACCGCGAGGCCGAGGGCGTCGTTGAGCTTGAGCCCCTTGCGCCCGACGAGCTCGTCGAGGGACTTCCCCTCGAGGAGCTCCATGACGATGAAGTCCAGGCCCCGGTCGGAGGCGATGTCGTGGATGACGACGATGTTCGAGTGGCGGAGGGCCGAGGCGGCCTTGGCTTCCTGAACGAAGCGGCTCTTGCGCTCCGCGTCCGCGACCTTGTCCGCCGGCAGGACCTTGACCGCGACGGGCCGGTCGAGGTGAGTATCGATCGCCTTATAGACGGCGCCCATGCCGCCCTCGCCGATCTTCTCCAGGATCCGGTAATGTAAAAGCGTTTGTCCGGTCAGACCGAGAGGAGCCATTTTCCCCAGCCCTGTCATCCCCTTATAGTCCTGCCGTAACGAAAAAGTCAATCCTGCCGGGATCTGCCCTTCCTTCCGGGCCCCTCGAGGGGGGGGGATTTCACCGGGGGATTCACCCCCAGGGGTGATTGCCCCTGCCGCCGCCCCCCTCCAGAATGGCGGGGAGCCGGGGCCCTCGCCCCGGCTCGGAGCGCCCATGAGGGAAAGAAGGAAATACCGCCGGTTCCAGCAGTGGAACAAGGCCATCATCAACTCCGCCTCCGGCGGGCAGGGCGTCCTGCCCCGCTGTCCCGTCGATGCCATGGCCTGGGACCTGTCGCTCGGCGGGGCCCGCATCCAGTGCGAGGAGCCCTTCCCGGTCGGCGCGGTCGTCCGCCTCCACCTCGAGCTCGTCCGCTCCCGCGAGTTCATCGGCGTCGACGCCGCCGTCCGCTGGGCCCGTTGGAACGAGGAGCAGAGGGTCCACGAGTTCGGCGTCGAGTTCCAGGATTGCACGGAATCGACGCTCCAAGCCATCATCCGGAACCTCTATCACGACGCCGAGGCCAAGGACAAGGAGGCCCCGCCGGCCGCCGAGGCCGCTAAATCCGCGCTCGAGCGTTCGGGGAGACCATGAGCGTCGAGCCCGGGTCCGTCCAGCGCCGCAAGGACAGGCGCGTCAAGCAGTGGAACAAGGCCATCCTCAGGGTCGGCGGAGACAGCCACGGCTCGAACGGGGCCTCCGCCGCGGAGGCCTACACCTACGACCTGTCGCTCGGCGGGGCCCGGCTCCATTCCTCGGCGTGCCTGGCGGTCGGGACCCGCGTCAGCCTGCGGCTCGAGCTGCTCCGCAGCGGCGAGACCGTCGCCATCGACGGCCTGGTCAAGTGGGTCCGGCCGAGCGAGGCCGACGGCGTCTACGAGATGGGCGTCGCGTTCGAGCACTCCTCCTCGTCGAGCATCTTGAGCCTGATCAGGAACCTCCACGACAACAGCCGAAAGGACAGCCCATGACGCGCGCACCGAAGCCCTCCGAGCGCCGCAAGGACAGGCGCATCAAGCAGTGGAACAAGACGACGGTCACGCCCCTCGAGGGTGGCCTGGGCCTGCGGGGCGCCGCCGAGAGCCAGGCCTTCACCTACGACCTGTCGCTCTGCGGGGCCCAGGTCCACGCGCCGGACGCCTTCGCCGTCGGCACGGCCGTCCGCCTCCGCATCCTCCTGGCCCGGACGATGGACAGCGTCAAGCTCGAGGGGCGGGTCGTATGGGTCAAGCGTCACCCCCAGGAGAGCGGGTACCAGATGGGCGTCGAGTTCTTCCACGAGACCCCGCAGGGCTTCCTGACCCTGATGAAGGAGCTGTTCGACGGCTCCCCGGCCGCGGCGGCGAAGGGCGGCCCCGCGGCCGTCAGCCGACACGGGTAGTCTTGATCCGTCCCGTGATCGCCACCGTGATCCTGTAGCTTCCCCGGGAATTCGACACCGTGACGGTGGCCATGTTCGAGACCGTGCCCTGGGGATGGAAGACGGGCGCGTTGTTGGCCCGGACGGCGACGCCCTCGAGGACGCTCCGCCGGGCGGTCCGCCAGGCCGACGCGGCCGCGTCGTAGCGCTCCAGGACGAAGCCCGACGGGAGGAAGCGGACCCGGACGGGTTCGCCGGACATGACGGCCTGGAAACGGGCCTGGCCGAGCCCCGACGTCACCTCCCAGGCCCCCGACCGCAGCCGGAGCCTCGGCCCGAGCCGCCCGACCGCCTGCGCCCCGCCGAGGACGAGCAGGCCCGAGATGGCGAGGGCCGTGACGGCCTCGACGAGCGTGAAGCCCGGGCGGCGTCCGGCCATTCAATACTCCTTCCAGGCCAGGACCTTGAGCGAGAAGACCGCGAGCAGGGGCGCGGCCGTGACGGGGGCGTTGGCCGGGAATTCCCCGGCCGCGGCCCGGTCGTCGCGGACGAGGGCCAGCCGGTTCCCGTTGCCCTCGAACGCGTCGGCGTGCAGGGCGCCCAGGAGCTCGATCGTTTTTCCTTCGCCGTCGATCCGGAAGCCGCCGGCGGCCGCCGTCAGGGAGCCCTGGATCTTCAGGTCGGCCGGCGCGCCTTCGGCCACGACGATGCCGCCCTCGACCGCGGCCCCCGAGACGAGGTCCCGGCCGGCCGCGTAGATGACGAGCTGGGCCTCGCCGCCCTTGGCGTAGGGGACGCCGTCCCGCCACCGGACGCCCTCGAGGACGAGGTCGGAGGAGATGGTCACCCGGTCGGCCGAGACGATGGTCAGGTCGACGCAGCCGAGGACGGCGGGCGTTTCGCCGCCGAAGGCGAGCTCGACCCGGCCGTCCGGGCCGACGGCGCCGCCGCCGAGCGAGGCGACGGCGCCGTTGACGAGGATGATCGGCAGGGGGACGAGGTCGTAGCCGAAACTCCCATCGGGGGTCTCGAACACCGTCCGGCCCCTGGCCGGGCTGAACTCGAGACGCCAGGCCGCGCCGCCGGCCCGGAAGACCACCACCTGGGCGTCGCCGGCCACCGCCAGGACCATCTCGTCGAGGTCGCCCTGGACGAAGACCCCGCCGAGCCCGAAGTCGGTCTCGACGAGGTAGACGCCGTCCGGCACCGGCTCGGTCGAAGGCTCGAGGCCGAGGGCCCGGCGGAGCTCGGCGGGGGAGAGGTCGCCGGGCCTGAAGACGCCGACCGCCAAGGCCTTGGCCGCGAGCGGGCCCGGGTCGTCCGGGATGACGCCGTCCGCCGCCGCCGTGAGCCCCGGTCCGATGAGTTCGCCGGGCCGGGCCCGGAGCTCGATGCCGTTATCTTCGAGGAAGGCGGCTTTTTCCGCCTCGCTCATCGCCTTCTTGACATGAAGGGGGACGGCCGGGAGGGGCAGCCGGCCGGCCAGGAGGCCGAGGGAGGCCTCGAGAGTCGAGCGCCGGCGGGCCCTCGTCCGGGCCAGGCCGCCCGACGCCTCGATCCGGAGGGCCGCGGCGATGCGGACGTGGCCCCTCCTGTCCTCGAGCCGGCTGAAGGCGCAGTCGGCCCGGCTCTCCCAGAACATGCCGTCGAAGGATTCCCCGAGGAACCGGGGGAAGACGGGGCCCCAGGCCTCTTCGAGAAGCGGGGCGAACCCGGCGGCCGGACCGGCGCGGAAAGCGTCCAGGCGCCCGTCCGTCACCGGGGCCGCGAGGCCCGTCGCCTCCAGTCGGCGGGTGAGGTCGAGGAGGCCCCGCTTGAGGCCGTTCTCGGAAGCGCAGTCGAGGAGAGCGGAGA
>Ga0116178_10000387_pt1 | contig 39867 bp, 35 predicted proteins | sample AD_STIC12_MetaG_FD_89880 | JGI IMG/M metagenome (GOLD analysis project Ga0116178, IMG submission 89880) | Active sludge microbial communities of municipal wastewater-treating anaerobic digesters from USA - AD_STIC12_MetaG | ecosystem: Engineered > Bioreactor > Anaerobic > Digestate | place: USA...
GCGGACCTGTCGCTCGACCGGGTGATACTCCAGGACGTGCTCTCCACAAAGGGCTGAAGCCCGTGGGGCAGCGCGAAGTCGTGCGCGACCTGACGGGCCGATACGGGGTGAGCGAACGACGCGCCTGGTGGGCAGCTCGGGTCTGGCGCTCGAGCCTCCGGTACGAGAGCCGGCGAGATCCGCTGCCGGCGAGGCGGCCACGGCTGCGCGACCTGGCGCAGACACGTGCCCGATGCGGGTACCGACGCCTCCCTGTGGTGATGCGACGCGAGGGCTGGGCCGTGGGAGAAGAGCGCGTGTATCGCGTGTATGTCGAGGAGAGCTTGGCCTGGCGCCGCACACGCCCCTGGCGGCACACGACGGCCGGCCACTGCGAGCAGCGTCAGCCGGCGACGGCCCGTCACGACAGCTGGAGCAGGGATGTCGTCGCCGATCAGTTGGCCGACGGGCGTCGATGCCGTGCCTGGCCCCTCATCGACATCGTCACGCGCGAGTGGTTGGCCATCGAGGTCGGTCAATCGCTCGGTGGCCAGGATGTCGTGGCCGCCCTGGCACGCCTGCGGCTCGCCCGCGGGCTGCCGCAGCGGATCTCCTGCGATCACGGCCCCGAGTGTGTGAGCGCGACCATGGCCCTGGGGGCGTATCCGCACGCCGTGTGCCTCGACTGCAGTCGGCGTGGCACACCGACGGACACCGCCACGATCGACTCGTTCAACGGCCGGCTGCGCGAGGAGTGTCTCAACGTGCAGTGGGTCGCGTCCCTCGGGGACGCGCAGCAGACGGTCGATGCGTTCCGGTGGGACTGGAATGAGCACCGTCCTCACCGAGCTCTCGCGGGCCTCAGCCCCCGGGACTACGCGCAGCGAGTGACGATGACCGCCGCAGCCTCACCTTCGTAGTGGACCGAAGCACCCGGGCCCGTCATCAGCGGTATTGTCGACAAGACAGCCGGCTTGAAGATTCCCTGCGGACCGACCAGTGGCACACGTTTCCCATCCAGGTTGAAACCCTGCGCCAGAACCGAGCGCGGCAAAACGTCACTTCCGGCTGCACGGACCTGTGCCTCCAGGAACCTGAAGGCGGCGACCCGCACACGGGAATCGAACTCGTTTAGCACATTCGCACCGTAATGGGTCTCGGCCCTGTGGTGAACCGCTTCTCCCCGTTTCGTCTCGCTACCCGAGTATCTCGCGCAGCCTCGCCGGGTCGGCGTTAGCGAACTCCGTACCCCCACACCACAATCGTGTTACGGCAGGCAGGCGCAGATACAGGCTTCGCGCGACACCCAGGGTGTCCTCGGGATGCCTTTCCCACTCCGCCTCGCGCGCCAGTTCCGCCAGAGCGGTGAGGCGGCTCTCGTTGCGTCGCCGCCAGTTCCCCACGTGCGGGGCCGCCGCCAGGAAGTCCCGCTTGGCGGCGTTGCACCGCTTGTCCGCGACGACCAAGTTCTCGATGCCGTTGTCAGGATAGCGAGCCCAAGGGATGAAGTGATCGACCTCAGCGTCCCGAAGAACACGGGACTGGCAGTAGAAGCATCGGCCGTGCTGCAGGTCGGTGAGGCCCGGGCGTACCGCCGCAAGTTGAACGCGGTCCACCCCGAAGAGGAAGCGCTCGAGACGGGACTCGTCGAGGTCATTCAGTTGGGCGACCATCGCAGTCCACGCCCGGTGGATGAGCGGGCGGAGCAGACCATTCAGCTTGACGAGATGGTCGCCGACGGACGGCAGGAAGCGGATCTGGTTGTCGAACGACCCGCGCCCTGTGCGTTGCTGCTCCCGCACCTCGCGCCGGCTGCGTTCGATGCTGACGTCCCACCCGATCTCGTAGACCAGAGACACGGTGTGCCCGCCCACAACCTGAAGGCGGGGAAGCGGCATCAGGATCAGCGTCCACTCGACGTCGCGCGCCAGCCGCTCGAATCTGGCAGGCGCTTCGCGGCGCGCGCGCTGAAGCGGAACCGACGGATCTGGCAGGGCCTCGCGGAAGGCGATGATACCGGACAGGATTCGCGCCTGGCGCCCGCTGTTCTGCTTCAGCGTCCGTCCTCTGAACTCCGCGGTCTGGGGCCAGTACAGCTCGATCACCTTCTCCGCCAACTGCCGCGTCGTCACGGAGTCGGGAGCCACCCCATGCCGGTCGGCCTTCTCGAGGCAGAGATCCATCAGCCCAACGAGGACGGCGTACTTGTACGTCGCGACGAACGACCCTTGGTCAAGCAGCGCCAGCAAGCGTTCGCCGAATGCGATGACGTCGCGAGCAGGGTCGACGGCCATTGACTATCCCCTGGCTCGCGGGACATGACCCGGGCGCCGGTAGTTGCCCCGCGCTGGGATGACGAAGCGAACGCCGCCCGTGGGGTCGTCGACGTCGCCCGCAAACCGTGGGATCAGGTGCAAATGGAAGTGCATGACGGTCTGGCCGGCGGCAGCGCCGACGTTCATGCCGATGTTGTAGCCGTCAGGCCGGCGATCGTGATCCAGCCGTTCCTTGACTTCATCGACTAGGGCCATCAACGCTTCGCGCTCTGCGGCAGAGACTTCGAACCAGGATGCGATGTGGCGGCGCGGGACGATGAGCGCGTGTCCGGGGGAGACGGGATAGGCATCGCTGAGGGCCACGGCGAGGGCATTCCCCGCAATGATCGCGCCGGGGGCTGGATTACAGAACGGGCAACCCGACAGCACTTCGGTCATATGTGCGGCAACGATAGCACGCGACGGCGCTGCGTGACCCCCGTCAAACGCGAGGGCCACCTGCGCAACATCCGGCGCGTCGGCGCGCTGACGGAGAAGTGCTACCAGGGGCCGCCCATGGGCGCCCGCGGCCCCGAAGGCCAGGACTGGAGGAGGACGGCCCGACCCGCGCCGGCGTCACTCCTTGCGCGGCCCGAGCGCGCCGCGGAGCTCGCGGCTCGCGGTCGCAACCGTCGAGTTGCCCTGCTGTCCGCCGTAGATGCGGTACGGGAAGTGGTTGTCGACGTCGATCCAGTCGTACTGCGCCGTCGGTTGCACGTCCTGGCAGTTCCTGCCGCAGTCGAGGGTAATCGCCGCGCCGCCCTCCTTCAGCCCGGCGGCGCGGGAGCCGGATCGGGATCGGCCGTGATATGTTCGGTCTCAAGGAGTCACAGGCATGCACCGTCGCGTGTTGTCCGTACTGGTCCTGACGCCGATCCTCGCCGCCGTTCTGCACTCATCCATGACTGCCATGACACCACAAGCCGCCGCGGCGGGCGCCGCCCGCGAGAACCCGCTGATGAAACCGAGCCCGCTGCCGTTCGGCGCGCCGGCCTTCGACAAGATCCAGGACGCCGACTTCAAGCCCGCGATGGAAGCGGGTATCAAGGCCGAGCTCGAGGAAGTCACGGCCATCGCCGCGAATGCAGCGGCGCCGACGTTCGAGAACACGCTCGTGGCGCTCGAGCGGAGGGGAGTCCTCCTGCGGCGGGTGAGCCTCATCCTGAACGCGCTCGCCTCGGCGAACACCAACCCGACGATCCAGGCCCTGCAGGAAGAGCTCGCGCCGAAGCTGGCGGCCCTGGACGATGCGATCTTCCTGAACGAGAAGCTGTTCGCGCGTGTCGAAACCGTGTACGAGTCGCGGGCCTCGCTCACGCTCGACCCGGAATCGGCCAGGCTCCTCGAGTTCTACTACAGGAAGTTCGTGCGGGCCGGCGCTAGGCTGGGGGCCGCGGACAAGGCGGCCCTCAAGGCCCTGAACGAGCAGGAGGCCGGGCTCAGCGCGAAGTTCGTGAACCAGTTGCTGGCTGCGACGAAGGCGGGGGCGCTGGTCGTCAGCGATCCGGCGGAGCTGGCCGGCCTGACGAAGGACGAGCTCGAAGCGGCGGCGATCGCCGCGAAGTCGAGGGGCCTCGACGGCAAGTGGGTGCTGCCGCTCCGGAACACGACGCAGCAGGGCCCGCTCGCGTCGCTGACGAACCGCGCCACGCGCGAGAAGCTCTTCCGCGCGTCCTGGACGCGCGCCGAGCGCGGCGACGCCAACGACACGCGGCAGACGATTGCGACACTGGCCAGCCTGAGGGCCAGGAAGGCCGCGCTGCTCGGCTATCCGGACTTCGCGGCCTGGGTGCTCGAGGACCAGATGGCGAAGACGCCCGGGGCGGTGAACGCCTTCCTGGGCCGGCTGATCCCGCCGGCCACCGCGAACGCGCGCGCGGAGGCGAAGGACATCCAGGCGATCATCGACTCGCAGAAGGGCGGCTTCCAGCTCGCGCCGTGGGACTGGGATCTCTACGCCGAGCAGGTCCGCAAGGCGAAGTTCGATCTCGACAGTGCCACGGTGTCGCAGTACCTGGAACTCGATCGCGTGCTCCGCGACGGCGTCTTCTTCGCGGCGCAGGAGCTCTACGGCCTGTCGTTCAAGGAGCGCCGCGACCTGCCCGTCTACCAGCAGGACGTGCGCGTCTTCGACGTGATCGACCGCGACGGGTCGCCGCTGGCGCTGTTCTACTTCGACCCCTACGCCCGCGACAACAAGAACGGCGGCGCGTGGATGGACAACTTCGTCGTCCAGTCGAAGCTGCTCGGCACGAAGCCCGTCGTCTTCAACTGCGCGAACATCGCGAAGCCGGCGCCCGGCCAGCCCGTGCTGTTGGCGTTCGACGAGGTGCTGACGCTCTTCCACGAGTTCGGGCACGCGCTGCACGGCATCTTTGCCGACCAGCAGTACCCGAGCCTGTCGGGCACGTCGGTGGCGCGCGACTTCGTCGAGCTGCCCTCGCAGTTCAACGAGCATTGGGCGCTCGACGCGAAGGTGCTGTCCCGCTACGCGAGGCACCACAAGACCGGCGAGCCGATGCCGCAGGCGCTGGCGGACAAGCTGAAGGCGGCGGCGACGTTCAACCAGGGCTACAGCCTGACGGAGATCCTCGGGGCCGCGGTGCTCGACATGCGCTGGCACTCGATGCCTGCGGGCTCGGGCGAGCAGCCGGCCGGGCCGTTCGAGGCCGGCGTGCTCGAGCAGTCCGGCCTGAACCTCCCGCAGGTGCCGCCGCGCTACCGGTCGAGCTACTTCCTGCACATCTGGGCGAACGGGTACGAGGCGGGCTACTACGCGTACCTCTGGGCCGAGATGCTCGACAACGACGCCTACCAGTGGTTCGTCGAGCACGGCGGGCTGACGCGCGCCAACGGCGACCGCTTCAGGCAGATGATCCTGTCGAGAGGGAACGCTGGGGACTACGCGAAGCTCTACCGCGAGTTCCGCGGCCAGGATCCGTCCATCGAGCCGATGCTGAAGCGCCGGGGCATCAGCACGGCGGCGGCGCCGGCGAAGCGGCCGTAGGCGGGCCGGCCGGTGTCCGGCGCCGGTGCGTGTCGGTCGTGTTGTCCGGCGCGAACCAGGTGACGGCAGCGTCGGGGCTGAAGCCGGCACCCTCAAGGCTTGGCCGCCCGGGCCTGCTTCCCGGCGCTCCAGGCTGCGACCTCGTCTGTCACGCCTCTCTCGCACACCTCCGCGGCGACGCCGTGGTTGCCGCGGCCACCGAGGGACTCGAGCTCCTGGACGACGAGGCCGACTTCGCGCGGCAGATCAACATGGTCATGGCCAGCGCAGAGGAGATGACCAAGGACCTGGTGAAGCGCTACGGCGGGACCACCAGGAAGCGGGCAGGCAGGAAGAAGGCCTGAGATCGGCGTACAGTAGAAACGGCATCCTGAGTGGCCTTCGGGCCTGCCAACCGGCGACGGACAGCGCACGGTGGATTCCCGCCAGGGAGATGCGGCCCCGGGACTTGGGGGCGGCAGACGGCCATGGCTCGCCGGAGCGCCCTCGGCTATCATGCGCTCATGCGTTCCGTGAAATCGCTCTACAAGATCGGGCACGGGCCTTCGAGCAGCCACACGATGGCGCCGCGGTTCGCCGCCGAGGCCTTCCTCCGCCGTCATCCCGCGGCCGCCCGGGTGACGGTCACCCTGTATGGCAGCCTGGCGGCCACGGGCAAGGGGCACCTGACCGATATCGCGCTCCGGGAGGCCCTTGGGAAGACCGCCGTCGAGCTGCGCTGGGAGCCCGCGCGCACGCTCCCGTTGCACCCCAACGGCATGCACTTCGTTGCCTCCGATGCAGCGGGCGCGCCGCTGGGCGAATGGACGGTGTACAGCGTCGGCGGCGGCGACCTGCTCGATCCGGAGGAGCCGGCTGCAGACGAGGTGTACGAACCCGTCAGCATGGCGGACGTCCTGGCGTGGATCGAGCAGGGCGGGAACAGCTTCTGGGAGTACGTGGAGTCGCACGAGCCGCCGGACATCTGGGACCATCTCGCCCGCGTGAGAGACGCAATGTGCGCGTCGATCACGAGGGGCCTGGCCAACGAGGGCACCCTTCCCGGCGTGCTGAAGCTGCCGCGCAAGGCGCCGGCCTACCACATCCGGGCGGATCACGCGTCGGCGCACGTGCGTTCGCGGGTCCTGCTGTTTGCCTACGCGCTGGCCGTGGCGGAGGAGAACGCGGCGGGCGGGGAGATCGTGACGGCCCCGACGTGCGGGTCGGCGGGCGTCCTGCCGGCGGTGCTTCGGCTGCTCAGCGAGCAGCACGGGTTCGACGAGCGCAAGATCGTCCGCGCCCTGGCCACGGCCGGTCTCGTCGGCAACCTCGTCAGGCACAACGGGTCCATCTCAGGCGCGGAGGTCGGCTGTCAGGGCGAGGTTGGCACGGCCTGCGCCATGGCGGCGGCCGCGGCGACGCAGTTGCTCGGGGGAACGCCGCGCCAGATCGAGTACGCCGCGGAGATGGGGCTGGAGCACCACCTGGGCCTCACCTGCGACCCGGTGGCCGGCCTGGTGCAGATCCCGTGCATCGAGCGCAACGCGTTCGGGGCCGCCCGGGCCCTGGACGCCTGCTACTTCGCGCTCTCGTCCGACGGGGTGCACCGGGTCTCCTTCGATCGCGTCGTCCGGGTGATGCGGCAGACCGGCCACGACCTGCCGAGCATCTACCGCGAAACCAGCGAAGGCGGCCTGGCCGTCGTCTGAGCGGCGGCTGGCACCGGGCTCAGCGTGCGAATCGCCGGCCGCGCCTTCAGCCTGCCCGACGCCGTCATGGGCGCGCTCGCGCTGGCTTGGGCCGTTTCGATGGCGGCCGTCGCGGCAAACACCCGGCCCATCGCGAGCGACGACGCGTTCATCAGCTTCGAGTACGCCCGCAACCTGGCTCGCGGCCAGGGGCTGGTCTTCAATTCGGGCGAGCGCGTGTGGGGGTTCACCTCTCCGCTGCACACGCTCCTTCTGGGAGGGCTCGCGTCGGCGGGGATGGACGCGGTGCGCGCGGCGTTCGCCACGGCTTTCGTCTGGATCGGCGCGTCATCTGTGATGCTCTACCGGGCCGGCAGGGACATCCTGCCCCGGCCGATGGCTCTGTGCCTCGGCGCGTTGTTCCTGCTCGACGGCACGGCGCACGGCGACTACGGCCTCGAGAGCAGCCTGCTCGTCGCGCTACAACTGGCGTTCCTTCTGGCCGCGCAGGCGGGATGGGGCCGGACGGCGAGCCTCCTGGCCGCGATATCCTGCCTGGCTCGGCCCGACTCGCTGCTGCTCGTGGCGCCGGTCCTCCTGTTCGGTCGTGAGACGCGGAAGCCGAGGAATCTCGTCTGGTTCGCGGCCGTCGGCCTGGCCTGGGAGGGATTCGCACTCGCGTACTACGGCGATCTGGTGCCGAACTCGTACCATGCGAAGGCCGGCCTTACGGAGTTCCGGGCGTATCTTGCGAACGCCGCCGCGCACGTCACGCGCCTCGGGCTGGCGGACCCGGCCTACACCGGATTCGTGGCTGCGGAGCGGGCCCTGGCGGTGGCGCTTGCCGGGCTCGCCGTGCTCAACCCGCACGTGCGCCAGCGGCCGGCCCTCGCGTATGCGCTGGTGCCGTACCCGTGGCTGCTCGTCCTCGCCTACAGCGCCATCGGCTCGTATCGCGGCCACAATTGGGAGTTTCACTCCGCGAGGTTCTTCTTCCTGTCCGCCGTTGCCGTCGGGTTCCTCACGGTCGCGAGCCAGTTGGCCGGGCGCTGGCGCAAGCCGGCCCACGCGGCGCTCGTGGCCCCGGCGGCCGCGCTGCTGGCGCTGATCGCCCTGCATGGGCTGTTCCACACCCGCGAGTTGGCCTGCTCTCTTGCGGCCGGAGACCGTACCTATTGGGGCGGGGCACGGTACGACGCCTATCGGCAGATCGCGGCGTGGGCGAACGATCATCTGCCGCCAGGATCGTCGGTCGCCATCAGCGAGGTCGGGACGTTCGGGTACTTCACCGATCTCAGGATCATCGACGTGTCGGGTATCGTCACGCGCGGCATCTCGCGCCGCGAGCGAATGGACCACCTGCGCGTCATGGCCCGCCTGAAGCCCGACTACGCGGTCCTGTACGGTCAATGGCAGGACACGGTGGCAGGCCCCGGACTGCGCTACCGCCCGACGGCCTACTTCCCCAAGACCAACTTCCAGGATTTCACCGTGATGCGCCGAGACTCGGCGGACGGCCCCTGAGGGGCTGCGCTGCTCCCTCGTTCTCCGCGACCTCACGCCGCTCGTGCCGGCAATCATGGGGCTCATCGCCAAGCAGGGCAGCGGTGTGAGGTCGCGGTCCTGCGCGGCGGCCGTCTGTACCGCCGCGGGGCTCCTGGAGGAGCCTGGCTCCGGCGTGTTGCCCGGCTGTGTTATCGTGCCCCCGTGGGCACCAGGATTTACTGGGTGCTGGCGGCGGCCGTAGTGGCGGCGGCCGGCTGCGGCGGCGGCAGCGGCGGCAGCAGCGGCGGCGGCAGCGGCGGGACTGGCAGCGCCGGCAGTTCGGCCGCTGCCACGTCCTGGACCGCGGGCGTCTTCCAGCCATCCAGTTCGTTCGCGAACCAGTGCGCGAGCCCGCGCACGGGCATCGATCCCGCCACCGACCGGCGCTATCCCGACACGCAGGGCTCGACGCTCACCGAGAACAACTTCCTCCGCTCGTGGACCAACGAGCTGTACCTCTGGTACAGCGAGGTGACCGACCGGAACCCGGCGTCCTACACCACGCCCAACTACTTCAACCTGCTGAAGACGACCGCCACGACTCCGTCCGGGAGCCCGAAGGACCGCTTCCACTTCACCTATCCGACCGCGGAGTGGCAGGCCCTCTCGCAGTCGGGCGTGCAGACCGGCTACGGCGCCGCGTTCCTGGTCATCTCGTCGCGCCCGCCGCGCGAGGTGGTCGTGGCCTTCACGGAGCCGGGCACCCCGGCCGCGGAGCCTCCCGCCAGCTTGGCCCGGGGGGCGAAGGTGCTCGCGGTTGACGGCGTGGACCTTGTCAACGCCGCCGACAGCGCGAGCGTGAACATCCTGAACGAAGGGCTCTTCCCGTCTGCCGCCGGCGCCAGCCACACCTTCTCGGTGCTCGACGCCGGCGCCGCCTCGCCGCGCACCGTCACGATGGTGTCGGCCGCCGTCACCTCCACGCCCGTGCAGCACATCGGCACGATTCGGACGGCGGCCGGCCTCGTGGGCTACCTGCTCTTCACCGACCACGTCGCCACGGCGGAAGCGGCGCTCGTGACCGCGTTTCAGCGGCTGGCGGACGCCAGGGTCAGCGACCTGGTGCTCGACATCCGGTACAACGGCGGCGGCTTTCTCGCCATCGCGGCCGAGGCGGCCTACATGATCGCCGGGCCGGACCGCACGGCGGGCCGGACGTTCGAGAAGAACGTGTTCAACGACAAGCATCCGACGCGCGACCCGGTCACCGGGCTGCTCATCGAGCCCGTGCCGTTCCACGCGACGGCCCAGGGGTTCTCGGTGGCCAGGGGGCAGGCGCTGCCCACGCTGAGCCTGCCGCGCGTGGCGGTGATCACGGGCGCGAACACCTGTTCGGCGAGCGAGTCCATCGTGAACGGCCTGATGGGCGTGGGAGTCGAGGTGATTCAGGTCGGGGCCGCCACCTGCGGGAAGCCGTACGGCTTCTATCCCAAGGACAACTGCGGCACGACGTACTTCTCGATCCAGTTCAAGGGCGCCAACGAGCAGGGGTTCGGCGACTACGCCGACGGCTTCTCGCCCGCCAATGCGCGCGGCGCGGCTGGCGTGCCGGTGCCGGGCTGCGCCGTTGCCGACGATTTCCAGCATGCGCTCGGCGACTCGAAGGAAGCCAGGCTCGAGGCCGCGCTGGGATATCTGGTCAACGGAGACTGCCCGGCCGCGCCGGCCATGGCTGCGCCTGCCGCCGTCGAAGGCGGCCCGGCCTTGATGGTTGGCGAGGGCGCGATGAGCAGGCCGCCCTGGCGTGAGAACCGGCTTTTCAGGCGGTGACGGCCATGCGGAACCTCCCCGGCGCGATCGGCGTGGCGGGCCTGATCGTGGCGGGCGTGTGCGGGTGCGCGCAGAAGACGGCGGACGCCGGCCTTCCCGCCGTACTGTCGGCTCCCACGGACGCGGCGCGCGCCGAACTCGCCCGGACGGTCTCGCAGGCGCTGAACGGAGCGCCCGTGACGCTGGCTTCCGACGCGCTCACGAACGACGACACGCTCATCGTCGAGCGCGCGGCCCGGCGGGACGCGAAGGACATGGGCCTCGGCGGGCGGGAGCTGGGCAGGCCCGACCACTTCCGGCTGGTCAAGCACGGCCGGCGGTGCGTGCTGATCCACGTCGAGTCCGCCCGCCGCTGGACGCTCGAGTCGGCCGCCTGCTCGCCGCGATAGGCGGTCGAAGCTGGACCGGCGACGCTTCCGGCCCCGGCGCCGGGGTCACTCGCGGGCGAGCCCGCCCCGCGGGCGTCTCTTCCGGCCGTGGCGCCGGCCGGTGCCCCTGTCAGGCCGCCGGGCCTTCCTCAGGAACTCCTCGAACTCCTTCGACTTGCCCTCGCCCCGGCTCCACGCCCGGATCACCGCCATGTCCACCGGGTTCGATCGGGCAATCTCGACGGCCAGCGCCAGGGACTGACGGTCGTTCCAGTGGAAGAACGCCGAAAGGCGGTCCCGGCACGAGTCCGTGGCGGACAGGCCCAGGACCTTCAGCGATCCGACCGTCAAGTCCACCGGCACGATCGCCAGGTCCTCGCCGATCGAGAGCGGCCCGGGCGGGAACTCCACTGTGAATGGAACGTCCGGGTGGATGTACTCGGCTCCACGCCGGGCGAAGCCCAACTCACGAAGTGCCGCGTCCAGCGTGCGCAGCGAAATGTTCCCTTGGAGGACGAAGTCCGCGTCCTTCGAGACGTGCGTGCCCGTATGGATGGCCACGCATGCGCCACCGGTCAGCACCGCGCGGATGCCGCGGCTTGCGAGGTGCATCCCGACCACCGCGGCCACTTCCTGCAGCGTCGAGGATCGCGTCAGCGTCACAGGGGCTTCCCCGCCCGCCTCGGCCGGCGCCGGAGCGCAGCCGCGCGCGCCTGGAGGTCGTCATCGGCTTCTGCGAGCCGCTGGAGATAGGCGTCGAGTTCCGTACGCGCGAAGTACCGCGGATTCGTGCGGTAACTGCGCGTCCGGCCGATCAACCGGCCGACAAGCAGCCCGTCACGTTCGAGGCCGGTGAGGGCCTTCTGCACAACCGATGGAGACGTGTCGAGCAGGCGGGAGAGTTCGCGTTGATAGCTCGTTTCGAGCAGGGCCAGCGCGACGAGCACACGGGTCCTCGTGAGGCTTCCGAACGGACTGCCGGCTGTTTTGACCTTCATAGGAGAACATATGACCTTTATTAGAGGTCATTGTCAAGTCGGCGGCCCTGTGAAAGCGCGACACGGCGGCCGCATTCACCGCGAGACTCGCCGCCGCCGGACGCTCGAGTCGGCCGCCTGCTCGCCGCGATAGCCCCGTTGTCCCCGGCGCCGTCATGTTCCTCAGCGGCCGCATCTGCCCGTCCGCTGGCACCCGGCCGAGGCCTGCGCCAACGCGGTCATTTCTGGTCGATCCGGAAGCCAGTCCGTGCACACGTCCGTCCCTGTTCCGGCGGACTCCAACTGCCGGAGGTCAGCCAAGCTTGACGGCGAGACAGTCAAGAGCCACGCGACCGCCCTGATAGGTGACCGCTGCGCGCCGCAGCACACGCCATTCGCCGTTCTGATAGGAGCCTTCGGCTTCCAGCCTGCTGACCAGATTGTCCGCGGAGCCGAGCCACGCCAGAAGGTCGGGATTCTGCGTGAGCACGACGGGTTTCATGTCCGGACCGGAAATGAGAGTGAAGCACTCGAGGATCAGGTTCGACAAGTCGCGAAAGGCCGCCAGCTCCGGCGCCGGCCGTGCCTGCAGCCGGATCATCCTGGCCCTGGTATCCGGACCGGCCGATTCCTTCGCGACGTCGACCAGGTCGAGCAGGTAGTTGCGGATGTCGTCCAGATCCTCGACTTCTCGCAGCGTGTCCAGCCCGGGATACGTCTCGAGGGCCTTGGCCAGCAAAGAGACTTCCCGCAGGTAATGATTCCGCTGGTTTCCGGGGACCAGATACATGACAACCAGCGTCACGGGTTTTCCATCCGGCGCACCGTAATCTATGCCCGCGGGGCTCCAGCCGATCACGCACATAAGATCTTCGTCGAACGGCACGCGCGCATGCGGACACGCCCAGCCCTTGCCCAAGGCCGTGCTTGTCGCCTCCTCTCTTTTCATCACGTGGCCCACCACGTCCGTTCCGGCCGGGACCTCCGGAAACGCCTCGATCACGTGCGCCAGGAACTGGAGCGCATCCGTCTTGTCGTTATCGGGCAGCTCGAAGAGCCTGCCCTCCTGGAGTGCGTCCAGAATCGTGTCCATGATCAATCACCTCCGTAGCGGCTGAAGAACCAGGTCTTCGCCCGATGGGTCAATGCAGAGTAGGCGGCGAGGAAGAGGGCGATCCACGCCCAATAGACCGCCGGCAGCGGCACCATCCCCAGGGCGGCGGCAAAAGGCGAATAGGGCAGCCAGGCGCCAATGGCCATGATGATGAGGGTGGTCATGGTCAGATGCGTCGAAGCCCGGCTGCCGAAGAGCGGTATGCGCCTCGTCCGGATAATGTGGACGATCAGCGTCTGGGTGAGCAGCGATTCCACGAACCACCCCGTCTGAAACAGCCTCGCCGATCCTTCTCTCTGCGCCGCCGAGGCCGCTGGATCGAGAAAGGCGCTGCACTGAAAGACGAACCACATCAACGCGAAGGTCGCGTAATCGAAAACGGAACTGATCGGCCCGATGACGACCATGAATCGCTTGATGTTGCCGATGTTCCATTTCAGCGGCTTGGCGACCAGTTCCTGGTCCACCGTGTCGGCGGGGATGCCGGTCTGGGAGACGTCGTACAGGAGATTGTTGGCGAGAATCTGCACCGGTTGCATGGGGAGAAACGGCAGCAGGTAGCTCGCCCCGACCACGCTGAACATGTTGCCGAAGTTGGAGCTGGCCCCCATGCGGATGTACTTGACGATATTGGCGAAGACACGCCGGCCCTCCATGATGCCTTCTTCCAGCACCAGCAGGCTCTTTTCCAGGAGCACGATATCCGCGGCTTCCTTGGCCACGTCCACCGCGGAGTCCACCGAAATGCCCACGTCGGCCGTCTTGAGCGCAGGCGCGTCGTTGATGCCGTCGCCCAGGAAGCCCACCACATGGCCTCTGCGGCGCAAGTCGGCGACGATCTCCTCCTTTTGGGACGGGGACAGCTTGACGAACACGTTGGCCTCCCGAACCGTGTCGGAGAACTGCTCGGGTGAGAGCCGGGCGAGCTCGGCACCGGTGACCATCCGGTCCACCCTCAGCCCCACGTCCCGGCAGACCTTTTCCGTCACCGGGCCGTTGTCGCCGGTGAGCACCTTGACCGTGACGCCGGCTTCGGAAAGCAGCCCGATGGCTTCGTTGGCCGTTGCCTTGGGCGGGTCGAAGAAGGCGATGTAGCCCAGCAGGATGAGTTGCGATTCGTCTTGAACCGTGAACACGGTTCTCTCGCTGGGGAACTCGCGGTAGGCGATGCCGAGGACCCGGAACCCATCGCGATTGAGCTTTTCGACTTCCTCGAAGAGGTCGCCGCGGATCATGTCGACCAGCGGGTAGACCTGCTCGTCGATCTGGTAGCGGTCGCAACAGGCGTAAATCTCCTCAACCGCGCCTTTGCAAATGAGCACATGGTCGCCTTCGTAAGCCACGATCACCGACATCCGCCGGCGCTGGAAGTCGAAGGGCAACTCGTCGACCAATTGACAGTGCCGGGTGTCCAGGTCGGCGTATTCCAGCACCGCGCGGTCGATCAGGTTGCGCAAGCCGGTCTGGTACTGGCTGTTGAGGTAGGCGTAGTTGAGCACTTCTTCGCTGCGGTGGCCCAGAATGTCGACGTGCTGTTCCAGCACCACCCGGTCTTGCGTCAAGGTTCCGGTCTTGTCCGTGCACAGGATGTCGATGGCCCCGAAGTTCTGGATGGAGGGCAGCCGCTTGACGATCACCTTCTTCCTGGCCATCGTCAGCGCGCCCTTGGCCAGGTTGACGGTGACGATCATCGGCAGCATTTCCGGGGTAAGGCCGACCGCGATGGAGAGGCCGAAGAGGAGGGCCTCCAGCCAGTTGCTCTTCGTCATGCCGACGATGAAGAACACCGCGGCGACCATCACCAGCATGAATCGGATCATGAGCCAGGTGAACGACCGCACGCCTCGGTCGAACTCGGTCTCTTCACGCGTTTCGGCCAGGCGTTCCGAAATGGCTCCGAACAGCGTGCGAATGCCGGTGTTGATCACCAGGCCGCGGGCCGTGCCGCTGATAACCGAGGTGCCGAAGAAGCAGGCGTTTGGCAGGTCCAGGGCCGCGAGCTCGCCGGAGCCGGGAGCCTCAACCGCTTTCTCCACGGGCAGGGATTCCCCGGTCAGGGCCGACTCGCTGACGAAGAAGTCCTTGGCGGTGATCAATCGCAGGTCGGCCGGAACGATGGAGCCGGCCTGCAGGAGCACGACATCCCCGGGAACGATGTCCGAATTCCGGATCTCGGATTCCGTGCCGTCTCTCAGGACGAATGTGCGGGACTGGACGCGCTTGCCCAGCTGGTCCACGGCCTGGCCGGAGCGGCGATCCAGAATAGAGGACAGTCCCACGCTGAGCAGGAGCATCGCGCCGACGATGACGGTGGCTTTCAGCTCGCCGATGACCGCCGAGACCATGGCAATCACCAGAAGCTGAATCACCAGCGGACTTCTGAACCGGTGGAGCATCTCCGCCCAGAATCCGGGACGCTTCAGGTGGGTGAGTTCGTTGGGGCCGCACTTGTCCAGGCGTCGAGCCGCTTCCTGGCTGGTCAGGCCCTGGAGCGATGTTCTCAGCGTGCCGACCGCCTCCTGGATGGAGGCGGCGCACAGCTCCAGCAGGCGGTGTTCGTGCTCGTTCGGCGTTCGCCGGGTGGTGGACGGCGTGACGCCATTGCGGCCTGAGAGGTTGTTTGATCGGAGCATGTTCATGGCGCAACCCTCGTTGCCAGGGGGTTGCGGTTCCGAGGGGGTGTCCCGCCGGCGGTTAGAATGCAGGGGCGGCTCTACAGGACATTCTATGCGACGTGACGAGGTTTCTCTGTCGTGACCAGGCCGAGGTGGTGATCGCGGCCCCGTGGCGCGGCGACCGACGGAGACACGCCGGCGCCGCCCTTCAGCCGGCGGACGCACTTGACGGCTTCGCGGATGCCCGGGGACACCCATCGCACCAGCCTCTGTCCGCCGTGCCAGCGTGTCACGCGGCGCCGCACGTGCCGGGTCCGACTGATGAGAGCCCCGGGGGCATTGGTGGTGGCGAGAGAGCGACGAAGCCGCCCGAGGGAGGGCGTGTCAGAGCCGTGAGCGTTTCACGCAGGCCCTCGCGCACGCCTACGGCAGCGCTGGGTGTTCCAACCGCCGGTTCGACGACCTGCGGCACATTCCTCTTTAGACCATATGGAGCCGGCGGTCGGACTTGAACCGACGACCTGCTGATTACGAATCAGCTGCTCTGCCAACTGAGCTACGCCGGCCGGCTTGGCGGGCAGCCCGCACGCGATCGCTGCGCTCGGGCCAGAAAGACAATGTAGCACAAGAACACGGAACGCAGCCACCACAGGAAGACAGCCCCGGGGTCTGAAGACCCCGGGCTCCATCTGGAGCCCGCTAGTTCCGTGACGCGCGGTCACGCGCCGGACCTGAAGGTCGGTCCCCCATCCGGCACGCCGCTGGCGCGCGGGAACGACCCGCGTCGATCGCGTATCATCGAGCGGACGGCAGCGGAGGCAGAAGCGTCATGAAGACACGCACGCTGGGAACGCAGGGGCTGGTGGTGTCCGAGCTGGGGCTCGGGTGCATGGGCATGAGCGACTTCTACGCGGGCCGCGACGAAGCCGAGTCGATGGCCACGCTCGAGCGCGCGCTGGAACTCGGCATCACCTTTTTCGACACGGCCGACATGTATGGGCCGTACACCAACGAGCAACTGCTGGGCCGGTTCCTGAAAGGGAAGCGGGACCGCGTGGTCCTCGCCACGAAGTTCGCGATCATGCGCGACCAGGATGGCACGTGGCGCGGCGTGAACGGACGCCCGGAGTACGTCCGCCAGGCCTGCGACGCGTCGCTCCAGCGCCTGGGCGTGGACTACATCGACCTCTACTACCAGCACCGCGTGGACCGCAAGGTGCCGATCGAGGACACGGTGGGCGCGATGAGCGACCTGGTGCAAGCAGGGAAGGTGCGCTACATCGGGCTCTCGGAGGCGTCGGCCGCAACGATCAGGCGCGCGCACGCGGTGCACCCGATCTCGGCGCTGCAATCCGAGTACTCGTTGTGGACGCGCGATCCGGAAGACGAGATCCTGCCGGCCATCCGCGAGCTGGGCATCGGCTTCGTGCCCTACAGCCCGCTCGGACGGGGATTCTTGACGGGACGCTTCCGCAGCGCCAGCGACCTTCCGGAAGACGACGCGCGCAAGACACACCCCCGGTTCGAGGGCGAGAACTTCGAGAAGAACCTGAAGCTGGCCGAGCACGTTGCCGAACTGGCCCGCGAGAAGGGCAGCACGCCGGCGCAGCTCGCGCTGGCGTGGGTGATGGCCCAGGGCGACGACATCGTGCCGATCCCGGGGACGAAGCGGCGGGCCTACCTGGAGGACAACGCGGGGGCGACGGCCGTCCGGCTCACCTCGACCGACCTGCGACGCATCGACGCACTGTTCCCGAAGGGCGCTGCGGAGGGGTTGCGCTACCCGGGCTACACGATGGCGATGCTGAACGGATGAGGATCCCCCGGGGGCAGCCTTCGACAGCGCTCAGGCCAAGGAAGCCCTCGGGCTCCATCAAGACGACGTCACGCAGAAGACTCCGGGCTCCATCGCCGGGAACGCGTCCGGCACTCCTGTGTCAGGCCCGGCGGCCGGTCCTGTCGGGCTTCGCCGCTCGCTACTCGGCGGGTGCGATGACTTCAAGCGAAGCTGCTGTCGCACCCTTGACGGCCCTGATGGGAATAGTCCGATCGAACGTGGCCAGCCGGCCGCCCATCCTGCACGCGAGCCCGAGCAGGTAGACATCGGTCATCTGGCGATGGCCAGCCGCGCGCGTCAGGTCGAAGAGAGCAGTGTCCAGTAGCGACACCCGATCGGGCCAGAACACATGGCCGCCGCTTCGACAGAAGCGGGTCAACAGTCCGCCAAGTTCCGCCACGCGCATCGCGGCGCCGCCGTAAGCGGGGTTGGTGAGCACGCGGAGGAAGCCGGCCTCGGTCACCGGACACGTCGCCCACGCGGCGCGGCCGTCCGCCGAGAACCAGTCGTGCGCGACGTCGTGATGGATGTGCGCGGGATCGAACAGCGCCACCAGCACGTTGACGTCGAGCAGGGCGGCTCCGCTCACGCCTCATCCCTCAACTCATTGACCAGCCTCATCGTCGGCTTTGGGCTGCCCGCCGGCCGCTGCGGAAGCAGGGGGACGCCATTGCGCACGCGGCTCGCGGTCCTAGGCGCGAGGCCCTTTCGGGCCAATTCAGACACGACTTTCCCAGCGGTCTTGCCCTGCAGCGCGCCAAGTTCCTTGGCGGCCTGAAGGACGTCGTCATCGATGTCGAGAGTGGTGCGCATGACGCCATCATCACGCATCACGCATCAGATGTCAAAATCCACGAGCTCCGGCTGCGGCCGTCCACGTCACCCGTTCTGCCGGCGCGCCCAGGACTTCTATCACGCCGCTCGGAGCGCCCTGAACCTGTCGAACGATCGAAGGGCCGGTCTCGCCGCCGGGTGCCCGAGACTGTTTCTCGAGGGGCTGCCTTGCTCAATGCCATTGAGATGGGGCTGAGCCCCCGGGCTCCACGTTTCAAGTGTCGAGCGGCCACGCCGTCAAGCGGTCAAGGCGCCACGCCCTCACGGCGCGTCGAGCCTGAAGACCCGGGCCACGGGTTCAACCCGGGGGCTCGAAGCCCCCGGGCTCCATCTGCCAAGTCGTCGCGCGGTCGCCAGGCTGGCGATTCGCCGCGCTGCCGATCCGCCGCGGCGCCCCGACGCCCTGCGCGGCGAACCGGTTCGCTACGCGAGCTTCCAGCCCGGGGCGTGGGCGCGGGTCAGGAACGGCTCCGCCTCGGGCGCGTTCGTCGCGCGCATGTTCACCGAGTCCCACTCGAGCTTCTTCCCGACGCGGTAGGCGACGTTGCCGAGGTGGTTGGCCTCGGTCAGCCACCCGGAATACGAGAACGCGCAGGTCGTCGGCGAGCCGGTCTTGCAGGCGTCGATCCACTCCTGGTGGTGGCCGACGGACTTGGGGATCGAGATCTTCGGCACGGGCACTTCGGCGAACTTCTCGCCGGGCACGAGCAGCATGTACCTGCTGTAGTCGGCGATCAGCATCCCCTTTTCGCCGACGAACAGCACGCCGTTCGGCCACTGCGGGACGTCGCCCCGCTTCACGAGGTCAGGCCTGTTCACGCCCTGGTACCAGGTCAGCGTCAGCGCGGGCTGCTCGCCCTGCGCCAGGTACTCGTACTTCGCCTGCATCGACGCGGGCGCGATCTCCTTGTTGACGGGCGGCCCGCTGGCCTCGATGGTCGCCGGCGCGTGAAGCTTCAGCGCCCAGAAGGGCAGGTCGATCCAGTGGCTGCCGAGGTCGCTCATCGTCCCGTTGCCGTAGTCCCACCAGCGGTACCACTTCGGGCCGGGCAGGTAGACGTTGCTGTACGGCCGCGCGGGGCCGGGCCCGAGCCACAGGTCCCAGGCGATATGGGCGGGCACGGGATCGACGACCGACGGGCGCTCCTGCACGAACACGATGTCCTTGGCCTGCTTCGCCTCGTCCTCGGTGGCGTGCCAGCCCCAGGCGCGCGCGACCCACACGTGGCACTCGGTGACCTTGCCGATGGTGCCGCCCTGGATGTGCTCGACCACGCGCCGGTAATTGTCGCTGGCGTGGATCTGGGTGCCCATCTGCGTGGCGACGCCGGCCTTCTCGGCGGCCTCGCGGATGATGCGGGTCTGGTGCACGTTGTAGGCGAGGGGCTTCTCGCAGTAGACGTGCTTCTTGAGCTGCAGCGCGGGCAGCGTGGCGAACGCGTGGGTGTGCTCGGTGGTGCTCACGACCACGGCGTCGAACTCGTTGGCGTGGTCGAACAGGCGCCGGAAGTCGGTCTCCTTGCGCGCCTGCGGGTACTGCTGCGCCGCCTGGTTCAGGGCGTTGGCATCCACGTCGCAGAGCGCCACGATCTGTTCGCCGGCGACCCGCTTCATGTTCGCCCGGCCCTGCCCCCCGCATCCGATGATGGCGAGGCGGAGCTTGTCGGGGGCCTGGGAACGGAGGACCGCTGGACCGGCGGCCCAGGCGGCGGCGACGGCGCCGGTGGACTTGAGGAACGTGCGGCGGTCGGGTCGATTGATGATGGCCATGCGTGTAAGATACGGCTTGCCAGGGGCTGACGCAAGCCGGGACTCGGGGCTCGGGATTCCGGGATCGGGACTCCGGGCTCGGAACGCTGTCACGCAGAGAGCAGGAGATCTCATGAAACGCATCATGGCGGTCGTATTCGTCGCGTTGCTCGTGTCGGGGCCCGCCTTCGCGCAGGCGCCGCATTTCGAGAACCTGTTCAACGGCAGGGACTTGAGCGGTTGGACGAACATCAACGGCAATCCCGACACCTGGGCGTGGCGCGACGGGCTGGTCGTGACGACCGGGCAGCCGATCGGGGTCATGTGCACGGACAAGATGTACGAGAACTTCGTCCTGCACGTGGAATGGATGCACCTGGTCGCGGGCGGGAACTCGGGCGTCTTCCTGTGGAGCAACGCGGCCCCGGGCAAGAACCGCCTGCCGGACGGGATCGAGGTCCAGATGCTCGACCTGGAGTGGGTCAAGCTGAACGCCCGGAACGGCGTCGAGCCGCCGATCGCCTACGTGCACGGCGAGCTGTTCGGCGTGGGCGGCGTGAAGATCGTGGCCGACAACCCGCGCGGCGAGCGCAGCATGTCGTTCGAGAACCGCGTCCTCGGCAAGAACCAGTGGAACACCTACGACGTGGTGGCGGTGGACGGCGTGGTCAAGCTGGCGGTGAACGGGAAGTTCGTGAACGGCATCAGCCAGTCGGCGCGCCGGAAGGGCTACCTGTGCCTGGAGGCGGAAGGGTCGGAGATCCACTTCCGCAACGTGCGGCTGCTCGAGCTGCCGCCGGGCATGGCGACGCCGGAGCAGACGGCGCCCGCGCGCTAGGCGCCAGGCGCTGGTCGGACCGGCGATTCGCGCCCGGGGAGCCGGGCCCGAAGACCGGGCTTCCACGCGGGGAGGCGCAGAGGCGAGGACGGAGCCCGGGGGCTTCAGGCCCCGGGCCCGCAGCAGATTCTGGGGGAGCCATGGCGCAGACGAGACGGACGTTCCTGCAATCGGCGGCGATGGCGATTGGCGCGACAGGCGTCCCGCTGGCAGCGGGGCGGCAGCGGCCGCCGGCCGCCTCGGCTGCACCGGACGGCCAGGCGGGCTCGGGCGCGCCTCGGCCTCAGGCGGCCCAGGGCGCGACGGCCCGGCAGGGCGGACAGCCGGCCAAGCCGCTCACCCCGGCGTCCCAGATCCAGGTGCCGAAGATGAGCTTCGGCGGCCAGCAGATCAGCCGGCTGATCGTCGGCTGCAACCCGTTTTACGGCTTCTCGCACTTCAACAACACGTACTCGCAGGTGATGCGGGAGTACTACACGGCCGAGCGCGTCTGCGAGGTCCTGCACCAGTGCGCGCGGTTCGGCATCAACACGTACAACTACGTCGAGCTGGGGCGGGCCGCCGAGGACCTGGCCCGGTTCCAGGCCGAGGGCGGGTCGATGCACCTCATCGTCCAGGGGATCGGCGACCCGGCGCCCCTTCACGCCGCCTGGAAGCCCCTCGCCATCTACCACCACGGCGGGCGCACGGACACGGCGTACATGAGCGGGAAGATCGAGACGGTCCGCGACTGGTGCAAGCAGGTGCGCGACCTTGGGTGCCTGGTGGGCGTCGGCAGCCACAAGCCGGAGGTCCTCGCGCTCGTCGAGGACCAGGGCTGGGACGTGGACTTCTACGCGGGCTGCGTCTACAACATCACCCGCACGAACGACGAGTGGCGGAAGGTGCTCGGCGGCGAACTCCTCGAGATGCCGTCCGAGATCTACCTGCAGAGCGATCCGCCCCGCATGTACCGCTTCATGCAGCAGACAAAGAAGCCGTGCTTCGCCTACAAGATCCTCGCGGCGGGCCGGGTCGGCGAGCGCGCCATGGACGAGGCGTTCAGGACGGCGTTCGCGAGCATCAAGCCGACCGACGGCATCTTCGTCGGGATGTTCCCGCGCGTCCGGGACGAGGTGCGCGAGAACGCCGAGCGCGTGTGCCGGATCCTGAAGCCCGCCTGACCGGCCGCGGCGCGTCACGCAACGGCGGCCGCGTGAATCCCTGTGTCCGGACGCAGTGCACCGGGCGCCGCGCCGGCGGCGCCCGGCCGCTCCCCGCGGTCCCGGCGCGAGGCACGGGCCAGCCGGCGGCCGTCGCGTCGGCCCGGGCCGCCTGAGGTCACCACGACATGAGAAAAATCCTGTTCGGGCTCCTGGTTCTCGGCGTGGCCGCCGCGCTCATCGTCGGCGAGCTCCACACCAAGAGCACGGAGCAGACCCCCCTGGAAAAGCTCAGCCGGCAGTACGCCCGGCGCGCGGGCCCGTCGGTGGACCACACGAAGTTCGCGCAGCTGCAGGCGCGGTTCAAGAAGCCGCAGGAGGTCACCTCCGCCTGCATCGCCTGCCACAACGGCCGCGACGAGGAAGTGATGCGCTCCAGCCACTGGAACTGGGAGCGCACGGAGTACATCCCGGGCCAGGGCATCCGGAGCGTCGGCAAGAAGAACCTGGTGAACAACTTCTGCATCGGCGTGACCGGCAACGAGCCGAGCTGCAACCGCTGCCACGCGGGGTACGGCTACGCCGAGGCGTCGTTCGACTTCACGAACCCCCTCAACGTGGACTGCCTGAGCTGCCACGACAACAGCGGCGAGTACACGAAGGCGGCGGGCGGGGCCGGGATGCCGGATCCCTCGGTCGACCTGGCCAGGGTCGCGCAGCGCGTCGGGAAGCCCCAGCGGCTGAACTGCGGCACCTGCCACTTCCTGGGCGGCGGCGGCAACAACGTCAAGCACGGCGACCTGGAGACGGCCCTGCTCGACTCGCCGAAGACGGTGGACGTCCACATGGGGACCGACGGCCTGGACATGGAGTGCGTGGACTGCCACACGGCGTCGAAGCACCAGATGCTCGGCAAGATGTACTCGGTGTCGTCGATGAACCGGAACCGCGTGGAGTGCGAGACGTGCCACTCGACGCTGCCGCACGCCGACGGCGTCCTGAACAGCCACACGCTGAAGGTGGCCTGCCAGACGTGCCACATCCCGGTGTACGCGAAGGTGAACCCGACGAAGCTCACCTGGGACTGGTCCACGGCCGGCCGGCTGCAGGACGGCAAGCCCATCGAGGAGAAGGGCCCCCACGGCGAGGACACCTACCTGTCGATCAAGGGCTCCTTCACCTGGGGCACGAACGTCAAGCCCGAGTACATCTGGTTCAACGGCACGGCGTCGCACTACCTGATCGGGGATCGGATCGATCCGTCGCGGCCGGTGAAGATCAACACGCTCCACGGCAGCTACGACGATCCGGACGCCAAGATCTACCCGGTGAAGATCCACCGCGGGAAGCAGATCTACGACGCCGAGTACCGCTACCTCATCCAGCCCAAGCTGGTTTCGACGGTGCCCGGCGACGGCGGCTACTGGACCGAGTTCGACTGGCCGAAGGCCAACGAAGAGGGCATGAGGCTGGTCGGCCTGCCGTACAGCGGCAAGTACGGCTTCGTCGAGACCGAGATGACGTGGCCGGTGAACCACATGGTGTCGCCGACATCGCAGACCGTCGGCTGCAACGAGTGCCACACGCGCAAGAACGGCCGGCTCGCGGCCGTGGGCGGCTTCTACCTGCCGGGACGGGACCGCAACGGGCCCGTGGACGCCGCCGGCGTAGGGCTGCTCGCCGCCACCCTGGCCGGCGTCTGTCTCCACGGCGCCGGTCGCGCCGTTGCCGCCCGGCGGAAGCGCCGGGCCATGCTGGACGCGCGGCCTGAGCCGGCGCCCGGCGCGGCGCTGGACGCTCAGCCGGAGGCGGCCGCCGACGCCGCGTCGGAGACGGAAGGGACGGAGCGGTCATGAGGCACTACGTGTACGGCGGGTTCGAGCGCTTCTGGCACTGGGCCCAGGCGGTCCTGATCCTCTTCCTCGCGCTGACGGGGTTCGAGATCCACGGCTCGATCCACTTCTTCGGCTTCGAGCAGGCGGTGGCGTATCACAGCACGGCGGCGTACGCCCTCATGGTGCTCATCGCCTTCGCGGGCTTCTGGCACCTGACGACGGGCGAGTGGAGGCAGTACGTGCCGACGCGGGAGAACCTGCTCAAGCAGGCGGACTACTACCTGTCCGGCATCTTCCGCGGCGCGCCGCACCCGACGAAGAAGACGCCGCTCAGCAAGCTCAACCCGTTGCAGAAGCTGGTCTACGCGGGCCTCAAGACGTTCCTGATCCCGCTCATGGTGGGCTCGGGGCTGGTCTACATGTTCTACCGCTACCCGCAGCGCTACTCGGTGGTCAGCCTCAAGGTGGGCGGGCTCGAGTGGGTGGCGATCGCGCACACCGCGGGCGCGTTCCTGCTGCTGGCGTTCGTGATCACGCACCTCTACCTGATCACGACGGGGCAGACGCTGACGTCGAACCTGAAGGCGATGATCACCGGCTACGAGGACCTGCCGGACGAGGATCCTCACGGGCCCGCCGCCTCGGCGTAGGAGAACCTGCCGTGCAGACGAAGTACATGAATCCCTACCTGGCCGGGTTCTTCCTCGGCCTGGTGCTGCTCGCGACGATCTTCATCACCGGGCGCGGCCTCGGCGCGAGCGGGGCGGTGAAGAGCGTCGTCGTGGCGTCGGTGGCCGCGGCGGCCCCGGAACACGCCGCGCGGTCGGCCTTCTACGGCCCCTACGTCGCGCCCGGCGCCGAGCACCCGCTGAAGGCGTGGCTGGTCTTCGAGGTGCTGGGCGTCATGCTGGGCGCGTACTTCTCCGGCCTCGCGGCCGGCCGGCTGAGGCTGGTGACGGAAGCCGGCCCCCGCGTGTCGCGGCGCTGGGTCCGGTGGGTCTTCGCGGCCGTCGGCGGCGCGCTGTTCGGCATCGGCGCCCAGTTCGCGCGCGGGTGCACGAGCGGCGCGGCCTTGAGCGGCATGGCCGTCCTGTCCACTGCCGGGTTCGTCACGATGATGGCCATCTTCGGGACCGGCTACCTGCTGGCGTTCTTCGCCCGCAGGCTCTGGATCTGAGCAGGGGAGGGCGCTCACATGATGGGACCGTTCGTGCCCGACCTGATCTCGAACGAGCTGAACCTCGTCATCGCGTTCCTGCTCGGGACGGGCTTCGGCGTCACACTCGAGCAGGCGGGCTTCTCCTCGTCCCGCAAGCTCGCCGGGGTGTTCTACGGCTACGACTTCACCGTGCTGCGCGTGTTCTTCACGGCGGCGGTGACGGCCATGAGCGGCACCCTGCTGCTCGGCTACTTCGGCCTGCTCGACCTCGACGTCATCTTCGTCAACCCCACCTGGCTGGCGCCGGCCATCGTCGGCGGCGCCATCATGGGCGCGGGCTTCATCCTCGGCGGCTACTGCCCCGGGACGAGCCTGTGCGCCGCCGTCATCGGCAAGGTCGACGCGATGTTCTTCGTGCTGGGCGGCGCGATCGGCGTGTTCGGCTTCGGCGAGCTCTACCCGCTCTACAAGGGGTTCTACGAATCGACCTCCCTCGGCGACATCAAGGTGTTCGATTCGCTCGGCATGTCGCAGGGGCTCTTCGCGTTCCTGCTGATCGTGGTGGCTGTGACCGCGTTCGCCGTGACCACGCTCATCGAGAAGAAGGTGGCGGGCGGGGCGGGGCCGTCGAGCGAGTTCAAGACGAAGCGGCACGTGGCGGCCGGCGCGGCGCTGCTGGCGGTCGGCCTCGTGCTCCTGGTCCTGCCCGACCGCAAGACGAGCATGATCGCGCGCGCGTCCGACCCGGCGTTCCTGGCGGCGCACCCGGCCGAGAAGATGGACATCGACGAACTGGCGTACCGGCTCGTCGATCGCGACCCGCGCGTTCAGGTGGTGGACATCCGGCCGCCCGAGGCCTTCGCGCGGCAGTCGCTGCCGGGCGCGAAGAACCTGCCCATCCGGCAGTTCTTCGGCCATGACGCGATGGCGGTGCTGTCGCCGAGGCACGTCAAGAAGGTGATCGTGGGGGAGACGGAGGCCGAGGAGCACGCCGCCAGCCGCCTGATGATCGACCTGGGCTACGAGAACGCGGTCGTGCTGAAGGGCGGCTTCGCGGCCTTCCAGGCGGCGTATCTCGGGGCCGAGCCGCCCGCCCCGGTCGAGGGGCTCAGCCGCTGGGCCGCGGACGTCACGCGGTTCCGCACGCAGGCGCGCGGCGACATCCTGCAGATGATCGCGAGCGCCAAGGCGGAGGCGCCGAAGGCGCCGAAGCCGCAGAAGAAGATCGCCGGCGGCTGCTAGCGCGGCGCGGCGGGCCCGCGTCCTCCCGCAGTCACCGGCGCCCGCCCATCCTGCGCCGGCGGGCGCTCCGCCAGGCGTAGGCGTACACGGCGGCGTTGACGGCCAGGGCGAAGAGGCCGAGGGCGACCTGGACGCCGCGGCGGAGGCCGGGCGGGTAGAGGACCGGCATCAGGTACTGGTCGACGAAGTCGCCCGAATAGGCCGCGCCGCCGCCGAGCGCGCGCAGGCGGTTCTCGAGGGGCGTCAGCGGGCAGATGCGGCCGCTGAACTCGACGAAAACGCCCCACGCGGCGGCGGGAAGGTGCACGGCCGCCGCCCACCGCCGCCGAAGGACGAGCAGACCGCCGGCGACCACGAACACGACGAACGCGAGGTGCAGCAGGACGACGGCCGCAGCCAGGACCCGGTAGGGCATCGTTGCCAACTCCACCTCATCCTAGCGCACAGGCCTGCGAGGTGCGCACCGGCGCCGCGGCCCGGCTGACACCGGGCCTGGGAATCGCGTAGACTGGGAGGCCCGCTCCGCTCGGCCTGGGCGCGATCGGCATTCCCCGGATTCCAAACCGATGGTGTCTCTGGTCCTGCTCGTCGGCCTCCTCCTCGATCCCCTGGCGCCTCCGCCTCCGGTCCAGGCGCCCGCGCCGCAGGCTTCGCCATCGCAGGCGCCGCCGAACCAGGCGGCCCCGGGCGGCATCGTGGACGGCAAGGGCGGGCCGTCGTTCGTCGTGCCGCGCATCGACGAGGTCGTGTCGATCGACGGCCGCCTCGACGAGCCGGCGTGGTCGCGGGCGGTGCGGCTGGGGGGCTTCTCCGAGTACCAGCCGGTGGACAGCCGGCCGGCGACGGAGCGGACGGAGGTCCTCGTCTGGTACTCGCCGAAGGCGCTCCACATCGGCATTGTCGCCTTCGACTCGGAGCCCGGGTCCGTCCGCGCCAACGTCTCGGACCGCGACAACATCGCCAACGACGACTGGGTGCGGATCTTCCTCGACACCTTCAACGACCGCCGCCGGGCGTTCCTCTTCGGCGTCAACCCGCTCGGGGTGCAGGAGGACGGCGTCCACACCGAGGGCGCGTTCACCGCGGGCTACATGCACGGGCCGGGCGCCGCGGGCATGATGTCGGGCACGGTGGACCTGAGCCCGGACTACCAGTTCGACTCGAAGGGCCGCCTCACCCCCGAGGGCTACACCGTCGAGGTGCGCATCCCGTTCAAGAGCCTGCGCTACCCGAGCGGCGGGCCGATGACCTGGGGGATCAACGTCGCCCGGAAGACCCAGCGCGCAGGCCGCCAGGAGACCTGGACCGACGCGAAGCGCATCGCGAGCTTCCTGGCCCAGGGCGGGACGATGGAGGGCCTGTACGATCTCCAGCGCGGCACGGTCACGGAGATCCAGCCCTTCATCACGGCGTCCAACGAGGGCGCGCTCGGGGCCGGCGGGCGATTCGCCCGCGGCCGCACGGCGTTCGGTCCGGGCGCCAACGTCCGCCTCGGGTTCACGAACGTGTCGCTCGACGCGACGGCCAACCCCGATTTCAGCCAGGTCGAGTCGGACGCGGCGCAGGTCACGGTGAACGAGCGATTCGCCCTCTACTACGACGAGAAGCGGCCCTTCTTCCTCGAGGGCATCGAGCTGTTCGCGACGCCCGGCCGCCTGGTCTATACGCGCCGGATCGCGAACCCGGCGGCCGGGGCGAAGGTGACCGGGAAGCTCGGCAGGACAGGCGTCGCGCTTCTCGCCGCCGCCGACGACACGGGCGACGGCCATGCCTGGGTCACAGTCGGCCGGGTCCGCCGCGACATCGGGACCGACTCCCTGGCCGGCGTCACGTTCACGGACCGCAGCGGGCCGTCGGGCTACAACCGCGTCCTTGCCGCCGACGCGCGCATCGTCTTCAAGAAGCTGTACTACCTGCTGGGCCAGGCCGGCGGATCGTGGACCGAGTCGGGCGGCGTGACGCGCAGCGCCCCGATGTGGACGGCGGAGTTCGACCGGACGGCGCGGCAGTGGGGGTTCAACTACAAGCTCCTCGGGTACGGGACGAGCTTCGAGACGCAGACAGGCTACGTGCCGCGCAGCAACATCGTCGAGGTCCGTGCGACCAACCGGCTTTCGGCCTACGGGAGCCAGGGCGCGCTGCTGCAGAACGTCTCCGTCTTCTTCGGCCCGGACCGGATCTGGCTGTACCGGGACTTCCTGAAGACGCGGCCGCTCGAAGGCACCGACTCGCTGAACCTGAGCGCGACGCTGCGCGGCGGATGGAACCTCGGCGCGTGGATGAGCCGCACGTTCGCGCACTTCGAGCCGGAGATGTACGCCTCCTACGCGGTGTCCGGCCCCGGCGGCTCTGTGCGCCCGTTCGTCGTGCCGGACGGCGTCACGAACTGGGGCGGCATGTACACGCTGACGACGCCCGTGTTCCGGTTCCTGAACGTCAGTCTGGCCGCGGGACGCGCCGGCACGCCGATCTACGCCGAGGCCTCGGACGGGACGCAGACGAGCGCCAGCGCCATGCTGGGGCTCCGCCCGACGGCGTCGATCCGGATCGAGGGCAGCCTGGCGGTCCGGCGCATCACGCGCGACTGGGACGGCTCCGAGTACGCGCAGTCCACGATCCCGAGGCTCAAGCTCGAGTACCAGCCGCGCCGCTCGCTCTTCTTCCGCGTCGTCACCGAGTACGAGCACGCGCGCCGCTCTGCGCTCCAGGATCCGTTCACCCATGCGCCCATCTGCATCGGCGGCGCGCCGGCCGGCCGAACCTCGTCGAAGGGGCTGCGGACGGACTGGCTGGTCTCGTTCGAACCGACGCCGGGGACGGTGGCGTTCTTCGGCTACGGCAGCAGCCTCGCGAAGGACCCGACCCTCTACAACGCGCCCGGGTACAGGCGCACGACCGACGGGTTCTTCGTCAAGCTCGCCTACATGCTCCGCCGCTGATCGCGGGGCCGGATCCGCGGATCTGCGGATCTGACCCCGCGGTTGGACGTGGTATCCTCTCGGCGCCAGGGCTCCGGCCCGCTTCCGAGGGAACGATCCCATGTCCACGAGACCCCGTCTCCGCCTCCGCCACCTGCTCCTGGGCGCCGCCGCCGGCGCGCTGCTCTGGCTCCAGCCCGGCCTCGTCCTCGACGGCCAGGCGCCCGGCTCATCCGCCGGCTCCGCCGCGCAGGCCGACGGCCAGTTCTGCGAGTGCGAGGGCTGCACGAGCATCCTCGTCGGCAAGGCCGCGTCGGCGGACGGCTCGACGATGACCTCGCATTCGTGCGACAGCAACACCGACCGCACGTGGATGGACATCGTGCCCGCCCAGTCGCACAAGCCGGGCGCAATGGCCGTAGTCTGGATGGATCCGAAGGAATCCAAGGGCCCGAACGATCCCGACCGCGTCCCGGCCGGCGAGATCCCGCAGGCGGCGCGCACCCACAAGTACCTGAACGCGGCCTACCCGATCATGAACGAGCACCAGCTCGCAATCGGGGAGACCACCTTCGGGGGCAAGCGCGAGCTGAGGAGCGAGGCCGGCATCATCGACTGCCCGGAGCTGTACCGCCTGGTGCTCGAGCGGGCGAAGACCGCGCGCGAGGCCATCCGCATCGCCGACGCCCTGACGAAGGAGCACGGCTACAACGACTGGGGCGAGGCCTTCACCTTCGCGGACAAGGACGAGGTCTGGTTGTTCGAAATCCTCGGGCCGGGGCGCGGCAAGAAAGGCGCGGTCTGGGCGGCGGTGCGGATCCCGGACGACGAGGTATCGGTGTCGGCGAACGCCCCGCGCATCCGGAGAATCGATCTGAAGGACCCGGATCGGTACCTGGCGTCGTCCAACGTCTACTCGCTGGCCGAGGAGTTGGGCTGGTGGAGCCCGTCGAGCGGCGAAGCCTTCGAGTTCTGCACGGTGTACGGCACGCGCAGCGCGCTGGGGAGCCGGCGCCGCGAATGGCGCGCTCTGAGCCGCATCGCGCCGTCGCTGCGGCTGGATCCGAACTCCGAGCACTACCCGATCTCGGTGAAGCCCGAGAAGAAGCTGTCGGTCAGGGACGTGCTCGACATCTTCCGGGACGCCTACGAGGGCACGCCCTTCGACGTGACGCGCAGCCTGTGGAAGGTCGATGCGTCGGGGAAGGCGACGAAGAGCCCGGTGGCCACGCCGTTCATGAACAACGACTACCTCGAGCTCTTCAACGTCACCCCCGAGCGGACGATCGCCTGCAAGCGCGCGACCTATCTCCAGATCACCCAGTCGCGGAAGTGGCTGCCGGATCCCATCGGCGGCGTCGTCTGGCTCGGGTACGACAACCCGGTGACGACGCCGCACACGCCGTTCTACATCGGCATCGAGCAGATGCCGGAGCGCTACATGGTGGACGGGCGGACGAAGTTCCGGCGCGACTCGGCGTGGTGGGCGTTCCGACAGGTCAGCCAGCTCGCGTTCCTTCGCTGGCAGCCGATGGTGAAGGACATCGAAGCCGTCTGGCGGCCCATCGAGGACAAGGCCTGGGCGAACCAGGCAGCGGTCGAAGCGGAAGCGCTGGCCCTCTACCAGCAGGACCCGGCGAAGGCTCGCGTGTTCCTGACGAAGTACTCGCACGAGGTCGCCAACGGCGCCGTCGACGCCTACTGGAAGCTGGCGGAGGACCTCTGGAGCAAGTACACCAACCTCTTCTGAGAGCCGGGGGGCGGGGGGCCGGGGGCCGGCGGCTGGCCGCCGGCCCCCCAATCCCCGGTCGCCAATCCCCGGTTCCCGATCCCCGGTTCGCGATCCCCAGTCTCCGATCCCCGGTCTCCGATCCTCAACCCCCGATCCCCTCTGCTTCTGCGCCCGTGTGCTACGATTGTTGATTTAGGGGTCCACCTCACGACGGCACAGTAGGGCAGCGGCGCGACATGGCAGAAACCGGCGCCCCTGAAACGGCGGGCATCGTCGTCCGCGGGGCGCGAACCCACAACCTCAAGAACGTCAGCCTGACGCTGCCGTCCGGCCGCCTGGTGGTGATCACCGGCGTCAGCGGCTCGGGCAAGTCGTCGCTCGCCTTCGACACGATCTATGCCGAGGGCCAGCGGCGCTACGTCGAGTCGCTGTCGGCGTACGCCCGCCAGTTCCTGGAGCGGATGGAGAAGCCGGACGTGGATGCCGTCGACGGCGTCTCGCCGGCAATCGCGATTCGCCAGAAGAACAGCATCCGGAACCCGCGCTCGACCGTCGGCACGACCACCGAGATCTACGATTACCTTCGCCTGCTTTTCGCCAGGGTCGGCCGGACCTTCTGCCGCCAGTGCGGGCAGGAGGTCATGCGGGAGACGGCCGAAGTGGTCGCCTCGCGGCTGGCGTCTCTGCCGGCAGGCACGAGGCTGTTGTTGGGCTTCGATGTCGCGATGCTCCCCGTCGCGCCCGAGTCCGCGGAGCTGGCGGACGCCGTCGAGGAGATCGCGGAGGGGGGCCTGGAGGACGGCGACGGTGTGGAGAGTCCGTCGGCAGCCGGCGCGGACGGAGCGCCGGCCCCGGACGGCGCCATGAACGGCGACGGCAGGAGCGCGGCGGTGGCGGCCACGCTCGAAGCGCTGCGGAAGAAGGGCTTCCGGAGGCTGCTCGTCGAGGGGCGCGCGGCGGACTTCGACGAGGCCGATCCGGCGGCGCTCGCGGGCCGGCCCGAACTGCACGTGATCGTCGATCGCCTCGTCGTGGAGCCGGGCATCGTGGCCCGGCTGACCGACTCGATCGAGACGGCCTACGCCGAGGGCGACGGGGCCGCCTTTGCCGTGGAGCTGCCCGACCGCATGCACGTGTTCTCGGAGCGCTTCGAGTGCCGGGCCTGCGGGATCGCGTACGAGGATCCGCAGCCGCGGCTGTTCTCGTTCAACAACCCGTACGGCGCCTGCGCCACCTGCCACGGGTTCGGGAACATCATCGAGATCGATCTGGACCTGGTGGTGCCGGACCCGTCCAAGTCCATCAACCAGAACGCCATCGAGCCGTGGAGCAAGCCGCACTACCGGAGCTGCCTGGCGACGCTCAAGCGGGCGGCGCGCCGGAGGGGCGTGCGCCTGGACGTCCCGTGGACGAGCCTGACGGCCGACGAGCGGGCGTTCGTGGTGGATGGAGACGGCGAGGAGTACGAGGGCATCCGCGGGTTCTTCCGCTGGCTCGATCGCAAGAAGTACAAGGTGCACGTCCGCGTGTTCCTGAGCCGGTACCGGGGCTACCTGACGTGCCCCGACTGCGGTGGCACGCGCCTGCGGCCGGAGGCGCGCGACGTGCGGGTGGGCGGCCGGACGATCGACGAGGTGTGCCGGCTGACCGTCAAGGACGCGCGGCGCTTCTTCGCGGGCCTGGCGCTCGGCGAGAAGGACGCGGCGGTGGCGGAGAAGCTGCTGGGCGAGATCCGCCGGCGGCTTGAGTTCCTGAGCGACGTGGGCCTGGACTACCTGACGCTCGACCGCCTGTCCTCGACGCTGTCGGGCGGCGAGTCGCAGCGGATTAGCCTCGCCTCGGCCCTCGGCTCGGCGCTGGTCGGAACGCTTTACGTCCTCGACGAGCCGTCGATCGGCCTCCACCCGCGCGACAACGGCCGCCTGATCGACATCCTGCACGAGCTGCGCGACCAGGGGAACACGGTGCTCGTCGTCGAGCACGACGCCGACATGATCCGCGTGGCCGATCACATCGTCGACCTCGGGCTCGGGGCGGGCGAGCAGGGCGGGCGGGTCATCTACAGCGGAGGCCTCGAGGGGCTCCTGGGCGAGCCGCGGTCTCTCACGGCCAGGTACCTGCGCGGCGAACTGTCGATCGCGGTGCCCGCGGCGAGGTTTCACGGCTCGGGCCAGCGCCTCCGGGTGCTGGGCGCCGCCGAGCACAACCTGCGCGGCATCGACGTGGACATCCCGCTGAACACGCTCACGGTCGTCACCGGCGTGAGCGGTTCGGGCAAGTCGACGCTCGTGCACGGCATCCTCTACCCGGGGATCAAGCGCCTGAAGGGCGGCGCCGAGCGGCGTGTCGGGGCGCACCGCCGCATCGAGGGCGCCGAATACGTGACCGACGCGATCCTGGTCGATCAGTCGCCCATCGGGCGGTCGCCGCGCTCGAACCCGGTGACGTACCTGAAGGCGTTCGACCCCATCCGCGAGCTGTTCGCGGCCACGAAGGACGCCCGCGCCGCCGGGCTGACGGCCAGTCACTTCTCCTTCAACGTTCCCGGCGGCCGGTGCGAGGCCTGCGAAGGGGAGGGCCAGGTGCGGGTGGAGATGCAGTTCCTCGCCGACGTCTTCGTGCCCTGCGACGTCTGCGAGGGGAGGCGGTTCAAGCCGCGCGTCCTCGAGGTGGCGCTGCGGGGGAAGACCATCCACCAGGTGCTCGAGATGACCGTCCGGGAGGCGCTGGGGTTCTTCAGCGGCTCGCCGAAGGTGCTGCGGCGCCTGCACGTGCTCGACGAGATCGGCCTGGGGTACCTGCGGCTGGGCCAGCCGGCGACGACGCTGTCGGGCGGCGAGGCGCAGCGGATCAAGATCGCGGCCCACCTGGCCGCCTCCGGCGGCGAGCGCCTGCTCTACATTCTCGACGAGCCGACAACCGGGTTACACTTCGACGATATCGCCAGGCTGCTCGCCGCCTTCCGCCGGCTGCAGCAGGCGGGGCACTCGCTGCTCGTCATCGAGCACAACCTGGACGTGATCAAGACCGCGGACTACGTGATCGACCTCGGCCCCGAGGGCGGAGACGGCGGCGGGCGGGTCGTGGCCGTCGGCACGCCGGAGGAAGTCGCTTCGGTGCCCGCTTCGCACACCGGGCGTTTCCTGCGGGCGGTGCTGACGGCGAACCGCCGCGCCGAGGAACTGGGAGCACTGGCATGAGCGAGCGGGTTCTCGCCGGAATCGTCGCCGGCCTCCTTCTGTGGCTGCCGGCGGGCGCCGCGGCCGCTGCCGCGCCGCCGCAAGGCCGGCAGGTCGCCTTCGAGCAGGTCGTCGAGTCGCTCAAGAGTCCCGACGCGAAGGCGCGGCTGGGCGCAATCCAGTTGCTGCGCGAAGCGGGGTACCTCGAGGCGGCGCCCGCGATCGCGCCGCTCCTGGCGGACCCCGACGACCGGGTGCGCGCCGCCGCCATCGAGGGGCTCGTGTCCATGTACCTGGTGGACGAGCGGCACACGCGCGAGTTCGGGCGCGGCCTCATCCGCGAGAAGGGCGCCACCCTGCCGCTTTACGCCTTCGTCCAGCGCGAAGGGGTCACCATCCCCAACCTCGCCCCGCCGGAAGTCATCCGGGGCCTCATCGGCGCGGCGGCCTCGCCCAACCTCCGCATTCGCTTCGATGCTGCGTACGCGCTGGCCGTGCTCGGGCGGCCTCTCGTCAGGCAGGGCCAGTTTCCCGACGGACGGGCCGCGGTCAACGCCCTGATGGCCATCCTGCGCGAGCCCGACCCCCTGATGCGCCTGGCCGCCACGCACGCGCTCGGGCGCCTGATGGGCGCCGCCCGCCAGAGCCCCGGCGCCAGCCCCGAGTTGACGGCTCAGCGCACCGAGGTGGGCGACCAGATCGTGGTCGGCATGAACGACCCGGACGAGGACGTGCGCCTGGCGTCGATGGGCGCGCTGGGCGAGATGCGGTACGAGCGAGGGGTGCAGTCGCTCACCGACCTGTACAACTATTACAAGAAAGGCGTCGAGGGGATGACGGCTCTCGACGCGCTGGCCAAGATCGCGCATCCGGGCAGCCTGCCCGTGTTCCTGGCCCAGCTCGGGCACCGGGAGGCGCATATCCGCCGGCTCGCCATCGAGGGCATCGGCCGGACGGGCGACGAGGCCGCGATGAGGGAGATGGAGTCGCGGACGGGGCGGGACCAGTCGCCGTACGTGACGTACGCGCGGGCGTTCGCCCGCGCCCTGAACCGGGACTACAGCCAGTTGCCCAAGCTCGTCGAGGGGTTCAAGTACTCGCTGCTCGAGTCGGACACGTTCGACTACCTCGTCGAACTCGGGCCGCCGGCGGCCGCGGAGCTGGCCGCGCTGGCGGCAAACAAGGACCAGAAGGTGCGCGCGGGCATCGCGGAGGTGCTCGGCATCACCGGGTCGCAGGCGTCGCTCGAGACGCTCGCGGCACTGGCGGCGGATCGCGCCGACCTGGTGGCGGCGGCCGCCGAGCGATCGCAGAAGCGGCTGGTGCCCCGGGACAGGGCGGCGCCGCGGGCGCGATGAGCGGGAGGCGGCCCGGCGGCCCGCGCCCGCTGCCGCGGACGTTCTACGAGCGCCCCACGCTCGAGGTGGCCCGCGACCTGCTGGGCAAGGTGCTCGTGCGCCGGGACGCCGAGGGGCTGGCGTCGGGCCTGATCGTCGAAACGGAAGCGTACATCGGCGAGTCGGACCCCGCCTGCCACGCCGCGTCCGGCCCCACGCCGCGCAACCAGCCGCTCTACGGCGCGCCTGGCCGCGCCTACGTCTATTTCACCTACGGCATGCACTACCTGGTGAACGCCGTGACCGAGCGGCGCGGCTTCCCGGCCGCCGTGCTCATCCGGGCCCTCGAGCCGATCGAGGGCGTAGACCTGATGCGCCGCCGCCGCGTCGGCCGCGGGCCCGGCGGGGCGCGGCGCCGGGGCAGTGCCCGCGCACTGCCGGCCCATCACCTGTGCCGCGGCCCCGGCAACCTCGCCAGGGCCCTCGGGATCACCCTCGCCGAGAACCGCGCGGATCTCACGAAGCGGGCGGGTCGAAACGGGGCGGGGCTCTGGATCGAGGATCGCGGCGTGCCGGTGGACGACGTCGTGTGGACGCCGCGCATCGGCATCCGCTCGGGGACGGATCTCGCGTGGCGGTGCGTCGCGGCCGGGAGCCCCGCGGCGTCTACCTTCTCGCCGTCGTCCGCTGCCGCATCGCGCCGACCTGGGCCTTGAGCTCGATCATGCGGCCGTCGCGGTAGGCGCCCACGGTCACGCTGCTGCCGATGGGGGAGTCGGCAATCAGCCTCAGCAGCTGGCCGCTGTCTTCGACGCTCTTCCGGTTGAAGGACACGATCACGTCGCCGGGGCGGATGCCGGCGTCGTAGGCCGCCGAGTCGCGCGCCATGCGCTCGACAAGCACACCCTTGGCCGCCGGGAGGCCCAGTTGCTGCGCGAGCGACTCGTTCATCTCGCGCACCTGGAGGTATCCGAGCGAGCCGCGCCGCACCTCGCCGTACCTGATGAGATCGGTCATCACCCGCCGCGCGAGGTTGCTCGGCACGGCGAACCCCACGCCCTGGTAGCCGCCGCTCTGGCTGTAGATGGCCGTATTGATGCCGACGAGCTCGCCGCGCGCGTTGATCAGGGCGCCTCCCGAGTTCCCCGGGTTGATGGCGGCGTCCGTCTGGATGAAGTCCTCGTAGGCCGCCACGCCGACGTTGGCCCGCCCGACGGCGGACACGATGCCGAGGGTGACGGTCTGATTGAGCTGGAACGGGTTGCCGATGGCGAGGACCCACTCGGCCACTTTGAGCCTGGACGAATCGCCCCACGGGATGGTCGGCAGCCCCGTTGCGCGGACCTTCAGCAGCGCGATGTCGGTGTAGGGATCCGTGCCGACCAGGTCGGCGCGCAGTTCGCGCTTGTCCGCGAGCGCCACCGTGATCTCCGCGGTGTCGCTGCCGACGACGTGGTTGTTGGTGAGGATGTAGCCGTCGCTCGACACGACCACGCCCGACCCGAGGCTGGCCTCGCGCCGGTCGCGCCCGCCGAACAGGTCCATGTCGTCGCCGAAGAAGTAGCGGAAGAACGGATCGTTGGCGAACGGCGAGTTCGACGAGCGGACCACCTGCGCCGAGGAGATGTTCGTCACCGCGCCGACGGCGCGGTCGGCGACGGCCGTGAAGTCGGGCAGGCCGGCAGCGGCGCGGGCGCCGGCGCCGGCCGGGGCGGCGGCCTGATCGCCGCCGCCGGGTTGCGCGGCCGCCGCGACCTCGCCCGCCGGCGCGCGGTGCAGCCGGCCGGTCATGACCAGGCCTGCGAAGAAGCCCATGAGGATGGCGACGACGGCGAAGGCGAGGCGCTTCATGTCAGTCCACCTGGATGCGGCGCGAGGCCGGGGCCGCCTTCGGGACCACGATCGTCAGCACGCCGTCGCGGAACTCGGCCGCGATGGCGTCGGCATCGACGGGCTGCGGCAGCGGGAACGAGCGGGAAAACGGACCGTGGCCGCGCTCGACGCGGTGGAACTGGGCGCCCTCCTCCCGCGCGACCGGCCGGTCGCCGCGGACGGTGAGCGTGTCGTGCTGCAACTCGATCTTGATCTGGTCCCGCACCAGGCCGGGCAGCTCGATGCTGAGCACGAAGCGGTCGCCCGTCTCGTAGAGATCCACGGCCGGCGTCCAGCCGGGAGCGTCCTCGGAACCGAGCCGGTTCATCCGCTCGTGGAGGGCCAGGAGATCGTGCAGGGGATCCCAGCGGGAAAACGCCACGACTCGCATCGTAACATGTTTGGACCTGCCTGGGTCATGTGCTACGATTCTAAGGGTTTACAGCCGCCGAGCGGCCTCGGAAGCCCGCACCGGCCCCCTGGCGGGGCGACCATAGGACAGTCCATGAGTTCGGTTCAAGCCACGCGCCTGCGAAAGGGCAACCTGATCGTGCTCGACGGCGAGCTCTACCGCATTCTCGACCGCCAGCACGTGACACCCGGCAACCTGCGCGGGTTCGTCCGGGTGAAGCTTCGCAACCTGCGGAACGGGACGCTGCAGGAGCAGCGGCTGCGATCCGAAGACGTCATCGAGCGTGCCAGCCTCGACGAAGTCGAGATGCAGTACCTGTACAGCGATTCGTCGGGCCACCACTTCATGGACACGCGGACGTACGAGCAGATCAGCCTGGCCGACGAGGTGCTGGGCGAGATGGCGGGCTTCCTGGTGGCCGAGTCGGTGATCAAGGTGGAGTTCTTCGGGGCCGACCCGGTGGGCATCGAGCTGCCGCAGACGGTGGACCTGGCGGTCATCGAGACGGCGCCTGCGATCAAGGGGGCCACGGCGAGCGCGCAGCTCAAGCCGGCGACACTCGAGACCGGGCTCGTGGTGCAGGTGCCGCCGTTCATCACCGTCGGCGACCGGGTGCGTGTCAACACGGAATCGGGGGAGTACCAGTCGCGAGCGTAAGGGGGCCGCCTCCGCCGGATTCCCCGCCCGCCGGCCGCGGCGGGCGAGCGGGGCTCGAGGACGGGGGCCTGCCGCTCGGGAGTGGCTGATGGAGGCCGGGATCGCAGCCTCGGCGTATTGACATGGACATCGAGCGGACGCGGCACGCCGGGTGGATCGAGGTCGTGTGCGGCAGCATGTTCAGCGGCAAGAGCGAGGAGCTGATCCGCCGCCTCCGCCGGGCCCAGATCGCGCGCCAGAAGGTGCAGATCTTCAAACCCCAGTTCGACACGCGCTTCGCCGACGACGAGATCGTGTCGCACAGCGAAATGCGCATCCCCTCGCAGACCGTCGCCTCCTCGGCGGAGCTGCTCCAGGCCGTCGACGAGGGCACCGAGGTCGTGGGGATCGACGAAGGGCAGTTCTTCGACGCCGATCTGCCGGCCGTCTGCAACGCGCTGGCCGACCGGGGCAAGCGCGTCATCGTGGCCGGCCTCGATCAGGACTACCTCGGGAAGCCGTTCGAGCCGATGCCGCAGCTCCTGGCGGTCGCGGAGTACATCACCAAGACGCTGGCCATCTGCATGGTGTGCGGCAATCCGGCCAATCACACGCAGCGCCTCGTCGCGAGCAGCGACCGGCTCCTCCTCGGGGCGCAAGGCACGTACGAGGCCCGGTGCCGCCGCTGCTTCGATCCGACCCTGTCGTCGGGCGCCGAGCCCTCGTCGTAGGCCCCCGCAGGAGGTGGCGTGCGGGACCCGTTCGGCACCCTGCTCATCCTCTTCGGCATCGGCTTCCTCGGCGCGAACCTGGCGCTCCTGTACGAGGGCGCGCAGGACTGGCGCCGGCGGCGGCAGGCGGTGCTCGTCTGGCGCATGGCGCCTCCGCGCCTGGCGTTCGTCCCGGTCCTCATCGCCGTCGGCCTGGCCGCGGTCATCGTCTACAAGCTGGTGGCCCTGCAGTGGCCGGTCTGGCGCCTCTTCGGCGAGGCGATGATGCTGACCTACTACGGCTACCTCTACCCGCTGTCGCAGCGGGTGAAGCGCGGCTTCTACGAGGAGGGCGTGCGCCTGGACCGGGGGTTCCTGCGGTGGAAGGACATCAACGGCCTGACCTGGCGGCCGGGGCCTCCGCTCGCGCTCCTCGTGGCGCGCGGCCGCCGGCAGTGGGCGGGCGTGCTGACGGTGCCGCCCGAGCAGTTCGGGGCGACCCGGCGCCTGCTGCGGGACCGCATCGCCGCGCGCGAGATCCGCTTCTCGCACCCGCCGCTCGACCTGGGCGGGCACGACGAGAGGGAGGACGTTTAGGAATCCGGAATCCGGAATTCAGAATCCCGGATGAAGGGGCGTCAGCGAACGAGCCACTGGAGAGGGCTAGCGCCGAACTGGGCCGTCGGGTCGTGCAGCCAACCCGGCGGCGTCAGCAGCACGAAGCCGAGCGTCACGATCACCATCACGTCGTACTGCCACGTGCCGCGCTCGTAGGTCCAGAAGAGGCCGCGCCACAGGACGAGCGCCGGCAGCGTGATGGCGCGCGTGACGATGCCGGGCTGGGTGGCGGGGATGGGCGGGGGCGCCGTGCCGGCCCGCACGGCGGCGAGGCTGCGGCCGGCCTTCAGTTCGCGCCACGTCATGTACATCCGGTCGAGCACCGTCACGATGGACAGCACCAGAATCACCCAGAGGACCGCCGCCATGCGGTTGGTGAACGCCCCGATCATGAACAGGACGATCCGCTCGGGCCGCTCCATGAAGCCGACCTTGCACGTCTCGATCAGCGACTCGGCCC
>Ga0116178_10000394_pt1 | contig 39645 bp, 38 predicted proteins | sample AD_STIC12_MetaG_FD_89880 | JGI IMG/M metagenome (GOLD analysis project Ga0116178, IMG submission 89880) | Active sludge microbial communities of municipal wastewater-treating anaerobic digesters from USA - AD_STIC12_MetaG | ecosystem: Engineered > Bioreactor > Anaerobic > Digestate | place: USA...
GACAAGCGAGTTATACGGCCTGATTCCCAAAGATACCCGTAAGCCCTTCGATATTCGCGAAGTTATCGCACGCTTGGTTGATGGCTCGGAATTTCAGGAATTCAAGGCACGCTATGGCAAGACGCTGGTTTGCGGTTTTGCACATCTGCACGGCTACCCGGTAGGAATCATCGCCAATAACGGAATTTTATTTTCCGAGAGTGCATTGAAAGGTGCGCACTTCATCGAGTTATGCAATCAGCGTGATATTCCGCTGGTGTTCCTGCAAAACATTACCGGCTTCATGGTCGGCAAAAAATACGAACATGCCGGCATCGCAAAAGACGGCGCGAAAATGGTGACTGCCGTTGCGTGTTCCCACGTTCCGAAATTTACCGTCGTGATCGGCGGCAGTTTTGGTGCCGGCAACTATGCAATGTGTGGCCGTTCCTACGGCGCGCGCTTCTTGTGGATGTGGCCGAACGCCCGGATTAGCGTGATGGGCGGTGAACAAGCTGCTTCGGTACTCGCGACCGTTAAACGGGACGGCATTGAAGCTTCGGGCAAAACCTGGAGTGCCGATGAAGAAGAAGCTTTCAAGGCACCCATACGTGACCAATACGAACGTCAGGGGCATCCCTACTATGCTTCGGCACGCCTATGGGACGACGGCATCATTGATCCCGCCGATACCCGTCGCGTTTTGGGCCTGGCAATTTCGGCTTCGTTGAATGCGCCGATCGTAAAATCGCGGTTTGGTGTTTTTAGAATGTGATTCGGACTGGTTTATTTCGTCGCCATTGAACAACCGTTGCATGCCGAGCATTTTGTCTGACAGGACCCAGCACTGGTCGCTGCGACCAGATTGACATCGATCGCGCGCTTATTTTTTCCTGCGAATAAGCGCCTCACATCACCGTAAAACTCCGGCAGGAAATGCTTTATGGCAAATGATGCTGCCGTCAGGAAAATCGCGCACATCACGAAGGTTTCAACCCATGAGTAAGTCATGACCACATCCTTGCAAGTTGATAGGTTGCAAATGAGGCGAAATATGCCAATGCAAACAGATAACCCGCCGAAATAAAGACTTGCTTCCACGAATTGGTTTCGCGTTTGATCACGGCCAGTGTCGATAAACACTGCGGCGCATACACATACCAAACCAGCAACGACAGCGCAGTCGGTACGCTCCACTGGGCTGCAAGCAAGGGAGACAGCGCTTGCGCCGCTGCATCGTCACCGCCGGCGGAGATCGCATACACGGTAGCGAGCGCGGCAACGGCGACTTCGCGTGCGGCAAGTCCGGGAATCAAGGCAATGCAAATTTGCCAGTTGAAACCGATCGGCGCAAACAGAGGTTCCATGAAATGGCCAATCCTGCCGGCAAAGCTGTAATCAATCGCAGGCAAGGTCGCACCATCGGGCGGAGCCGGATAGCTGGATAAAAACCATAGGATGACCGTAAGCGACAGGATAATACCGGTCACCCTGCGCATGAAAATGATGGTGCGCTCCCACAGGCCCATCGCGATATCCCTCGGATTTGGCCAACGGTAGCGCGGCAGCTCCATCAACAAGGCATGTTCGCTTTTATCCTTGCGGGTCTTTTTAATCACGTAACTCACCAGCAGCGCACTCAAAATACCCGCCATGTAGAGCGCAAATAAAACCAATCCCTGCAAATTGAAAATCTTCATGACTTCGGTGCGTGGAATAAACGCACCGATCAACAACGTATACACCGGCAAGCGCGCCGAGCAGGTCATCAAGGGTGCAACCATGATTGTTGTCAGCCGGTCACGCGGGTCCTGGATGCTGCGGGTAGCCATGATGCCGGGAATGGCACAGGCGAAACTCGATAGCATCGGAATGAAAGAACGCCCGGTTAATCCGGCGGCGAACATGAAGCGATCAAGCAGAAATGCCGCACGCGGCAGATAACCGGATTCTTCGAGCATCAGGATAAACAGGAACAGGATCAGAATCTGCGGCAGGAATTCCATCACCGTGCCTAGGCCACCGAAGAGGCCATTGGTTACCAGACTATTCAGCGGACCTTCGGGCAACAAGGAACTGACGTTAGAACCCATCCAGCCAATCGCTGCGGCTACACCATCCTGGAGAGGCTTGGCCCAGGAAAACACCGCTTGAAACATCAGGAACATGATAGCGGTGAGAATCACCAGACCCAGCACAGGATGCAGCACGATGCGATCCAGTTTATCCGCCCGACTGTCACTCTGCTCCGGCATCGTAACGGCAATTCCCATTACTTCGCGCACACGCTGATGAAGATCGGCATGTTTTGGCACGGTGCCCGTTGGCAGCGGCAAGTCCAATTGTTGCGCCAAAGCTTCAGCGCCTTGGCGTTGTACGGCAACCGTTTCGACCACCGGCATATTCAATTCGCGTGACAACGCTTGAGAATCGATCTTGATGCCGCGTCGCCCTGCTTCATCCATCAAATTGAGCGCCAGGATCATCGGACGACCAAGCTGCTGCAACTCAAGCACGAAACGAAGATGCAAGCGCAGATTGGTGGCATCGGCAACGCAGACGATAATATCGGGCAAAGCGACTTCGCTGATTTTTCCCATACAGACATCACGCGTGATGGCTTCATCGGGACTCGACGGCGTCAGACTGTATGTGCCCGGCAAATCCAGCACGTGGACTGATTTACCTTGCGGCGTATTGAATTTGCCTTCCTTGCGCTCCACCGTGACGCCTGCGTAGTTCGCCACTTTTTGACGGCCGCCGGTCAAACGGTTGAATAGTGCTGTTTTGCCGCAATTTGGATTTCCGACCAGTGCGATATTCATGCTGGCGACGCTGGCATTCATGGCGAACTCGCCAAGGTGATTTGAATACGTGCAGCCTCGTTTCGGCGCAATGCGAATTGCGAGCTGGCAATCTTCACCAGGATAGGCTCGGCGCCCAATGGCCCGACAGCACGCACTTTCAGCAATTCACCACTGACAAAACCCAGATCCCGCAAACGTTGGGCAATGGCATCCTCCGGATAAGCATCTTCTACCGACACCACACTTGCGGATTGTCCTAAAGCTAGTTCGCTGAGCAACATCCAAGTTCCCGGCTAAATGGTAATGATTCGCATTATACATCCATAAGAGGGCGCAACAAGCTCCGCTATGGCAAACCGGGCCAGCTCGGTATCATTGGAGGATTGCCGTAGTGAGACCAATCCATGGGGATGCCGTGCTAACTTTGAACAAACATGCGGGCGTTGCCACGCTCGCCCTGAACCGCCCGGAAACCCATAACGCTTTCGATGCCGAACTGATCCAGCAATTAACCACCGCGCTGCAGGCTCTGGATAAGGATGACAGCGTGCGGGCCGTCATTATTACCGGCACAGGCTCCACCTTTTCAGCCGGCGCTGACCTGAACTGGATGCGCTCGATGGCGAAAGCCAGCGAATCCGAAAACCTGCAGGATTCGCTGCAACTTGCCAAGCTGATGCGAACCCTGAATTACCTGAACAAACCGACGATTGCCCGCGTGAATGGTGCGGCTTATGGCGGCGGTGTTGGTTTGATTGCCTGCTGCGATATCGCGATTGGAATCGAAACGACCAAATTTTCGCTGAGCGAAGTCAAACTTGGCTTGGTGCCAGCAGTGATTTCTCCTTACGTGATTTCGGCGATTGGTCTGCGCCATGCGCGCCGCTTGTTTCTGAGTGCAGAGATTTTCGATTCCGCCCTCGCCTTGCGCATCGGCTTGCTGCATGAAACCGTGCCACATGCTCAACTCGATGAAAGCATCGATAAAACTTTGCATTGGTTATTGAAAGGCGGGCCGTCCGCTCAGACCGAAGCCAAGAAATTGGCATTGCGTATCAGCGGAAACTCTTTCGAAAATGCGGAAAAAACGGACCAGGAAAATGCCGCATTGATTGCCAAACTACGCGTATCCGCCGAGGGCCAGGAAGGCTTGAACGCTTTTCTTGAAAAACGCGCCGCAGACTGGGTTTAAGAGGCGAAAATGCAAAAGCCCATCATCAATCTGGACCAGAAGGCGAATTAAGCAAACATGTTCACTAAAATTTTAATCGCCAACCGTGGTGAAATCGCCTGCCGGATTATCCGTACTTGCCGACAGTTCGGCATTCGTACCGTCGCGGTGTATTCCGATGCCGACGCAAAAGCCCAGCATGTAAAACAGGCTGACGAAGCGATTCATGTCGGAGGTTCCATTCCATCCGAAAGCTATTTGTGCGGCGACAAGATTATCGAAGCCGCAAAAAAAACCGGCGCCCAGGCCATTCATCCAGGCTACGGCTTCTTGTCCGAGAATGCCGACTTTGCCGAAGCCGTTGAAGCCGCAGGCATTCGTTTTATCGGCCCCAAAGCGAACTCGATGCGCAAAATGGGCAGCAAGGCCGGCGCGAAGGATTTGATGTCGACCCATGGCGTTCCGGTAGTTCCCGGTTATACCGGCGAAAACCAGGAACCGGCTTACTTATTTCAGGAAGCTGATCGAATCCAATACCCGTTGATGATCAAGGCGGCGCATGGCGGCGGCGGCAAGGGCATGCGTATCGTCCGCAGTTCCGGAGAGTTTCTGGCGAATCTGGAATCCTGCCAACGCGAAGCAAAAAATGCTTTCGGACGCGATCGCGTATTGCTCGAAAAATACATCGAACAACCACGTCATATCGAAATCCAGGTCTTTGCCGATAGCCACGGCAATACGATTCATTTGAATGAACGCGAATGTTCGGCACAACGCCGCTATCAAAAAGTCATCGAGGAATCGCCCTCGCCTTTCCTGACTGGCGAACGACGCAAGCAAATGGGCGACGCCGCAGTTCAAGCTGCAAAGGCAATTGACTATGTCAATGCAGGCACGGTCGAATTTATCGTCGGTGCCGATGGCGATTTTTATTTCATGGAAATTAATACACGCTTGCAAGTCGAGCATCCCGTTACCGAGATGGTAACCGGCTTGGATTTGGTGGAATGGCAATTGCGCGTTGCCTCCGGCGAGAAACTTCCGTTGGTGCAATCGGAAATTCAAACAAAAGGCCATGCCATCGAAGTACGCCTGTATGCGGAAGATCCTGAAAAGAATTTCCTGCCCGGCTCCGGTCGTCTCGAAAAATTGCACCTGCCAGCGCCATCAAAAAATGTGCGAATCGATGCCGGTGTTGTGGAAGGCGACACCGTCAGCATTTTCTATGACCCGATGATCGCCAAACTGATCGTCTGGGATGAAGATCGCCCGCGCGCATTGGCGCAACTGCAAAACGCGTTGTCCTATGCCGACATCAAAGGACCGAAATCAAACATCGAGTTTCTGGAAAAACTGGTCAGGCACCCCGTCGTCGTGTCCGGGAATATCACGACCAATTATCTCGACCAGCATCTATCCGAAGTGTTGCCGCAAGCCGATGCTCCCGCTGCACATTTCGTGATTGCTGCAACGGTTGCCGCTTTGCTGGCGGATGAAAAACAGACCCGGCAAGCTGCCATGCGTTCAAGCGACCCGCACTCTCCGTGGGCAATCGCCGATGGTTGGCGGATTGGCCATGAAAGCCAACGCAAACTCTGCTTCCGATGGCGCGACCAAAACCTGGACGTTTATGCCAAAGGTTCGCATGGCAATTATGAAATTACCCATGGCGAGTCAACTATCAACATCGGCAATGCCGGCATTCATGATGTGACACTTTCGTTCCAGAGGGATGCCATGGCGCAACGTTTTCTGGCGCACGCTGACACCAGGATGATTACCGTTCATGACGGCCAATCCCGTGCCGGCTTTGAACGCATTCCCGCTTTCTTTTTTGACGACAGCAAGGCGAGCGGCAGCGGCGACCGGATCAATGCACCGATGCCGGGCCGGATGGTGGTCGTCAAATCGAAAATCGGCGATGAAGTGACCGAAGGCCAGGAACTGGCCGTGATGGAAGCGATGAAAATGGAGTTGTCCCTGAAGTCGCCGCGTACCGGAAAAATTGCCAGTATCAATGTCAACGCTGGTGATTTTGTCGAAGCAGATGCCTTGTTGATCAAACTGGAGGCTGCACAATGAATATTTTTCCTAAACTGGTTCTTGCTTCATGCGCATTGATCGCGATGTCCGGCTGTACGGGCTATGGCGTGACCTTTCAAACCGCACCAGCCACCGAGCTTTCAGCTTGCAACGAGTCATTGGTGGGAAACTGGCGGATCATTGAAGGTGAACGTAACGCACCGACATCAAGCACCGAAGACTATTTATCCGTCGCGACCGATTGCGCCACCATGTATTCCGTTACCACAAAGCAGGAATCCGGAAAGCGTATCAATAAAGTGGACGATCTGAAGAACAGCAAGGATCATCAAATCCAGTTCGCCAAAGGCATCGACTACGACTATGTCGTGGTGACGCCCAAGGAAACCAGTTTCGAAATCACGCCTGATATCAAGCTGCCTTCCGGCAAGATCATTTACCAGATCAACAAAGGAAAAGACGGTGTCATCCTGAGATCGGTGGATTTGGATAAAACCATCCAACTCGTACTTGACAGAAAAATTAGCGGACAGATCTTCGTTGATCGCGACAATCCGGGCGGTAATCAGGCGGCGAACGTCTATGTGCGCGGTGATGCAAACCAGATCGCCACTTACCTGAATACGCTCGACATCTACTCGAATGAGCGCTTGCTATTGGTTTCCGCCACGCCTGCCGAAGTGAAACTGATTCAGAAAGCGATCAAGCAATCCGGAAACAAGAAATGACAATTGCGGATTTTGTTCGAATCGTCGAAGTCGGGCCGCGCGATGGTCTGCAGAACGAAAAAGCCATCATCAGCGTTTCGGATAAAATCGCGCTCATCAATCAACTGAGTGGCTGCGGCTTTAAAACGGTGGAAGCCACCAGTTTTGTCAGCCCGAAGTGGGTGCCGCAATTGGCCGATGCCGCGGAAGTTTTTACCGGCATCGATAAATTTCCTGGCGTCAGCTATCCAGTCCTGGTTCCCAACCTGCAAGGCTATGAACGTGCGCGTGCAGTAGGAGCCACGGAAGTGGCGATCTTCGGCGCCGCTTCCGAAGCCTTCAGCCAAAAAAACATCAATGCAAGCATTGACGAAAGCATCGAACGTTTTATCCCGGTGCTTGAGCAGGCGAAAACCGATGGCGTGAAAGTGCGCGGCTATGTCTCGACGGTCCTGGGCTGCCCCTATCAAGGCAATGTCCCTGTGAGCGACGTGGTGCGAGTATCGAAACGATTATTCGAACTCGGTTGCTACGAAATTTCCCTCGGCGACACCATTGGCATCGGCACGCCGAAAAATGCCCGCGCCATGCTGGTCGCGGTTGCAGGTGAAATTCCAATGGCCTCGCTGGCCGTGCATTTCCACGACACGCGCGGTCAGGCTCTGGCCAACATTCTCGCTTGTCTGGAAGAAGGCGTTCGCGTGGTGGATTCTGCGGTGTCCGGTACTGGCGGTTGTCCGTATGCGAAAGGCGCCAGCGGCAATGTTGCTACCGAAGACGTGGTTTACATGCTAGAAGGTATTGGCATGCAAACCGGCATTCAACTGGATAAATTAATAGATACCGGCCGCTGGCTGTCGCAACTATTGGGTCGCGAAACTGGCAGCAAGGTCAACCGGGCAAGCACCACATGAGAACTCATAGCCGCTACCGCACAACGGCTGCGTATCAGCCAAAGTATGCCAATCCGATCCGCTTCGAATCGGGTGAAATCATTACATTGGGTGGGCGAGACACCGAGTTCCCCGAATTTCTCTGGGCAACCGATGAACAAGGCCGCGAAGGCTGGGTGCATGAATCGAAGTTTCTCGGTACCTCGGAAAAAAAAGCGGTAACAACTGGTCACTACAACGCGATCGAGTTGGCAGTGCGTGCTGGGGAATTGGTCAGCGCCGAGGAAGCCCTCGGCGATTGGTCCTGGTGCGTCAATTCCGAAGGCCGGAAAGGCTGGCTGCCGAATCACCTACTCGAACGCGTTACCGATGTGTTGCCTTTCAGCATTCGCCCGATTGAAAGCGGCGACGATGCCACCATTGCTGAGATCATTCGCAAAGTGATGCCGGAATTCGGCGCCGTCGGCGATGGTTTCGCGATCAACGATCCCGAAGTGGATTGGATGAGCCGGGCCTATTCCGAAAACCGCAGTGCCTATTTTGTCGTCGTGATGCATGGCGTGGTGAAAGGTGGCGGCGGTATTGCACCACTCGCCGGAGGCGATCCCGATACATGTGAATTGCGGAAAATGTATTTCCTGCCCGAATGCCGTGGCTTGGGCGCCGGAACGGCCATGATGAGCCGCTGCCTGCAAGCCGCGCGCATGCATGGTTTCAAGCGCTGCTATCTGGAAACCCTGGACAGCATGAAAGACGCACAAAGCCTGTATGTCCGCAGCGGCTTCAAGAAACAATGCGGCACGCTGGGCAATACCGGCCACGGCGGCTGCGATACGTTTTACGTTCTCGACCTGTAAACGCAGGAGCGCCTTCAGGCGCGAAGAATCGTGCCGGATTTATCGCGCCTGAAGGCGCACCTACGGTAAAATAAGGTATTCCAGAAAAAGAGTTGCCCATGCAAATTCAAAACATCCGCGCCGTGATCACCGGCGGCGTTTCCGGCCTCGGCTTTGCCGTCGCACAGCACATCGTCAAACATGGCGGCAAAGTCGCCTTGTTCGATATCAATGATGACAAGGCAAGCACTGCGATTGCCGAACTCGGCGCAGACAATGCATTTTACTTTCGTACCGATGTTGCCGATGAAGCCCAAGTGGAAACCAATGTTGCCGCAGCCAAGGAAAAACTCGGTGGTCTGAATGCGGCGATCAATTGCGCCGGTATTCTCGGTGCAGGTCGCGTGCTCGGCAAGGAAGCGCCGATGCCCTTGAAACAATTTTCAACCACCGTGATGGTGAATCTTGTCGGTAGTTTCAACGTAGCCAAAGCCGCAGCGAATCTGATGCAGCACAATGACGAACAAACCGATAAAGAACGCGGCGTGATTATCAATACCGCCTCGGTCGCCGCCTATGACGGCCAGATTGGCCAAGCGGCCTACTCCGCTTCCAAAGGTGGCGTGGTCGGCATGACACTACCGATGGCGCGCGAACTGGCACGTTTCGGAATTCGCGTCATGACAATTGCGCCGGGCATTTTCTGGACACCGATGGTGGATGGCATGGCGCAGGCTGTTCAAGACTCGTTGAGTGCTTCGATTCCGTTCCCTTCCCGCTTGGGTAAGCCGGAAGAATTCGCCGAACTCGTGGGCTTCATTCTGCAGAACACTTATTTGAACGGCGAAACCATCCGTCTCGATGGCGCCGTGAGATTGGCACCGAAATAACCCTGATTCTCCACCCTGAAAATCGCGCCTGAAGGCGCTCCTACAAAATAGAAAGACATCATGAAAGCTCACGAAATCAAGAAAGGCAATGTGGTCGAACACAACAAGACCGTTTATCAAATCCGCGACATCGAGCGCAGTTCGCCGCAGGGACGCGGTGGCAACATGACCTTCCGGTTCATCATGTACAGCGTACCGGGCGGACAAAAACTCGATCTCAGCCTGAAGTCGGAAGAAGAACTGGTCGAAGTCGATTTGCTTCGCCGTGAAGCCACTTTCTCTTACATGGACGGCGATGATTTCGTGTTTCTGGACAAGGAAGATTACACACCCTACACGCTCAGCCCGGCAACCCTTGGCGATGCGAAAGGCTATATCACCGAAGGTCTGGAAGACTGCTATGTGCAGCTAATCGACGACCAGGCCATCGGCCTGCAATTACCGGCCAACGTGGTGCTTGAAGTCATCGAAACGCCGCCCGAACTGAAAGGCGGTACGGCAACCAAGCGTCCGAAGCCTGCCAAGCTGAGTACCGGAATCGAAATCATGGTGCCGGAATATATCGCGACCGGCGAAAAGATTTACGTCAGCACACTAACCGGTGAATTTGGCGGACGTGTGGAAACGAAGACTTTTTAAGTTTCACAAAAGCATACTTTGTGGGGGCGCCGTAAGGCGCGAATACTTTCAGCAATTCGCGCCTTACGGCGCTCCCACGTTAAGCATGATCATTATTTTTTTCGTTTAAGCCATTTCCTTGCCATCCGGCGAATACTTTCTTCTGCCTCGACGTCGTCAACAAGCTCGCTGATGTTTCGCCAGGCCAGCGCATGGGATTCATCGCTGACAATGTATTCTTCGCTGCCAGTCGAGTGCACCACGAAACGGACGTCGTGATGGTAATGCTCCGGGTCCTTGCCTCTCGCCGGAATCAGATGTCGTTCCAGATCGAAAATTCCTGGCTCGACGATCAAATCAGTCAATCCCGATTCTTCTTCGGCTTCACGCAAGGCCACCTGCGCCAGATCGCTATCGCCATCGGCATGACCACCCAACTGAAGCCAGCGTTCCAGTTTCTTGTGATGTGTAAGCAATACTCGCTCGCCATCTTTCGACACCAACCAGCATGAGCCGGTGAAATGCCCGATCATCAATGTGCGTTCGCAGCAATTTTCATGCAGCTTGGCGAACTCGATTAACAATCCGGTCGAGTATCCATTTTCAGGCTCAGATTCGACGTATTCATTCAGCAAGTTCAAGACTTGCTGCTGTGCTGGTGAGAAATTGTCCAAACGAACCCCTAAAACGGTCTGAAGGCTTTACCGCAGCGCCCGAAGTCGCGTATGTTACGGCGGTTAGGGACTTTTGTAAGCTCTGCTTATTCAAGCTACCTGATTCGCTTTCCGGCTGTGGCCGGTTTTTTTTGATACTGCTCTAGGGGAACACCATGATTTTTGACCGCATCAAACCACTGGACCAGATTCTGGCCACGGCGGAAAAGAAAGGACTTAAGCGGCAACTCAACGCGTTCGATCTCACCATGTTGGGGATTGGCGCCATTATCGGTACCGGTATTTTCGTATTGACATCCGTAGCTGCCAATAAAGCAGGTCCGGGCATGATGTACAGCTTTGTTATTGCAGGCATTGTCTGCGCATTGACGGCACTCATCTACGCCGAAATTGCCGCAATGGTTCCAGTTGCAGGTTCAGCCTATACCTATTCTTATGCCGTACTCGGAGAACTGATTGCCTGGATGGTGGGTTGGGCGTTGATTCTTGAATATGCGGTCGCGGCGGGTGCCGTGGCAGTTGGCTGGTCGGGCTATGCAAACGGGTTCCTGGCCAATCACGGCATAGGATTACCCATAGCGCTGACTGCAGGTCCTGGCGATACCATCACGCTTCCCGATGGAACAACCGCCAACGGTGGCTTCAATCTCATCGCCTGTCTGATCTCGCTGTTGATTACCGGGCTGCTGATTCTGGGTACATCGAAAAGCGCAAAATTCACTGCACTCCTTGTGCTGGTAAAGGTTGCTGCATTGACTGCGTTTATCGTGGTCGCATTTCCTTCTGTCACTCATGCAAATTTTGAACCGATGTTGCCGAATGGCTGGGGTACCCCGCTCTCGGGCAATGGCGTTCTCGGAGCAGCGGCATCTATCTTCTTTGCTTATGTTGGTTTCGATGCCGTTTCAACGGCCGCAGAAGAAACCAAGAACCCGAATCGCAATGTTCCTATAGGCCTGATTGGATCACTGGCAATTTGCACTGTGTTCTATCTGTTGGTGTCTTATGCTGCTATCGGCACAACTGGTGCGCAACCTGGCGGTGTTCTGTCGCAATCCAAGGAACCACTCGCTTTCGTTCTCCGTAACCTCGGCCATCCACAACTTGGCGACTGGGTTGCATGGTCGGCGATTATCGCGCTTCCTTCGGTCATCCTGATGATGATTTACGGCCAAACCCGTATTTTGTTCACGATGTCACGCGATGGCTTGATGCCGAAAATCTTCTCGGACATTCACGCAAAATTCCATACTCCGCACAAAGTCACGCTGATTACCGGTATTGCTGTTTCCTTATTCGCTGCCATGTTCCCGGTTGATGCTCTGGCCGATATTTCGAATTCGGGTACTTTGTTTGCATTCCTCGTAGTAGCTATCGGCGTGATGGCATTGCGCGTGACCGACCCGGGTCGTGCACGTCCTTTCCGCACCCCGATGGTATGGGTTGTAGGTCCTTTGGCAGTCATCGGCTGCACCCTGCTGTTCTTCTGCCTAGGCTGGTACACGATCAAGCTGTTCCTGATCTGGGCAGTCATTGGCTTGGGCGTTTATTTCCTATATGCGCGCAGCCGTAGCGTCCTTGCACACGGCGAACGCAAAGAATAAGGTTACAGTTAATCCAAACTAAAACGGCGCGATTTATCGCGCCGTTTTTTTATTCGTCGATTCCAAGCTTGCCCGGTGAATCGTCTGCATCATCTTCAAGCAGATTAGTGGGTATGGTTTTACTGGTTTTGGCTCCCAGCGCCTTGATTTGCTCGGTTTGACGCACCAGATTCCCCTTGCCGGAAGATAGGCGCTTCAATGCCGAATCATGGGCTTCATTCGCCATCGCCAGAGCTTTGGTTACTTTATTCAAGTCCCCGCAGAACGCGACAAACTGGTCATAGAGTTTTCCGGCCTGATCGGCGATTTTCATCGCATTGGTGCTGCGCTGGTCCAGCTTTTGCAAATGCGCCACCGTGCGACAGGTCGCCAGCACGGTGCTTGGTGCAGCCAATACGATATTTTTATCCAACGCATAGGTGTACAAGGCATCATCGAGACGCAATGCGTCTATGAACGCCGATTCAATCGGAATGAAGATCAAGACAAAATCCAAATTACGCTTGTCCGGCAATGCGTCGTAGGACTTGGCCGACAGCCCGTCGATATGCGTTTTTAGCGAGCGCACGTGTTCCTTCAACGCCAGCTCGCGAGCCTGTTCGTTTTCCGCATTGATATAACGATCGTAGGCGACCAACGACACTTTAGAGTCAACGACAATGGCCTTGTTTTCCGGAAGAAAAATCACGCAGTCGGGTTGCTTGCGGTTCTGGTTTTCATCCACGTATGAAAACTGCGTATGGTAATCCCGGCCTTCGGTCAAACCTGAGGCATCCAGAATCCGTCCCAAAACCTGCTCGCCCCAGCCACCCTGCGCCTTGTTATCGCCTTTGAGGGCACGGGTCAAATTGATGGCTTCGTCGGCCATCCGGACATTCAATTCTTTCAGGGTATGAATGCCCTGATTGGTTTGCTGCACCGTTTGCTTGAATTCGGAAATCTGGGTCTTCAGCGGATTGAGCAAGGCATCGAGCTGTTCCTTGTTTTGCTCTTTGAACTTCGATGTTTTCTCTTCGAAAATTCTTTGTGCAAGATTTTCGAAATTTTCCCGTAAACGCTCTTCGGCCGATTTGAGCAACTGAAGCTGCTCCTGTCCGGATTGCTCACGCGCTTCGGAGCCCGCTTTCAACGCGGCGAATTGTTGTTGCAGCGATTCAAGCGCCTGCGCTTTCTGCGACAAGGCTTCGTTTTCAGTCAAGGCTGACTGTAACCGCGCTTCGATGCTCGCGTTTCTCCTGGCCAAAAATACCGCAACAACCAGAAAAACGCCGGCAACCATCAGCAAAATAAAACTCAGTGCATTAAATGACATAGGGCCAAGCTTGTTGAAAGACTTGGCCCATCTTAAATCATTGAAGTCTCAAAACCTGAGCGCAGGTTGCTTAGGCTTTCTTGGCCCAGGCAGTGCACCAGCCTTTAGGCGAAACCGCAAAACCGGCAAACAAGGTGCAAGCTCCAGTGGCTGCAGTAAAAAATTGGCAGTTCGCGCAGGCACTACCCGGTTTTTTGGTCGGCTCTTTTGAAGTGGCGGCGTCGGGCACATATTTCAGCGCTTTGGCGGTGGCGTTGTCGGCAGGCAGTTTTTTCAGGGCCTGGGCAAATGCCTGACCGAACATCGGAAGGGCGACTGCAGCAGTGGCGGCTTGCAACATGAAGCGACGGCGGGAATTGACTGGTGTCATGGCTACTCTCCTGTGATGGCGCCAGTTTACGGATATTTGGTGACCGGAAAGTGATTTGAATCAAGTTGACGCACAATATTTATGGTATCCGTTAAACTTGTTGTCATGAACAAGCTCCCCTACGATCCCGAAAAACTTCAGGCCCGAGCCCTTGAGCTGGTGGAAACCACCCGCGAATTGGCCCAGCGCGGCTGGACGCCGGCAACCAGCAGCAATTTCTCGATGCGGCTGGACGATAAACATGCGGCCATCACTGTATCGGGCCGCGACAAGGGCCGTTTAACCGAAGCCGACATCATGGTGGTCGATATGCTCGGCCAACCGGTGGCCACGTCGCAAAAGCCTTCTGCGGAAACCCTATTGCACACGCATCTTTATGCCCGTTTTCCGGAAATCGGCTGTGTACTGCATACCCATTCGACCAGCCAGACTCTTGCCTCCCGGCTTTATGGCGTACAAGGCTTCATCCGCTTCGAAGGCTATGAGTTGATCAAGGCCTTTCGTGGCCAGACAACCCACGAAACCCATTACGACCTGCCGATTTTTCCGAACACCCAGGATATGACCGTTCTGGCGAAACAGGTGGAAGCCAAACTCGATGAAGGCCCGCTCTGGGGCTACCTTATCAATGGCCACGGCTTGTATGCCTGGGGCCGCGACATGATGGAAGCGCGCCGCCATCTGGAAGCCTTCGATTTCTTGATTAATTGCGAATTGGAAATGAGGAAATATAAATAATGAGCCGTCTCCGCATTTTTTCCGAACAGGACGCCGTCACGCCGATGCTGGTGGCGAATACGCCGCAGTTCATCGCCGAGCAGCTGCAGAAAATTGGCGTTCGCTTCGAGCAATGGCAGACGAATTCGCCTGTGAAGCCGGGAGCATCAGCTGAAGAGGTATTTACCGCCTACAAATCCGATATCGACAAGATCGTGCAGGAAAAAGGTTTCAAGACGGTAGACGTGGTAAGCATTGCGCCAGACGATCCGGAACGAGAAGCCAAACGCGGGAAATTTCTCAGCGAACACTTCCACAAGGAAGACGAGGTGCGTTTTTTTGTAGCCGGTTCCGGCTTGTTCACTTTGCACGTCGAAGACCGTGTTTATGAAATCCTTTGCACGCAAGGTGATTTGATCGGGGTTCCCGACAGCACCAGGCACTGGTTTGACATGGGCCCTGCACCCTACTTCATCGCGATCCGTTTTTTCACCGAGCCGGATGGCTGGGTGGGCCATTTCACCGGCAGCGACTGGGCCGAAAAATTTCCGCGTTATGAAAATGGACAAGCCGCGTGAAGATAATCCTTACCGATATCGAAGGCACCACCAGTTCGATTTCCTTCGTGAAGGAAGTGCTGTTTCCTTATGCCCGCCGCGAACTACCGAACTTTATCCGCGCACATGCGAACGACCCGAAGGTCAGGCATTGGCTGGATCAGGTGCAGCTCGAGCTGGGTTCGGAATTTTTCAACGACGAGCACCTGATCGAAACGCTGCTGAACTGGATTGATAGTGACCGCAAACACACGGCGCTGAAAGCCTTGCAAGGCATGATCTGGGTTGCCGGTTACAAGGACGGTGACTATACGGCGCACATCTACCAGGACGCCGCCGAGATGCTGAAAATCTGGCATGCCGATGGGCGCCGGATTTTCATCTATTCGTCCGGCTCGGTTCCGGCACAAAAATTATTGTTCGCCCACACCTCTGCCGGTGACTTGACGCCCCTGCTTTCCGGTTATTTCGATACCGAAATGGGCGGCAAACGCGATGCGGAAAGTTACAAACGCATCGCGGAAACGATTGGCACCGAGCCTGGAAATATTATTTTCTTATCGGATATCGTCGAGGAACTCGATGCGGCAAATGCATCGGGTTTGAAGACTGCATTACTGGATCGTCTGGAAGATTATCCGGAGCCGAGGCTTGATGAGGCGACGCACGGGCATCATCGGGTCGAGTCGTTCAGGGATATAAGTATTTAATTGCAGGTCGAGTCGGGCCCTGACCTACGGTTCGGCTGACTGCAATTGATAGGTCAGAGAATCAAAAACCCATTCGCCATTCAATTTTGCCCGTACTTGCACCTGGTGCCGTCCCTCCGTCAGACCCGTTGGCAAGGCGGCGCGCCACAAATGCATGGAAGTCGTGGCCTCTGAAACCATATCGTAACTCCGCAATTTTTCCTGCCGGGCATCATCAATGTTTTTTTCGAGCACGGACGGATCCAGGGTTTCGACACGCTTCATGGCGTTCCAACTACCGGCATCGACGCTGTATTCGACGGTCGTATTCGACATTCCCATGAAAACGTTCGCGAATATTCCGAAGCCCGGATAGGAATTCACTCGCAAGACTTTTGGTGCGAACAATTGCATTTGTTTGTTGGCTGGCGCTCGGGCGACATGCCAACTCAATTTCGGCGCTGATGATTCCATCCATGACAATCGCGCATAACCATTCGGCGTTCCGTCTTGCATGATCGTATCGGGAATACCGTCTGCATCTTTCACACCGGACCAGAATGCACCGCAGGCGGCACCGACATTGTATTCGTGCAATGGTGCTCTGCCTTTCCAGCCATTCTTTTCGTCATGGAAAAAATGACGTTGGGTATGCGCATGTGCAGTCAGCAACAATACGTTATCGAAGTCTGCAAGCAACGCAAACAAGCGCTGGCGATCGACGTCGCGGAAAGTATCCTTGTCCGGGCTCGCATCGGCATCGAAAACCGGAATATGCATCGCCAGGATAATTCGCCGCGTTTTCGGCAACCGGCCCAGGTAACTTTGCAAGAACTGGAATTGCGATTCACGCAAGCCGCCAACATATTTCGCCGGCACGCCCGAATTCGGCTCATGAACCACATCGTCCAACGCGATGATGCTGACACCCGATTCTTCCCAGGCGAATGTATCGGGGCCGTAATATTTCGAAAAAGTGGCCAATGAGGATTCATCATTGGCAGCGCCATAATCGCGATCATGGTTCCCGGCCACATGCAGCCATGGCGTCTTCAAACGCGCCGTGACCCTGTTCATCGCAGGATACAAAGACAGATTGCCATGCACGATATCGCCCAGTGAAATTCCGAGCTCGGCCTGCTCGTGACCGATGATTGGTTCGACGATATCTTTTTCGTAATAACCAACATCCTGATTATTTTTTGGTTGCGGATCGCCAAATACGAGAAGATCGAGCTTGCTTTGGTTTGCTAAATTCTTCTTCGATTTATCCGTTTTTTTGCGGAGTGCGAATTGAATACTTTGATTTGCTCTTTCCGAATGCACATCAACCCAGAAATCCGGCAACCGCGTTTGAGTCATCGGAACACGCCAAGCATCCGGCTTGATCACGAACACCATCGTGGCTTCGGAGGGATACAACAGCCAATGCCCTTTTGCGTCAGTCCTGACAATGGTTTGGCCGTCGGAAACGGCAACATCGGGAATGCCGTGCTCGGCTTTGTCCAGAATGCCATTGCCGTTGCGATCATCAAACACCACACCTTCGATCACGGGTGGCAATGCGAGAGCGTCAAAAGTCAAAAAGCCAAGAATGCAGAAGCTGAAGATGCTGACTTTGCGAAACATGAGGCCCTCGCTTGTTTGCACTATTATTGATGGCGCTGTTTCAGGTTCTCCTGCACGGCATTCCAGTTCAATCCGCGGGAACGCAACAGCACCATCAGATGATAAACCAGATCGCTGGCTTCGTTCAGCAAATCTTTTTCATCCTGTGCAACCGCCGCGAGTGCCGTTTCAACTCCCTCTTCGCCGACCTTTTGCGCAATGCAGCGCACACCCGACTGGAATAATTTGGTCGTGTAACTTCCTTCGGGCATTTCAAGTTGGCGTTGTTCGAGCAAGGCGTCCAATTTTCCGATGAAATCGCCGGGAGCGTTTTCAAAACAACTCGACCGATTCAAATGACAGGTCGGTCCGGCCGGAATCGCCCGGATCAACAAGGTGTCATTATCGCAGTCGGCTTCAATGCTGACGACTGCCAATACATGGCCGCTGGTTTCGCCCTTTTTCCAGAGGCGCTGCTTGCTACGACTGAAAAACGTCACGAACTTTTCTTTCTGCGTTGCTTCAAGGGCTTCACGATTCATGTAGCCGAGCATCAGAACCTGCAGGGTATTCGCATCCTGAACAATTGCGGGTAGCAAACCATCTTGCTTGTCCCATGCCAGCGAATCGAAATTTGTTGTTCTCATTTTCTTTTCCTCAAATCCGAACCGATATTCTTCTATCGGCCAAGACGCGCTTCAAATCTGGAATCGGAATGCTACCGTTATGGAAAACCGTTGCCGCCAAAGCGGCATCGACATCGGATTTTTCGAACACATCGATAAAATGCTCGATCAAACCGGCACCACCAGAAGCCACCAACGGTACCTGGCAGATTGCACGTACCGCACTTAGTTGTTCGATATCGTAACCGTTGCGGGCACCGTCGCTACCCATGCAGTTGAGCACGATCTCGCCGGCACCACGTTGTTGCACCTCCAAGATCCATTCCAACGTGGTTTTCGACAAGGCCCTTGTTTTATCGGGATCGCCGGTAAACTGCCGAACACGCCACTGGCCGTCTTGATCTCGTAGCGAATCAATTCCGACCACCACGCATTGCACACCGAATGCTTCCGCCAGCTCGTTGATCAGATCCGGGCGTAACAAGGCCGGCGTATTGATCGAGACCTTGTCGGCACCGGCATTCAACACCGCAGACGCTTCTTCTACCGTGCGAATCCCGCCAGCCACGCAAAACGGGATATCAATCAAGTCCGACACCCGTTTCACCCACTCGCGATCTACCGAACGACCTTCGGGACTCGCAGTAATATCGTAAAAGACCAACTCGTCGGCGCCTTCGTCTCGATAACGCTGTGCCAATTCCTCAATCGCGCCCATGACGACGTGGTCTCGAAACTTGACGCCTTTAACGACCATGCCATCTTTCACATCGAGACATGGGATTATCCGGCGACTCAGCATGCCAATGCCTCCTGCAAAGTGAAACGACCTTCCAGCAGGGCACGACCGAGTATCGCACCGCCGGCGCCCGCCGCTTTTGCATCATGAATATCCTGCAGTGTTTTCACCCCGCCGGAAGCCTGTACACGAATTGCCGGAAAGCGATTCGCAATGTCGGCATACAAGGCATTATTCAAGCCCGACAACATGCCGTCACGTGCGATATCGGTGCAGAGCAAATGGCGCAGACCACTGGCCTGATAAAAATCCAGCATGTCGAAAAGATTTTTTTCCGATGATTCCGTCCAGCCTTTCACCGGTAACTGCCATATTCCGTTTTCGTCTTGCCGGGTATCCAGCGCGACGGTAATCCGGTCGGCACCGAATTGTTTTATGCATTCTGAAATCAGGGCGGGTTGCTTGACCGCAAGCGTACCGATCACCACCCGGTTTATTCCGGCATCAATCAAACGTTCGACGTCTGCTTTGCCGCGGATTCCACCGCCAGTCTGGACCTTCAAGCCGATCACGTTCTGCATGAAACCGGCAATTTCAAGCAAAGTATATGAACCCGATTTTGCCGCATCAAGATCGACCAAATGCAGCCAGCCGGCGCCGGCATTCTTGTATCCTGCGGCAACTTCGAGCGGCTCGTTGGAATACGAGGTTTCCCGCGCGTAATCGCCCTGCAGCAATCGCACGACGCGGCCTTCGCGGATATCGATCGCGGGATAAATTTCGAAATTCATAAGGAGAGAAAATTCTTCAATAACCTTGCGCCGACCTTGCCGGAACGCTCGGGGTGAAATTGCGCGCCCATCACATTGCCCTTCTGCACAATCGATGAAAATTTATTGCCGTGAGTCGTCTGTGCCAGCGTGTACTCCGAGACATCGGCGGCATAGCTGTGAACGAAGTACACGCTTTCATTCTGCAGGCCATCGCAAAGCGAGCGGGTGGTATTGACGATCAGATTGTTCCAGCCCATGTGCGGAATCCGGATACCTGCCTGTGCCTGCAATTTTTTTACTCGTCCCGGCAACAAACCGAGGCACTGGGTATCGCCCTCATCGGAGCTTTCAAACAGCAATTGCATGCCGACGCAAATACCGAGCAAGGGTTGCTGGATATCCGGAATCACGTCAATCAAGCCATTCTCATGCAAGCGATTCATCGAGACGCCTGCGGCACCGACGCCCGGCAGAATGACATGAGATGCATTTCTTATTTTGGCAGGATCGGAAGTCACCGAAGCTTCTACGCCCAGTCTTGCGAATGCGGCCTGCACCGAACCCAGATTCGAACCACCAGAATCCAGCAACACCAGTCGTACGCTCACAGCACACCCTTCGTACTCGGCAAATCATTGCCTGAACGTTTTATGGCTTCGCCAAGCGCGCGTGCAAAGACCTTGAAGCAGGCTTCGACCATGTGGTGCGCATTATCGCCTCGCACTTTCAAATGCAGGTTCATGCCGGCGGTTTCGCAAAGCGAACGGAAAAAATGCGGTACCAATTCAGTGGCAAGATCACCGACCATTTCACGCGGGAATTTACCTTCAAACACAAAATAAGGCCGTCCGGAAAGATCCAGCAATGCACTGGCATCCGTTTCATCCATCGGCAAACTGAAGGCATAACGCGCAATGCCGCGTTTATCACCCAAGGCCTGTTTCAAGGCTTGCCCCAACGCCAATGCGGAATCTTCTACCGTGTGGTGTTCATCGATATGCAGATCACCGGCGCAACTTAATTCCAGTGCAGTACCTGAGTGCTTGCCAAGTTGTTCCAGCATGTGATCGAAAAAACCAAGCCCGGTCACGATGACGGGATTCGCGGCGCGATCAAGATTCCAGTTGACCCGGATTTTTGTTTCCTTGGTGATGCGTTCGATGTTTGCCATGCGAGGAGCATCGACCAAAACATGAGCAATTTCCGCCCACGAATAGCCTGATGGCCCCAAACGGAATCCCTTCACGCCGAGATTCTGCGCAAACTGCATATCGGTCTCGCGATCACCTACCATGGCGCTGGCTTGCAAATCGATCGAGCGATCACGCAGATATTGCATCACCATGCCGATGCCGGGCTTCCGGTTTGGTGAATTGTCTTCCGGCCTGGTGTGATCAATCAGAATTTCGCGAAATTGAATGCCTTGCGATGCCAAAATCTGTAGCAGCAATTGTTGCGGACCTTCGAATTGTTCGGTCGGAAAGCTTGACGTTCCCAGACCATCCTGGTTTGACACCATCACAAATTCGAAACCGGCATCCCGGCATTTGATCAAAGCGGGAATTACGCCTTCGACCAGACGGAATTTTTCGTAGGAATCAATTTGCTCGTCGGCAGGCTCTTCGATCAAGACGCCATCGCGATCAATGAACAGTATTTTTGCCATTACAGGCTCCCCAACGCTGTTAGCAATGCATCATTCTCTTCCGGCGTACCGATGGATATTCTCAAGGCATCCTGCAAAACAGGGTTGGCGCGCATATCGCGAATGACCACTCCTGCAGACAGACAGGATTGAAAGGCTTTTTCGGCATCATCAAAACGAGCCAGCAGATAATTTCCCTGCGAGGCATAAACGTTCTTGACTGACTTCATGTCCTGCAATTTTTTATAGACCCGGCTACGCTCGGAAACTGAAATCGCGGCACGCCGCTTGGCAAGTTCGATATTGCCGTCATCCAGCCCCGCCAGCGCTTGCACGACGCACGGTGTGGGCACCGGATACGGCGCGCAGATATTACGCAGTACCCGAATGATATTTTCCTGTGCCATCACGATACCGACCCGTGCTGCCGCCATCGCATAGGCTTTGGATAGAGTTCGCAGCACGACGATATTTTCGAATTCGCCGAGCAGACTTGTTGCGGAGGGTGTTTCGTTGAATTCGGCATAAGCCTCATCCACCACGATTATTGCCTTGTCCGTACTTGCTTTTGCCAGCGCCCGAATTTCATCCAGCGAAACCGACTGGCCGGTGGGATTGGCCGGTGTGCATATGAACACCAACTTGATGGGTTCCCGGCGGATTTTTTCCAGCACTGCAGGAAGATCGAATTGCCATTGCGTCTCGCCATCGATCAAGGGTACTTCGAATACCATGGCATTTTGCACTCGGGCGCAGACGGCATACATGCCGAACGTCGGCGGCGCTATCAACACACCGTCCTGCCCGGCTTTACAAAAGGCGCGGGTCAACAGATCAATACCTTCATCGCTGCCTCGGGTAATCATCAAGCTTGCCGAACCAACGCCATAAAGTGCAGCCAATCGTTTTACCAATTGTTGCGGCTGCGGCTCGGGATAACGATTCAGATTCATGCCCTTGTCGGCATCGTTGGTCCATGGCGATTCATTCGCGTTCAGCCAGATATTGCCGGTCACATTCGCGCGACGTGCGGAAGCGTAACCGGCAAATTCACGCAAGTCTTCGCGAACTAGATCAAGCACGCTCATGGCTTGCCCATCCGCAACAAGACGGCATTGGCATGTGCCTGCAAGCCTTCTGCATTGGCCATGGTGACCGCACAGGGGCCAATCGTATTCAATCCCTTTTGGCTAACCGTCTGGATGCTGATGCTTTTTTGGAAGCTGGCCACACTGACGCCGCTATAAGCCCGGGCAGCACCGTTGGTGGGCAGTACGTGATTGGTGCCCGAACAGTAATCGCCCAATGATTCCGGCGCGAAGTCGCCAAGGAAAATCGAACCTGCCGATTTCACCTGTTGCAAAAATTCCCGCGGATTGCGCAGTGCCAGAATCAAGTGTTCAGGCGCATAGGAATTGCTGATGTCGATCGCCGATTCAATATTGTCGACTTCAATCGCACGAGAATTGAGAAGGGCCTTTTCCGCGATGGCTTCGCGCGAAAGCCTGCCGAGTTGCGCCTGCACTTCAACTGCCACACGGGCAATCAAATCGGCGGAATCGCTCAGTAAAATGACCTGCGAATCTGGGCCGTGTTCGGCCTGCGACAATAAATCCGAAGCCACGAAGACCGGATTCGCCCCGGCATCGGCAATGACGAGAACTTCCGAGGGGCCTGCCGGCATATCGATCGCCGGTCCGCCGGGCATCATTGATACCAGCTGCTTGGCCTGCGTGACGTAGCTATTACCTGGTCCAAAAATCTTGTCGCAACGCGGAATGCTGTCGGTACCAAATGCCATCGCTGCAATCGCCTGGGCGCCGCCAATTTTGTAGACATTCGTGATTCCGCATAATTGCGCGGCAACCAGAACTGCAGGATCGGCTTCACCATTGCTGCGTGCCGGTGTGCACAGAACAATACTGTCGCACTGTGCAATCGCGGCAGGCACACCGAGCATTAAGGCGGTCGATGGCAAGGGTGCGGTTCCGGCAGGCACATACAAACCCACCGTATCGATGCCTCTCAGAATGCGACCACAGCGAACGCCATCGGCCGTATCAATTTCGAATTCCGATGGTTTGCCCGCCTCATGCCACTGACGTAAACGTTGCAGGGCATCACGCATTGCGGTTTTCAATTCATCCTCGACAATGGCATGCGCACGATCGAATTCCTGTTCGCTCACCCGGAAAGATGCCAATTCAACGCCATCAAAACGTCGTGTCAGTGCCTTCAGTGCAATATCGCCATCTGCCCTGACTTGCTCGACAATCAGCTCGACTCTTTCAGCCAGGTCTTTTTGCGTGACTTGTACCGGCCTCTGCAATAACTCCTGCTTCAGTGAAGCACAGCATTGATTCCAGATAAAAATTTTCATGCCAGCATTTGCTCCACCGGCAAAACCAGCATATTGGAAGCACCGGCACGTTTCATGTCTTCCAACCGCTGCCAGGTCATCGCACTGCGGCAAAGGACTTGTACGCCGACTTCCTCGGCCCGGCCTTCCAGACTCATCACGGTGGGCAGTTCCGCATCCGGCAGAAGCTTCATCAGTTCCGGAAGCAGTGCCCGCCGACTCTGGAACAAGACAAGTTTACTTGCCCGGAGACTCAACACACCTTCGAGACGACGCAACAACATGGCCGCAAGATCGGCTCGTTCATCGCCGAAAGGTTTCGCGGGCCCGGCCAATACCGCCTCGCTTTGAAGGATGACGGCAACTTCCTTCAATTGATTGGCGACGAGTGTCGCACCCGATGAAACCAGATCGCAAATCGCTTCGGCCTTGCCGAGACGCGGTGCAATTTCGACAGAACCGGATAGCAGCACCGCTTCGGCATCCAGCTTTTGTTCGGCGATCCACTGCCGCAATAAATTCGGATAACTGGTAGCGATGCGCTTGCCGTTCAAGCGTGACAAATCGGCACCGTCCCACTCGTTAGGAACCGCGACCGACAAGCGACAACGACCGAAACCCAATGGCTTGATGACTTTGAAAGCCGCATCAAGACCTTGCGAGAGGCGTTCTGCCGCCTGCTCTTCCAGCACATTCTGGCCAACAACACCCAAATCGCAAACACCTTCGGCGATAAGACCCGGGATGTCATCGTCACGCACCAACAAGAGGTCAATGGGAAGTGATTCGCCATAGCAAAACAGCCGGTCCCGGCTTTCGCGGAATTGCAGACCGGCGCGCGCGAGCAGGTCCCTGGCGGGATCCGACAAACGCCCTGATTTTTGAATAGCGATACGTAAACGGTCGTGCGAACGCATGACGAATTCCAGTTTATAGAGAGATTAATGATTGGTTTTGACGATACCCAGACGCTTCGCGGCGGCTTGATAGCCGCCAGCGCCGGTATTCAATGTGCGGGCCACGCGGCCAATGGTGGTGACGCTGACTCCGGTATGTTCGTGGATTTCACGGTATGGCATTTCGTTGATCACGTAGGGCACGACCTGCCATCGGTCTACCAGGGCTTCCATTTCGGCAGGCGTACACAGGTCCTGCAGAAATGCCTTGATATCGGCCGGATTTTTCAATGCCGCAAACGCCTGAGCGAGGGCTTCAAGCCCTTGCTTTAGTGGCACTTCCGGTGTGATATCGCGCTTTTTCATTGCGCTAATGTAATAGCGCGCTAATACACTGTCAAGCAAAAGATGAAACGAGGAGTGACAAATTCCCGGCCACGTCATAATGTGAACGGATTCAGGGAAATCGGCAGCATGATGTTTCGATATTTCACGCCACTATGGATATTTTTGGCTCTACTGCTCGCTTGTGGCCAGGCGGCGGCACAGAACAATGTGGTGGTACTCGAAGCCGGCCGCAGCAAGATCGAACTTTCGCCGTATGTGAAATATTTCCATGATCCGGCAGGCGAAATCGATAAAACCCAGATGTTCGATTTGGCGAAAGCCAACAAATTCAAATCATTGCCCAATGGCAATGCGACATTCGGTTTCAGCAAGGGGTCCTACTGGTTTCATACTTACCTTTTCAATCAGGACAACACCGAACAACGCTGGCTGCTCGTTCTCCAATATCCGCTGCTCGATTATGTCGACGTCTACGTTCGCTATCCGGACAACCATATCGAACATCTAACCTCGGGCGATATGCAGCCGTTCTCGGCTCGCGCGATCCGTTATCGCCAACCCAATTTCTGGCTTGATTTGCCGCAAAAGACGCAGGTGGAATTGCTGGTCAGCACCTCCAGCAAAAGCTCGATACAAGCCCCGCTTGCCGTCTACACGCCCAGTGCATTTGCCGAAATGGAACGCGATGCCCAATTCGGCATCGGCATTTACAACGGCATTCTGTTTGCCCTTTTTTGCTACAACCTGATCCTCTGGCTGATTCTCCGAGACCAGAACCATTTTTGGTACATGATGCATATCAGTGGTTTCGGCCTGGTGTTGTTCTGCCTCAATGGCCTGGCGTTCGAATACCTGTGGCCGAACAATCCCTGGCTGGCCAATCGGATGATTCCGCTGTCGATGTGTTTCTCGCAGCTTGCCATGCATCAATTTGCGCGGCTGTTTCTGAACATGAAAGAGATGTCGCCGATAGCCAATCGCATTGGCCTGGGCTTTATTATCTTTTACAGCTTGATGGGGCTGGCTTCATTTTTTATCGATTATGCGACGGCGGTAAAATACACCACGTATACGGTATTCCCCGGCATCATCTTCGTATTGACCCAGGCGTTCATCGCGATCAAACAAGGGTATCGGCCGGCCCGACTCTTCCTGATTGCCTGGGCCGCCCTGCTGATCGGCACTTTCATCTACGCATCGGTTTCCTTCGGCATCCTGCCAAAGGTATTCATCACCGAATACGGCATCCAGATCGGCTCTGCCATCGAGATGATCCTGCTCTCATTCGCGCTTGCGTATCGCTACGCCAACCTGCGCAATGAAAACGTCAAGATCGTTTACGAAGCCAACGAAAAACTGGAAAGCAATGTTGCCAAACGTACTTCCGAATTGAGTATGGCGCTCGAACAACTGGCCGATGCCAACAAACGCTTGCGCGAGTCGAACCAGCGCGATGCACTGACCGGCCTCTACAATCGCCGCCATTTCCGCGAGGTATTCGAACAGATGATGCGGCAAACGAACGAGCGCCACCAACCGCTCGGCCTGATGTTGATCGATCTGGATTACTTCAAGCGAATCAACGATACCTACGGCCATCTGGCCGGTGACGACTGCCTAAGATCGCTGTCGAAAACCATCACGATGACATTGACCGGCTATAACGCAATTGTCGCCCGATTCGGCGGTGAGGAATTCGTTGCGGTAGTGCCCAATGTCAATGCGGAAAAATTGGCACTCATTGCCGAAGAATTACGATCGCGGATCGAAAAAGAGAATATCCAGATCGCCAGACAGTCGATCACGATCACGGCCAGCCTCGGCATCATTACGATTACCAACGAAAAACGCCTTAGCCCCGATCAGGCGCTTCACCAAGCCGATGAAGCACTTTATATTTCGAAGAACAAAGGGCGAAACCGCGTCAGTGTCGCCCTGGATATCGCCTGATTTCAGACGGCGATATCGTCGCTGGCCTTCGCTGCCATCAACAATTCGCCCTGATCAAATAAGAATAATACCCTGCTGATATCGCCATCCATCGCGCGATCTTTGGCCATGAAACTCACGTCTTGCCGCAAGCGCTGCCACACGGCATGCACGGCCTTGCTCGCCTGGAATTCATCCGAACCGGCAAGCTCCAGCCTCAATGCTTCCACTTCCTGCATGAAGACCGCGTAATCCGGCGAACTTGGCAATGGCGAGTTCTGAATCTTTTTGGCCAGCGCCGCTGCATCGGAATTCCTCGCCAGCTCGCGTGCCGCATTGATCATGTCGCGGCGGTAATCCAGCGCCTGTGCCGCGGTATAAATTTCCAGTGCAATCACGTGGGCAAGATCCTGCGTCATTTCGAGCACGTGGCGGGCTTCGTTCGCGCCCATCGAAACATGGTCTTCGGCATTCGCGCTGGTCGGGATGGAATATACCGATGCGGGATGCGCACGCGACGCAAGATCATTCACGATGGCGGCGGCTGTGTATTGCACGATCATGAAACCGGATTCGGTCGCGTCTTCGTTGCCGATTAAAAACGGTGGCAAACCATCATTGGTGGCCGGATCCACCAGCTTGTTCAAGCGGCGTTCTGAAATGCTGGCCAATACCGGAATGGAAGCTTTCACGTAACTCATCACCAAGGCTAAGGGCATGCCGTGGAAATGGCCGGCCGATACGACCTGGTCTTCGATATGACGAGGATTTTCGAAATCCGGAAACACCAACGGATTGTCTGTGACCGAATTCAGCTCGACATCGAGTACGCGCTTGGCTTGCTCGATCGCGTCGCGCACTGCGCCATGTACTTGCGGAATGCAACGCAGTGAGTAGGAATCTTGCGGCTGGTGTTTCTTGCCGCCACGGAACGGCTTGAAGCGCTGGTAGAAACGTTCGCGACCATGACGCTGGTTCAGTGGCACCCAATCCCAGGCAATGTCGAAAGCCAGCGATGCCTGCGCTTCTGAATCCCAGCTTTCCGGTTGCCAGGATTTGAATTTTGGCACCAGATGATAGGCGATGTCGGAAAGCGTGGAGCCGCGCAATAAATCACGCAAATGTTTTGCCGAATGCACCTGGCCCGGATGCGGGCGCAATGCATGCACATGTTCGTCAAATGCGCGTACGCGACCTGCGAAAGCATCTAGCGTGATCGCGGCGGCGACATCGGCGGCATCGAGAATTTCATCGAGTTTATTCACTGCCAATACACCGGTGGCCAGCATTTGTGCAGTGCCGTTGTTCAGTGCAAGACCTTCCTTGTGCGACAGACGAATCGGCTGCAAACCCGCACGCTTGAGCGCTTCCGCACCCGACAGGCGCTCGCCTTGATAAAACGCTTCACCGCCACCGAGCAATACGATCGCAAGATGCGACAGCGGCGCCAGATCGCCACTGGCACCGACCGATCCTTTTTGCGGCACTACGGGAACGATGCCGGCATTCAACATCGCGACCTGTGCCTGCAAGGTGGATACACGAATGCCGGAATGACCGCGCATCAGGGTATTGATACGAATCACCAGCATCGCGCGCACGACATCCGCACCGAAGGGTTCGCCGACACAAACCGCATGGGTGACGATTAAATTGCGCTGCAATTCTTCCAGAACCGATTCATCAGAATGATCCGGCTGGCGCACGCGATGCGCGCCCAGAAGCTTGTCAGCATTGCTGCCGAATCCGGTAGAAACGCCGTAGATCGGTTCCTGTCTTTGCACCTGTTCGGCAAGGAAATCCGCTGCGCGCTGCACTTTTTCAAGCTGCTTCGCATCCAGCTCGACACTGGCGCCATAGGCAACGGCGACAACTTGTTCGCGGGTCAGCGACTGTCCATCCAATCGAATCGGTTTCATTGTTCTTACAAGCCTTTCAAGACACGTTGCTGTTCTATTTCCACTTTTAGCGCTGCCGCCAATTCCGCGCGCGGCAATTCGAATTGCTCCTGGCGACGCAGGTCTTTCACCGTCACCACGCCACGCGAGATTTCATTTTCACCGTAGAGCACCATGAAGCGTACGCCGGCACGATCGGCATACTGGAATTGCTTTGCCAATTTTTTTGTTTCCAGTTGCACTTCGGTATTGATACCGGCACCACGCAATATCTGGGCTAGCTCCAGCGCCTGTGGCAGATAGGCATCATCCATCAGACCTACCAGGGCTTCGACCGAACTTTCTGCGGTCGAGATGATGCCGGCATCGCGCAACTGCCAAAACAGTCGCGTTGCACCGATCGAAATGCCGACGCCGGGCAAATGCGATTTCGAATAATGCCCAGCCAGATTTTCGTAACGGCCACCGGAGCATACGGAACCGATCTGCGGATATTCGTCGAGCGTGGTTTCGTAAACGGTGCCTGTGTAGTAATCCAGGCCACGGGCAATCGAGAAATTCACCGCGTAATTTTTTTCAGGCACACCGTAGGCTTTCAGCAATTCGATGACTTCTCGCAATTCGGCGACGCCTTGATTGAAGCCTTCGGAACCCTGCCCCAGCTTGTCCAGTTGCTCGATGGCATCGGCGTGCGAGGTGCTGCGGGTTTGCACAAAGTCGAGAATTTTTCCCGTGACTTCCGTACTCAGTCCAAATGTTTCACCAGTCAGGGTTTCACGCACGTAGTCAGCACCGCGCTTGTCCAGCTTGTCGACTTCACGCAGTACCAGCATCTGTTTTTCGCCATCGGCAACGCCGAGGTTTTCAAAAAAACCGCGCATCAGTTTGCGATTGTTCAATTGAATGGTGAAAGCACCGAAAGCAAGTTCGGTAAAGACGGCGCTGATCACGGCCGGCATTTCAGCGTCATAGCGAACCGACAAGGAATCCTTGCCGATCACGTCGATATCGCATTGGTAAAATTCGCGGAAGCGGCCACGTTGAGCGCGTTCGCCACGGTAAACCCGTTGCATTTGGTAACGGCGGAACGGAAAAGCCAGATCATGCTCATGTTCGGCTACATAACGGGCCAAAGGCACGGTCAGATCGAAACGCAAAGCCAGCTCCGGCGTGCCACCCTGCTCCAGCGCACCGGTCGATTGCACGAAATACACCTGGCGTTCGGTTTCACCGCCGGTCTTGGTCAGCAATACGTCCGACAATTCGAATACCGGCGTTTCCACCGGCAAAAAACCGAATCGCTCGAAATTACGGCGAATCACGTCCAGCATGCGTTGAAAGGCGATTTGATCGCGCGGCAAAAGCTCCATCACGCCGGGCGGTGTACGTGGCTTAATCAAGGTCAGACTCCTGGTTTAAGCCGCTATTTTAACGTGAATCGGTACCCTGGTGCTTGTCTTGATTGGCCGTAAAGCAGCTCATAGAATGAAGCCTACGGGGTGTAGCTCAGTCTGGTAGAGCGCTACGTTCGGGACGTAGAGGTCGTAGGTTCGAATCCTGTCTCCCCGACCAACGCAAGTAGGCATCAGAAGATAATCAGCTTCAGGGCCAATGGCAGCAAGGTTACATACGCCACAGCACTGCGTATGCGATACGACATGGTCGGCGCACCGGACGCTTGATCGGATTTTTCCGCCTGCCATTTCAGGCCGAATAAAGGCCGCAAAACGGTGATGCGCCGGATGACTTCATAACTCAGCAAACATCCGGCAATTGTCCCGGCAACAATCAGCAGCGGCTCCAAAACCGGCCCCAACTGTAACGGTACTAGAACAAAGGCCAGAATCAGGATAAACGTCTGGTGCACGATGTAATACGGCAGCACTGCATCATTGAAATAACTGAGCTTCGCGCTCGGCTTGTTTAAATAAGTCGCGGCATATCCAAGCAAGGCCAATACAGCCGACCAGCAATTGAAGATGGCAATCAGGGCCAGCCATTTAGCCCACCACAGCGCTTTCAGCTCGGGATTCATCCAGACGATAAAATAGGCAAATAAAATCGCGATATAACTGATGACCGCAATAGACAAGAATCTAAGACGAAAACGTTTTATTTGTTCCCAAAGCGTGGCATTCCAGCCAATCAAATAGCCGAACAGAAGGAAGGTGAAACCGCTGGCGTTCCTGTTATCCGGGAATGCAAACTCGACCGCAATCAACGGGATAATCGGCAGTAAGAAAAGGCCGAAAAAACCGGTCTTGCAGGCAAACCAATCCATTGCCGACTGGACAATACGACTATTCAGCAGCGGCGAGATGCAGAGGGTAATCAGTGAAAACGTCCAGAGTTCACGCAAATACCATAAATGATTCACGTCAATGTGCGGCAGCACTCCCGGCTTGTAGTTATCGAAAACCGGGTTATCAAGATCGAAAAAGATTTGATAGAACTGCCAGTAGCTCATGTGCAGTTCACCCTTGCCCGACATTTCGACAAACAACTGCGGCGGAACGACGACCAGAATTCCGAATAACAAAGGCAGCAATAAACGCAGCGTTCGCGCCTTCACGAACCGGATTGCCGACATCTTCTGCAACACGAAGCGGATCGAGATACCCGAGATCACCCACAACAAGGGCATTCGCCATTGATTGACTGCCAGCATCAGACCTTCCAGCGGCTGGCTCAGATAATGGCTCTTGTAATGAAAACCCCAGTTGGCCACGTACAGCATGCCGATGTGATAAAAAATCAGCAGGCCAAAGACAAGCACCCGCAGCCAATCAAGATCATGGCGGCGGGCAAGAGGATTTATTTGAACATCGGGTAATGCGGACATGGCTAGCCTCGTGTTTGGATAAGCCATGCTGACTTGCCGGACTGGCGTTCGCATTCTATATGTGATCAATGCGCCGGATTCAGTGACCAACTGCATGCCGCAGGGATAAATAACGGCGTTTGGGACGAAAAAGTGATGAATGGAAGCCAATAAGCCTGCATGGATATCCTCAAAAAACCTTAGAATTGCCGGATGCCAGCAGCCAAGAATGATTACAGTCAGTTACTTTCCCGCTACCTTCCCTACCGTCGCTATTTCGAGGTGGCTTTCTGGGTTCTGAATTTCGGCTTGCTGGTTGGCGTCAATGTAGTCATCGTTATGCTGGACCTTGAACGTGCCGAATTGCACTTCGAGAACTGGAAACCCCTTGTCTGGGAATTCAGCAGCAATCTAACCAGCCTATGCCTGGTGCCGGCCGTGATTTATTTCGAGCGCCGATTTCCGCTGCATTTTGGCGTTTTGCGAAAACATCTACCCTTGCACGTTCTCGGTAGCGTGGTTTTCAGCATTTTGCATGTAGCGGGCATGGTCGCCCTGCGCAAACTGGCCTATGCCAGCCAGGGCGAATCGTACGACTTCGGTAATTGGCCGGTCGAAATGGGCTACGAATATTTGAAGGACTGGCAGACTTACGCTGGCATTTTATTTGCGCTCGCGCTTTATCGGTTGTTGCTACTGCGACTGCAAGGCGAAGCCAGCATGCTCGACACGCCTGATGATGGGCCTGCTTTGGAACCGGTTGAACGACCTGAACGTTTCCTGGTCAGGAAACTCGGCAAGGAATTCCTGATCGCCGCCGCCGAAGTGGAATACTTGCAGGCTTCCGGAAATTACGTGAACCTGCATTTGCATGCACGCGACTACCCCTTGCGCACCACAATGGCCGCGATCGAGCCTCGGATGAATCCTGGGAAATTCATTCGCGTACACCGAAGTTATATGGTGAACCTGGATTTCATCAAGGAAATAGAACCGCTGGATACCGGCGATGCCAGAATCCTGATGAAAGGCGGGAGTTTGATTCCTTGCAGCCGGCGTTACCGGGCAGCGTTGAAGGGTTAAATCATATCCCGGGTTGTCGAAGCACAACCCGGGATACGTTTATTCGAACCGCAATGCTTCGATAGGATCCAGCGCCGCCGCTTTCGATGCCGGCATGATGCCAAAGATCACGCCGACCAAGGCCGAGAAACCTGCAGCCGCTATCACCACCCACAGCGGTGCCTGGGCTGGGGGGAAACCCGGAATCATGGCGGCAATTCCCATGCCGACCAGATAACCCAAAATAATACCGATGATGCCGCCCAGCAATGCGAGCAGACCGGCTTCGAGCAGGAACTGGATCAGAATGTCACGGCGAGTCGCACCCAATGCTTTCAGAATTCCGATTTCGCGCGTGCGTTCGGTGACCGATACCAGCATGATGTTCATGATGCCAATGCCACCGACCAACAACGAAATGCCGACAATGCCACCTAATACCGCAGTTGCGGTACCGGTGATTTTGTCGAACTGCTTGATGAAAGTATCTGCAGCTTCCACCTTGAAGTCATTTTCCTGACCGGGCTTGAGTCCGCGTGATTGGCGAACCGCACGTTTCACGCGTTCGCGCACCTGCTCCACTTCTTCCATCTTCTGCACGGTGAATGAGGCGGAAATAAACGGCTCATTATTGTTCCCCATCAAAGCACGGCCGACATCAAACGGGATAACGGCGTAATTGTCCTGGCTGAAGCCGAGCAATTCACCCTGCTTCTCCATCATGCCGACCACCTTGAACCATTCGTTGCCGATCCGGAAAAATTCGCCGACCGGATTTTCCGGCATATGCAAATCATCCCGCAGCTGCGCACCGATCACCGCGACGCGGCGGCGGCCCTTGTCGTCGCTCTCGACGATAAAACGCCCGTATTCAGGAAAGCGCGCACGCACAGCCTGAAATTCGGTGGTGGTGGCAATAATTTGCGGCGAACCGGTGCGACCCTTGTAGCTTGCGCCGGCGGTCTGCACTTGCATGATCGGCGCTACGACCCCAACACCTGGCACTTTGTAGCGCAAGGCATCAATATCGGCAAAATGGATGTTGTTCAATTTGCCGGTGCGGAAATTTTCATTGTTGTTTTCCGCCTGCAAGGTCATCGTACTGCCGCCGATATCGGCGAATTGGCTTTTGATCGATTCCGAAAAGCCCTGCACCAGCGATACGACCGCAATCACCGAACCAGTGCCGATCAGAATGCCCAGCGTTGTCAAAAAACTGCGCATGCGATGCGCCATCAGGCTGGATAACGCGGCGCGAAATGCTTCCATGAATGCGTACATTTATTGCGCCGCCTTTTTTGCATTGATGCTGTCTTGCACGATTTTGCCGTCGCTGACCCGCAAGGTGCGATGGCAATGTGCGGCGATATCCGGTTCATGCGTTACCACGATCACCGTTTGGCCTTGCTGATGTAATTCGTCAAACAAGGCCATGATTTCCGCCGAGGTTTTTGAATCCAGATTGCCGGTGGGTTCGTCTGCCAGCAGAATCGAAGGCTTTCCGACCAGTGCACGTGCAACGGCGACGCGCTGGCGCTGCCCACCCGAGAGTTGATTTGGCCTATGTCCCATGCGGTGACTCAGACCGACCTTGTCCAGCGCTTCGGATGCCATTTTCACCCGCTCGGCTTTCGGAATGCCGCGATATACCAATGGCTGCATCACGTTCTGCAACACCGTCATGCGCGGCAGCAAATGGAAGCTTTGGAAAATAAAACCGATTTCCTGGTTCCGTACTTTGGCCAAATCATTGTCGTCCATGGTCGAAGTATCACGGCCATTCAAAACGTATTTGCCTTCGCTCGGTGTGTCCAGACAGCCCAGCAAATTCATCAGGGTGGATTTACCCGAACCCGAAGGTCCGATCAGCGCGACATATTCATTGCGCTGAATCTCGAGATCAACGCCATCCAGAGCCTTGAACTCTTCTTCGCCCATCTTGTAACGCTTTACGATATTGGTCAGCGAAATCATTATTTTTCTTCGTCGGCGCCGCTATCGGCATCTGCCTTGTCATCTTTCGCTTTTTGTTTGACGTAAGCGTTTTCCTGCAATTGTCGAACCGTCTTTGCCGGTCCGATGATGACTTTGTCGCCCTGTTTGACGCCCTTGCTGATCGCTTGCCAGCTATCATCGGAATCCCCGACGATCACTACCGTCTTCTTAGCCTGGCCGTCCTTCACCAGCCACACATATTGCGTGAACTTCTTGGTGTCGTTTTCGTCGGCTTCGGTGATAACGGCTTCCACCGGCACCGCGACTTTCTTGCTGCCGTCACTGAGGAAAATATTGGCACGTGCGCTCATGCCGGAACGCAACAGTAATTTCGGCTGTGCTTCCAGCGAAATCGTGACCTTGTAGGCACGTCCCTGTCCTTCGATCGAAGGCGCCAAGGCAATTTTCTCGACCTTGCCGACAAGTGGCGTTTCCGGATAGGCAGCGGCGTACACATCGGTTTTCTGGCCAATCGCGATTTTCGCGATATCGGCCTCATCGACTTTAAGCTCAGCCTTGATATCCGAGGTATCGGCAATCTGCATCAATTGTGCGCCGGCCAATGAGGAGGTTGATGGAATAGCGGTTTCGCCGACCTTGATCGGCAGGGACACGATTTTTCCGCTGATCGGGGCGCGAATATCGGTTTTGCCCATTTGCTCGCGTGCTTCACTCAACACGGCATTCGCACGGCGAAGTGCTTCCTCGCTGCTCTTCAATTCGACCTGCGCCAGTTCGAACTGGTTTTTGTCTTCGTCGAAGCGGTTCTGGTCAATCATTTTCGCCGCCAGCATTTTCTTGCTGCGCTCGAACTGGGTGGCTTTCAACTGCAAGGTGACACGCTGGCGTTGAATGCTGATTTCGCTTTGGCGCTTGCTGGCTTCTTCGCGGTCAATCGCGTTGCGATAGGTTTCCGGATCCAACCGCATCAGCAATTGACCGGCCTGCACGATATCCCCTTCTTCCACTTCAATGGAACGTACCTTGGCCACCAGTTCGGAGGTCAGGTTTACTTCGGTTCGATAGGCCAACACGCCGGAAGCCAGAATGGTCGGGCGTATTTCGTGCGCCGTCACATCGCTGATATCCACTTCGAGTCCGCTTTCGCCTTTGCTCTTGCCGATAATGATCGGCAGGGCAATGACGGCCACCACGATGGCTGCGGCGAGCCACTTCTTGTTGAACTTCATGTTCTGGAATCTCTAATGTTTTAGATCAATGCGAGCAATGCAAAGCAACCATAAATGACAATGCTCGGAATAAGGGCCACCGCAATTGCCTCTGCCCAACCGGTTTTCCCCCAGGTTTTCCAGCCCAGTGCCACCAGGAAAATATTCCAGAAACTCAACAGATCGAAAGAAGTAGCCAGTTTTTTCCATGGGCTGTCGATAGGCAGTTGCAATAACAGCGGATCGAGATGGGTCAGACCCAGGGATTCAATACTGGTTTGTGGCGACATCATCACAACACCCACCAGCATGACTATCGTGCCAAGCAACATCGGCATGCTGCTCCAGCAAGCCAGGCTAAGTGCGTGTTTGAAACCTATCGTGGAGCCGGTAATTTTGCCTGCCAGCAGATAATACAGGGCCACAAGTGTCACGATGACTGCCGTGCCAATCGGAATACTGACGACCGAAAAATAGCCCATCATTTTTGCGCCGGGCATGAAGCTCTTGGCTTGCGCCATTTCGGCCGCCGACATTTCCTTACCGCTGGCGAGCAAGGTATGATCGATAAACCATGCGCTGTCCACTTTCATGAAATACATGAAAGTCATGACCATCGTGGCAGCCATCACCAGCAGCAATGGCACAATAAAAGTGGGCTTTTCCTTTAATTCGGCAAAGACTTTGCCCGGTTCCAGAAAGATATTGATCAAATGTGACATGCATTGCTCCCCGTAATGATGGTCATTGAATATTTTAGCAGCTTAGCGAGATAAGGGATTTTAGCTACGTGCATAAAGTAATGCATGGCGTAGCCCGGGTCATGGCTCCATCTGACCCGGGTTTACAGGGTGGGAGGTTTTTGTCTCCGCGAATATTCAGACTAGGATTTTGAGTAGTCGCTACAAGCACACGCTATTGGGGACCCCGGGTCAGATGGAGCCATGACCCGGGCTACGGAAATTCCTGCAAACGCTTCTTCAGAATATCCAAACCCAAGTTGCCGGCTGAGCCGAGAGAAACTCTAGCCTTCAGGCTGGCCTCCGGGTTCGCACCAAAGCTTGGCAATGTCGCTTTCGCCGCCTGTTGATAGGCATCGCGGAACGGAACGCCGCTTGCTGCCAATTCCATCGCGCAATCAGTCGCAAACATGCCCGGCTCGATTGCTGCAAGCATTTTTTCCGGTTGCCATTGCAGACGGTCAATCAAGTCCGGCACAAGGGCCAGTGCCGCCAATCCATGATGAAAGGCACGCAGCAAGGGTCCCTTGCTGAATTGCAGATCACGGTGATAACCCGATGGCAATGACAACAGGGATTCGATTTCCGTGCGGGCACCGGCCACAACTGCATAGCTGGCACGCAGCAATTCAATCAGATCGGGGTTGCGCTTATTCGGCATCAGCGAACTGCCCGTCGTATATTCGGACGGCAATGTCACAAAAGAATATTCGGCACTGGTGAACAGACTCAAATCCCAGGCCAAACGTCTCAAATCGAGCAATGATTGCGACAAGGCGGCCAATGCCTGCAATTCGAATTTTCCGCGCGATAACTGTGCATAGGTCGCCGCTACTTGAACGCGATTGAATTCCAAAGCCGTCGTCGTATGCTCACGATCCAGGGGCATGTTCACGCCGAAGCCCGAACCACTGCCCAGCGGGTTGGCATTGATCCATTCAATACTCGATTCAGCCAGGCCGAGATCATCGATAAAACTTTCGGCCCAACCGGCCCACCACATGCCTGCCGAGCTGACCATGGCGCGCTGCATATGCGTATACCCCGGCAGTGGCAGCATCGCTTCCGACTCTGCCCTTTGCAAGGAAATTTCGGCAATTTTCCGATTATGGAAAGCCAGTTGTTTCAATGCATCGCGAAGATACAAACGACTGGCCACCAGCACCTGATCGTTGCGGCTGCGACCGGTGTGGATCTTTCTTCCGGTGTCGCCGTGTTGTTCGATCAAATAGGCTTCAATAGCCGAATGGGCATCCTCAAAACGTTCGTCGAGTATGAATTCACCGGTCTGGAACAATCCATCCAGCCGGGTCAGGGATTCGCAAAGATTCCGGCATTCAAGAGCCGTCAGGACACCGATATTGTGCAAGCCTTCCGCGTGCGCGCGGCTTGCCTGGATATCAAAGGTGAACAGGTGCCGGTCATCGACAATATCGTTACCCGCCAGAAAACGCTGGATGTTTTGATTGACGGTGACGCCCGGTTTTTGCCACAGCAGATGGCTCATAAGTGGATTCCCGCCAGTTCATCCAGTCCAAAGGCCAGATTGAGATTTTGAATGGCCTGCGTTGCCGCGCCTTTGAGAAGATTATCCAGCGTTGATACCACGACCAGTCTTTTCCCATCATCGCTCAAGGTAAAACCTCCAATCTGCACGCCATGTTTGCCGGCAATTCGGCTTACCCAGGGTGCGCTTTCGATGATTTCGATCAAGGGTTCTTCCCGGTAAAAATCGCGATAGCATTGAAGCACTTCTTCAAGTTTCACCGCTTCCTTGAGATGAAGATTACTGGTGACGGTCAGCCCGCGAAAGTGCGATGCCACATGCGGCATGAACTCGATCCGTTTATCCAGATGGAAAGACACTTCGCGTTCATGCATATGCTCGGCCAAACTGTATGGCATCAGGTTGTCATGAAGTTTTTCCGGATCGTTCTTGTCCGAAGGCGAAGTGCCGGCGCCGGAATAACCCGATACGCCGAAGCACTGCAGGGGTTCTTCAACATTGCCGAGCATGGGAGCAATAGCGAGTTGCATCGCGGTCGCATAACAGCCGGGATTGCTGATGCGGGTTTGTGCCCGGGCCTTGCTTCTTGTCAGTTCCGGTAAGCCGTAATACCAGCCGGCTGAAAACCGGTAATCCGCCGATAAATCCAGCAGGACGGTATTGGGTGAATGCAGGTCGATGGCGTTCACGTAAGCTTCCGCCATATTGTTGGGTAAGGCCAAAATCAGTGCATCCACAGATTGCCCTGCGCTTTGCTCGGCATCCAGGTTCACGTAATCAAGATCGCCGTGATAGCTATTTTCATGCGCTGCCACTTTCTGGCCCGCTCTCTCGCGTGATGAAACAAAGCCCAGCTCGAATTCCGGATGCGCGTCGATTAAACGGATCAGTTCCGAACCGACATGGCCTCTGGCACCGACCAAGCCAATACTGATCGTCATGATTCTTTCCCATAACGCTGTAATTGGAATTGCAGGTTTTTCTTCGCCGCTGGCCATTCAGAGTCCAGTATCGAAAATACCACGGTGTCGCGACGGGTACCGTCGGGCATCAACATATGATTTCGCAACACGCCATCCTGCTTGGCACCCAATCTTGCAATTGCCGTTCGCGAGCGCTGATTAAACCAGTTGGTGCGGAATTCCACGGCGATGGCTCCGAGTGTTTCAAAGGCGTTGGTCAACAACAGAAGTTTCGCCTCGGTATTCAAGGCTGTCCGTTGCACGCGTTCGGCATACCAGGTCCAGCCGATTTCCAGTCTTTTATGGTCTGCCTCGATATTGCAATAACGCGTGCTGCCAACAATGTCGCCCTTGGCATCGCGCACGGCAAAAGGCATGGCTTTTCCCAGATCGCGCGATGCCAATGCCTGCTCGATATATTCCCGCGCCGATTCCGGCTTCGGAACCGAGGTAAACCACAAATTCCAAAGTTCGCCGTCACGGGCAGCTTCCTGCAAGCCGGTCAGGTGATCAAGCGATAGGGGCTCAAGACTGACGTGCTTGCCTTTCAGTGTTTCCGTTGTTGACCAATGTTTCGTCATCTAAAGCGCTTATCCTTTTAATGTTGCGGGTCGGGCCCGGCAATGATCGACCGCAAACTCGATTTGATCGAAATTTTCAAGTCCGTACCAGAAAACATTCCACTTCTCGCCTTTCAGGCA
>Ga0116178_10000401_pt1 | contig 39214 bp, 26 predicted proteins | sample AD_STIC12_MetaG_FD_89880 | JGI IMG/M metagenome (GOLD analysis project Ga0116178, IMG submission 89880) | Active sludge microbial communities of municipal wastewater-treating anaerobic digesters from USA - AD_STIC12_MetaG | ecosystem: Engineered > Bioreactor > Anaerobic > Digestate | place: USA...
CTACCAGTTCCGCACCGGTCTGCTCCCGTGTCTCTGAAAGGGTACCCGTTGCCAGCGCCAGTGCGACCGAGTCCGTCGTGTTTTCCAGAAAAACTGCCCCCGCAACCGATTTCGCCTGTGCCAGCAACGCCTCTGCCAAACGGTCGTCCAGCAGCGCCTGTAGCTGCCGGTCCACAAAAAGCCCGGCTACTGCAAACACAACAGTGGAAAACACGAGCGCGGAAAGGGAAGCCAAAACCCGCACACGGGACGCTTCCATGCTTCGTGTCCTCTCCAATCCGGTGTTCGCCGTTTTCAGCACTGCAACAGGAGAACAACCCCACCGATGTACGCCGCAAGAACTATCCAACCGGCCGCGCACACACCGAGAGCACGCCAGGTACTGGAGTAGTCGAACGCCTGACGAACCGATACAACCATTGCGGCGAGCATCCACACCAGCGCCAGCGCAAGCGCGGGGACGTAGAGAAGGGGAATGATGCCGAAAATCGCGAAGAGACCGGGTGCAGCAGCGTACCCCGATGTGCATACTATCTGACCCACGTCAACATCTGTCTCGGGTACAGAAAACACCTGAACCCCGAACGCGAATGTCACATATACCCACGCACACCACCCGACAAGCACCGCAACAAACAGAATCGCGAGCGATCCGATGCTTGTTTGAGGAATCGCTCCAAGGCCCGTCGCGCCACTTGATAACAGGACCACCCCAACGGCCTCGCCGGTTGCATGCTTGTCCGCTTCCACTTCCTCGAACAATGCGGGATCAAGCTTCAGTGCACGCCGTATTCGATTTGCGTAAGGAGACATACCGCCCTCCATCATCGCCTTTTGGACACCCACGGAGCAGAGATGGGGAACATGCACGCCCGGAACCGTCAAGTTCCATCCGCGTCCAGTCCGTATTCCTTCACCTTGCGATACAGCGTGGCCCGGCCGATCTGGAGCTTCATGGCGGCCTGCGCAAAGTTGCCCTCCGTGGCCTCAAGCGCTCTTTTCATTACCTCCTTTTCCACTTCTTTCAGTGGACGAATATCGTGTGTGGAAGGATCCCGAAGAAGCACCACGTTCTGTCCTGCCGGCGTTTTGGAGGCACCTTCCTGCACCAGGTGTGGCGGGAGATGTTCAAGCCGGATGGTTGGTCCTTCTGAGACGATCACCGCGTGCTGGATCACATTGCCCAGTTCCCGAACATTCCCCGGCCATGCGTGCCGGATAAGAGCGTTCATCGCCGCCGGTTCGAACCCGGCAGCTTTTTTGCGGGCTCTAGATGCGTGAAGGTTCAGGAAATGTGCGGCCAGGAGCGGAATATCCTCCGTCCGATCCCGCAGCGGCGGTAATGAGATGGTAAAGACCGCGATCCGGTAGAACAGGTCCAATCGGAATGCCGACTCTCGAACACGCACCTGCAGGTCCTGATTGGTTGCGGCAATGAACCGAACGTCGACATTAATGGGGTGCGTGCCGCCGACCCGTTCGAACGCCTGCTCCTGGAGCACACGCAGCAATCGCGTCTGCGAACTGGAATCCATGTCTCCTATCTCGTCGAGGAAAATCGTCCCGCCGTGCGCGATCTCGAATTTGCCCCTCTTTTGAGTTATTGCACCTGTAAATGCTCCTTTTTCATGACCGAACAGCTCGCTTTCAATGAGCGTGACGGGGATCGCCGAGCAATTTACGACAACAAAAGGCCCCCTGGAGCGAGAACTTGCCTCGTGAATCGCCTTTGCCACCAGTTCCTTTCCCGTGCCGCTCTCCCCGGTGATCAGAACGGACGCATCGCTGTCGGCAACCTGGCGGATTGCCTCGAAAACTCGTTGCATGGGCGCCGAGGTGCCAACAATGTCCGCCGGGCGGTTGCGCGCTACCAGTTCCCGCCTCAACCGAACGATCTCGCGCTCTGAGCGCGTGAAGGAGACGGCGTTCCTCAATACTCCGGTAAGTTTGGCTAGATTGCTCGTGTCATCCGGTTTTATCAGGTAGTCGAACGCGCCCAGTTTCAGGGCATTGACGGCATCCGAGACATCCATTGAAGCAGTCATCATCACTATAGCGGGCGGCGAATCCAGTTTGGAACAATGGCGCAGGATTTCCAGCCCGTTGACTTCGGGTAACATGATGTCGAGAAGGACTGCATCAACGCTTGCCGTGTCACTCATCTCGCCATAGCACTGGCGGTATCCCTCCGCTTGCCGCACCTGAAAACCCGCTCTTTCCAGCGCGGCCGCCAGCAACCTGCGAATTGCCGGATCATCATCGACGATGAGTACGGTCCCGTTCGTTCCTTTGACGCGTTCCGTTGCTTCCATGTCTGCCTGCCAGAGCGTGTCCGTTTCCCTGCCCCCCTTTTTTTAACTTTTGACCACTCAAACCGTTCAGATTCCGTTCGCTGGCACCCCGCAGATGCAGTGTTCGAGTTTTTCAGGACGTTGTGAAAACAGCGGCGTTCCCGACAATTTCAGTGCCTGCCGTACTAAGCGACAGATTTCACGATCACCTCCCGCCAGCGTCCGTACGCGTCCTCCCAGTCGCCAGAATCCTGCGGCTCGAACAGAGCAACGGGGAACGAATCCCGTACGACTGTTCTGATTTCCGCCGTTGAGCGAACTTCTCCAAGAGCCATCGCCTGCACCATCAAATTGCCAATCGCCGTCGCTTCCACGGGCCCGGCGAGAACCTGAACTCCGAGCGCGTTGGCGGAAAACTGGTTCAACAACTCGTTCGCCGATCCTCCGCCGACAATGTGAAGCACCTGAATGCCGCCGACCATTTCCCTCAGCATGTCAAATACCGACCGATACTTGAGGGCAAGGCTCTCAAATACGGTACGCAGAATCTCATCCCTGGTCCGGGGCACCACCTGCCCGGTGTTCGAGCAATATTGAGAAATCGCTTCCGGCATCGAAGCCGGCGTGTTGAAGTCCGGCGCGTCAGGGTCGACCCAGGACTGGAACGGGCGCGCCGCTTTCGCACGCGCGACTGCCTCGGCATATGAAATGTCCTCACCATCATGTTCTCGCCAGTATCTGAGACATTCCTGAAGCAGCCAGAGACCGCTGATGTTTTTCAGGAACCGGAACGTGCCCCCGATGCCACCTTCATTCGTAAAGTTGTACGCGAGCGCGGTCTCCGTAATGTGTGGTTCTGGAAGCTCCACGCCCATCAACGACCACGTTCCCGAGCTCAAATACGCCCATTTCCCGCCTTCACGCGCCGGAACTGCCGCCACCGCGGAGGCCGTATCGTGACATCCGGGCGCGATGACTCTGGCGCCGTGCAACTCCAGACGGGCGGCCAATTCCGGGCGGACGGCGCCAAGCGGTGTACCGGGCGGAATGATCTCCGGCAAGAAGTGCGTCGGAATTCCCAGGCGTTCGAGCAGGGGGCGAGCCCACGCCCGGGCTCGAGGATCGTAACACTGAGTGGTGGTGACATCCGTGAGTTCCGCTTTTGCGATCCCCGTCAGGAGGTAATCAAAAACGTCGGGGATCATCAGCAGCGTTTTCGCCTTCTCGAGAAGCCCCGAGCCTGACGTCTGTTCCGCGAGCAATTGATAAAGCGTATTCAGTTGAAGGAACTGCAGACCCGTCGTTTCGTATATCTCTTTGCGTGGCACCCTTTTGAACGCAAAATCCATCATCCCGTTCGTGCGCGAATCCCGATAGTGAACGGGCGGTTCCAGCAATCGCCCGTCCTCGCCCAGAAGGCCGTAGTCCACGCCCCATGTGTCCAGGCCTAGGCTCGCAATGTCTCCGCCCGCATTCGCTGAGGCCCGCCGGATGCCTTCCTGCACCGATTGCCAGAGACGGTCGAAGTCCCAGCGCATCCGTCCGCTATCGGAAACCGGTCCGTTCGGAAACCGGTGAATCTCCCTCAGGCTGAGTTTCCTCCCCAGTTCGCCCAGAATCGTCCGTCCGCTTGACGCACCCAGATCAATGGCGATCATTTTCCTCGACGCCGCCATTTCGGTTGTCTCCTGCAAGGTTACAAAAGCCTGTACCTGCGCGCCCGGAGTCCTTTTTCAGGGCCTAGATGAGCGCCGGTCTCCCGCAGTGTTGAAAATGCAACAGTCACCGCGTTTTGCACAAGCCGCTGACGCCGGATGAGCCCTTGACGTTAACGGTCTCCGAGGGCGATTTTCTGATAGTGTCAATCACTTTCCGTTTCCCGGAAGCCTTTCTCCCACGAACACCAATCTGCCACCTGCCGGAACGTACTCGAGGACACTGCATTGGACATTCAATTCACAAAAATGGTCGGAGCAGGCAACGATTTTGTGGTAGTCGATAACCGGAACGCCTCCCTGCCTGAGGGCCAACCAAGAGCGAAATTCGTTCGCGACGTATGCCGGCGCAGGCTATCCGTGGGGGCCGACGGGGTCCTCCTTCTGGAGAATGCCGAGAACGCGCATTTCCGAATGCGGTACTATAACGCTGACGGCGGCGAAGCGGAAATGTGCGGCAATGGCGGTCGTTGTATCGCCCGCTTCGCGTACCTCCACGGAATCGCCCCTGCCCGGATGCGTTTCGTATCAGCCGCCGGAACGCATGAGGCGGAGATCCGGGGTGCGAACGTGAAGCTTGAGATGACCCCGCCGCATTCACTTTCGCTGAACACCCGCGTTGAGCTCTCCGGAGGGACGCGAACACTGCACACGCTCAACACCGGAGTCCCTCACGCGGTGGAGGTCGTCGCTGATGTTGACGCCTTGGACGTGGTTGGCATCGGGCGCGAGATACGGTACCACGAAGTGTTCCGACCCGCGGGCACAAACGCCAATTTCATCACCCCTCTGGACAGGCACACGTTCCGCATCAGAACGTATGAACGGGGCGTGGAGGACGAAACGCTCGCCTGTGGAACCGGCACGACTGCTGCGGCTATCATCGGATCGTCTCTCGGGCTTTTCGATTCTCCGGTTGTCGGCATCACTCAAAGCGGGTTGCCGTTAACGATTCACTTCGTGAATCGAGGAGGACGCGCGGAAGACGTGTTCCTCGAGGGCAATGCCGACGTTGCGTTCACCGGCTCAGTAACAGTTTCATAACGTTCACGTTACGCAATCACCCCACTCGGAACAACATTCCCGGACGGGCGCCCCGCCAATGATGACCGATTTGCGTCAGAGCCTGGAACTGCTGACTCGGGAAGCGCACGCGAAGGGTTATTCGGAGGAGAAAAGCACCTCTATTCAGTTGCGGATTTTCCGGGAATTCATTGAGCGGGAACGTGAGCGTTTGCACTACGAGCACCGGGCTGGCGCTTCCGGACATCATGTGGTTCAGCAATGGACCGCCGCGGTGGATGCGGTTGTCATCGAGGCATACCGGGCGGTGATGCTCAACGGGGGGGGTACTCCGGGAGAGTGTGCAGTAATCGCTCTCGGCGGGTACGGCAGGGGCGCCCTGAACATCTGCTCGGATGTTGATCTGTTGTTCCTGTTCGCGGACGAGGTACCGGACCACTCTCCGATTGTGCACGGGGTTTTGCATCTGCTCTGGGACGTAGGGTTTGATCTTGGCCATTCCGCCAGAAGTTTGCAGAGCACTCTGGACTTTGCTTCCCGGGACGACATCGCGCAGACTGCCGTCGTAGACGCGCGTTTTCTCGCCGGGCTCGAACCCTTGTTCGGTCGGTTTGTCAACAATTTTCGTGCGCGTTTCATGGCGGACGGAGGGTGGGAGTTTTCGGAGAAAATCGTTCGTCAGCTCCACACGCGGCGTGAGGCACACGGTTCGTACGCCCAGGTGCTGGAACCGGACGTCAAGGAATCTACCGGAGGCCTTCGAGACGTTCATGCTCTGCAATGGATTGCGAGTGCAAGGCATGGAACTGCTTCGCTTGAGGCGCTTGTGGAGCATCATCTGATATCCAAACGGGATTTCCGTCTTCTGGAGCAGTCGATTGATCTGCTCTGGAAGGTGCGCAACGAGCTTCACTTCGTACACAAGAGGAAACACGACCGACTCGATTTTTCCGCTCAGCCCAGGGTGGCTGCCGCATTCGGATACCGGGACGACGCTGCGGCACTGGGAGTCGAGCATTTCATGCGGGATTACTATCTTGCGGCGCGGGAGATCGTCCGGATATCGGATGCGGTGTGTCATCAGGCACTCCGCCGGCCGCGCGGGATCCAGACTGTAACCGATATTGTCCGGCGGCGGGTGCTCCCGGATGGGGCGGTTTACGTCCGCGGAAAAATCCTCCTTCCCAGGCGCAGGAAAGACTTTTTCACCACCAACCCGCGCCGATTGTTGAGCCTCTTCGCCGACATGCAACGTTTTGGTGCCATGATGAGCGAGACGGCATCGTGGGCGATTTACGACGAACTCGCACTGGTCGACGAAAACTTCCGAACGGATCCGGGGAATGCGGCTGTCTTTCTGTCAATCCTGAGTGAACCGGCGCATCTGGGGGCGGTCCTTCGCCGTATGCACTGGACAGGTTTGCTGGGCGCGTTTATTCCTGAGTTCGGACGCTTGACCTGTCAGGTACAGCATGACTACTACCACGCCTACACGGCGGACGAGCACTCCATTGTCGTGATTGACCGGTTGAGCGAGCTCACGTCAGCTGGCCAGGACTCGCGGGTGGCGACGGTGTACCGTTCCCTCCCGAGGAAACATCTCCTCCATCTTGCCGCCCTTCTGCACGACGTGGGCAAGTCCGGCGGGCACGGGCACGCAGAGCGTGGCGCGGAGATGTCGATTACCATCACACGCCGACTCGGTCTTGAAAAAGCCGATCAGGATCTGGTTGCCTTTCTGGTGGCGCACCATCTTCGGTTAAGCCATCTGTCGCAACGACGCGATATCGATGATCTCGCGATGGTAAGGGCTGAGGCGGAGCGTTTTAGCGACACCGACACGCTTGATATGCTGTACGTGCTTACGTGGGCGGACATGAACGCGACCCAGGCGCGGCCGCTTTCGCGATGGAAATGTCAGCTTCTGGATACCCTTTATCAACGTCTTCGCGAGGTTGTGGAAACGCGCGGGCTCGGGCCTGAGTTTACCGCGCTTCGCACATTGGAGAGCCCTCAGAAGTTCCGGAACCTTCTTTCCGAACGAATCGGCGAAGAAGCGGCAGAGCGACATCTTTCGGGTATGCCGCGACGCTATTCGCTGATGCACTCCCTGGACGAAGCAGCCACCCACGCACTGCGAGCGGATTCCCTGAAAAATGAACCTGTGCTGGTGGATGTAACGCCCGCAGGTAACCACGCACGCGTGATCGTGTATACGAGAGACCGGAGGTACCTCCTCAGCGACATCTGCGGAGTCCTCGCCGTTAATAATCTCAATATTCTTTACGCAGATGCGTATACGCGCACGGACGGAATCATCGTTGACGTATTCGGAGTAGAGGTGGTGGGAGAGAGCGACGTACGGGACGAGGTGTTCGTGAATACTCTTCGCGAGACGTTCCGAACCGTGTGGACAGGGCAGACCGCGGTTGCAGAACTCATAGCGCGCCATAGAAGACGATGGGCACGGATCAAGCCCAAAGCGGGCGTGGCACCTTCTCACGTAGTGATCGACAACACCGTGAGTGAAACCAATACGGTGATTGATGTGTTTGCAATAGACAGGATCGGGTTGCTTTACGACATCAGCAGAGCGATTTCGGAGAACGGGCTCGATATTAGTATGGCCCGTATCGGAACAGATGGGGATCGCGTAGCAGACGCGTTTTATGTAGTAACGAGTTCCGGGAAGAAACTGGTCGACGCCGCAGAAAGTGAGAAAGTCCGCGAGTCTATTCTTCGCGTGATCGGAAATGAGCGGACTTGACACTTCCGGCTCAAGGCCCTATGTTAGAAACACGCAATTACCCCGCAATTTTCCATGAGCTTTCTTACTGTTCGCCTGTCAAGTAACCTCTTGACGAATGCCCTTGAGATACCATTTGGAAGGAAGTATGGTAGCGGCACAACTCTGATTGTGTCGGCGGGTCTTGTATCGTTCGCTTATTGCGCGTCGAACTGTCTTTTGCGAACGCGAACAACAGGCAAGGACGACCAGAAGACCTGACTTCCATTCGACAATCGTTTCTCTGGCTTCCCGAACGCGTCAGCAGGACTCGCCCTGGTACGTTGGGTATGCGTATCCAGAACGAGCTTAAATGGAATGCCCCTTTATGGGCCCCCGACCTAAACGCAAAGCCCGAGGTTCCACCAAATCTCCTGCCGGAGGCACACCCTTGAACATCATCGAATTGAAGAAGAAGACCATCGCCGAGCTCCATGAAATGGCGCACGCGCTCGGCATACCCGAGTACACCAGCTACCGCAAACAGGAACTCATTTTCAAGATTCTGGAGGCGGAAACTGCGAAAAGTGGTTTCATATTCGCTGAGGGTGTGCTCGAGATTCTGGAGCAGGGAAATGGCTTCCTCCGGTCGCCAGATTACAACTACCTGCCGGGCCCGGATGACATCTACGTCAGCCAGTCGCAGATCAAACGTTTCGGCCTTCGAACGGGCGACACGGTCAGCGGCCAAATCCGTCCACCGAAAGAAAACGAGCGGCATTTTGCGTTGCTCCGCGTGGAGGCGGTCAATTTTGAGAACCCCGATCTCGCCAAAGAGAAAACGCTTTTCGATAACCTCACCCCGCTTTTCCCGAACCGCCGGATTAATCTGGAACATTATCCGAACGAGCTTTCGACGCGCATCGTCAACCTTCTCGCGCCCATCGGCATGGGCCAACGAGGCCTCATCGTTTCGCCGCCGAAGGCCGGCAAGACCATGCTTCTGCAGAAGATCGCAAATGCGATCACGCACAATCACCCTGATATCAAACTGATCGTTCTGCTGATCGATGAACGGCCGGAAGAAGTGACTGACATGCAGCGGTCGGTGGATGGCGAGGTGATCAGCTCCACGTTTGACGAACCGCCGAACCGCCACGTGCAGGTTTCGGACATGGTTATCGAGAAGGCACGGCGGCTGGTTGAATACGGGCACGACGTGGTGATTCTGCTTGACAGCATCACCAGGCTTGCCCGCGCCCACAATACGGTGGTGCCTCACTCGGGGAAAATCCTCTCCGGCGGCGTAGATGCGAACGCGTTACATGGCCCGAAGCGGTTTTTCGGAGCCGCGCGAAACATCGAAGAGGGTGGTTCGCTTACGATCATCGCCACCGCGCTTATTGACACAGGAAGCCGTATGGACGAGGTGATTTTCGAGGAGTTCAAGGGAACGGGCAACATGGAACTCGTGCTCGACCGTAAGCTTTCGGATCGTCGCATTTTCCCCGCAATTGACGTCAACAAGTCAGGAACGCGTCGCGAGGAACTCCTTCTCACCGAATTCGAACTGCACCGTGTATGGATCCTCCGCAAGTTCCTGGCGCAAATGAGTTCGGCGGAGGCAATGGAATTCCTGATCGACCGGATGCACGGCACAAAGACCAATCACGAATTCCTTGACATGATGAACGGCTGATCGACGCAACCGGCGCACTCAGCCGATCGCCAGAATTTTGCCGGAAGGCGCGGCGAAAGTTATATTCAGAAGTTGATTCTGCTTTAGCAGAAAACCATGTGGACCCCTTGGAACCTGTGGAGCACTCCCTATGAAATCCGGAATCCATCCTGAATATCACGCCACAACCATCGCCTGCGCGTGCGGTAACGTCGTTCAGACGTCCTCAACGAAGAAGAACCTTCGCGTCGAAATCTGCGGTGCATGCCACCCATTCTTCACCGGCAAGCAGAAACTTATCGACACTGCTGGAAGAGTAGATGCCTTCCGACGTCGGTACAACCGTTCGGAAGCGAAGTAACCGCCGGGCAGAATGGAACCTCCACGCCCCGAACGTTGCACGGATTCGAATACAGACAGAACCAGGCTCGATCTTTCGGTCGGCGGCCAGGCGCTGATCGAAGGGGTCATGATACGTTCTCCCCGGCTCATTGCCATCGCCTTGCGCACGCCTCGTGGAATCACCGTTGAAACCCGGGGCTACGTGAACCTGGCGGCGCGCCGACGCGGGTTATCGCTGCCCGTTTTGCGTGGCGTCGTTTCTTTTTTTGAAATGCTTGGCATCGGCCTGAATGCTTTGACGTACAGCGCGAACGTCGCAGCCTCCGATGGGTGCGATACCCCTGTGAAGGATCGGGTATCGCCGGCGGAGGCGCTTCTTTTTGTGGTATCGTTCGTGCTCGGGGTTGGCCTTTTTGTGTTCCTGCCTATGGCATTCGCCACTCTCGCCGGCCTGACCAACCATCCGGTGGCGTACAATCTGTTCGCCGGCACAGTACGCATTCTGGTGTTTCTTTTCTACCTCTGGGCGATTGGAAAAATCGCGGACGTGAAGCGCGTGTTTGCGTACCACGGCGCGGAACACAAGGCAGTGGCCGCGTTCGAATCGGGATTGGACTCGGAACTCACGGCGGAGACGGCAAGAAGGTTCTCGCGTTTCCATCCCCGTTGCGGAACCAGTTTTGTTTTCCTCGTCGTGGCGGTGGCGATTGCGTTCTACGCGATGACTGACTCCTTCTACGCAGTTTTTGCGGGCAAGTCGCCGGGTCTCCAGACGCGTTTTCTCCTCCACCTCGCCTGTCTCCCGGTCGTTGCGGGTTTTGGCTACGAGGTTTTGAAGGCGACGGGAAAATCCCGGAATTCACGCTGGGCGCGTTACATTTCGAAACCGGGACTCTGGTTGCAGCGTCTCACGACACGCGAACCGGACGATGATCAGCTTTCAGTCGCTATTGCCGCTGTGTGCGCAGCCGTCGGTCTTCCAAAGCAAACCAGTGGCCCGGTAAGTCGCGCCGCCTGAATGATATAGAGGAAGGAACAGGGAAATGTTGGATCGCCTCGCCGCCATTGAGACTCGGTTCACCGAGATCGAGCGGCTTCTCTCCGATCCGGCAGCAACGGCGGATATCGCCCAGTACCAGAAGCTCGCGAAAGAACACCGGCAGCTTGCACCGATCGTGGAAACGGGCCGGCGGTACGCGGACGTACTCGCCCAGCTTGCGGAAGCCCGGCGAATTTTGGAAGAGGAACAGGACCGCGACCTCATCGCTTTGGCGAAGGAAGAGATCGCCGTTCTGGAAGATCGCGTGGCAACTCTTGAAGAGACGCTCAGGGAACAACTGATTCCCAAGGATCCGAACGACGACAGGAACACGATTCTGGAGATCCGCGGCGGCACCGGCGGCGACGAGGCAGCGTTGTTTGCGGCGGACCTTTTTCGCATGTATTCCCGGTATGCAGAATCCAAGGGGTGGTCGCTTGAGGTCATGAGCACGAGCGAAGCCTCTGCGGGCGGACTGAAAGAAGTCATCGCCCAGATTTCGGGAGAAGGCGCGTACGGCCGCCTGAAATACGAGAGCGGCGTTCACAGGGTTCAGCGTGTGCCTGCAACCGAGGCGCAGGGCAGAATACACACCAGTACTGCTTCCGTCGCGGTGCTGCCCGAAGCCGACGATGTGGAAGTGGAGATTGACCCGGCAGATCTGAGGATAGATGTGTTCCGCTCCAGCGGCCCCGGGGGGCAGAGCGTGAACACCGCGGATTCGGCAATCAGGATCACCCATCTACCCACGGGGCTTGTCGTCCAGTGCCAGGACGAGCGTTCGCAGCTGAAAAACAAAGCGAAGGCCATGAAGGTGCTCCGCGCGCGTCTTCTTGACCGCGCGATTACCCAGCAGCAATCCGAAGAGGCCGCCGCGCGGAGGGCGCAGGTTGGTACGGGTGAGCGAAGCGAGAAGATACGGACGTACAACTTCCCGCAGAGCCGCGTCACCGACCACCGAATCAAGTTGACGGTGCACAACCTGAGCGAGATACTTGATGGGAACCTTGACGAACTCATAGAAGCGTTACGGATGGCGGACCGCGCAAATCAGCTTCAGCATCCGTCGGCGGAAGACGATTGATTGTGCTGCCGGTACATTTCGCACGGCATTGCGGAGAGACGTAGCCATGATTGATCTGAGATTGATCAGAGAACAGACTGATTTCGTCAGACGGGAAATCGCGAAGCTTTTCACGGAAGCGCCGATAGACGAAATCCTCTCCCTTGACGAGACGCGAAGGAACCTGATTCGCGAGGTCGAGGAACTCAAGGCGCGCCGCAATGCTGCTTCGAAGGCGATCAGCGCCGTCAAGGATTCGGTGGAACGGCAGTCACGGATTCTCGAGATGCGTGAAGTCAGCGATCGCATTGGTGTTCTCGATGAGCAGGTGCGCGCGGTGGAAGAGCAACTCAACGCCCGCCTGCTGGAGGTACCCAACCTTCCCCACCCCGACGTTCCGGTGGGGAAAGACGAATCAGACAACGTCGTGACTGCCATGGAGGGCGATCTTCCCACGTTCACGTTCGAGCCTCGTCCCCACTGGGAGATAGGACCAGACCTGGGGATTCTCGATTTTGAGCGCGGCGTCAAAATCAGCGGCTCAAGGTTCTACGTTCTCGTAGGAGATGGCGCCCGCCTCCAACGCGCACTTATCACATGGATGCTCGACCTCCACAGGACAAGGCACGGGTACGTGGAGGTCTATCCTCCCGCCGTGGTACGACACGAATGTCTGATAGGCACCGGCCAGCTTCCGAAGTTCGGTGAGAACCTTTACCACGACGCCGAGGAAGACTTCTGGCTGGTTCCCACGGCGGAGGTGCCTGTCACCAACTTGTACGCTGGCGAAGTGCTGGAGAAATCCCAACTACCGCTTTATCACGTGGCGTACACCCCGTGTTTCCGTCGTGAGAAGATGTCCGCAGGCAAAGACGTCCGTGGTATCAAGCGCGGCCACGAGTTTGATAAGGTCGAGATGGTGAAGTTCGTGGAGCCGGCGACCTCTGACGCGGAGCTGACCTCTCTTGTGGAGCATGCCCGGGATGTGTGCAGAGGACTCGGGCTTCCCCATCGCATCGTTCAGATGTGCACCGGCGATCTGAGTTTCACCGCGGCAATGAAATACGATGTGGAAGTGTGGGCAGCCGGTTGCGGCGAATGGCTGGAGGTCAGCTCCTGCAGCAATTTCCGTGACTTTCAGGCGAGGCGCGCAAATATCCGGTACCGGCCGGCCCCGAGCGCCAAGCCGGAATATGTGCACACCCTGAACGGCTCGGGACTCGCGTTGCCGCGCGTGATGATTGCGATAATGGAGAACTACCAGCTTGAGGATGGGAGCATAGTGATTCCGGAAGTGCTCAAACCCTACCTCGGCGGACAGGACACAATCTCGCGGTAGAGGACATTCGGGGCCATGCCATCAGGTCTTACAAAGGGCGCCTTTCGGGCGCCCTTCTGTTTCCATCCGTCAACGGGTTGACGGAAGCCACTCGGGCTGGATGTACGCACGCGTCGTGTCGGCAGCGTACGAACAGAAAATCCCAAGCCCCCCCTGAACGTTCAGCTTCACCCCGGCATCCGAATCAGCACCGGTTCCGGCGTCATTGAGCACCGTCACCATATAATCCCAGTACCCGCTGTCGCACGCCACAATCGACACATCGTGCCAACCGCGGTAACTGAACAGCAACCAGTACACGGTGCTCTGTGAGGAATCGGGAAGAATGTAGAATCCCGCTGACCGCTTGGCCTGGCGCTTCACGGGGTCACGAAACTTTCCATCAAGATAGTCCTCGTAATCTCGTTGCCGCAGAAGGCCGGTACCCTGCGTATCCACCGCGGTGGACACCACCATGTACCCGGCCGCGGAGGCACTTATCGGCCACGAAAGCCGGAACGGCTCCTTTTCCGTAGTGGTTCCGAAGGAATCCGGGTAAGACAATTCGCGCGGAAACACGAGCCCGGTGAGAGAATTGCCGTCGAGACGAGCTCCCCGTTGCACGTAGTACGGGTGAATTGTTACGGATGCACGCGGCTTTTCTGGAATCGTGGTGGTGCCGTGCAACCTCCGCCCTGCGAATTCGTGGTTTGCCGGGAAACGCACCTCGATTTCGCACGTAGCCCCTGAGCGAGCAATCAGGTTCGGGTCACCGTAGGTCCCGGGACGGAGTTCTGCGAGCGGGTGCGGAACGCCGTCGATAGTAATCACGACTTCGGCGTCCGACACTGCGTACCTGCCCAGCGGCATGAAGTCGTAATACATCTCCGGCGGGATTGTCTTCCGGAGAATGATGTTGTCGATCGGGCCGCCAGCGACCAGAAACCCTTGCAGGAAGAGCTCGGGAACGTTTTTCTTTTGGGGTTTGACCGGATTGAGAATGCACCCTGATTGTGCGACAACCACGAACAACGCGACCGAAAGCCAGAGTCTCCTTACCATCAGAACTCCACATCCACGCCGAAGGTTGGAAGGAACGGCAACTGGGGGATCACTCGTTCGCGGCCGGTCTCCGGCGGATCCTTCGCCGCGTCGCCGCTGTCGTAGTATCTGTTGAACTCATTCGCGCGATTGAGAACGTTCACAATCTGGAAGAACGGCATCCACCTGACTCCCCAGAATCGGTAACTGCCCTTCGCTCCTACGTCGAGGCGCATGTAATACGGCAGCCGGGCCCCGTTTTTCTGTCCGCGATAGTACAGGCCCTGGGTGTACAGAGGATCTTCCACCACGTACCGTCCGAGAACTTTCGTATACCCCTGCCCTGACGACAATGACATTCGGCTGTTAAGGGTCCAGTGGCGCGATAGATCAAAGCTGTACACCGCGTCCAGATGATGCCTCGCGTCGAATTTGGGGTAGAATGGTTGCGGGTTCCCGTTCTCGTCGAGGTTCAGTCCGTCGATGGTTCGAACGGTCCAACTCATCGAGTACGACAGCCATCCCGTGTTTCGGCCGGCTCGTTTTTTTACGTTGACGTCCAGGCCGTATGCGTATCCGTCGCCCCTCAGGAGTGCGTCTTCGACGCTCTGTGGGGCGGTCTGTGAGGCATTGAATTCCACGAGGCCCGCGTAATCCTTGTAATACGCTTCAAGCGAGAAATCGACATCGTGCCGTATTTTTGTTTCCAATCCCAGCACGTAGTGCCATGCGCGCTGGGGATACCCTCCCGGCGTGTCGTCGCATGTGAACCATATGTCGGACATCATCGAGATGCCCTGATATTCTCTCGGCACGCGGAAAATGAACTGACTGTAGCGCCCGGTGGCCGCCTTCAGAAAGGTCTGTTCCCCCAGCTGGTAGCGCACGGTGAACCGTGGTTCGAATGCAGAGTAGGTTGCGGACCCGGGAGTATCTCGGAGCCGGCTTCGGAAGAGCGTCCCTCTGAGACCAGGTTGCACCGTGAGGAACGGCCACGGTCTCCAGCTATCCTGCACATAGGCGCTGGGGACGTATGCGATGAGATCGAATGCTTCGTAACTCTGTCCGGCATATTCCTGCCCGAAGCGCATGGTGTTTCGTTTCATATGAACGCCGGTTTCAAACGTGTGCCGCTCGTTGGCGAACCAGGTAAGATCACCCCTGAGGTCCGTGTCGAAGAGCTCGTTATGATCCGTGGCGCCGAAATCCTCTATCTTGAACGTCGTGTGCGAAACAAACCGGCTCAGATTTGCCTGCAAATGAGAGTAGAGCTCCCCGGAAAACAGGTGATTCCAGCTCAGGGAGACTGATTTGTTTCCCCAGTCGAAGCGGGTGTCCATGAAATCGTTGGTGTATTTGAACGCGTCCTTGCCCATGTATCCGGCGATGGCGAACTGATCGGAGTGCGAAAGAATCTGATGTATTTTGCCCTGGAAGTCGTAGAAGAAATACCCCATTCCGTCGAACGCATCGCTTGAGCGGCTGGCAGCCCAGAACACTGGCTCCAGGTACGTCCGCCGCCCCGACACAAGGAACGAGCCTTTCCCGAACGGGCCCTGCAATGTCATGCGGGAGCTCAGCAGGCTTACCCCGCCTGAGCCTCTGAATCGCTCCTTGTTCCCTTCATCCGTGATCACGTTGAGCACGGAGGAAAGCCGGCCACCGTATTGCGCCGGGTATCCCCCCATGAGCAACTCGGTGGTTTTGATCGCATCCGCAGGAAACGTCGAGAACAGACCAAACATGTGCGACACGTTGTACAGTTCTGAACCATCCACCAGAATCAGGTTTTGGTCCGGCGTTCCTCCGCGGACGTACAAGCCGGTGTTGAAATCGGAGAGTTGCACCACCCCCGGGAGCGTATGAAGTGTTCGGATTGGATCGGCTTCCACGGCCGCCGGAGCGATCTTCAGATCCACACCGCGAAGCGTTTCCCTGCTGGGGATGATCTCGAGCGAAGGGGCCCGAGCGCGTTCCGCCTGAACTTCCACCGCCGCAACTTCAATCGCTTCCGTGGACAGCTCAATATTGTGCACGACCGGCTCCGCGGCGACAACCAACGTCTGCCGCGATTCATTGTAACCGATCATGGCGGCGACCACCACGTGGCGGCCCGGCGGCACACCATTGATGACATAATAACCCGCCGCGTTTGTCATGCCACCCAGACGCAACCCTTCAATGTAGACGCTGACGTAAGGGATGCTTTCCCAGCTGCCACGTTCACGCACATACCCGCTTATCGACGTTGCGGCGCCCGTTTGCCCGCATGTCACCACCAATGTCACCAGCGCAAGGATCGTGGCAAACGTGGCTTTTCCACGGCCGGTTTGAGGTTCCTGACCTTTCAGGTTCGGAACGGCCCACGCAACCGGGCCTGATACTTGCCCTGAAAGGTGCTTCCCGCACCAGGAGCAGGTATTCGCGCGGTCATCGTGGGGTTCGTGCGCCGCTCCATTTCGCCGTGCCTGCAGCTGGAGAAGTACTCGTGGCCAGGTCATCCCGAAACCGCCTGCAGAAGGATCACCCAATCGTGCATTTCGGGGAAGACAGGAGGCGTCCATGTTCCGTCCGGGGCGGGATGGACGGGGCCGATAGGGTGCTCCCCGCCCGTAACCGGATCGAAGAAGCGCGCATGGTATTTCACATCGGGTTCCAATTCTTTGATGACCGGAGGATCCCAGACCATCGGTGAATAGATCACTCGCAACCGCCCGGGAATGCCGGCTGCGCTGGCACCCTCTTGCGTCCACTCAGGATGGGGCTCCATCTGGTGCCAATCGAGCCGCTGGAGGAATTTTCGAGCCAGCCCGAGCTGGGTGGAACCGGGGAGATTCATTGCCTCCTGCCAGGGTGTGTTACCCCAGCAGCGTCCGTGTGGCGACGCACCGTACGGTTCGGTTTTCGTACTGCATTGCCAGATGCCATTTGCCCCGTACGTGTGGCCGCACGCACCGTTCAGAATCGAATGCCAGAAACAGAGCCGCTGGACATCCTGCCAGCTCTTGCCGAGAATCCCCTCGTAATTCACTTCGCCATCCAGAACGGGCATGGGCGGATCGAGCGCGTACGCGGTTCGCACGCTTTCGATCGTAGGACCTACGCTTTCGTAACCGCTATGCCCGGTCTGCAACATGTTCAGATCGAGCACCGCTCTGTCTTCAACCTGTTCGTGCCCGTACCGGGTCGGGTGGATGGTAAGCACGTTTCCGAATCCATCGGTCGAGCGAATGTAACGGCACACGTCCGTCCAGCCCGACTTCTGCTTCTGAGCGTCCTCTTTTGGTGTTTTCGACAGGTACCACGGCATGGTCCCCTCGCCGGCGGCACACCAAACAACCGGATACGCACCGTACCGCGCGATGAGGTAGCGCCAGAAGCGCTTGATGCGCTCCACCCCGATTTCGGGGAGGTAATAGCCCCACATTCCGACGATACAGGGAACGAGCCCGGACTCCACGAGATGTCCGATTTTCAGATCCGCGTGGTCGTAATATGACGGGTTGATGGAGGTGAACCCCTTTTCAAACGCAAACCCGGCTTCATTCCGCGCCCGTGGATCGAACGCATCCATATCGGGGTAGGGTCCGGCGATGATCTGGATTACACTGAACCCTTTCGCAACTCTATCCGCGGTGAGTTCCTTGAACCCGTGTGGCCAATCAACACGCGTACAAAGACCCATCCACCACGTGTCGCCGAGCCAGAAAAACGGTGTGCCATCCTGGTGTTCCAGGTAGCGTCTGTTCGGGGAAACACGCACTCGCCCGTGCTTCAAGACAGGATTGCTCCCGCGATATCGCTTGACCGAAATCGTGCCGGTTTTCCCGTGCAGACCGATGTCTGACCGGTTGTCGCAGATTGACTGGAACCTCCATGTTCCCGCAGAAGGAGCAGAAAACCGAACCTTCCAGGTTGCGCCGCCGGCCCAGAAAGCAGGAACGATGATTTTCGCGCCCCGCGAGTTCGAAAACGCCACGTCGAGGGTCACATCCGCATAAGGATTCTGGTACACCGCGGCTGAATGAAAAGGTATTTCAACGATGCAATTCGTTAACGCATGAAGTTCCATCTTGGTCTCCCCGCCACCCAGGCGACTTCCGCACAACCCCATTTTGGCCCCCTATTACCACGCGTTCGACGGCATCATTTCCCAGGTTCTGATCCGGGTGAATGCAACTTCGCCTCCTGAACAGAACAGGCGCACTCCGGTGCTGTCGTCGCGAACCGGGTAGACCCTGCGAGCGATCGCCTGGCGGTCCCCCGCGAAGATTTCCACCACCGCCCTGTCTATGAAGACACGCAGATCGATGCGTTCGCCCCTGCGGCACTCAAACGGCGCTTCCTCTTTGACTTTTCGCCCCGCGTTCCCGCTCCGTGTAGAATCGAACACCAGCTTGTTGCGTTCGAAATCACAAGACAACAAAGTTGTTTCTTCGTCGTGAGGGCTCGTCCGGACTTTCAGGCCTGCGTGCGTCGCTGTCAGCGATTCGATGGAGAAATTGATTTCCGCCGACTCGCCGTTGGCCACTTCCAGCGCTTTCTCAGAATCTGGGTCGAGAATCACGTCGTCGAAAACGCGGGGGTTGTACCTCAGCACCGACAGTTCGGGCACAGGCGCCATTCGCAGAATCCCGTCCTCCCCGAGCCAGAGGGTTCTTGGAAGACAATAGACTCCAGACCACCCTGCCACAATCTGTTGTTCGGGTTCGGAAGGCACGTTATCTAGAAGCCACGCCCACATTATCTGGCGGCCTTTGTCATCGATCAGTGCTTCTGGAGCGAAAAACGTGTTGTCAACCCATGTCATTCGGCCGTGTGTCTCTGGCAGAAAGAGGTCCCTCCCCTCGTCGTACGTTCCTACGTAGTACTGGCACCCTTTGTTGTGAGAAATGAAAAGCTGGAGGTATTTGCCGCTCGGAACGCCACCCGAAGGAGAGCTCGGGAGCGGGAGAAAGCTCGGGCACATGTCGTCTTCGCTTTCGTCCGTCCACCTGTTCGTCGGATTTCTCGCGTAGAACCTGTGGACGTACTCCCAATTAACAAGATCCCTTGACCGAAACAGATCGACCCAGTCGCCCTTCCATCGTTTCGATCCGTCCTCTGAGTTCTCCAGCTTCCGCAGAACGGGCAGGTTTCCCGCCTGCAAATAGTAGAATCCATCCTTTTTCCAGATATTACTGGGGTCAGCATTGCATAGGACCAGCGGATTCCCTGCGCCGTCGTGCTTCTCAAGGATTCCCGATTGCGTCCCATCCAGCGTGGGAATGCGAAGCTTCTCCCACTCGTCGAAGTGTGGATCCCTGCTTCGCGCGATGCCGATGCCCGATCCATCGGGTATATTTTCCGAAGTCTGCAATCTCCAGTACGTCAGGTACGCTGTCCCGTCGTCATCGACGAAAGCTCCGCCGCTGAAGCACCCACCATGGTCGCCACCGGGGACCAGCGCATCCGGATGGTGCCGCCAGTGTACGAGGTCGGAGCTGGAGATGTGCCCCCACGAAAAGCCGTTGCCGCCCCACACCTTCACGTCTCGCCGGTTGTAAAGATACATGAGATGGTACCGGCCGTTTGCCCAGAAGGCGCCATTGGGGTCGCCCGGCATCCCGATATCTTCCGGGATGGCGAAGTGGTAGCCAGGCCGATACCGGTCGCGCAGCAGGTGCTCCCGCATATGCCGGGCTGCGGCGATCTTCTGTTCCTGTTCGTTCAGCGCCATGGCGAGCAGTCCTTCCCTGCAACTTGGCCAACAACTTCCCGATAGCCGTCTCACGCCTTGTTGTGTTCCCTGAGGAGATCGTCGTTCCTGGTTTCAGAACTCGGCGTTCGGCCACACGTGTTCGCAGGCCTTTTTTGTGCGCGTTGCGATCTCACGCAACGGTTCGGCCCAGAGATCGTCGCTGAACAACTCCACGCAATGCCAGCCGCGATACCCCAGGGAATGAATCTTGTCGGTCCATTCGACGAGTGGCAACACACCGTCGCCGGGAAGCACGCGGTCGCCGTTGATGTCCATCGCCTCCATGTAACAGTTTCGGATATCGTTGAGATGGGCGTGCACGACCTTGCCTCTGAGGCGGTCCAGATCGGAAAGGCGTGACGGTGTGCTGTAAAAATGTGCGGGGTCCCACGTGGCTCCCACGTTGTCCCGATCAACCATCGCCACCAGTTCCGCCATTGTCCGGAAGCTTCGCGCGAGACCGCACCAGTTGACCTCCAGCGCCAGTGTGACGCCGTATTTCGCGGCGACCTCTGCCACCCGTCCGACCGCCGTCGCAAATTCCCGTAGTGCGTTCCTGTACGCGGCATCCCGTGCTGAAAGGGCGTTTTCCGTGGAGTTCTGTGCGCGAGGTGGGAAATCCTTTGGCACGTCACCACCAACCACGATCGCGGTGCACTCGAGGGCATTCATCACCTGCGCGTGCCTTTCAATTTGTTTCAATGCAGCTTCGAGAGCGTCTCCACCCTGAAACGCGGGGATGCTGAGACCCGTCGCGCCAACGCATTTCAGCCCGAAATCCTTCGCGAGAGCGGCCAGTGACTTCGCACCATGTTGCGTGACAAATTCCTCCGTTTCCCAGAGGTTCACCTCGAAGTGGCGCCATCCAGCGTCAGCATAGGCTTCGAACGTCTCGTTCAGGTCTCTCTTGGACCCTGAAGTGATCTGATGAAACGCGATCTTCATGGAAAACTTCTCCCGTGTCAACTCCGGATTTTGCGACTGATCCGCGCGAAAGCTTCGATCGCCTTTTCGACGTCCCCGGAACTGACATCGAGATGGGTCACTGCCCGCAGGACTTTCGGTCGCATCGCATTGATGAGGACGCCCTCCTCCTTCATCATTGTGGAAACCTGCTGTGCCGTCGCGTTCCCTGTGATCTCAATCATCACGATGTTCGTATGGACGCCCTCAAGATCGACCCTGATACCGGGCAATTCGTTAACCGCTTCCGCAAGACGACGCGCGTTTGCATGGTCTTCGACGAGGCGCGTGCGATGGTTCCTCAGCGCATAGAGCGCACCTGCGGCGATGATTCCTGCCTGTCGCATCCCGCCACCGAGAATCTTGCGTTTTCGACGTGCGCGTTCAATCACCTCCTGTGAACCACACAGGGCCGAACCAACCGGTGCGCCCAGACCCTTCGAGAAACACACGGATACGGTGTCCGCCAGTTCCGCGTAGTCGCGTTCCGGTATTCCGGTGGCCGCAGAGGCGTTCCACAACCTGGCACCGTCGAGGTGGAGCCGCGTGTCCGCTCGTTTGCACAGGTCGCTGATGCGCTCCATTTCCTCACGCGGATATATCGTCCCGCCGGCTTTGTTGTGCGTGTTTTCCAGGCACACGAGGGTAGTAGCCGCAGCGTGAATATTTGACGGGTTCACTGCCTCTTCCACCTGCGCGGCCGAGATCACCCCGCGTGCACCCTGCAATGTTTTCATGAGTACCCGGGACAGCAGCGCCGGCGCCCCCGCTTCGTAATTGTAGATGTGGCAGTCGCGCTCGCAGATCACTTCGTCGCCTTCGCGGGTGTTCACCCACACGCCGATCTGGTTGCTCATCGTGCCGGAAGGGACGTAAAGTGCGGCCTCTTTGCCCAACAGCGCCGCCGTTTCCTCCTCCAATGCGCGGACCATCGGGTCTTCGCGGTACACATCATCTCCCACGTCGGCGTTCGCCATGAAGGCGCGCATCGCAGGAGTGGGTTTCGTCACTGTGTCGCTGCGGATATCAATCATTTTGCTTCCTCAATCAGTCAGGGAAATCGGCCCGAGAATGCTGGCAAAACGCGGACGGTCTGCACGGAGAAAGAAAATAATGCGGGACTTGTCGAGGGGCTAGACAGGGGTGAGGGCGGAGCATGGCTCCACAGCGAAAACAGGTGGCAAAACGAGCGCTCACAGGATGGGATGTGCGAGGAGGGGAAACGTCACGCGGGAAGCAAGGGGAAATTACCTCAACTTCATGGAAGCCAGCCCGACCATTGCCAGCAGTCCTGCGATGATCCAGAGGCGGATCACCACTTTCGTTTCAGCCAGGCCCCGGTATTCCATCTGGTGGTGCAGTGGTGCACGGTAAAAGATGCGCCTTCCCAGGAAGTTTTCTCCAATCTTCTGCTGAATGAAAGAGGACAGAGTCTCTGCAACGAACACGCCACCCACGATCAGAAAAAGAACTTCCTGTTTCAACATGATGGCGAGAGAGGCGAGAATACCCCCGAGTGCCATCGAGCCCGTATCGCCCATGATGATCTCGGCGGGATACGCGTTGTACCAGAGAAACCCGAGACCCGCGCCGAACAGTGCCGCGCAGAATACCAACAACTCCCCGGAACCGTGCAGGTAATCGTACCTCAAATACTCCGCATACACTACGTTCCCCATTGCGTACGCAATGACTCCGTAAACCAGAACAGCGAAGTTGGCTGGCATGATCGCAAGCCCATCCATGCCGTCGGTGAGATTCACGCTGTTCGAAATGAGCAGAGTTACGAAGACGATAAACGGCAGATACCACCAGCCGATGTCGTGCAGGACAGCATATTTGTAAAACGGAACGTAAAAGCTGCCCGCTACCTCTGGAGGTACGGGAGAAATCGCCGGTGTCAGGTAGACGATGCCCAACCCCAGACCAAACAATCCCTGAAGCGTGAGTTTCTGCGCCTCGCCGAGCCCACGAATACGTCCACGGTACGGGCGCACTTTCAGGTGGTCATCGACGACCCCGATCGCTCCGAACCATGCCGTGGCGGCAAGTGCGATCTGCACGAACCGGTTGGTCAAGTCGCACCACAGTAATACGGGGACAACGAGGGACGCAATGATGATGAGGCCGCCCATTGTGGGCGTTCCGCGCTTGTCCGTCGCCGAGATAGTCCCGAAATCCTTCACGGTGTCCCGTACGTGGTGCGCGTGGAGCAACCGGATCAGCCTTCGTCCGACAAGCATGGTGACGACGAAGGACGTAAGTATCGCGAGAATCGCACGAACGGAGAGGTACATGAGGAAGCGGGTGATCAACAGGACGTCCGATCCAATTACCGGGAAACTGACCGGTGCCTGCCTGTACCACTGGAATGCTTCCGACGCAAGGTGATAAAGCATCAGGATTTCCCCCGGTCACCCGCCGCGTTGTCAGGTTCGCGAATTCGTTCCCCGAGCTTCGCCACCGCGAGTTTGAGCGAAAACGATGGACAGAACCCGGTACTCGTCACCATCATCCCCGCCAGTACCTCGCTGAGGAACGCCTTCGGTACGTCCTGCCCTCTGTCCAGCAGGGCGCAGCACCCTTCCACCACCGCCTGCCGCACGCGCCAGTTCTGGTGTTGGGACAGAGACCGGAACACCTCCAGAACAGTTTCTGCGAAAGCAACGGAGCCCAGAGCCTTCACTGCCTCCACCACAACTTCAAAGTATCTGTCCTTCGCGCAATTCAGCAACCTTTCGACAATTTCCTTGTCGTTTTCAAGGCTCCCGCGGAACACCTGAACCGCGCGCGCCGCCTGAGAACGAACCTCGAAATACGGATCCACGAGTCCACACAGGATGACTTCGCGCACAACAGGAGACGCTACGCCGAGCCGGATCAGGCTTGCCATTGAGTTGCGACGAATGAACCCGTTCGTTTCAAAATCGCCGCCCAAAAGTCGGCGCATGCGTGAGGCGGGCGTTCGATCCTTCACGAATCCGGCGAGAACTGGAAGTTTGTCACGCTGCCGGAGAATCCCCACCATTTTGACACCGGCATTCCGCATCCGCCAGCTGTTCGATGTCAGGTGCGTGGCGGCCCGGTATCTGAGGTACGCGACCATTTCATCCGCGTCCAGTGCGCGGACGAGAGCCTCCTCCCGGTCTGATGGCGTGCCAGACACGCAGTCCAGGCTGCGAGAAATGCTGGATACTACCGTCTCCGCATACGCGCGGAGAGCCTCGCCCGAAAGCGCGGCCACGCGTCCAAATCTCGCGTCGAGGTGAGCGTCCCCCACCACCGGTTCCCGGGCGGCACATTCCGACAACAAACCGTCCGGGGATTTGCCTTCCAGCAGCGAAAGAACAACACCGACCGAGATTTTGAGTGCTTCGGGCCGTGCGCTCGCCAGAGCATTCGACTCCATTCTTCCCAGTTTCGGCTTATTTTCCAGCAACTCCACAATCTTGCGGGCCAGCTCCTCGCCGGCCACATACTCCTCCGGCGCACCGTTTGTCGTCACCGCATCTTCGAAGAGAATATCGGCTGCTCCGCGCCGTGCCATCTCCAGACCATTCAGCACCTGGTGGTCGCCGGGCAGATTCGCCTTCGGGATGAGAAGAGCCGCGCGCCCGCAGGCACACAGCTCTGCCAGCGTCCCGGCACCCGAACGGCAGACAACAATATCAGCGGCCGCGTAATACTCACCGATGCGGTCAATAAATTCATGCGCTTCGTACCATCCCGAAAGGGATTCGTAGGTAAGCGCGTTCCGTCGCATCCGCGACTCACAATCGGCAACCGGGTCATACGACGAGAGCTTCCGCCCGGTTCCATGGACGATGTGGAGGTCTTTGCGGTCCCGGAGAAAAGGCAACGCGTCCACGACCGCGCGATTTATCGTTCTCGCTCCCATCGAGCCGCCAAAAGCGAGCACAACCCTCCTCCCCGGAGGGATTCCAAGCCGGCGCTTTGCTTCCGCCCGATCCACGGGTCCGATTTCCGGCCGGACCGGGTAACCAACGCATACCGACCGCGGGAAATAAACGGAGGCAGTGGGGAAACTCAAGAGCACAAGGTCCGCGACTTTGCCCACCAGGGCGTTCAGTTTCCCCGGGACGGTATTCTGTTCGTGGATGATTGTCAGCGCACGGGAAAGTCCAGTCCTGCGGAGAAGAAGGTTCGCAAAGACCACAGGAGCAGCGACATACCCTCCCGTTCCGATCACCGCGTCGGGTCGGAATTTCATGATGAGGTAGCACGATTCGATGGTTCCGCACGCGACGCGCCAGACAAAGCGCACAACGTGCCATTTTCGACGAAAGCTCCACTGGTGGCTTTTTACATACGTGATCGGGAACCCGTACCGGGGCACGATCTCCGCTTCCTTGCCGGTCCGCGTCCCGACGTAAAGAAACTGCGCGTCAGGTTCGCGGGCACGCAGTTCTTCACCAAGGGCTATGGCCGGCGTAACATGGCCGCCCGTCCCGCCTCCCGTCAGTATGAATCGATGTCCCATTCAGAGCCTGCGTCGCGAAAAAGCCCCTGATCCGGAGGCCTGCGTTTCCTTTCAACCGTTTCTGCAACGAGCCGCGGCGCGCTTCATCCAGCGTATTACGGGTTCCATCTCCGCAACCGGGTTGATCACCGCAAGAACGGAGTACACCAAGAAGCCCGCGACAAAGGGCACGCAGAAAGCTCCCGCGGAAGCGGCAAGCCCCCGAGTCACGAACCAGGATTCAGGTACAAGAAACGCCAAAACCGTCCAGGCTGCCAGCACTGCCCCTGCAGTGTTGGCCAGAACCTGCAGGAAAGGCACCAGCAGTTCCCGCGTGCGGAAGCCTTGCCCACGCTGCGCGAGATACCGGTGTACCCACATGAGAAGTAAGGCAGCGTTGACGCTGAAGGCAACGGAGGTGGCCAGAGCAAGCCCGGCGTGACGGAGGAAGGTTGCCGAAAGAACGTAATTCAGCCAGACATTCAGACCTGCACCGAGCGCCGCGGTGTACGTTGCCACGCGGTTACGTTCAAGCGCAGAACAGATGCGCGTTCCAAGCGTGTACAGCGAGAGTCCGAGCAATCCTACGGCATATGCCCAGAACGCGCTTGCCGTCATCGACGTATCGTGTGCGCCGAAATTGCCCCGCTCATAAATCAGCCGGACGAAGGGGTGTGCCAGCACGGTGAAAAGCCCGATAACGGGAAGTACCAGAACGAGATTGTAGCGGTATCCGATAAGAACCGCATTCTTGAACTCCCTGAGGTCGCCAGTTCCCACTTTTTCAGACAGATATGGCGCAACTGCGCGCCCTATCGCTATCCCGATTATGGCAAAGGGGAGCTGAACAAGTCGGGCGGCGAACCAGAGGCTTGAGATACTTCCTTCTACGAGAAATGACGCGACCCTGCGATCGACTATTTCTGTGGTCTTCGTGAGCAACGACTGAAGTGCGACGTGGGCTGTTTCGCGAGATATTCGCGACCGCTCTGCGGGGTTCAATCGCAAACTTAGAGTATACTGCGGATTCGTGGATCTGATCGTCTGTGAGCCAAGAAACGGCACCTGCACGGCAAACTGTAGAACCGCTCCTACGGTGAATCCCCACGCGAGAGCGTAAATCCCGATATCCTGTGAACTGAACAGCACAATTGCGATCACACCCACGCTCAGCATTGTTGGAGCGAGGCTGAAAACCAGGTGAAAGTCAAACCCGTAATAGAGCACGCCGCCAACATAGGCACCAAGCGCAATGAACACCAGAAAAGGAATCAGTATGCGTGTCATTGCGATGACATCGGCTACCGTTCCCTCGCTGACCGACCGCTGGTGAATACCTGCCGCAACAAGATCAACCAGCCACGGCGCGGCAACCCACAAAACGCCCATTCCAAGAACAAGCGCCACCAGCATCCAGTTGAATGAGACGGAAGCCAGGCGCCAGGCGTCGGCATGGTTTTTCCGCGCGAGATGCTCCCGGATACCCGGCATGAAGGACCGTTCGACCACGTCCTCACCGAGAACGTCCCGAAGAAGCGTCGGTATGGTGAGTGCTGCGATGAACGCATCTGCGGAAGCACCGGCGCCGAAAACGACGGCGGTGACGAGCTCTCGCACGAACCCGGCGGTGCGACTTACGAGTGTTCCTAGAACCTGGAAGGACAGGTACCCGAAGATCTTGCGCTGAGGAGACGGAAACGAGTCATCTTTTTTGACAGGGGACACGTATACATTTCGCGTTTCAGCCATTGCCTCAGAAACCGTCCCGTCGTTAAGCGGAATCTGCGTCAAAGGTAATATGACCACGGCGCGTAGATCGCTGCAAGGAGGGAACAACCGCCCTCTGCGCAGATTCGGCAAGCACCGCGAACAGACGAATCGGAAGGCGCTCACATCTCCGCTTGAAGCGTTGCCGGGGCCGCAGTAGCCGTTCCACAAAATCCATCAGTGACGCCCCACTCATCACACCGATGGAACGAACTCGGCCTGACGGGTGTTTCTTAAGGTACGCAGATTGCGTGTACCGCACGTAGCTCAACCTGCGTTTGACTCCGTCGCGACCGGACACAGGAGCACTCCGAAGGACGTTCGACATGAAAGAGATTGAAGTGATGCAGACTCCCGAGCCAAGGCCCCTTTCGAGACCGCGTCCGAAGCAGCCGGCAGAGCGGCCCGCAAAAGCCTCGGACATCATCGACGAAGCCCATATAGAGGGATTGTTGTCGTCATCCAGGTCTGCCGACAGATCGGAGATCCACGAGATACTGGATCGGGCGAAGGAACTGCACGGGCTCACCCATGAGGAAGTCGCGCGCCTTCTGATGGTCGAGGACCCGGATCTCCTCGCGGAGATGGGGCATACTGCACGCTGGGTGAAAGAGGAGATTTATGGCCGAAGGCTCGTGTTTTTCGCGCCGTTGTACATGTCGAATGAGTGCGTGAACAATTGCCTTTATTGCGCATTCCGGCGAGACAACAAGGCGGTGCCGCGAGCCACGCTCACGATGGATCAGATTCGGGAGGAGGTGGAAGCGTGCGAGAGGATCGGCCAGAAGCGCCTGCTTCTGCTCGTGGGGGAGTTCGGCCCTCTCTCTCAAATCGTGGACTACCTTGAACAGGCGATCGCGACTGTGTACGCGACGAAAAAAGGGCCGGACGAGGTACGGCGGGTCAATATAAACGTACCGGCTCTTGACATTGAACATTTCAAGCGACTTAAGGCCGCAGGAATCGGCACGTACCAGCTGTTCCAGGAAACCTACCGTCGCTCAACGTTCGAGCGTGCGCATCCGGGAGGCCCGAAATCGCGGTACGACTACCACCTTCAGGCCATGGATCGGGCGCAACTCGGCGGAGTGGACGACGTGGGCATAGGCGCTCTACTGGGCCTGGACGACTACCGCTTCGAGGTTCTTGCGATGGTGATGCATGCGGAACACCTCGACCGCACATTTGGAACCGGACCCCACACGATTTCGGTACCCCGCATCAACCCGGCAGAAAACGCCCCGTGGGCCATGAATCCACCTCATCCGTTGACTGACGAGGAATTCAAGAAGGTCGTCACGATTCTTCGGTTGGCTGTGCCCTACACCGGTTTGATTCTTTCCACGCGCGAAAACCCGAGTCTGCGGCGGGAAGTCTTTGCACTCGGGATTTCCCAACTCTCGGCAGGATCGAGAACGCAACCCGGCGGATACAAAGCGGATGATCCTGAAGAACTCGCCCAGTTCTCCCTCGGAGATCACCGCCCGCTGGACGAGGTTCTGCGGGAAGTCGCGTCGCTTGGGTACATACCCAGTTTCTGCACATCCTGTTACCGTTCCGGCAGGACGGGAATGGATTTCATGGACCTCGCGAAACCGGGCCTCATAAAGCAGTACTGCCTCCCGAACGCTTTATCCACATTTGCGGAATACCTCGAGGATTATGCCTCACCCGAGACAAAGGAAATCGGCATCAAGGCCATCGAGGAACACATCAAAGGAATCGATTCGGAAGCGCTGCGCCGCACGTCGCGCGCCCTTGTCGACAGAGTTCGAAATGGCGAACGCGACGTGATGGTGTGACGATCGACTGTGATCTTGAGCCGTGAGCGTGCCTTGCTGCTCAATTGTGAGATACGGTGCTCATCTATGATGCGCACCGTTTTTCTTTTCCAGGGTTTCCGACACATACTTCCGCGCTTCTTGCCGCGGAAGAACCCCAATGTTCGTGCGAGAACGACGCGCGTGGGCATGAAAAGCAAGCTGTGGCAGGCTCCCCTCCGCGCGCACCCCAACGGAAACCATCCCGTGGGCCGATCTACCGCCGTGTGCGGATGAGTATGATTGTCTCCTGTTGAACTCACGCGGAGCGATGCTGCGGTACGAGGTTTGCACGTGTTCTGTGCTCGGGAAGGGCGTCCGCATTCGGACGCACCCGGGTATGAGGCTTTTTACGAGTAACTGGGCCTTTTGGATCAATCCACACAGATGGGAGACCCATGATTTCCACGACGGAGTTCGCGTCTATCGCGCGCCTCGACAATGGACACAAGAACCGCGAGGTCGATCTTGCTGCCGTTGACGAGATCCTTGACTCTTACAGACCGCTGGCCCCTCACGCGCTGATTCCCATACTCCAGGACGTTCAAGAGCATTACGGGTTCTTGCCCGAAGCTGCGCTTGATCGGATAGGCCGTGCGCTGGACATCTCGACAACCCGCATTTTTGGCGTGGCGACATTCTACAACCAGTTCCGTCTGCACCCTCTTGGCAAGCATGTCATCCGCATCTGCCGGGGTACTGCCTGCCACGTCAAAGGCTCCGCCGCACTGTTGGACACTCTGGAAATGGAACTCAACATCAAGGCCGGATCCACCACAAAAGACGGCCTTTTCAGCATCGAAACGGTGGCCTGTATCGGTGCGTGTTCCATCGCGCCTGTTGCCATGGTTGGTGACAAATTCCACGGGCGTTTGACGGTGAAAGATATCCCCCGTCTGGTAAAATCGTTGAAACGTGAAGATGCCAAAGGCGCAGCCGAAAAAGCGGTTGCTTAAGAGATGAGGCCAATGATGTTCAAATTGCTAGAACCGTGTTGCTCCAAGTGCTGGCACTCCGCGGAGAAACGCTGCCCCGATGTGGTTTACTGCGCTCTCCACGGACCACAGTGCCACGAGGACGCAGCATGCAGCGCATTGCGCAAGGAACGCAAAGACCGTGCTTCAGGGGATCTGCTTGAGCGTCCCGTGGTTCACATTGGGATGGGTACCTGCGGGATGGCAGCCGGCGCGCAGGCAGTGTATGATGCCTTCCTCGCGGAAATCGCTGCTCGCAACCTTTCTGTGGACGTAATGCCGGTCGGGTGTTACGGCTACTGCGAGAAGGAAGTCCTGATAGACATCCAGTTGCCTGGAAAACCCCGCGTCTTTTACGCGAATGTTACTCCGCAACTTGCGAAACGCCTCGTGGAGCATGTGCTTATTGAAGGCAAATGTGCTTCGGATATCGCCCTTGGCTGGCTTGGAAACGACGGCGTTGCCATGCCTGAAGGTTCCGATCTCCCGCGCATTACTGACATCCCGTTCTTCAAACGGCAATTGAAAATCGTTCTGGAGAACTGCGGACTGGTTGATCCGGACAGTCTTGACTCGTACATCGCCGCCAGCGGTTTCAGCGCACTTACCAAAGTCCTCAAACAGATGAAGCCCGAAGAGGTGATCGCTGAGGTTCAGGCCTCCGGGCTGCGCGGGCGGGGTGGCGCAGGATTTCCCACCGGCAAGAAGTGGGAGTTCGCAAATAAGGCAAAAGGCGACCGCAAGTTCATCATCTGCAACGCGGACGAAGGCGACCCCGGTGCGTTCATGGACCGAAGCGTACTCGAAAGTGACCCCTATCGTGTGATCGAGGGGCTCGTGATCGGCGCGTACGCGATCGGCGCACATGAGGGGTACATCTACATCCGCGCGGAGTATCCTCTGGCGGTCGCACGGCTCAAGCGCTGTATCGCTGATGCCGAAACTGCCGGGCTGCTCGGAGACAACATCCTCGGAACGGGATTCGACTTCCATCTGAAGCTCAAAATGGGAGCGGGCGCGTTCGTGTGTGGCGAGGAAACCGCGTTGATTGCCTCGATCGAGGGAAGTAGAGGCATGCCGCGGCCAAGGCCGCCTTTCCCCGCAAATTCCGGTTTGTGGGGCTGTCCTACGAACATAAACAATGTGGAAACCCTCGCGAATATCACTACGATAATAAACCGCGGGGGCGCGTGGTTCGCGGGGATCGGAACGCCCGGCAGCAAGGGCACAAAGGTCTTCGCACTCACCGGCAGGATCAACAACACCGGGCTTGTGGAAGTACCGATGGGCCTCCCGTTGCGAGAGGTGATTTTCGAGATCGGTGGCGGCATTCCCGGAGGCAAGCGCTTCAAGGCCGTTCAACTTGGTGGACCTTCGGGAGGGTGCGTTCCGGAAAGCCTGCTCGACACGCCCGTAGACTATGAATCCATCAGGGGAACCGGGGCAATCATGGGTTCCGGTGGAATGGTGGTGATGGACGAGAGCACCTGCATGGTGGACGTCGCCCGGTATTTCATGAGTTTTGTCCAGGGCGAATCGTGCGGCAAGTGCATCCCGTGTCGAGAAGGCACAAAGAGGATGCTTGAAATCCTCGAACGCATCGCCATGGTGAAACCTGAACGAAACACGGACGACCAGCTCCGTCGTTTCGATGGAGCCATGCTCCTGGAGTCACTTGCGAACATTGTTGCCGACACGTCGTTGTGCGGTCTGGGACAAACGGCGCCGAACCCGGTTCTCAGCACTCTGAAGTATTTCCGCGACGAGTATGAAGCTCACCTTTTTGACAGGAAGTGTCCAGCGGGGGTATGTCGCGGGCTTCTTACCTACAGAATTGACACCTCCAAATGCACGGGATGCGGTTTGTGTGCCGCAAAGTGCCCGCAGGGAGCGATTCTGGGCGAGAAGAGACAGGCTCATTTCATCGTATCAGAACGATGCATAAGCTGCGACGCGTGCCGTCAGGTGTGTAATTTTGGCGCAGTGCTCGCAGAGTAGTACTCGCGAATTACTATCGCGCTTCGAGGGCAGCGGGAATGTACGACAACAGACGGTGTGCGCAACGTTCTGCAATGTTGTTCCGTTGCTCGGATACCCGAACCACGTGGCGCACAGGATGAACAGGCCTTAATCTATGCCTACTGTTGACCTCACTATCAATGGCCGTGAAATAACAGTCGAAGCGGGTGCGACCATTCTCCAGGCGGCTCGTCTGGCGGGATTCCAGATACCCACTCTCTGCTATCTCAGTGGCCTTTCTCCAACCGGAGCCTGCAGGGTTTGCGTTGTTGAGGTGGAAGGGGCACGCACACTCGTTCCATCGTGCGCGTTCCCTGTCGCCGACGGTATGGTCGTCCGGACGCACACTGCCCGTGTCAGAGCGGCGCGGACCGCAATCGTCCAGCTTCTGCTCGCGAACCACCCGCAGGAATGCCTCACGTGCGTACGCAACGGCGACTGCGAGCTGCAGAGGCTTACCCGCGAACTGAACATCCGTGAAATCCCTTTCCAGGGGGAACGCAGACTTGCCCCGGTTGATTCCTCGAGCCCCGCGATAGAGCGCGACCCGGAGAAGTGCATTCTCTGCGGCAGGTGCGTCCGTGTCTGCCAGGAAATCCAGAATGTCGGTGCCATTTCGTTCACCAAGCGCGGCTTTCAGAGTGAAGTTGCACCGGCGTACGACAGACAGCTGGACATCACTTCTTGCGTCAATTGCGGGCAATGCATTATCCAGTGCCCGACAGGCGCGCTGAGGGAGCATTCCTCAGTGCGGCGAGTCTGGGAATGGCTGCAGGATCCGAACATGCACGTGGTGGCACAGACCGCGCCGGCTGTTCGGGTGGGCATCGGCGAAATGTTCGGTGCCGCTCCCGGAGGCATTTACACCGGCCAGCTCGTCACCGCGCTTTCCAATATCGGTTTCGACCGCGTGTTTGACACCAACTTCGCGGCAGATCTCACAATCGTCGAGGAAGCAACGGAACTGGTGCGTCGAGTGAAAAACAACGAACCGTTGCCGATGATCACCTCGTGCAGCCCCGGTTGGATCAAATACTGTGAGCACTATTACCCTGACCTGATCCCGCACCTGAGCACCTGCCGGTCGCCACATGAGATGCTGGGCGCGCTGATCAAGAGCTATTACGCAGAGCAATACGGCGTTTTCCCCGGCAATATCGCCGTCGTATCCATCATGCCGTGCACCGCGAAGAAGTTTGAAACCGAACGTCCCGAACTTGAGACAAACGGTTTCCCGAGCGTGGACGCGGTTCTGACGGTTCGAGAGGTTGCCCGCATGATAAAGACCGCCGGCATCGACTTCTTGAACCTTCCGCCGCGTGATTTCGACAACCCGCTGGGTACTTCCACGGGCGCCGCGGACATTTTCGCGTCTACCGGTGGCGTCATGGAGGCTGCACTCCGAACGGCGGCGTTCTATCTCACCGGGAAGGAGCTCGCCAACGTTGATTTCCGCGACGTGCGTGGTCTTCGTGGCATCAAGGAAGCGACGTTCAAGATCGGTGACATGGAGGTGAATGTTGCTGTAGCGAGTGGGCTGGCCAACGCAAAAGTGCTCATGGACCAGATCCGCAAAGGCGAGAGCCCTTACACGTTTATCGAGATCATGGGATGCCCCGGCGGTTGCATCAACGGCGGTGGGATGCCGCAGGGCTCGAACGTGGAAACAGTCCGCGCTCGAATGCGGGCGATTTATACGATAGACCAGACAAAGGTGTATCGCCGTTCACACCAGAACCCGGCAATCCGAAAGCTGTACGAGGAATACCTTGGCGAACCCGGTTCCGAACGCGCACATCACCTGCTCCACACTACTTACATGGCGCGCGAGCGCAGTTAAAGGAAAGGCGTGAAAATCAATGGCAGAAACAGTACTCGTCATTGACGACGATCAGGACTTCCTCGAAGCCACCGAGACTCTTCTCGATGCAATGGGGTTCAATGTCGTCACCGCAGCTTCCAGCAGCGCGGCCGTGGAGGCCGTCGAGAAGGTCACTCCTGATGTGATTTTGCTTGACGTGATGATGGAGAGAGCTGATTCGGGCTTCACCCTCGCCCAGCGCTTCAGGAGGAAACCGGAGCTGGCGAAAACACCGATAATAATGGTGACTGGAGTGAGCGAGCACCTGGGGCACCGTTACAGCCTGGATACGCCTCAGGAGCGCCAATGGATTCGTGCGGACCTGCTCCTCGAAAAACCACTCCGGCCTGAGGATTTGCTCGGACACATCCGACAGGTGCTGGACCAGGCGCATGAGAACAGCGCCGCGCATCACTAAATGCTGTCATTCGGAGACGGCGCACGACGCAAACTGTCCCCCGGTTGCGTCGAACGCCTGTTTCCCCGTGCCCGGCGACCGACAGGTCGCCGGGCGTTTTTTTTCGCGCGGTCACTTCAGGAGAGGAGGCCAGCTTCCACGAGCAACTTCCGTAGCCTCTCCCTGTTCGCGGCGCTGAGAGGGGCGAGCGGTTGCCGGACGTGCCCCACGGGGTACCCTACCATACTCATCGCTTCTTTGATAGGACCCGGGTTTGTCTCCAAGGCAAGCAACGCTTTCGAGAGGAGGAACAGCTTCTGGTGCAGTTCCAGTGCCTCGTCCCTTTTCCCTTCCTCCCACGCGGCAACAAGGCGGGCCATTTCCCGCGGAAACAGGTTCGCAACCACTGATATGACGCCTGTCCCGCCAACGGACAGCAGGGGCAGCGTCAACGCGTCGTCGCCTGACATCACGGCGCACCGGCCCCGCGTCCGGATCACCACCTCGCTCATCTGATTGATGTTACCGCTCGCTTCTTTGATTCCCACCACATTATCGAGATGCGAGAGTTTCTCGGTGGTTTCCGGCTCCATATTGATTCCGGTGCGGCTTGGAATATTGTAAAGCACGAGCGGAATCCCAACTTCGTTCAGTCGCTCTATATGGGCGATGAGACCTGCCTGGGATGGCCGGTTATAGTACGGAAGTACGATCAGCGCTCCGTCAGCGCCTACCAGCTTGGCGTGCTGCGTCATGTGGACCGCTTCCCGCGTGGAGTTCGAGCCCGTGCCGGGGACCACCGGAATGCGCCCCGCGGCTGCCTCCACTGCCGTCTCGATAACAGCTTCGTGCTCCTCGTACGTCAGTGTCGGCGACTCGCCGGTGGTTCCTACGGGAACGAGTCCATCGGTGCCCTGCTCGATGTGCCACTCGACGAGCTCTCGCAGGAGCGCGTGGTTGACGCGGTCATCGGACGTGAACGGGGTAACCAGAGCAACAAAAGATCCACGTAGCTGCAACATCTTCGCCACCTTTTCGACATCAAGCACGCAGGCCCGCCGGCAGACGGACGCCGTCCCTGAATGCTCGTCAAATCAGCTTCAGCCGCCGGCGCACGGCATTACAGCTTGTGTAGTATAGGAGATGCCAGTAACCACGTCAACGCATCCCGCGAACACAATGAAAAAAAACCGGCGGTTTTCCCCGCCGGTTTGCAAATGTGGCACAATGCCGTGTGTCATGCTTCGCGCATCCACCAGCTCTCAAAAAGAAGCTCCGCTTTCGCGCATCGCCGGCGCGCCTTCGACGTTACGCGCCCGACGCGACGACGTGATGTGCTGCTTTTCCCCACCCGGGGCTTGAGGATCTGTTTACCTTCCAGTCTGCCGATATTCAGGTCGCCTCTGCTCACGGGTAACCTCCTGTCGGGTGGATTTCACTTCCTTCCTGCTTCCTTGGTGGAAGCCCCAGAACTCGACCGCGGCGTCTCGGGGTCCTTGAAAACGCCGCCGCTCCATACCAACCTGATTCCTGTAACTCAGTCAGCAGACGGAAGGTTCCCGCCCGCAAACGTGTTGCACCGGATTCCCCGTCCCGCGCCGAGTTGCCTCAAAACCGGTAATCAACCTCCTTCAGATACCCGCACTCGTGCGCCGCCTTCATGAACAGAAGAATGCCACGAAGCTGGTAGCTGAGAAGCTGACAATTCGGCCACACGAGCTCCGGCATGAGACATATTCCGTCTTCGAATTCCACGAACTGCCCCGGGATTCTCATGTGGTCCACCTGCAGTCCCCGGTCGAGGCAGTATTCCAGCATTCTCATGCCCCTGCGAACGATTTCTTTGTCCCGGGTAAGTTCCCATGCGCAACCGATTGCACCTAACGTCAACGTGGCCGCCTGCTGCATCGGGAAGTTCTGTTCCGGGCCGTTCACATACGTGGGGATGCCTTCAGGGTTTGTCGCGCGCCGGTCGCTGATACTCTGCGTCACTTCCAGACAAAGGTTCTTTGCGGTTTCATCCCTGGAAATTCTGAATACACGGTATGCGCCAATGGCCACCGTTGCGCTGTGAAACGCGTTGACACTGGACGCACCGGGGGTTTCGCCGAAACCCTGTGTGAGACCGTCGTGTTCGACGAAATACGTATGGAGCTGTTCCACCATCCACTTCATCAATTCCAGGAGTTCATCCCGGTTCGTCACTTCCCAGATCGCAGCAAGCTGGATAAGGCCCCATCCCCATGTTCTGACGTACGGCGGCAGACGGAGCTCCCGTTCCCTGTTCCTTAGAAACCAATCGGCCATCTGATTCAGCACGCGCTCCACACGGGGATCGCCGGTCATGAAGTACCACTCTTTGAACCCCTCGGCCCAATTGTGGCTCGGCGTTGTGCCGCCGTTCATGACGTGTCGCCTTGTGTGTGCAATCAGGGCGCCTTCATGCCGGGGGTCAGCATGGCGCTCCGCAAAGTCCACATCCATCCAGTGCAGGATGCTGTCATGAAAATCCTTGAAGTAGACGAACTGGCCGGTACGCGCAAACTGACAGAACGCATGGTAAGGGTGGTCGCCTTCGAGATTGTTCCATACCACGTCCTCCCCACCGCGTTTCTGGTTGGTGTACAGCGGAGAGTAATCATCGCCCCAGTTCAGTTTGCCAAACCCGCGAATCCGGTTCTGAAAGAGATCGAACAGGTTGGTCTCCATCCGCGGATACGTCTGCGGCATGTATGGCAGGTATTCAGAGAGTGTGCCAGCGCCCACCCTGACTTCAAACGGCAACTGAACCAGGGGCGGCTTCCCGAATGAGTACACCAGCCCACGGGCAGGAAAACACTCCCCTTCTGCCGGATTCAGTAACGCGACAAGAATCTCGTGCGTCTTCCCTACGCCGAGATGGAGCTGCAAGGGTTGAGCCCAACGCGGAAACAACTGGATTTCGATGGCATCTGAATCGAACGTCACTCCGGCGGGGTAGTTCTCCCAGAAATTGCGGATCGCCAGCACAATCTCTCCCGATTGCCCTGCCCGTGAGAACCCTGTTTCACCGTACCCGATCAAACGACTCGCCCGGCGCAACTTCTCCTCATTGCCGTGAAAAACGGTGGTCACAAGCCTGTCCGTTCGCACTGCACACGGAAGCTCGAATTCCCTTTCGGCCGGCCCGTTGCGCACCTCCACCTTCACGTTCGGGTCGTATTCGCCGCCCAATCTCTCAAGTTTCGCATCCAAGTGATCGACAGCGACCGGTCCGCGATTGGTGCGGTTCGTCGCGATGACGTCAAGAGCCAAAGCCGGGGTACGGGAAAAGACCTGGACAACCAGGTCCACGTCCAAAAGCCTCGTGGTACCGTTCCAGATGGCACCGGCAACGTCCAGCCGCAATCGAACGGGACCGGAGTCCGTGGCGGTCAGATTGTCAATTCGGAATGATCCAAGCAGAGAATCGTTGAATCCCTCCACCGTGACTGCCCCATCGACCGACAATCGCCAGGCCTGTCCGTCCCTTGTTATCACAAGGGTATCGCCTTGCCTTTCCAGAAGGATGCTCGCCCCTTCGGAGCGCGTTTCATTCCAGCGGACGGTTGTGCAGGCATCCGGTTCACCTGTTTCCAGGTCAAATTCCGAACGCTCCTGCCCTGAGATAGGAGGTTCTGCCGTAACGAGCAAACGGCGCACGGACCCATCGGAGTGGATTGCAAGGGATTTCGATTGGACGGGGAAAAGTTTGCGGGAAGAGTTCCGCAGGACCAGTGGAGCGCCCGGCAACAGAGTGCCGGCCGGCAACGGTACTCCGAACGTGACCGGGAATGATGGGAGAGGCCAACGGTTCACATTTTCCACGAACACGGGACAGACTTCCATCGCATCCCTCCCATTTTCACAAAGTCACGGTCTCAATCCTGTCTTTCCGCGCACCTCATTCATGGTTTCGCGCGCGATTCGTCTGCAACGATCCTTCCCCGCCGCGAGAACATCCAGCACGTCGCCCGGGCGTGCCTCCAGTTCTGAATACCGGCTTCTGATCGGGTCGAGAACGGTATTCAGGTTCTGCGCGAGATGTTTTTTGCATTCGATGCACCCGATCTCCGCCTTCCGGCATGCGTGGTCGATCTCGAGAACGAGTTCTTTCGGAGATACCATTTTGTGCAAGGTGAAGATGTTGCAAATGTCGGGATTTCCCGGATCGCTTTTCCGAAGTCGCGCGGGATCCGTATACGCCGGCCTCAGTTTTTCCCACACCTGGGCAGGAGTTTCTGTGAGCCCGATGTAGTTGTTCAGGCTCTTGCTCATTTTGCTTTTGCCATCCAGACCCAGAATCCGCGGCGCCTCCGTCATTAGTTGCTTTGGTTCCGGGAATGTTTCACCGAACCGCGTGTTGAACTTCCTGGCGAGTTCCCTGCTCAGCTCGAGGTGTTGCAACTGATCTTCACCCACCGGCACCGCCTCCGCCTTGTAGATAAGGATGTCAGCGGCTTGCAGTACAGGGTAGGCGAAAAGCCCGAGGTTTATGTTGTCGGCATTCTTCTCGCTTTTTTCTTTGAACTGGGTCATGTTCTGAAGCCTGCCCATCGGGGCAAGCGTCGAGAGAACCCACATGAGTTCCGTGTGTTCCGGCACGTCCGATTGAACGAAAAGCGAGCACTTCGCCGGGTCGAGGCCGCAGGCGATAAGAAGCGCTGAAACCTCCAGCACGCGGCGGCGCATCGTATCTGAATCGTACTCTACTGTCATGGCGTGGTAATCAACAACGCAGTAGATAGCGTCCCACTGCTCCTGCAACCGCACCCAGTTCGTTATCGCGCCGAAATAGTTGCCGAGATGAAGTTCGCCCGTGGGCTGAATGCCGCTGAACAACCGCTTTTGCTTCATGAGAAAACCCAGTCCCGTTTTGGATAATTCATTGTACGCCGCGCACTTGCAACGACTCGAGGTGACCATCCGCACAAGCGACA
>Ga0116178_10000402_pt1 | contig 39181 bp, 36 predicted proteins | sample AD_STIC12_MetaG_FD_89880 | JGI IMG/M metagenome (GOLD analysis project Ga0116178, IMG submission 89880) | Active sludge microbial communities of municipal wastewater-treating anaerobic digesters from USA - AD_STIC12_MetaG | ecosystem: Engineered > Bioreactor > Anaerobic > Digestate | place: USA...
CAGGCGTCACATCGCTGTGGCATTCAGCGGCAAGACGGCGGCGGGTCATCTGGAGAGTTGAGGCGACGCTGGACACGAGCATCTCAAACAGTTGCAGCATCGCATCGATCCAGCGATCGAGAGGCGACGGGGTTACCAGCCCAGTGTGCGTGTGTTTGTGCCGTGTCATGCCGAGCATAATACGCTGGGCCGGAGGGACGTAGAATCTGGGGAGGGCCATCCCCCATCTTTTGTAGCTAGGTGATTGAAATCAGCCGCGAAGGTTTTTGGTCGTCCTACAAATTCGCAGCCCCTCCATCCCCCAGAAGGGTCATTCTCGGGCTTGTCCCGAGAATCCCGGTCGTGGTTCGTAGGGACTGGCTAGATGTCCCGTTGGCGATGCAACAGAGATCCTCGGGACAGGCCCGAGGATGACCGCGCCTGGGGCCGACGCGCGTGGATCAGCCGCCGCCGAACTTGGTGGTCCATTCGGCGACCTGCGTGTCTTCGATCTTGGTGAAGAGTTGTGGGGGGACGGCGATGGACATGCCTCTCGGGAGTGCGTCGAGGATGCCCGGTATCGTGGCGGGATCACCGCCCATGCTGCGCTTGTTGGCGGGCACGTTGAGCGCGTCGAGGATTTTCGCGGCGGTTTCGGGCACGATCGGTTGGGCGATGATGCCGAACAGGGCGACGAGGTTGAGGCCGGTGCGGATGCCGACGGCGGCCTGATCGACGCTGGTCTTGTAGGCGGTCCATGGCGCGGCGCGCGTGACGTATTCGTTGCCGGCGGCCCAGATGGCGCGGGTTTCAGCGGCGGCCTTGCGGAACTCCATCGCTTCATAGTGGGCGATGAGTTGCGGCAGGCGGGTGACGAGTTCGTTCTCGATCCACTTTTCGTTTTCGCCGGGCTCACCGCCATCGGGTACTTTCCCGTCGAACTTCGCGGCGGCGTATTTCGTGATGCGGTTCACGAAGTTGCCGAGCACGTCGTTGAGATCGGAGTTGATGCCGGCCTTGAAGCTTTCCCACGTGAACGCGGTGTCGGAGCTCTCCGGCGAGTTGGCGATGAGATACCAGCGCCAGTAGTCGCCGGGGAGAAGTTCGAGCGCCTGATCCATGAATACGCCGCGCTTCTGGCTGGTGGAGAATTTGCCGCCATACCAGTTGAGCCAGTTGAAGGCCTTGAGCTTGTCGACCAGCTTCCACGGTTCTTCCGAGCCGAGGATGGTGACGGGGAATGAGACGGTGTGGAAGGCGACGTTGTCCTTACCCATGAACTCAACATAGGTGACGTCGCTCGCGCCCTTGTCCGTGCGCCACCAGCGTTCCCACTCGCTGGGCTGGCCTTTGGCTTCGGCCCATTCAACGGTCGAGCCGATGTATTCGATGGGGGCATCGAACCAGACGTAGAACACCTTGTTCTCGAAGCCCGGGCGCGGCGCGCCGTTGCGCGTGACGGGCACGCCCCATGACAGGTCGCGCGTGATCGAGCGATCGATCAGGCCTTCGTCGAGCCATTTGTAGGCGATGGACGTGGTGAGGTTCGGCCAGTCTTTCGCGCGAGCATCCACAAACGCGCGGACCTTGTCCTGCATTTTTGATTGCAGAAGGTAGAGGTGGCGCGTGTCGCGGATTTCGACATTGCGGCTACCAGAAACGGATGAGTACGGGTTGATCAGCTGGATGGGATCAAGAAGCGTTCCGCAATTGTCGCACTGGTCGCCGCGGGCTTTTTCGTAACCGCAGTTCGGGCATGTGCCCTCGACATAGCGATCCGGCAGGAAGCGCTTGTCGTCGACGGAGTAGACCTGTTTCGAGGTTCGCTCGTCGATCAGGCCCTTGTCTTCGAGGACGTTGGCGAAGTGCTGTGTCAGCTCGCGGTTCGGGCGGTTGGACGAGCGGCCGAAATGGTCGAACGAGAGCGAGAAGCCTGCGCCCACCCGCTTCTGGATGTCGTGCTGTTCGTCGCAATATTGCGCGGTGGTCTGGCCGGCTTCGATGGCGGCGAGTTCGGCGGGCGTGCCGTGCTCATCGGTGGCGCAGATGAAGAGCACCTCATGGCCCATGGCGCGGTTGAAGCGCGCATAGACGTCTGCCGGAAGCATCGACCCGGCGAGGTTGCCGAGGTGTTTCACGCCGTTGATGTACGGCAGAGCCGAGGTGATGAGGATACGCGCCATGCTTTATTCCAGCCGATTTTTATCGAGTAGCGGGGCTTTTAGCATGGGTGGCGCCGAGCGCCAGCGCGGGGTTTTGGGCGGTTTCAGCCGCTTATCGGCGTGAGTTCGCAGCGTTGCAGGAACTCGGTCTGGCTGGTGCTGGCGGCAGGGCTGCGGGAGACGACCAGCTTTGCCGCGCGCTGGGAGGATTTGGCCGTGGCCGGGATCAAAGCGGCGCCCGTGGTTTCATCCTGGACGTTGAGCGGGGTGATCTGGCCATCGACGATGACGTCCCAGTTTTCGGGGCTCGAGAGGTGGCAGACGACGAGATAGCGCGTCTCCGGCTTTGGCGTGAAGCGGAGGGTGATGGCGGCGGTTGGCGTGAGCTGGCGGCTGGGCAGATAGATGATGGAGGGGCCGGTGGGGCTCGTGGCCCAGTAGCCGCCGCGCATGCTGAGCGAGAGGCCACTCGCGACCGGATCGCGTGGCGTGACGGCGCGCATTTCGGCGCTGAGGATCGTGTTGAGCGGCACGGGCTTGCCCGCCAGCGCAGCGGCGGCGCGGGCGCGGACGGCGGGCGTCAGCACGGTGGGCTGGCGTGAAAGAAGAGCGGCGACATCGGCCGAAAGCTTGATCTCGTCATCCTCACCCGGCTTCACCGGCGTGGATTTGGGAGCCGAAGACTGGGCGCGTGGCGTGACGGGCTTGGTGGGCGCCTTCGGGCCGGCGGGCGTTGTCGAGCCCTGCGCAGCGGAAAGCGGCGCAACAGCAAGCGCGAGGGCGAGAAACAGCGATGTACGCAAAAACTCCTCCCGCTTGTGACGGGAGGAGTCTGGCACAGGTTGCTATGAATGTAAGTGCGTTAGCCGACCGCGTTGTGCTGCCTTGCGACGCGGACGACGACTTCGCGGTCGGCGACCGATTCCCCGGCGGCCGCTTCGTGCGTGGCGCCAACGAGGATGACCTTCACGCCGAGATCAGCGAAGGCGTGCGAAACGGCTTCTGCCCGATCGGGGCCGGACTTCACTTCGGCGACGACCTGCCTGGCGCCGCAGGCCTTTGCTTCGGTGGCAACGCGCTCGACAAGCTGTTGCGAGAACTTGTTGAACTCGGTCGTATCCTTGTCGAAGTAGATCGACACTTCGCGCGATGAGCAGGAGGTGGGCGTCTGTGCGATGGCGCTGTCATAAACGAAACCGACGAAGCCGATCATCATGGCGCCGACGGTCATCAGGGTAAGTCGCTGCATGTTTGCCTCCCGGGTCCAAGTTCCATCCCAACGCACCCGGATCGAAACTGGTTCCGGGATCGCCCCTCAGCCCCCCGATTTGGGCGGATTGTGGCCGGGTATGGGTGATTTTGGGCCAGTTAGAGTGGGGCTTGCGCAGGAACGCTGCGGCGCCTATTCCCCCGTGATCCGCGGGCCGCGTTAGCTCAGCGGTAGAGCAGCGGTTTTGTAAACCGAAGGTCGGGGGTTCAATCCCCTCACGCGGCACCACGGCTTGCTTCGGATCATCTCCGGGCTCAGCCGGTTGATCCAGAACAACTCCTACTTTTTCAGCAGCTTGGGGCTTTGCATCCCTATCGCGCGGCTGCGCACGCGATAATGTGATCGCATACCGGGCTTGGGGACTCAGGAGGACGTCGTGGGGACGAACAGGATCTGGCGCGGGCTTTCGCTTGCGGCGGTGGGGATCATTGCAGCGCTGGCCCTTCAGGGTTGCGGCGGGCCGGCGGGCGGAAGTGACGCCCAGACCGTCATCGGCAAGGATCAGGGTCCGCAGCTGGAAACACGACAGGGCAACTCCCCGCGGGCCGGCGGCTCGGGCGAATTCGAGTTCGTGCGGTATTCGATCGACGTGACGAAGGACATGCCGCGGGCCTGCCTGACCTTCTCGTCCACACTGAACCCGGGGACGGACTACCGCCCCTTCATCGACATGGGCGATGGCAAGCAGATCGCGCTGCAGACGGAAGGCGCCAATCTGTGCCTCGGCGGCCTGACGTTTGGCGATGATCGCGAAATCAAGATCCGATCGGGTCTGCCCGCTAATGACGGGCGGACGCTGCCGTTTGAAGAGACAGTGGGCATCTCGTTCGGCGACCGGCCGGCTTATGTTGGCTTCAAGGGCGATGGCGTGATCCTGCCGCGTATCGATGCGGACGGGCTCGGGCTGGAGACGGTGAACGTCGACAAGGTGAAGGTGACGATCTCGCGGATCACGGATCGCGCGCTTGCCTTCAAGACCATCACGGCGGGCTATTCGCACAGCCAGGGCGGCTGGGGGTATATGGACTACAATTCGGAGGTCTATGACGTCGCCGAGCAGCTGTGGACGGGGGAGCTGGATACGCCGGCCTCGCCCAATACGGCCAAGACGACCGTTTTCCCGATCGCGAAGGCCGTGCCGAAGCTTCAGCCGGGTGCTTACTTCGTGGAAGTCGACCAGCTGGATGCGTCTGGCGATATTCCGAACAATGCGGCGCGGGCCAAGCGCTGGCTGGTGATTACCGATCTCGCGCTGACGACGTATACCGGCAATGACGGCATGTCGGCGACGGTGCGGTCGCTGCAGTCGGCCAAGACGGTTTCCGGCGTGAAGCTGGAGCTGGTGGCGCGCAATAACGAGATCTTGGCGCGTGGCGACAGCGATGGTTCGGGCCGGGTGAATTTCGCCGGGCCGATCATGCGGGGCGAAGGCAATGTCGCGCCGCGCATGCTGATGGCCTATGCGCCGAATGGCGACTTTGCGATCCTCGATCTCGATCGCTCGCCGGTCGATCTTACCGAGCGCGATATCGGCGGGCGGACGCCTGCACAGGCGGCGGATGCATTCGTCTATACAGAGCGCGGCGTTTATCGCCCGGGTGAGCGCGTCTACATCACCTCGCTGATCCGCGATGCGGCGGCGAATTCGTCGAACAACCGGCCGGGTTCGGTCATCGTCTATGGCCCGAACGGGCTGGAGGCGGGGCGGCTGCGGTTCAAGGACGCCAAGCAGTTCAATGGCGCGGTATCCTATCCGTTCGACATTCCGCGCACGGCTGCGCGAGGCGGCTGGCGGATTTCGACGGAGATCGATGGCGTCGGCGCTGTCGGAGGCGAGAGCTTTTCGGTCGAGGATTTCGTGCCCCAGCGCATCGCGCTGGACGTGACGGCGGATGACAAGACGCCGATGCGCGCCAACGAGACGCGCCCGATCACGGCCAATGTGCGCTTCCTCTATGGAGCGCCGGGCGCTGACCTGCCGGTTGAAGGCAATGTCCGCGTCGAATCCGATCCGAACCCGTTCCCGGATGCGAAAGGCTACACTTTCGGCCGTCACGATGAAGAGTTCCGCGAGTCGACCTTCGACCTCGCGACCGCGACGACTGACAGCGCGGGCCGCGCGATCATCTCGCTTGATCCCCGCGCGGCAGATAACGCGACCTCGTCGCGCCCGCTGCGCCTGCGCGCCGTCGTATCAGCCATCGAGCCGGGTGGCCGCGCCGTGCGAGACGACGTTCGTGTCGGCTATCGCCCGTCTGAGCGCTATATCGGCGTGAAGCCCTCTTTCGACGATCGGTCGTCCAAGGAAGGTGAATCGGCGAGCTTCGATGTGATCTCCGTCGATCGTAACGGCGCGCTGAAAGCCGCCACGATCAACTGGCGGCTCGTGCGCATCGACTGGAAATACGACTGGTATCGCGCTGATGGCGGTGACTGGCAGTGGCGCCAGTCGCGCCGGGTTGTCGAACTGGAGTCCGGCAATCTGAAAGTCGCGGAAGGCCAGCGCGGCGCGATCAAGACGCGCCAGCTCGATTACGGTGATTTCGAACTCTACCTCACCGAGGAAGCCAATGGCGGGGAGGCTTCTTATGCCTTCTGGTCGGGCTGGGGCGGCACGCCGGTTGACGGCGTCGAGGCGCCGGATCGCGTACGCGTTCAGGTTCCCGAAACGCTGCCGGCAATCGGCAAGGATGTGGATGTGACCATCGTTGCGCCCTATGCGGGCGAAGCGGAGATCGTGGTTGCGTCCGAGAACGTGATTTCGTCGCGCACCATCACGGTGAAAGCGAACGAAGGCACGCGCGTGCGCCTGCCGGTGACCAAGGCCTGGGGCGCGGGCGCGTACGTGATGGCGACGGTCTATACGCCGCGCGATGCGGTGAAGACACCGAAGCCACGGCGCGCGGTGGGCGTTGCCCACATTGCTGTCGATACTGCTCCGCGTACCTACACTCTTGAGCTGGCGGCGCCGGAAGTTCAGCGCCCGAACAGCAAGATGACGGTGACCATCACCGCCAAGGGCCCGAACGATGATGGGTATGTGCAGCTTGCGGCGGTGGACGAGGGCATTCTCCTCCTCACCGGCTTCAAATCGCCCGATCCGGTCGACTACTTCTTCGGCAAGCGCCGTCTGGGCGTTGAGCTGCGCGACGATTACGGCCGCCTGCTCGATCCGAACCAGGGCGCGGCTGGCAATATCCGGCAGGGCGGCGACCAGATTGGCGGCGCGGGCCTGACGGTTGTTCCGACGCAATCGGTGGCGCTGGTTTCGGCGCCGGTGAAACTGAGCGGCGGCAAGGCGACGATCACCTTCGATGTGCCGGCCTTCAATGGCGAGCTTCGCCTGATGGCGGTGGCGTGGTCGAACACGGGTGTTGGCGGCGCTTCCAAGCCTGTGACCGTGCGCGATCAGGTGCCCGCGCTGATGGCGTTGCCGCGCTTCCTGTCGCCGGGAGATACGGCGACGGCGACGCTGACGCTCGACAACGTCGAGGGCCAGCCGGGCGCTTACAACGCGGCGATCCAGGCGGTTGCGCCTGTTCGCGCCGTGACGGGTACGCTTTCGGCCAACCTGAACCGCGGACAGCGCAGCGATATCGATGCGACGTTCTCTTCGGTTGCAGAGGGCATCTCGAACGTGTCGTTCAATGTGACAGGACCGGGCAATTACGCGGTATCGCGCACCTACCCGATCCAGACACGATCAGCTTGGATGCCGGCCAGCTATGTGCAGCGCACGACAATCCAGTCGGGGGCGACTTTCTCTCCCGGCGCGGACTCGCTGAACTCGTTCGTGCGGGGATCAGGCTATGTGCAGGTGTCATTCTCGCCCATCCCGATGGACGCGGCGGCGCTGTATGACTCGCTCGACCAGTATCCGTATGGCTGCACCGAGCAGATCACCAGCCGCGCGCTGCCCCTGCTTTACGCCAGCCAGATCGCGGCGCTGGCCGGGCGGAAAACGCCGGGCGACATGCGCAACCAGATCCAGGACGCCATCTCGACACTGCTCAACCGGCAGGGCGCGGATGGCGCGATTGGCCTTTGGCGCACGGGCGACGCGCTTTCGACGCCATGGCTTGGCGCCTATGCGACGGACTTCCTGTTCCGCGCGAAGGCCGCAGGCTTCGTCGTTCCCGATGCGGCGCTCGACAAGGCATATGACGCACTCGAGGATTTTGCAGTTCGCGAGAGCCGCTATTCGTCGAGCTATGACTTCGAGGTCTATGAAAGCCGCTACAGCAACGACACCGAACAGAAGCTGATGGACCGTTCGGTGGCGTATGCCGCCTATGTGCTCGCGAAGGCGGGCCGCATGGACAAGGCGCGGCTGCGGTATCTGCACGACGACCGGCTCGGCCGCATTGAAGGCCCGCTGGCGAAGGCGCAGATCGGCGCAGCTCTGTACATGATCGGCGACAACGCTCGCGCGAAGTCAGCGTTCGATCAGGCGGAAGCGGCGATCGGCTACACCAACACTGGCGATTACTACCAGACGACGCGTCGCGACCTCGCCGGCGTTCTCGCGCTGGCGCAGGAAGCGAAGCAGACCGAGCGCGTGCGGCGTCTTTCGCAGCGCGTGGCGCAGGATCTGCCTGAACCCGATCGCCTGACGACGCAGGAGAAGGCCTTCCTTCTTCTCGCCGCCAACGCGCTTTCGGGCGGACAGGCTGCGGTGAATGTCGCGGTGCAGGGCCAGGCGGATGCTGTTTCGGCGGGCGTCTACAAGATGCGCGACCAGCAGATGGCGACCCCGCCCGTGTTCACGAACCGCGGTCAGGGCCAGCTCTGGGTGACGTCGGTCTCGCGTGGCGCGCCGGCTTCGGCGCCGCCGCCCGCGGGCGATGGCATGACAGCTCTCAAGCAGCTGTGGACGCCGGGCGGACAGGCAATCGATGGCACGAGCTTCCGTCAGGGAGACCGTCTCATCGTGGCGATCACGGTGGGCGCTTCGGAAATGCGGCAAACGCCGCTGGTGGTGGCTGACCTTCTGCCGGCTGGCTTCGAGATCGAAGCCGTGCTGCGGCCGGAAGACGCCGGCGCCAACGGGCCGTATCGCTTCCTCGGCAATCTCGTGGCGCCGAACATTGCAGAGGCGCGGGATGACCGCTTCGTTGCAGCGTTCGATCTCTACGACCAGAAGCGTGAGACGGTGGCGTACATGGTTCGCGTGGTGACGCCCGGCTCGTTCACGATGCCCGGCGTGGTTGCGGAGGACATGTATCGCCCGGATACCTATGCCCGCACCGTGTCGCGTACGATCACCGTAGCCAAGCGCTAGGGGGGCGAAGCGGCAGGATGAACGCGGGAGCGGCACGCGCGCGGCGAGACGAGGTTTGCGATGAGCGAATCCGTTAAGCCGCGCTGGCGCGCCGCGATCCGCTATCTGAATCCGCGCAACTGGTGGTGGCCGACGGAGTGGTGGCGCAAGACGGCGCTTGTCGTTCTGTATGTGCTCGTGCCGCTGATGGCGCTGGACTTCTTCTTTCCGCCGCCACTGACGCGTTTTCGAGAAGTTTCGGGCGTGGTGATGGACCGGCGCGGAGCCGTGCTGCGCGTGTTTCCGGTCGATGACGGCAAGTGGCGCATGCGCGCGCATGTCGAGGAGCTAGACCCGGACTTTGTCTCTGCGCTGATGGCGTATGAAGACAAGCGCTTCATGGACCATGGCGGCGTGGACTTTGCGGCGCTGACGCGAGCTGCGGGATCGCTCGTGACATCCGGGCGGATCGTTTCGGGCGGCTCTACCATCACGATGCAGACGGCGCGCTTGCTGGAGCCGCGGCCACGGAACATCGGCTCGAAGATCATCGAGTCTGTTCGGGCGTGGCAGCTGGAGCGGCGCTACACCAAGGAAGAGATCCTCGAGCTTTACCTCACGCTCGCGCCGTATGGCGGCAACCTTGAGGGCGTGCGCGCGGCGTCGTGGGCGTATTTCGGACGGGAGCCGGATAATCTTTCGCCGGACCAGATCGCGATGCTGATCGCCCTGCCGCAATCGCCAGAGGCGCGGCGGCCCGACCTGCACCCCAAGGCGGCGATCGTGGCGCGCGAACGCGTGCTGATGCGGCTGGCGGATCAGGGGCTGTTTGCGAAGGATCTGGCGGCGGAGTCGGCGGATTACCCTGCGCCCAAGCGCGGGGATTTCCCGACCGTGGCGTGGCACGCGTCTGAGGAGGCGCTGCGGCGCGCCGGCGATCCCGATAACATAAGGACGACGCTGGACCTCGCGCTGCAGAAGGAAGTCGAACAGCTGGCGACGCGCGCGGCGGGGCCTTCGCGCGAGGGCGTGCAGGTGGCGATCATGGTGGTCGATATTGCGAGCCGCGAAGTGCGCGCGGCGGCGGGATCGGCCAACCGGGCGTCGGCGGGCGGGTGGATCGATCTGACCAACCGGCCGCGCTCGCCTGGATCGACGCTGAAGCCGTTTATCTATGGCATGGCGTTTGACGATGGCGTTGCCTCGCCCGACACGCGGATTGCCGACGCGCCGCGCAGGTTTGCGACCTATAGGCCGGACAACTTCGACCGGACTTTTCGGGGCGATGTGACGGTGGCGCAGGCGCTTCAGCATTCGTTGAACGTGCCGGCGGTGGCGGCGCTGGATGCGGTGGGTGCGCAGCGGTTTGCGGCGGCGCTGAGCTTTGCGGGCGCGGACCTTTCCATGCCGCTGACGGCAGATGACGATGCGGGTCTTGCGATCGCGCTTGGCGGCGCGGGCATGACGGTGCGCGATGTGGCGCTGCTCTATGCGGCGCTGGGCGATGATGGACGCGCGCTGCCATTGCACTGGCTGAAGTCGGAGAGCGAGGCCGCGCTGACGAAAAAGGAGCGCGAGACGCAGATCATGTCGGCGCAGTCGGCGCGGCAGATCGTGGATATTCTGGGCTCCGCGCCCGCGCCTGCGGGGCGGATGCCGGCGCTGCTGACGCAGGAAGCACCGGTCATCGCCTTCAAGACCGGCACATCCTACGGGTTCCGTGATGCGTGGGCGGCGGGAACGGGCGGTGGGCAGGCGGTGGTGGTTTGGATCGGGCGCGCGGATTCCTCGCCGCGTCCGGGCATCACGGGCCGCGATGGGGCATTGCCTGTGCTGTTCGACGTCTATGATGCGATCACACGCATCACGCCGCGGCGCTCGTCCGGGCCGCCCCTGCGCGAAGAGATTGCGGGCAGCCACACGCCGCCATCTGCTCTTGCGCGGTTCGAGCGGCAGAATGCGCCGCCGCAGATACTGTTTCCACCGGATGGCGCGGAAGTGTGGAAGGATGGCGAGCATACGTCGTTCGTCCTGGCCGCTGAGGGGCGGGGCAAGCTGGCCTGGTATGTCGATGGCAAGGCGCTGTCGCGCAACGTGGCGGGCGACGCCGTGTGGCGGCCGGAAGATGCCGGCTTCTACGAACTGTTCGTCGTTGACGATGCTGGACGCGCCGCCAAGGCGCGCGTGCGGATCATGACGCCGAACGGCTAACGCGTAAGCGCTTGCACCAGATCGTTCGTGAGGATGGCGCGGCGGCCGCCTGCAATCAGATCGTCGATCACGTTCTTCGGCAGGCTGACGGCAGTGGCGGCGGCGCCGAGACGTTCGTACTGGTCGGCGGGAAGATCAGAGAACGAGACAGTATCGAAGCGGAATTGAACGTCCTTGCAGTTCCAGCCTTCGCCGGCGCCGAGGCTGCGCGCTTCTTCCGGAGTCAGCGCGCAACGCCAAGTGATGAGATCGCGCTGCCATTCGGCGAGAACGCTTCCGAAGGCGTCGCTGGCCGCACGCTTGGGCGCATTGATCGACGCGGAAATCATGGCGTCGACGAGCTGTACGGCATCCGGCCCTTCGGGCCTCATCGACCAGTCGCCGTCTGCATATCGTTCCGAGTTGACTAGAAGGAATGTCATCCGGCGAATGTTCACGGCATCGCGTGCCGAGTACGGGCCGTAGGGCTTGCCTGCGGCGCGTCGAATGGTGACGAGGCTCGACAGACCGAAATTGTCTGCCACGCCGCCGTCTGTAAGGTGGACGTACTTCATACGCGAAGGATCACGATACGCTTCGAAGGCACGGGCCGTTTCGCGCAGAAGCGTGGGCGAGGCGCGATCGCGCCTTGCGGCCCCATCGACCCACTCTGGCATCGGCGCGGGGCAGTCACCTTCAGGCAGCTTTACGATGATCGGTCGGAACGCAACCGGCACCGACATGGAGGCGGCAACCGCATCCGCGATGCGGACTGAACCAAGGTCGCTGCAGATCGCCTGGAAGTAAGGTGCGGCGAACGCGAAAGGGATGCCATTGTAGAGGTCGGCTGCGTTGATGATGATGCGCGGGCGGTTCGGCAGATCGCGCATATGGCTGCCGCCATAGACTTCCTTGTCGAGCCAGTTGGCCAGCTTGTCGGGACCATTAAGGCCACCTTGCAGAAGTCGCTGCCAGTTTTCGGGTGACATCGGACTGGTATGGAGCTGGCTCTGCCAGTCCTTGTCGAGCATGTCGGCGCGGAACCGATCGAGGCCGGATGCGCCGCGAAGTCCGAAATACGCCGCGATGGTGGAGCCGCCGGACACGGACGTAACGAGCGCCACCTTGTCGATCAGCGCGCGGCCGTCAGCGCCTTTCATGTCGCGCAGCTGTAGAAGCGCGCCGAGAGAGAACGAAGCCGCGCGTGCACCGCCGCCGGAAAGCGCCAAGGCTATTGCATCGCCATTGACGCCCAGCTCGATCTCGACCGGGGCCGGCGGGGGTGCGGTGAGCACCTGATTGATTGGCGTCGTGTCGGGCGCAGACACGCATGCTGTGGCCAAAGCGACTAGTGCGAATGCGGCGATACGCATGAAACCCTCGACTTCCCGGATCAGCTTGGCGCTGAGCCGGGCGCGATGTCCAGCTTGTGCGCCTAGGCTTGCGTCTTTCTCGCGCGTGAGACGAGTCTCAGCGTGGACGGGTCGCGCTTGCCGGGGTCTTCACCTGCAATGGCCTTGTCCAGCTGTTCGGCGAGAACCTTGCCGAGTTCGACGCCCCATTGGTCGAACGGGTTGATGCCCCAGAGGATGCCGGCGGCAAAGGTGCGGTGCTCGTACAGCGCGATCAGCGCGCCGACGCTTTCGGGCGAAAGCTTGTCGAGCAGTATGGTCGTTGAGCCGCGGCCGCCTTCCATGTGCATGTGGACGGATTGCGCCTTGGCCTTCTCGGCGGACATGCCCTTGGCGAGCAGCTCCTTCTCGGCGGCTTCGCGGCTGCGGCCACCGAGCAAGCCTTCAGCTTGTGCGAACGCGTTGGAGAGAAGTGCGCGGCCACGCGCTTTGTCGCCAGCGCCGGCATCGAGCGCGGCGACGAATTCGATCGAGCTTTCGCGCATGCCCTGATGAAGCAGCTGGTGGAAGGAGTGCTGACCAAGCGTGCCGACGGAGCCCCAGACGATGGGAGCCGTTGGCGAGATGAGTCCACCCGGCGCATCGGAGACGTTCTTGCCGTTGGATTCCATTTCGAGCTGCTGGAGGAAATCCGGCAATTTGCGCAGGCGGTGTGCGTAGGCGAGCACGGTGCGGGTCGGCGCGTTGTCTTTGCTCGAGTGGCGGAACACGTCGAACATGGCGAGCTTCGCGGGAACGTTGCTGTCGAGCGGCGTGTCGCGGAAGTGGGCGTCCATCTCGGCGGCGCCCTTCAGGAAGCGGCTCCACACATCGGCGCCGAGCGCGATCTGGAGCGACAGACCGACAGACGACCAGACCGAGTAGCGGCCACCGACACTCTCATCCATCGGGAATATCCGATCTTCGGCGGCGCCCCAGGCCTTCGCCTTGTCAGGCGCGGACGATACCGCGGCGAGGTGGTTGTTGGCTTCGGCCTCGCCCAGCTGTTTCACCAGCCACTCACGGCCGAGTTGGGCGTTGGAAGCGGTCTCTGGCGTCTTAAAGGATTTGGAGACGACAAGCACGAGCGTCGTCTTCGCGTCGAGGCCTGCGGTCTGCTCGGCGAAGTCTTCCGGGTCGACGTTGGCGACGAAGCGGATCTGCGGGCCACCTGAAGTGTAATCGCGCAGCGCATCCCAGATCAGACGCGGGCCGAGGTCCGACCCGCCGATACCGATATGGAGGATGGTCTCGAGCTGAAAGCCGAGGCCGCCGGAGGCAGCCTTCTTGGCAAAGGCAGTCGCCTTTTCCGCTTCGCACGCCATGGCTTCGGCTGTGGGGATGCCCTTGCCATTGCCACGCAGCGCCCAGTGGAGGGCGGGCCGGTGTTCCGAAACGTTGACGATCTCGCCCGCGAACAGCGACCGGATCTTGTCCTCGAGGCCGCGCTCCTGAGCCAACCCCTGGAGCGCCGCCAGCGCGCTCTCGTCGATGAATTGCTTGCCGACATCGGCTTCCAGATGGGGGGCGGCCCAGATGAAGGCATCGAGATCGTTGCGATTTGCGACTGTCTGGAGGTCCTTCCCGCGCAACCGTTCGGCTTCTGCCTCGACCTTTTTCCAGCTGGAGAGCGTCATTTTGCGGAATTCCCTTGCGGAGGCGGATGGTCTGAAGAATTTGGCGTCGTCGATGCAAACGGCGAGCCCCGGATACCGCAAAAGCGGTTAATCCTGAACGAGTGCGAGGCGATATGCGGCTTGGCTATCTGATTCCGGTGTTTGTGGCGGGCGCGCTGGCCCTTTCAGGCTGCGGCGGCGAAGCCCCGGCTCCCGCCGGACCGGCCGTGCCCGCAACGCCGGTTCCCACTGTTACCGAACTGCCGGCGCCGTACAACGAGGCCAATGTCGAGGCGGGCAAAAAGCTGTTCGGACGGCAGTGCGCCTCCTGCCACTATATCGCTGCTGGCAAGGGGCATCTTGTGGGCCCCAACCTGCACGGCGTGTTCGAGCGTGGCACCGGCAAGGCCGAGGGGTACAACACCTATTCGCCCGCGCTGAAGAATTTCGAACACGAGATGTGGACGCCGGAACTGGTCGACCAGTGGCTGCTGGCGCCGCAGGGCTTCGTTCCGGGAACGGGCATGTTCTTCAACGGGATCAAGAGCCCGGAAGAGCGCCGTGACCTGATCAGCTATCTGCTGATCGAAAGCCGCAGGAACTAAAGCGAGAACTGTTCGCGCAGGATGCGTTCGTCGAGGGCGTGGCCTTCGTCGAACAGCATGGTGAGCGACTTGGCGTGATCCTCGCGGATTTCCACGCGGGCGACATCGCGCACTTCCTGTGTGTCGGCTGAAGCTGACACCGAGCGGCGATCCGCATCCAGCACCTCAATCTCGACCCGCGCGTCGTGACGCAACAGCGCGCCGCGCCAGCGCCTCGGGCGGAAGGGCGAGATCGGCGTGAGCGCGAGAAGGTTCGCGCCGATCGGCAGGATCGGGCCGTGAGCTGAAAGGTTGTAGGCCGTCGAGCCGGCAGGCGTTGCGACCAGCACGCCATCGGCGGCGAGATCGGCGAGACGCTCCTTGCCATCGACGAGGATACGCAGCTTGGCCGTCTGCGCCGTCTGGCGCAGGAGCGAGACTTCGTTGATCGCCTGAAGGTGGGTGACCTTGTCCTTGACCGAAACGGCGGTCATGGCGAGCGGGTGGATCACGGCGCGCACGGCTGCATCGAGGCGCGCAGGCAGATCGGCTTCCGCGAACTCGTTCATCAGAAATCCGACCGTGCCCCGGTGCATGCCATAGACAGGCAGCTTGTCGGCATAGCGACCGCGCAGGGTTTCCAGCATCCAGCCATCGCCGCCCAGAGCCACGATCACATCGGCCTTGCCGGCTGCGGTCTGGCCATAGCGCCGGGTCATCGCCTCAAGCGCCTGGCGGGCTTCGGGCTTGGCCGAGGCTGTGAAGTGGATCTTGGGTTCGGCCATGGTCAGGTCCCGTTACGGCGCCCAGCTATAAGACTGAAATAGGTAAAAGACGACAGAATGACTTTCTTTTCCGGGCGCCATAAACTGCCCGCCACAGGAGAAATCCCATGGCCGATGACATCAGAACCGTCAGCGTAAAGAGCCGTTGCAGCGCTGAAGAGTGGAAAGCCCGCGTGGAGCTGGCGGCGCTCTACAGGCTGGTCGCCCTGTACGGGTGGGACGACATGATCTTCACCCATATCTCCGCCCGCGTGCCGGGCCCGGAACACCACTTCCTGATCAACCCTTACGGGTATTTCTTCAACGAGATCACGGCGTCGTCACTGGTGAAGGTGGACCTGGACGGCAACATCGTTGAGCCGACCGAGTACATGATCAACCCGGCAGGCTTCACCATCCATTCCGCCATCCATGCGGCGCGCGAGGATGCGAAGTTCGTGCTGCACGTTCACACGGATGCCGGCATCGCGGTCGCCTCCACCAAGGAAGGCCTGCTGCCGATCAGCCAGCATGCGCTGATCGCGCTGCCGAACCTTGCCTATCATGACTATGAAGGCATCGCCCTCGATCTGGATGAGCGCGAGCGGCTGGTGCAGGACCTCGGCGACAAGAAGGCGCTGATGCTGTGGAACCACGGCACGCTGGCGGTGGGCGAGACGGCGGCGCAATGCTGGATGATGATCTTCTATCTCGAGCGCGCATGCGCGATCCAGGTCATGGCGTCGGCGCAGGGCCGCGAGCATCTGCGGATTGCGCCCGCAGACGCGATTGAAACCGTGAGAGAGCAACAGGCGATAGCAAGCGGCGTCGGAGCGATGCTGGCTTGGCCGGGTTGCCTGAGGAAGCTCGACCGGGAATCGCCGGGGTACGACAGCTAGGGATCATTTCGGGGGGACTGATGGTTGGGGGACGGTTGGGGGGCCGCAGCATTCTTTTGCTGACGGGAACGGCGTGGCTGGCGCAGCCGGCTGAGGCTGGCGCATGGGCAATCGGGCAAGGCGTCCAGCAATGGCTGGCATCCGTATCTCATGAGACCGGGGATTTCGGCGAGGCATGGCGCGGAGACGACTCGATCGAGTTCGGGCTCGGCGACGGCTGGACCGTGAATGCCAAGGTCGAGACCGAGATACGAATCGGCGATCTTTATGATGACCGCTCCGGCTTCCGGCTTGGCGTGCTCAAGGCCTTTGCGCTGACGGACCGTGCGTCTTTCGCGGTTCAGGCATCTGCGCTGGGCGGGGAAGCGATGGATGGGCCTGAATGCGCCGGCGAGGGCTATGAGCTGCGGGCGGCTGTCGGGACGTCGTTTTCCCTGTTCGGGCGCGAAGGGTATGTGAACACCGAGGCGGCTCACCGCTCGCGGGGCAGCTGCGATCGGCAGGTTGTGGAAATCGCAACGGGACTCGAATTCGCTACCGACTGGAACCTCACCTTGAAGGCCTGGCAGGAACAGGGCAGCGGCGCCCGGTCGGCGAAGGCGGAGGCCGGCATCTCGCGAGACTTCGGGATGTTCGGCGTTGGCGTGGGCTGGCGCGAGGAAATATCAGGCGAATTCGAGGAGAAGGGCTGGGTCGTCTCAGCACAGGCTAGCTTCTGATCAGCACAGGCTAGCTTCTGAGGAATAGGCAGCGTCTGACCGCGACTGACTGCGCCCCCTGAAGTTATGGGGTGGCGCGGGGTCAGTCGTTTGTTAATCTTCCCGCCAGCAATATCACGGGAATCGCTCGCACCATGCGCCGCAGCAGCGATGTCCAAGGGGTTGGGAATGACCAGGCAGAGACCCGTCGAGATCATCACCCCGCCCAACGTGCTGAAAGCCAAGATTGGCGGCGCCATGCCCGCTCTTGACCAGCGCGCCATCGCGAAGGCCGAGGCGGCCCTCGAGAAGATGTCCGGCCAGTTTGCCGAGTGGATCAAGGAAGAACTGGCGCGGCTCCTCGAAGCCTGGGCTGCGTTCGAACAAAATGCGGGATCGCCAGCCGCCAAGAGCGAACTGCACCGCCGCGCCCACGACCTCAAAGGCCTCGCGCCAACCTATGGCTATCCGCTTGTTGGCCGCATCTGCGCCACGCTGTGCAAGCTGACGGGCGATGAGCATGGCCAGATTTCCGCGCCGAACCGCCTGCTGAAGGCGCACGTCGATGCGGTGAAAGCTGCCGTGCTTGGCAAGATCAAGGGCGCCGACCACCCGGTGGGCCTCGCTCTCGTGGCAGAGCTTGAAGCGCAGACCAAAGAAATCATCGCGCAACAAGCGGCGGAAGCCGCTGCGAAAGAGCCGCCGCAACAGGCGTAGCACCTCTAGCCCATTACTTCTTTCATGCGCTCCTCGGTAAGGCCGTAGCCGGCCTCCGCCGGGATGATGAGCACCTTGCCGTCAGCGCGGTCTTCGACGCGCGGCTCGACAGTTACCACCTTTTGCGCCCGGGCTGCCGTAACTGCGGCAGCCGCATTCGGTGATCGCGCCAGCACTTCAAGATTCAGTCGCGTTGGAAACATCAGCTTGGCCTCGCCCCGTTTGCGGCGGTCCAGCAGATCCTGCGGCGCGACCCACTCGTGATCGACAGCTTCGCGGCCGTCGTGGCGAACGACCTGATCTGCTGGCGCGTGGACGAGGAAGAAATGCGTGTCGAACCGGCGCGGTTCGAAACTGGGCGTGATCCAGTGAGCGAACGGGATCAAGCGATCGAGCGTAAGACGCAATCCGGCGTCGCGCGCCAGCTTGATCAGCAGCGATGGGTCAGCCTCCACGACCCCTCTCATCGCATCGAAGCCGGCGCTGCCAGCCGCATCCAGTTCGCGCCCGTCACGCGTCGCCAGCAGCAGGCCTGACTCCTCAAACACTTCTCGTGCAGCCGCAATACGAAGCGAACGTTCGTAGTGGTCGTAGTTTCCGTCAGACAATTCATCCCACGCCGGATCGGCATCCGAGGGCGCAACCTTGCCGCCCGGAAACACCCAGGCGCTTGCCCCGAACGCCATCCCGGAGCTGCGCCGGACCATCAGCACTTCGAGATGGGCAGCCGATCCCACCGCGTCGCGCACGAGAACCACGGTGGATGCTGGTTTGGGCAGATCGACGGCTGAGGTCATTTACCACTTCATAACCATGAAAAACGGAATGCCAACGCCGTCTCCCGATTTGCTCGAAATTGCAGCATCCGGCTTCGGCCAGCCTTCAGCCGGGTCTGTCATACAGGAGGGGAAGTCAGCATCTCAGCCGGAACCTTCTAATGACCCAAGCGCGTGCATCGCACCTCCGCCTCGTCGTGAACGAGCCCACGCCCGTGACGGTGCGTCAGCCCCGGCTGCGCTTCCACCCGGTCGTGCGCCTTGATGACGGCGCAGCCTTCGGGATGCACACGGAAGCTGACATTGCATTTGAAGACACGTTCCAGCCGCGGCACCTGTCGGATGCGGCGCATCCCTCGGCCGCCGCCTGGCTGGGCGATCTGATCGAGCGTGCCTGCCGTCTGGCGCGCGACACCGGCGCTGACCTGCGCCCCCTGTCGATCTCGGCCCCGATGGCCGCGCTGGCTGACAAGGATGCCCCGATGGCCGCCGAAGCCGGCGCTGCCCGTGGCGGCCTGCTGCCGCAGGAAATCCGCATCGACTTCTGCGATGCCTCGGTTTCGGCTCTCGAAGACCTGGCGCTGGACCGTGTGGACGCCTTCCGCCGCCGCGGCTTCCGCGTTGGCCTTGATGCCCGCAAATCCTGGCGTACGCCGATGGGCGCCCGCGCCCGCATGACGTTCGAGGCTGTTCGCCTTGACCCGTCGCGCTGCGAGGCCCTTGAAGTTCCCATGACCCGCCTGGAAGTCGCCTCGGCCGATGGCATCGCCCTGATCGCCGAAAATGTGCGTTGGCGCGACGCAGAGAAATTGGCGGAACTGGGCGTACACTTCGCCATGTCGCCCAAGACGGACGGCTGATCGCCAATCAGCCTCAGCGGGAATTAACCCCTCGCTAACCATACCTGCGCGAGCTAGGGCCCTGAACAAGGATCCTGGCTCGTGACCGATTCCATCGGCGCAACTCCCAAAGCTCTACAGCGCGCGCAGGTCATGACCGCGCTGCGCGCAGCGTCCAACAAAACCGGCGTCGATTTCGACTACCTCGTGAAGACAGCGCAGCGCGAAAGCAATTTCGATCCGAGCGCCAAGGCTTCGACCTCCTCCGCCACGGGCCTGTTCCAGTTCACAAGCGAAACATGGCTGAACGTTCTTGATCGTTACGGCGCGAAGCATGGCGTGAAGACGGACGGCCTCTCGCGCGACGAACTGCTCGACATGCGCAAGGATGCCAGCCTGTCCGCCGCGATGGCAGGCGAGCTTGCCGGCGAGAACGGCAAGATCCTCGCGCGCAAACTTGGCCGCGAGGCGACGACGGCCGAACTCTACACCGCTCACTTCATGGGGCCCCGCGATGCGGCGCGCCTGATCACGGCTGCGCGCGACAACGCGCCTGGCGTGGCGGCTGACATGTTCCCCCGCGCCGCCCTGGCCAATGCCAACGTCTTCCACGGCGCGGACGGCGCGAAACTCACGCCCTCCCAGCTTTATACGAAACTGACTGGCGTGGACGTGAACCTTGCAGATGCAGGACGCGTCACGGCAAGCTTCACGCCGCCTCCGATGACGGTGGATGCGGCCGTGATGTTGCAGGCGCAGCTGGGAACGGCCGCACTCAACAGCAGCCTGATGACGGCGCTGTTCGGCCTGCAGGAAGACAAGAAGGCCTAAGCCAGCTTACACGGCAACGCGCGCGCCTGCGGCACGTCAAGCGACCGATTTTCCAGCGTACATCGCTTCGATATCGGCGTCGGCATAGCCGATCGACCGCAGGATCTCGTGCGTATGCTCGCCGAGCTTGGGCCCGGGGCCTTTGGGGCCGTCGTCCACGCCGTGGAAACGCGCCGGCCCGCCGGGCGACTTGAATGTGCCGGAACCGTCCTGACCGGGCATGTCGACGATCCCGCCCGCTGCGTAGACCTGCGGATCGACGGCCACATCAGCGAGCGTTTGCGCCGGCGCCCACGCGATCTCTTCAGCGGTCAGGCGGGCCGCCATTTCCTCCTTCGTGAACTTCGCGAATGCCGCATCGAACATGGCAGTAATCTCGACAGCGCTGTCGCGCCGCGATTTGCCATCCTGGAAACGTGGATCTGTCTCGATGCCTGGCAGCTCGAAAGCCCGCGCCATGCGCGGCAGATCAGATTTTCCCGCGCGCGCAACAATGCAAATCCAAGCGTCGTCCTTGGTCTTGAAGAAATTGGTGAGCGGATTGTAGGCCTCGGCGCGCGGCCGTGTGGAGGCGTTGCGGCCGAAGAAGAGCTGGATCGCAAGATCGGTGTGGATCGTATAGAGCCCTGTCCGCAGCAGGCTCACATCCACCAACTGGCCCTTGCCGGTTTTCAGCGCCTGAATCAGGGCGGCATTGATCGCAGCGACCGCCGCTATGCTCGTGGTGTGATCGCCCGCCGCCGTGCGGATCGGGAACAGTTCCGCTCCCTTAGGCGCTGTCAGGCGCGCAAGGCCCGAGCGTGACCAGAAGCTCGCCACATCGAACCCCGGCGCGTTGGCGTCAGGCCCTTCGAGCCCGTAACCCGTCAGCGCGCAGTAGACGAGCTTTGGGTTCCGCTTGGACAGGAGGTCGTAACCAAGCCCGGATCGCTCGATACCGCCGGGCCGCACATTAGTGAGGAACACGTCAGCCGTGTCAGCCAGCTTGCGCACGACCTCGCGCCCATCCTCGGTCCGCGTATCGACCACGATGGATTTCTTGCCCCGGTTATCCCCGTCGAAAGCCGGATTATCGGTCAGGTGTTCCATGCCCGTCCCCTTGGTCGGGAAATTGGTTCGCACGGGATCGCCGCCAGGCGGCTCGATCTTGATGACTTCCGCGCCCCAGTCCGAAAGAATGCCGCCGGCCCCCGGCGCCGCATAATAGGTAGCGTGTTCAATGACTTTCACGCCCTTGAGCAGCATCCGTCCCTCCGATTATTATTGCTGGTAGCGCAAGTTTCGCGCGGCCCGTAAACAACCATTAACCCGCGCCAGCAATTGTCATTTTTCAAGGTAGTACAAGCCGGAAGGCTGGAAGAATGACGATCGCAACTATGCGCACGTCCCTCACGCAGGACGACATACGCCGCCTGGTCCGGGGCGACAGCCCGGAAGCACGCGCAAACGCGGCCCACAAGATCTGCAAACGCATCGATGCCATGGACCTCACGGGTGAGGATCAGGAGTCGGCGCGCCAGATTCTCGACCTGATGTGCAATGACGCGGCGGCGTTGGTCCGCCGCGCACTCGCCGTCACTCTGCGCAATTCGCCCAAGCTGCCGCGGGATATCGCGATCAAGCTGGCCAAGGACATCGACGCGATCGCTATTCCGGTGCTCAAGAACTCACCGGTGATCACTGACGAAGACCTGGTTGAGATCGTTCTCTCGGGCTCTTCGGAAAAGCAGATCGCCATCGCACAACGCCCGACGCTCGGCGAAGGCCTTACCGAAGTCATCACGCTCTATGGGTCCAAGCCGGCCGTGGAAGCCTGCACGCTCAACGAAGGCGCCGCGTTCTCGGACGATGGCTATGCCGGCATGCTGAAGCGCTTTGCCAACGATGACGACATCAAGGGCGCGCTGATCTCACGCAACACGTTGCCGGTTCACATCACAGAGAAACTCGTCTCGATGGTGACAGGCGAACTGTTCGACACGCTGGTCAACAAGCACGAACTGCCGCCGCAACTCGCTATCGAAATCGCCTCAGGCGCCCGCGAACGCGCCACGCTTGATCTCGTCGAGCAGGCTGGCCTGTCGTCCGATCCCGCGAGATTTGTACAACAACTCCACCTCAATGGCCGCCTGACGCCGTCGCTGATCATGCGCGCGCTGTGCCTGGGCCATATGGGCTTCGTTGAGCACGCGCTCGCGGAACTCGGCGGCGTGCCGCGCTCCAAGGCATGGCTGATGGTCCACGATGCGGGAACCTTGGGCTTGAAGACGATCTTCGAGCGCGCCGGCCTGCCGTCCGGCATGTTCACAGCCTTCCGCCTTGCCGTCGATATCTTCCACAAGACCGAGATGGATGGCGGCCCCGGCGACAAGGACCGCTTCCGCCAACGCATGGTCGAACGCGTCCTGACGCAGTTCCAGGCTATTCCGCGCGCCGATCTGGAATACCTGCTCGAGAAGCTCGACGCTCTCGACCAGGGTCGCGACAGAGGCATGATCGCCCCGGCGGCCTAAAGCCCAGCGCTTTCTTCCAGACCCAGCGCGATATTGAGGTTCTGCACGGCAGCGCCTGAAGCGCCCTTGCCGAGATTGTCCAGCAGCGCCACGAGCCTTGCCTGCTGCGTGACCTCGTTGCCGAAGACGAACAGCTTCATGTTGTTGGTGTTGTTCATCGCTTCGGGGTCGAGCGCCTCGACATAGCCGCCGGCGCCAGCGCGCTCCTTCTGAAGCATCGCCGTCTCGGCTTCGGTCGCCACGCTGACAAACCGCTCGCCCTGATAGAAATCGGCCAGCGCTTCACGCAGCTGCTTGGGCGTCGGCTTGCCGGGCAGCGCCCAGAGATGCAGCGGCACTTCCACGAGCATGCCCTGCGCATAGCGCCCCACTGAAGGCGCAAACACGGGCGCCCGATCGAGCCCCGAATAACGGGTCATCTCCGGCACATGCTTGTGCGACAGCGTGAGGCCATAGGTGCGGAAAGCGTCGTTGGTGATCTCGCTCGGCTGCGCCTGGAACTCTTCGATCAGCCCCTTGCCGCCGCCGGTGTAACCCGAAATCGCATTCACTGTGATCGGCGTCGCTGCAGGGATGAGCCCTTCGCGCACCAGCGGCGCGGTAAGCGCAATGAAGCCCGTCGGATAACACCCCGGGTTTGAAATCCGCTTCGAGCGCTGGATCATCACGCGATGGCCGTCCGCCATTTCGGGGAAGCCATAGACCCACTGCGGATCGACACGGTACGCCGTCGAAGCATCGATGATGATGGTGCGGTCGTTGGTGACCAGCTTGACCGCTTCCCTTGCTGCATCGTCCGGCAGGCAAAGGATCACGGCGTCCGCTTCGTTCAGCAGTTCTGCGCGCGCCGCGGGGTCCTTGCGGCGCTCGGGATCGATGGAGATGACCTCAAGATCGCGGCGACTAGCGAGCCGCTGGCGGATCTGCAGGCCCGTAGTGCCCGCCTCGCCGTCGATGAAAACCTTGGGATCCATGGTTCAAACCCGCAGGAAAACAGACAAAGAAAAAGGCGCTCCGGTTTCCCGAAGCGCCTTCCTCGAAACACGTATCGAGGCGACTAGCGCTTCGAGAACTGGAAGGAGCGGCGGGCTTTCGCTTTGCCGTACTTCTTCCGCTCGACCGCACGCGGGTCGCGGGTCAGCAGTTTCTGCGGGCGCATCGCGATACGCAGTTCCGGCTCGAAGTTCACGAGCGCGCGGGCGATGCCGTGACGAACAGCGCCAGCCTGGCCGGTGAGGCCCGAGCCAGCGACGGTGCAGATCACGTCGATTTCGGATTCACGTTTGGCGGCCTCGAGCGGCTGCTTGATCATCAGGCGGAGCACCGGACGGGCGAAGTATTCCGTCTGATCCTTGCCGTTGATGACGATCTTGCCCGTGCCGCGCTTGATCCAGACGCGCGCGGTGGCGGTCTTGCGGCGGCCGGTGGCGTAGGCGCGACCCAGCTTGTCAATTTTCGCGGTCGCCGGCGCCTGAGCGGCGGCGGCTTTGACGTTGAGGTCCTTGATCGAGCTCAGGGATTCGACGGCTTCGGCCATGATCAGGCGACTTTCGCGTTCTTGGAGTTCTTCGACTTGAAGTCGACCTTTTCCGGGTTTTGAGCGGTGTGCGGGTGATCAACACCGGCATACACGCGGAGCTTGGAGAACTGCTTGCGTGCGAGGGGGCTTTCGCCCGGCATCATGCGCTTCACAGCCAGCTCGAGCACCCGCTCGGGGAATTTCGAGGCCAGGATCTTGGCCGGGGTCGTGGTCTTGATGCCGCCGGGGTGACCCGTGTGGCGGTGGTACTGCTTGCGCACCAGCTTGCGGCCGGTCATCGCGACCTTGTCCGCATTGATGACGACGATGTGGTCGCCGAGATCAACGTGCGGCGTATAATCCGCACGATGTTTGCCGCGCAGGCGGAGCGCAATGTACGAAGCCAGACGGCCAACAACGACGCCTTCAGCGTCGATGACCACCCACTTATTCACGGCGTCAGCCGGTTTTACAGAAACGGTTTGCATGCTCCCGCGCGGAGCCTTTCTCAGACAAGGTTTTAGTACTGAAATTCGAACGGTGCAGCTACAGGGCGCCCCGCCCCGTGTCAACAGCATCCAGCGACTGTGTACTAGGCCCTGCCCGGTTTGTCGAAAAGAGCTTTAACCCAGCCCCAGCCGCAGATCCCGAACAGACGTAGTCATCTGGATTATAAGCGATTTTTGCGCAAGCACTAATTCCGGCCGCCCGGGCCTTTAACGATGTTCGTCTTGCTGGCGGCCAGCCCTGCCGCACAGTTCATTTGCCGCCGCCGCCGCTATCCCCGCCATCAGGCCCGGAATCGCCGCGAGACGCCTCCCCTGCCCCCTTTCCCTTGGCTGCGGCCCCTTTGAAGGCCGCCCGCATCAGGAACATGGGCAGCAGCGCCACGAACAGGATCACCGCGCAGATCAGGACAACGATATCGTTCATGCGCTGATCCTAGCACGCCCGCCCACCGTTGCGGCAGCTCTCACGGACTTGAACGCGCCGCCGGCGAGTCCAATCGACGACGCCTCGCCCACCCCTATAGTCGCCGCGAAAACAACTTCAGGGGAAGTGCATGAATCGCCGGTCCTTCATGACAGCTGCAGCTGCCTCGGCCCTCGCGCCAGCCGTGTTCGCAGGCCGCGCGGCCGCGCAGGCCGCCATCAACTACGACGCGATCGCCGCGCTTCGCTCTGGCCTCAACGAGAACACATCGCAGGTGATGTCGACCGCCAGCTACATGATGGATGTACTCGGACCGCGCCTCTCGGGATCACCGGGCATCCGCAAGTCAGGAGAATGGGTTGTCGGCAAGATGAAGGAGTGGGGCCTCACGGGCGCTGCACTCGAACCGTGGCCGACTGATCCGACAGGCACGAACAACTCATTCCCGCGCGGCTGGGCCAACAAGAAATTCTATCTCGCGGCGACAACGCCGAACGCTTTCCCGATCAGCGGCATGTCCGTGTCTTGGACGCCGGGCACGAAGGGCCTTGTCAGCGGTGAGTGCGTGCTCGTCACCGAAACCGACCCAGCGGTGCTGAAGGAAAAATATGCCGGCAAGCTGCGCGGCAAATGGATTCTCGGCCAGGCGCCGGCCGTCCTGCGCGCGCAGTGGGATCCCGTCGCCAAGCGCTACACGAAGGACGAACTCGACGCGCTTGAAATTCCCGCACGTCCGCCGGAGGCAGGCACGCCCGCAGCGACGCCGCCCGCCCCGCCAAACCTCCAGGCCATCCAGGCAGCCAACGCCCGCGCCGCATGGTTCTTCAGCGAAGGCGCGCTGGGCGTGTTCGCCACCAACAAGGGCCATGGCGCGGTCAACGTGCAGGGCAGCTCGCGCACCGACCTGCCCGATCAGCAGATCCCGCGCATCAACATCGAAGCCGAACACTATGGCCGCATCGCGCGCTCGGTTCAGCTCGGCCAACCGGTCGTCGTCGAGGCCGATATCGAGAATGAGTGGTACGACAATCCTGACATGTTCAACGTCGTCGGCGAAATCCGCGGCACGGAACTCCCGAATGAAGTGGTCATCATCGGCGGCCACTTTGACTCTTGGCACGCCGCAACAGGCGCGACCGACAATGGCGGCGCCTGCTCCATCGCGCTTGAGGCCATGCGCCTGCTGAAAGCGAACAAGACGCCGCTCAAACGCACCGTGCGTGTCTGTCTGTGGAATGGAGAAGAACAGGGCCTGATCGGATCGCGCCTGTATGTCGCCGAACATTTCGGCGGCGTCCGGGGTGTTCCGGTTGCGGGCAATCCGCGCGGCGTCGCGGGCCCCGTCAAACGCGACCACAGCCGCTTCCAGGCCTATTTCAACCTCGACAATGGCGCGGGCTCCATGCGCGGCATCTATGCGCAGGGCAACACCGCGATCGCACCGATCTTCCGCGAATGGATGGAGCCGGTGCGTGACCTTGGCATGACGCACGTCTCCACGCGCTCCACCGGCAGCACCGACCACGTCTCGTTCGATCAGGCCGGCCTGCCGGGTTTCCAGTTCATTCAGGACCCGCTGGAATACGAACCGAAGACGCACCACACGAACATGGACTTCTTCGAAGAGCTGCAACCCGAAGACATGCGCCGCAATTCCGTGCTGCTCGCGACCTTTGCCATGCTTGCCGCGAACCATCCCGGCAAGCTGCCCCGCAAGGCGCGCCCGGTGGAGACGCCTCCGCAGCCCGCAACGGCGCCGCGTCCGCAGCAAGGCACGCCGTAAGGAGTCTTAGCTGGCTGGCTTCGCGGTCCAGACAAGCCGCGTTGCCGCCAGCAACACGATCGTGCCCAACGCCTGATGCAACAGCGACAGGTCGAGCGGCGCCGCGTTCACTAGCGTCACCACGCCCAGCACGGCCTGCGCCAGAACAAGCCCGGCGAACAGGCGGAACAGCGACCAGTGCTGCGCTCTGTATTTCCACGCCGCCCACAGCGCGAGCCCAAGCAGCGCATACGCCACAAGTCGATGGACAAACTGCGCCGTCGCCGGGTTCTCGACAAAGTTCAACCAGAAGGGGTTCATCGACCACATTTCCGGCGGCACGACCTGACCCGACATCAGCGGCCAGTCCGTGTAACCCCTGCCCGCGTCCAGCCCGGCGACCAGAGCGCCCAGCGCCATCTGCAAGCCCGAAATCCAGATCAGCGCCGTCGTCCAGCCGAACGCCTCACGCGGCGTTTCTCGCTTCGTTGCGCCGAGCTCCATCCAGAGCCAGAAGCAGTAGCAGATGATGAGCAGGGCCAGCCCGAAGTGCGTCATCAGCCTGTAAGGCGCAACCGACGTCAGCTCGGAGTTCACGCCCGACGACACCATCCACCAGCCGATCAATCCCTGCAGCCCGCCCAGAGCGAACAGGATCAGCAGATGCGGCAACAGCTTCTTCGTCGTCCGTCCCGTCACCCAGAAGAAGATCAGCGGCAATGCGAACGCCACGCCGATAACGCGGCCGAGTTCGCGGTGGCTCCACTCCCACCAGTAGATGCCCTTGAAGCCCCCGATATCCATGTTGGGATTGAGCAGGTGGTACTGCGCCGTCATCGACTGGTATTTGGCGAAGGCGTCGGCCCATTCCATGTCGTTCATCGGCGGAAAAGCGCCCAGCAGCGGCTTCCATTCCGTGATCGACAAGCCGCTATCCGTTAGGCGGGTCGCACCCCCGACCAGGATCATCGCATAGACAAGGCCCGCAATCGCCAGAAGCCACGCCCTGACAAGCCCCACGCCCTTGGCGGGAACCATGGAATTGGCCGGCAGAAAGGTAGCGACAGCCTCGCTCATTGCGCGCTTATCCTACCTGTGAGAACGGAAGGCCAGCGGCCGGAAAGCCGCATGCGGAGGCTTCGAGGAAACCACCATGCGCAAAGCCATCGGATCGATCGCCATGGTCGCCTGGCTGCTTGGCTATGTCGCCGTGGCCGCCGTGGTTGGCGACCGTATCGCGTCCGAGCATTGGGCCTGGAAGCTCCTGTACTTCCCCATCGTGGGCCTGTCCTGGGTTCTGCCGCTCAAGCCCCTGCTCCGCTGGATGCACGCCAAGGACGGCCCCCGCGAAAGCCCCGATGTCTGATCGAGACGCCTAGTTGGCTTTCGGCTTAGCCAGAAGCACACGCAGGCCCTCGGCAAACATGATGCTTGGCTCCATCACATGGGTCTGCCCGGCATGCACACGGTGCGTGACCTTGAAGCCGGCTGCCGTCAGCGCGCCGAGAAGCTTGTCCGCATCGGTCACCATGTTGATCGTATCGAACACTTCCTTCTCGCCGACCGAGAGATAGATCGGCCGCCCCGCCCCCTTGGCTTTCGAAACCTCATCCACCAGCTTCGCGTTCGCCCACACGGACGGGCTGCCGATGATGTAGCCCGCAAACGCCTCCGGCTTGCGCGCAACCAGGCTCGACGCGAACAGCCCGCCATAGGAATGCCCGACGAGGAACGAGCGTTGAGCATCAACCGGTAGCGTCGCCTCTATATGCGGCTTCAACTCCTCCAGAATGAATTTGGCGAACGCTTCTCCGCCGCCTCCATCGAACTTGCCTGACGCGTTGTCTTTCACGGGCGCATAGAGGAAGTCTTCCGCGCGCTGCGCCATCACATTGACCGGCTTCGACGTGTCGTAGCCGACCGCAATCGTGTAGGCTGGCCACGTCCCCGCCTCCAGCGCCATGAGACCCAGCGTGTCGCGCACCATGCCGAAATACATGTTGCCGTCGAGCACATAGACGGCCGCAGCCTTCTCGCCCGGGTTGAGCTTGCCGGACGGTGGCGAAATACGGATCTGGAAGTCCCGGTTCAGCGACGGTGAATGCACGATCAACTGCTGTGTGCCCGGCAGCGTCACCGGCGTATCGCTCGCCACTGTGAGCTTCTGCGCCAGCGCGGCCCCGCTCAGACAACAGGCCGTCACCGCGATCGCCAACAACTTCCCGAACATTCATCCCTCCGCCGCGCGATCACGGCGCGAGTAGGCCTCCGGACGACGGCGCAAGCAAGCACAGAAAGCGGAGCGATCTGAAGGAAAACCGCACCCAAGCGAGCGCCGTCTAGTTTCCTGTCGACTTGGGAAGCAGATAGAGCAGCCCGTTCGCGAACCATGCGCCCTGCATGTTCGTGTGAGAAAGACGCGCCAGCTCGGCATGCTCGACGCTGAGGCCGGTTGAACGGGCCGATAGCGCTTCCGCCAACGCTTTCGCATCCCTGCGCATCTCAGCGGATTCGTATCCGCCAACCCCGATATAGACGCGGCGCCCCTCGCCGCCCGTGAGCGCGCGCGCCGCCGCAAGCAGCGAACGATCCGCCCACAGCGACGGACTGCCGATCAGATAGCCGTAGAAGCTATCCGGCTTTTTCAGCAGCGCGTTCGTGGCAAACAGACCGCCAAACGATTGCCCCGCCAGAACGGAGCGCTTGGGGTCGACCGCAAAACGGCCTTCGATGAAGGGACGAACCTCCGTCATCAGGAAGACAAGAAAGTCGTCGCCGCCACCGCCGGTTATTCCCGTCCCGCTCTTGAACGGCTTATCGATCAGGTCGGCCTCGCGGCGCGCGCCAACGTTCTCGACCGACGGGTCGGAATAACTGATCGCGACCACAAAGGTTGGTCCCATGCCGCCATCGATCATGTGACGCTGCACCGTGTCGGTCGCCATGTTGAAATACCAGTTGCCGTCGGTGACATAGACAACGGGCGCCTTGCCACCCGCCGGCAAGGCATCAACCGGCTCGGACACCTGAATGACATACTGCTGGCCGGTGCGCTGCGACATCACCGCGAACTGATGCAAACGCGCGGTCCTCGCGGCGACACTATCCGTGGCGATGGCTGGCGACGACGTGGCGCTACATGCCGCGCAGATGGCCAACATCAATGCGCCGACAGCTCCCCTCCACATGCCTTCGATCCCCTCTGGCTCTCGCCAGCATAGGCCGCATCAGCTGCAAAGTGGATCGCTTCAGTCGTGCAAATTTCATCAAGCGGCGAGGCCGCATCATTCCGCAATGCAAACGGGGCGGCCCGAAAGGACCGCCCCGCGAACTTCACCCTGCCCCGAAGGACAGGTATTAGACAGAGACTACTGCAGGAACGACAGCAGGCCGTTGGCCGAACCGAACGTGTTGCCGGTACGATCGCGTGACTTGAGCGAGGCATTGCCGAAGTCGAAGCGCAGCGTTGCGCCCACAACCATGAAGTTGTCTTGATCAGCCACGTCGACGTACGAGATGTTACCGCCGATGCTGATCGGCGAATCAGCGAAGCGGTATTCAATGCCGCTGCCGATCTGGAAGCCGTCGCCTTCGCCGAAGCCGGTGTCGACATTCGCCCAGCCAAGACCGATATCGAAGCGCGTGTTGTCGTCGACGAACATGCGATACTCGCCTTGCAGGCCCCAGGCATCCACATCCGTGTCGTCAGCGGACGCATACGCGACCGTCGCTGCCAGCGTGTAGGTGTCGTAGAACTTGGCGTATTCGCCGCCGATCGACCACACGTCCGCATCAGCGCCGCCGCCGTCAACGTTGGCAATGCCAACGAAGCCGCCGAAAGCCTGATTGGCGTCGCGCGAGATAAGGTGAGCTGCACCCGACAGCGTATCAACGTCAGCATCGTCGTTGGTGGCGTAGGCGCCCTCGAGAAGAACGGCCAGGTTGCCGCTGACCGGAATAGTGACGCCGCCATTGATGCCATAAGACTGCGTATTATCGCCGCCATCCGGATCGATGTGCGAAATGCCAGCGCCAATCGTGCCGCTCGTTTGAGCGAAGGCAGCGCCGGAGATCATGGAGAGACCCGCCATGAGAGAGGCGGTCACGACATATTTTTTCACGTTCTTGTCCTGTCGATAGGAGCGGGCGGATTGCTCGCGGCGCTGATCTATCAGCCTGCGGACGGTTTTGCTGTCACAGGAGAGTCACACAACCACCCGCCTCTATCCCTATCGGTGAGAAGCAGCGCTGCCGGGCACGGCGAAGACGCAAACGAAAGGGGCGGCCCCGAAGGACCGCCCCACCGTAGATCATCGACATTCGCCGCGAACGGCGAGCGCCTTCATAGGATCAGTTAGAAGCCCTGCAGCGCGTTGCCGAGGCCCGTAAAGGTCGAGCCCTTACGGTCAGCTTGCTTCAGGGTCTCGTCGCCGAAGTTCCAGCGAGCCGTGATGCCGAAGATGTCGGCTTCAGCGAAGTCGCCATCGGCGCGGGTGTAGGCAGCGCCAATCGAGAACGGCGAGTTGTCGAAACGGTATTCAACGCCGGCGCCGAGCGTGTAGATGTCGGCGTCGTTGCCGCCAGCTTCGGCGCGAGCAATGCTTGCGCCGAGGTCGAAGCGGAGGTTGTCCGACGCGAAGATGCGGTACGCGCCGTTGAGGCCGTAGGCATCGACATCGGTGTCGTCGTTCGTGGCGTAGTTCACGTTGAAGGCGAGCGTCGACGCATCAAAGAACTGAGCGTATTCGCCGCCAACCACGAAAGACGTGCTGTCGTCGGAATCGGCGGCGCCGATGAAACCACCCCAGGCGTTGTTGCCGCCATTGTTGATGAGGTGGGCCGCGCCTTCGATAGCGCCATCGGTGTCGTCGGAATCGTTGAAAGCAGCTTCGAGAAGCGCCGACCACGAACCGCCCGTCGGGATGATGACTTCGCCATCAACGCCGTAGGAGTCCGCGTCACCGAAATCGGTATCGATCTTGGTGAAGTTGGCGCCAACGCTACCCGACGTTTGCGCGAAGGCAGCGCCGGAGACCATGGAGAGTCCCGCCAGGAGAGAGGCGGTTACGACATATTTTTTCACGTTTTTTTCCTGTCGATAGGAGCGAGCGGATTGCCCGCGGCCGCCATCTATCAGTGTGCTGACGGATTCGGCTGTCACAGAAGAGTCACACGTCTGCACGCCTTTTTGGCGCCTCAATCCGTTAATGAAATGAAGCTTGTGCGCTGGCTCTGCGGTTCGACAAAAATCGAAACCTCCAGAACGCTTTGAGGCGCAAAGTTCATGCGCGTCAGCCCATCCCAGGCGATCGTTGAGTTTACGCAACAACCTGTTGACGGCGACAACTTATGACAGTGCGGCTTCGATCGCGGCGCGCAATTCGCGACTCTCCGGCTCGACCTTGGATTTGAAAGCGCCCACCGGCTCGCCCGCTCGGTTGACCAACAGCTTGTGAAAGTTCCACGCCGGATGGGCCGCGCGTCCCAGCCGCTCGCGCATCCACTTGTAAAACGGATGCGCGCGACCACCTTTCACCGCCGTTTTCTCCGTCATCGGAAACGTCACCGCGTACGTCACTGCGCAGAACGCCGCGATCTCGGTTTCCTTCGCAGGCTCCTGCCAGAGGAACTGGTTGCACGGCACGCCAATCACATTGAAGCCGCGCTGGTGATACTCCGCCTGTATCTTCTGCAGGCCCGTATATTGCGGCGTGAACCCGCACTTCGAAGCAACGTTCACGACAAGCAGCGCCTGCCCCTCGAACTTCTTCAGCGGCAGCGGCGATCCATCGATGCCCGTGAACTCGAAATCATAAGCGGTCGTCATGTTCAGAGCGCCCCGTCGATCGCGGCCTTGATCTCAGGCGCTTCAGGCACAACCGTCGGCGCGAACGCCTTCAGCGCTTTGCCGTCCTTGCCGATCAGCAGCTTGTGGAAATTCCACACTGGCTCGGCGGGATCGCCCAGCTCCGCCTTCATCCACTGATAGAACGGATGCGCCGTGTCGCCCTTTACATCGGTCTTCGCCGTCAGCGGAAAATCCACGCCGAATGTCGTCGAGCAGAATGTCTGGATCTCCTCGTTCGTACCCGGCTCCTGCCCCATGAACTGGTTCGACGGCACGCCGAGCACCACCAGACCCTTGTCGCGATTGTCGTGATAGAGCTGCACGAGCCCTTCATACTGCGGCGTCAGCCCGCACTTGGAAGCAACGTTGACGATCAGCACGGGATGCCCGCTGAACTGCTTCAGCGGCAGCGGTTTCCCATCGATGGCAGTGAAGCTGAAATCGTGCGCAGTGGTCATGACTCTGATTTCCACTTCATCTGAAACTCGATCTCTTCGCCGTCGCTGCCACGTTCGTGCTCGATATTGAATACGGCGCGCGCCGGAACATGGATGCGCTCGCCAGCAATCTGGATCACGAACGCCTCACCCTGCTCCACACTATCCGCAAAGCGCCGCAGCTTGGCTACAAACTGGGCGCGCGTGTAGCCCTTTTCAACGTCACGCGAGGGCTTGCGGGCCATGTCGGTTCTCCTTGGGTCTGGAATTTAGGAGACCGTATCAGGCTTTGCCTCCGCCGATACCTTTTCCATCGCCCGCTCCACGCCGTTCGCCTTGTCCCACTCGCGCCCTTCAGCAATCAGCCGATCCGTGTTGCTGCGGATCGCGCCACCAAGCTGCTCGAGAAACTCATCCTTCCCCAGCCCCGGCGCAATCGGATCGAGAAACTCGATCACAGCCGGCCCAGGATACTTGGCGTAATCCTGCTGCTGCCAGCGCAAGCCGAGGCTCGTCGCCACGGGCACCACCGGCCACTGCGACGCTTCCTGCATGTGCCACACGCCCGCACGAAAACGCTTGTGCTCGCCCACCTTGGTCAGATGCCCTTCCGGATAGATCAGCACGATCCGCTTGTCCTCGGCAGCCTTGGCAAAGCTCGCCGCCAGATCCTTGCGCGCTTCCGGGCCACCGCAATTATCGATCACGATCGCGCCCAGCTTCTCCAGCACCTTCGGCACCAGCGGAAACCGCTCGAGGTGATCGCCCGTCACGAACGCCAGCTCGTCGAACTGCACATACATCAGAAAGCCGTCGCCATAACTCGAATGCTTCGGCGCGAGGATAAACGGCGCCGGCGGCAAGCGCTCCCGCCCCCGCACCTCTGGCATGATCCCGCACAGCTTCATCAGCTGCACCATCCGCTTCGAATATCGCCGCACGGCCCAGCGCACGCCAGCGCGCCCCGGCGTCAGCGCCAGAAGCGCAGCCATCAGCACATAGAGGATCGAGATCCACCAGAAGCCGACCGTGAACAGGAAAGATCGCATGCGTCCCCCGAAGCGTTGCTCTGGGGTCGCACCTATCGCGCGATCACGTCAACTCCGTGGCTCACGTCGCCGGCGTGATCTTGTCCTGCGTCTTTAGCTCGAAATCGCTGGCGTCATGCCGCTCGCGCAGCTGGCTTGCGGGATCTCCCCATGTCCGGTTGACCATGCGCCCGCGTTTCACGGCAGGCCGTGCAGCGATCTGATCCGTCCAGCGGATCACGTTCTTGTACTCATGCACCGCAAGGAATTCGCCCGCCTCGTAGAGTATGCCCTTCACCATCGCGCCATACCAGGGCCAGACCGACATATCGGCAATCGTGTACGCATCGCCCGCGAGATACTCCGTTTCGGCCAACCTCCGGTCCAGCACATCAAGCTGCCGCTTCACTTCCATCGCATAGCGGTCAATCGGATACTCCCACTTCTCCGGCGCATAAGCATAGAAGTGCCCGAAGCCGCCGCCCAGAAATGGCGCGGCGCCCATCTGCCAGAACAGCCAGTTCAACGCCTCTGTCCGCCCGGCGCGATCCTTCGGCAGGAACGCATCAAACTTTTCGGCGAGATAAAGCAGGATCGATCCGGATTCGAACACGCGCACTGGCTTCGGCTCGCCGTGATCCACCATCACCGGAATTTTCGAGTTCGGATTGATGTCGACATACCCGCTCGAAAACTGCTCGCCCGCGTTGATGTTGATCAGCCACGCATCGTATTCAGCGCCAGCATGGCCCAGCGCCAGCAGCTCCTCCAGCATCACCGTAGCCTTCACGCCGTTCGGCGTGCCGAGCGAATACAGCTGGATCGGATGCTTGCCGACCGACAACACCTTCTCGTGCGTCGGCCCGGCAATCGGCCGGTTGATATTGGCGAACCGCCCCCCGCTCCCCTTGTTCCAGGTCCAGACCTTCGGCGGGGTGTAGGCGGGAGTGTCGCTCATGCGGACGGGATCCTTCGCGTGTCGAGGCCAAGATGTGCGGCCCGCACACGCGTCTTACAAGCCGGAATATCGATGAGAACGCCTACTGCCACCTTCCAGCGGAACTGACATCGCTAAAAACGCGCGATAGGATGAGTCGGATTCAGGAGATTCTCATGCGCGCATCTTGGTTCTCCCTCGCTGCATTGATCGCCGCCGGATGCGCCCACACGCCTTCCGCCAGCAACGCCTGGACCACCGGCCCAACCTTCGCCCCAATGGCCGCAGCCACCGCCACAGGCGCTTTCGCGGCAACACTTGACGGCAGCACGACCAAAGCCGCGCCCTACACGATCCGCGTCCACATAACGAAGGGCGGCAAGATCCTGCCGCACACGCATCCTGATCCGCGCGTCATCACAGTGGTCGACGGCAATCTCTGCTACGGCTTCGGCGAAGCGTTCGATCCCGAAGCCTGCACGATGTACCCCGAAGGCAGCTACTTCCTCGTCCCCGGCAACGTCCCGCACTATGGCTACGGCAAGGAAGACGCGGTCTATCAGGAAAGCGGCGTAGGCCCGTCAGCCTTCGTGCTGGTTCCCACGAAGTAGCCCCCTCCGTCTCGATGCTCCGCATCGATCCACCTCCCCCAGTGCTTCGCACTGATGGAGGCAAGGCAACGGTGCGTTGCCTCCCTCACTCCGCAGGAGTGGGGGAGGTGGATTGCGCGCTCTTGCGCGCAAGACGGAGGGGGCTCGTCTCTACAGCACCAAACCTAAGCCACCCTGCTGGCCAGCGCCTCAGCCGCCAGATCATGCGCCCGCGACTGCCGGCTCCACAGATCAGCATACAGCCCACCCGCATCCAGCAATTCGTGGTGCGTCCCGCGCTCCACGATCTTGCCTTCGCTCAGCACGATGATCTCGTCGGCGCCTGCAACGGTTGAAAGCCTGTGCGCCACCATCAAAGTCGTGCGCCCTTTGGCGGCCTCGTCCAGCGCGCCTTGCACATCGGCCTCGGTCGCCGAGTCCAGCGCCGACGTTGCTTCATCCAGAACAAGGATGGCCGGGTTCTTCAGGATCGCCCGCGCGATGCCCACGCGCTGACGCTCGCCGCCCGACAGCTTCACGCCACGCTCGCCCACGCGGGTCTCCCAGCCCTTCGGTAGCTTGTCGATGAACTCCAGCAGCTGCGCCCGTTGCGCGGCCTCGCGCAGTTCCTCGTCAGATGCTTCCGGCCGCCCGTACAGCAGATTCTCCTTCATCGACGCGTTGAACAGCACCACCTCCTGCGGCACCAAGCCGATCGCATCGCGCAAGGACTCCTGCTTCAACCCGCGTACATCCTGCCCGTCGACAAACACCGTTCCGCCCTTGGTGTCGTAGAACCGGAACAACAGCTTCAACAGCGTCGACTTGCCCGACCCCGAAGGCCCCACCACAGCCAGCTTCGTTCCCGCAGGCACGGTGAACGACACGCCGTCGATCCCGGCCGAGCGTGCATCGTGCGTGAACGACACATTCTCGAACCGCACCTCGCCGCCCTTCACCTGCAGGGGCTTCGCATCCGGCGCATCGGACACTTCCGGCTTCATGTTGAGCAGGCCGTACAGCTTCTCCAGATCGATCGCGCCCTGCTTGATCTCGCGGAACGCCCAGCCCAGCACCGACAGCGGCCGATAGAGGTTGCCCATGATCAGCACCACCGCCGCCATGTCGCCCGCCTGCACCTGACCGTTGAATGTCGCGACCGCCGTGATCCCCGCCACCGCCGTCAGCCCCAGCGCCATGATCACATCCTGCCCCGCATTCAGCAGGGCAAGCGAGCGCGACACATCCACCATGTTCTTGTTGTAGATCCGCATCGCCGCGTCATAGCGTTCAGTCTCGCGCGTCTCCGCCGCGAACGCCTTCACCGTCTCGAAATTGGTGAGACTATCCACCGCCAGCGCGCGCAGCTCCGTATCCGCCGCATTCAGCTTGCGCCGCTGCTCCGTCCGCCAGTTGGTCAGCAGCCCCGTGAACACCGCATACAGCGCCACGATCACCACAGCGACCAGCGCCGAGATCCAGCTATACCGCGTCGACAGCACAAACGCCGCCAGCGCCAGCTCGATCAGCGTCGGCCCGATGTTGAACGCCAGAAACCGGATCAGGTAATCAAGCGCCGCCACGCCGCGATCGATCACGCGGTTCAGCGCGCCCGTCCGCCGCGTCTGGTGAAACGCCAGCGACAGCCCCTGCGCATGCCCATACGCCTCAACCGCGATCAGCCGCTGCGCGTCCTGGCTCACCGGCGCAAACAGCGCGTCGCGCAGATACGGCAGGTTCGACGACAACAGCCGCGCGCCCGTCCACCAGCCCAGCAGCAGGATCACCGCCGCCATCGTCGCGCCCGGCCCGGTCATCTGGTTGATCGCATCGCCGAAGAACACCGGCGCGTAGACGGCGAACACCTTGCTCGCCAGCGTGATCACCAGCGCGATCACCATCACCGGGCGCCATTTCGCCAGCTGCGGCCGCGCCATGATCTTGCCGATCCGCACCAGCGACGCGCCCAGCCCGGCATCGCCTGTCTCTATAGCGTCGATGTCCGTGGGAGCTGCGCGGTGATGTGGGGCCATGCCCGCGTAAATAGGCGCGCTGTTTGGGAAACGCCAGAGTTCCCCTGATTTCGAGGCGCCTACCTGCCGCCACCCTCGTGTCAGCAGTCCTGTGAGTAAGCCGGCTTGCAACCATATGGGGCGAACGTCTTTGCCTCGTCGCCGAACCGGCGCATCTATGATCCTCAAAAGAAGAGAGAAGAAGAATGCCCGGAATCAAGTCCGTGACCGTCTACTGCGGCTCCGCTCCCGGATCCGACCCCAGCTATCTCAAGCTCGCCGGCAAGCTCGGCAAAGCCATCGCCGCCCGCGGCTGGCGCACGGTCTATGGCGGCGGCGATGTCGGGCTGATGGGCGCTGTCGCCACCAACGCCCGCGATGCCGGCGGCAAGGTTCTGGGCGTCATGCCCCACTTCCTGCGCGATCTCGAAGGCGTGCTCGACGGCATCGAGAACCGCTACACCGAGAACATGCACCAGCGGAAACAGGCGCTCCTCGACGAGGCCGACGGCCTCATCGTCCTCCCCGGCGGCATCGGCACGCTGGAAGAAGCGGTCGAAACGCTGAGCTGGGCCAAGCTCTCCCTCCACCGCAAACCGATGGCGTTCCTGTCAGAGAACAACTACTGGCAGCCCTACTTCACGCTGATCGACCATATGATCGAAGGGGGCTTCCTGCCGGAAAGCTTCCTGCAACTGATGGCCGACACCAGCTCCCCCGAAGCCGCCCTCAACGCCTTGCAGGAACGCGCAATCGCCCTGTAGCGCATCGTCTTGCCGTCCTGCGGCAACGTGGAAACCCAGCCGTATTGCCGCAGCGGCCCCATGCACATAGGTTGCACCCGCCGGGCGAGGTCGGGGGAAACACGCGCCGCCGCACCGGCAGCCGAAAAAAATGGCCGATACAGGCCAGCCGAGGGAGTTCACAATGCGCGCCTACCTGATGTCGCTTGCTGTCGCAGCGCCTGCCCTGCTCCTTGGCCTCGCCGCCTGTAACAACACGCCTACGTTGAGCACGGCCAAAGCCAACGAAGTCGGCGCCGCCGCCGTCACCGGCGACCGTCTGATCAACGCCGATCGTGAACCCGGCTCATGGCTCGCCACTGGCCTCAACTATCACGAAGACCGCTTCTCGAAGCTCGAGCAGATCAACGACACCAACGTCTCGCAGCTTGGCCTCTCCTGGTACGCCGACATCGACACGGAACGCGGTCAGGAATCGACGCCCATCGTCGTCGACGGCGTCATGTATCTCACCACCGCATGGTCGATGGTCAAAGCCTACGACATCAAGACCGGCGCCCAGCTCTGGGCCTATGATCCGGCAATCGATCGCGCCAAAGGCAACGACGCGTGCTGCGACGTGGTCAACCGCGGCGTCGCTGCGTGGAACGGCAAGATCTATCTCGGCGCGCTCGATGGCCGCCTGATCGCGCTCGACGGCAAGACCGGCAAGGTCATGTGGTCGAAGCAGACCACCGACACCAACCTGCCCTACACCATCACCGGCGTCCCCCGCATCGTGAAGGGCAAGGTCGTCATCGGCAATGGCGGCGCCGAATACCGCGTGCGCGGCTACGTCACCGCCTACGACGCCGAAACCGGCGAGCAAGCCTGGCGCTGGTAC